>Ga0070728_10000138_pt1 | contig 166497 bp, 144 predicted proteins | sample tdDd471_FD_66723 | JGI IMG/M metagenome (GOLD analysis project Ga0070728, IMG submission 66723) | Marine sediment microbial communities from the Atlantic coast under amendment with organic carbon and nitrate - tdDd47.1 | ecosystem: Environmental > Aquatic > Marine > Coastal > Sediment... | reverse complement strand
AGGATCTGCTTGACCTCGTAGTGATCGAGGTTGGGGTTCGCCTGCAGCATCAGGGCCACTGCGCCAGCGACGTGGGGCGTGGCCATTGAGGTGCCGGAGAACTGCACGTAGCCGTTGCAGAGGCTGTGGCTGGTCGTGCTGACGCCGGGGGCGGAGATCGTGGGCTTCAGCTTGCCGGGCGGGTAGGCCCAGTCGCTGAACGGGGGGATGTTCTGCCAGGTGACCGGGCCGCGGCTGGAGAAGCTGGCGGCGTTCATGTTGCAGTCGGTCGCGCCGACGGTGATCATGTCGGGCACGTCGCCGGGGGTGCGGACGTTGTCGAAGGTCGTGCCGCCGCCCTCGTTGCCGGCCGCGAAGACGAGGATCAGGCCCGCGGCGAACTGGTTCTCCGAGATGGTGCGCCAGGTGACGCGGTCGGGGCTCCACGCGTGGGCCCAGCCGTAGGAGTTGCTGGTGAGGTCGGCACCGTTGTCGAGCGTGTACTGCATGCAGTTCCACGCGGCGGATTCGCCGGAGAGGCTGTTCCAGAACTTGACGGTCTGGATCTTGGCGCCGGGCGCCATGCCGCACTCCGTGCCCTGCGTACCGTCGCCGGCGACGGTGCCAGCGGTGTGCGAACCGTGACCGTTGTTGTCGCTGATGTTGCTGCTGCTGCCGCCGCCGTCGAAGCTCCAACCGTGGACGTCATCGACAAAGCCGTTGCCGTCATCGTCCTGGTTGTTGCCGGGGATCTCGCCGGCGTTGGTCCAGAGCTGGTTCTGGATGTCGGGGTGCGTGATGCAGGTGCCGGTGTCGATCACCGCAACGGTGATGCCGGAACCGGTGTAGCCGTTAGACCACGCGGTGGGCGCGTTCATGAGCGCGGTGCCACATTCCACGGCCGCGGCGATGCCGCCGGCATCGCCCAGCTTCGGAGCGGGCTCGGTCGGGAAGACGTCCTGCCCGATCGGTCGGTCGTAGTTGAGATACGCGACATCGTCACGGGCCGCGATCTGCAGCGCGACATCGGGGCTCACGCGGGCCGCGATGACGTTGGAGATCCAGAGCGGGTTGATCTGGTCGGCCTGGCCGTTCTGCTGGGCCCCGGCGAGTATGTCAAGGACGCCACCCTGCGTCGCACCGGCGACCTGCTTGAGTTCGTTGATGACGAACTGGCGGCGGTCCTCCTTGGACATCGCGCGGAGGGCGTTGAGCTCGAAGGCTTCGGCCTGCTCGGTCATGATGATCGTGACCGGCACGAGCTCGCCGTGCTGCGCCTCGGCCAAGACCTGGGGCAGGTCGGCGCGGAGCTTGCTCTCACCGGGACCGGCCACGGCGGCGAGCGAACACATCGCGAGGGCAGCTCCTGCTGCGGCAACTAGGGTCTTCAGGCGCATATCCACCTCCAAAAACAGATAAGTCTCTCGGACGGAAAACGAACCCGCGAGCTGTGGCACAGGACCCAAACTCAGACGGACGGGCTCGGAGCACCGAGTCTACTGGAACAGCCCCCATCGCGGAACCCTCTCAATGGCAAGAAGGGTGCTCCGGGGGCCGGATTCCTCAAAAACAAGCGCTCTATCGGCCACACGGGCGGGCGGCTGGATGCTGCGCCCTCGCTATACTCCCCGCCCCGACTCTATATCCGGAGAATGTTCGGCATGTTTCAGCGTACACACCATTGCAACGAGCTTCGCGAATCACACGTCGGCCAGACCGTCAGTATCGCGGGGTGGGTCAACGCCTACCGCGACCACGGCACGGGCCTGGTCTTTGTCGACCTCCGCGACCGCGAGGGGCTCACCCAGCTCGTCTTCGACACCGAGGACTCGAGCCAGGAGCTCGTGAACATCGCCGACCGGATCCGCAACGAGGATGTTGTCGCGGCGACGGGCGTGGTCCGCGTCCGCGACGGCGGCCCCAACCCCAAGCTCGCGACCGGCAAGATCGAGATCGTCGTCCAGTCGGTCGAGATCCTTGCCAAGACCGACGCGCTGCCGTTCCTGCCCAGCGACGAGGAGAACCTGCCCGGTGAGGAACACCGGCTCACCTACCGCTACCTCGACCTCCGCCGGCCGAAGATGCAGCACATCCTCCGGACGCGGCACCGGGTGACCAAGATCGCCCGGGACTACTTCGACGAGCAGGGATTCCTCGAGATCGAGACCCCGATCCTCTGCAAGAGCACGCCCGAGGGTGCCCGCGACTTTGTCGTGCCCAGCCGGCTGCAGCCGGGCGAGTGGTACGCCCTGCCGCAGAGCCCGCAGCTGTTCAAGCAGATCCTCATGGTCGCCGGGTGCGAGAAGTACCTGCAGATCTGCCGGTGCTTCCGGGACGAGGACCCGCGTGCCGACCGGCAGGCCGAGTTCACGCAGATCGACTGCGAGATGTCGTTTGTCGATCGCGAGAACGTGATGGAGACGATGGAGGGCTTTGCGCGCACGCTCTGGAAGAAGATTCTGGACTACGACGCCCCCGCCTTCGAGCGCATCACCTACCGCGAGGCGATGGACCGGTACGGCTCGGACCGGCCCGACACGCGGTTCGGGCTGGAGATCGTGGATATCTCGGATCTGGCCGCGAAGACCGACTTCGGCGTCTTCAAGGGCGCGCTGGACAAGGACCGCGGCGTGGTCCGCGCGATCCGTGTGCCGGGCGGGGCCGACAAGCTCACCCGAAAACTCACCGACGGCTACAGCGAGTTCGTCAAGCAGTTCGGCGCCGGCGGGATCCCCGTGAGCAAGTACAACGGCACCGCCTTTGAGACCGGCGTCGCGCGGTTCATCGAGCCCGTCGCGGCCGAGCTCGCCGAGCGGCTCGGGTGCGAGGCGGGAGACACGGTGCTGTTCGGTGCCGACAGCTACTCGATCTGCGTGAAGGCCCTGGGCGAGCTGCGGCTGAGGGTCGCCAAGGACATGGACATGATCCCCGAGGGCCGGTGGGACTTCCTCTGGGTGATCGACTTCCCGATGTTCGAGTACGACGAGAAGGACGGCCGGTTCTACTCGCTGCACCACCCGTTCACGGCACCCAACCCCGACCAGCTCGAGGCGTTCATGGCCGCGGACCTCAAGGACCGCGACACGATCGAGGGCATCGTCTCGGCGGGCTACGACATGGTCGTCAACGGCTCGGAGATCGGCGGCGGGTCGATCCGTATCCACCAAAAGAACGTGCAGGAACGGGTCTTTACCCTCCTGGGCATCTCGCCCGAAGAGGCCAAGGAGAAGTTCAGCTTCCTGCTCGACGCCCTGCGGTTCGGTGCTCCGCCTCACGGTGGCGTCGCGTTCGGGCTCGACCGCCTCGTCATGCACCTGTGCGGCACCAACAACATCCGCGACGTCATCGCCTTCCCCAAGACCCAGACCGGCGGCGACCTGATGAGCGGCGCGCCCGGAGAGGTGAGCGAGGCGCAGATGAAGGAACTGCATGTGATGAGCACGTGGGAGGGCGAGGGCTGATCACCCGCGTCCCAGCCCCATGCTGCCGGATCGCCGGTACGCTCAGTATTCCGTGGCGCAGCGTTACAGATATCCGTATCGAATCCGCCGACCGGCTCCGCTCAAGCCCCATCCTTTGGGTCTGCTGGTGCCAATCAGCGGCATCGCACTCATCCCTCTAGCTTCCTGGGCCGCCTCGGGCTCGCCCGGGATCGCGCTGGTCGGGGTCGCCTGTGGGATCTCGGCGGCGGCGTCGCTCGTTTTGATCATGGTAATGCGATCCCGCTACCGTGCGTTGCTGAGTCAACTGATGGAAGCCCGCTGGTTGTGTTGTCTTCGGTGCCGGTACCCGATGGTTCGAGAAGGGAAGAGCGCGGTCTGCCCTGAGTGCGGATTCTCTGCGAGGCCGCACCTCGTGCGGCACGCGTGGATTGACGCGGTCAACGGGTGGACCGCGGGACTGTTCGGACGCCGCTATGTAGGACCGAGCCGCACATACGCGTTTCCACGGAGCGCGCCGGCTGACTCTGAGCACCGGCACTCATGACCCACGAACCGGACCCGACGGGTACCATCCGCCCGTGCAGCACTCGCCCCGAGATCCGCCCGCCCAGACGGGTCGTTCGTCGCTACTCGCCACCGAGCTGGCGGTGCTGTTCGTGGTCGGGCCGCTCCTGTACTGGCGTTTCGCGCCCGCGACTGGCTGGCTTTTCCCTGCGCTCTGGGCGTGGAGTCTGTTCTGTGTAGCCACTCTGCTGCGGAGCCCGGCATTCGAGCGATCGCGATTCTGGAACACGACTGGACTGCGCGAAGCACTCCTCCCCATGCTCTTGCGCTTCGCGGTACTCGGCGGGCTGCTGACACTCGCAGTCTGGACCGTCACTCCGGAGCGTTTGTTCGATCTGCCGCGGCGCAAGCCCGGGCTCTGGCTCGCGATCATGGTGTTCTACCCGCTCCTGAGTGTCTATCCGCAGGAGGTTATCTTCCGCGCGTTTTTCTTTCACCGATACGCATCCCTGCTGCGGAACCCGATTCTGCTGGTCATGGGCAGCGCGATCGTCTTCGGCTGGGTGCACATCGTGTTCGGGCACTGGGTCAGCGTCGTGCTCACGCTGGTCGGCGGGCTGCTGTTCGCACGCACGTTTGCCCGATCCAAATCGGTGGCCGCGGCGTCTGTCGAGCACGCGCTCTACGGGTGCCTGGTCTTCACCATCGGGCTCAACAGCTACTTCTACAGCGGGGCCGCCGGGAGTTGAAGCCCCGGCCCATCGGCGCGGGAGGCTCGTGCGGGACACCGCGCCGTCCCCCCGCCGAACGCATCGCGCTATCCTTGCTGCCCCACTACCCACGGAGACGCCCGATGGCCAGCGAAACCCAGTACGTGACCCTTCCCGCCGACACCAACCAGGCCCTCGGCCTCGCCAAATACGCGATCGACTTCATGTCCGACGAGCCCGGCAAGCGGGGCGAGCCGGACGCGGCCGTGCTGGAGCGGACCAACCAGTTCTACACCGACGCCTGCCTGACCGGCATCAGCGCCCTGGCCCTCGGGTGTGTGGCCCCCAACGTGCTGCGCAACGAGGCGTTCGAGTACGCCGTGCCCGCCGGGGCCCTCGGCAAGCCCCTGGGCAAGTGCAAGCACCACGGGGCGACGGTGCTGGGCTCCGACGTCCGGGTCAAGAGCGAGAAGGCGATCGTCGCCAACTGTGCCGCGGCACGCGAGTGGGACAGCAACGGGACCAACTTCGGCTACAACCCCGAGCGGGGCCACACGGCGGGCGAGTTCGGGCACAACGACTTCTACGCGGTGCCGCTCGCGGCGGCCCAGATGCTCGGGGCCGACGGCGCGACCGCACTCAAGGGCATGGTCCTGCACGACGAGATCCGGGGCCGGCTCGCCGAGGTCTTCAGCCTCAAGACCTACAAGATCGACCACGTCGTCCACGGCGCGATCGCCTCCGCGACCGTCTTCGGCGCGATGGTCGGGGCGACGGCCGAGCAGATCGAGAGCGCGATCGGCATGGCGGTCGCGCACTACATCCCGTGGCGGGCGATCCGGGCGGGCAAGCAGCTCTCCGACTCCAAGGGCGCGAGCGCGGCGATCAGCACCGAAGCCGCGGTTCTGAGCCTCAAGCGGAGCATGGCCGGCTTCCAGGGGCCGCGGGACATCTTCCGCAACCCCGAGGCGATCTTCCGCGCGTTTGAGGGACCGGGGCAGTTCTTCGGTCTGCTCGACAAGCAGGGCAAGCTCGCCGGTCCGACCAACCCCGACAAGAAGGACGCGTCGCCCTTCGAGCTGGTGCTGGCCCGGGCCGGCGGCGACTTTACGATCATGGGCATGCACATCAAGCTGGCGCTCTACGAGCACCAGAGCGCCGGCGCGGTGCAGGCGGTGGTTGACCTGATCGCCAAGCACCCGCACGTGCTCGATGCCGCGGACGGCTCGAAGATCAAGGCGATCGAGATCGTCGCCTACGAGCCAGCGTTCGGCATCATCGGCGACCCGGCCAAGAAGGACCCCAAGACGCGGCAGAGCGCCGACCACTCGATGGCGTACATCATCTCGACACTCCTGCGCAAGGCGCTCGAGAACAAGGCGTCCGGCAAGCCGACCGACTGGAAGGCGCTGATGCTCAGCCCGATGGACTACAACAAGGACGCGGTCTTCCACAGTGTGACGCGGTCGATTATGTCGCGCATCGACTTCAAGCACGGCGGGGACGAGTACGACCGTCGCTATCCGGACGGCATCCCCACGAGCGTCGTCATCACCGACGATTCGGGCAAGAAGCTCGACTCGGGTCTGGTCATGTACCCGGCCGGCCACGCCCGGAACACCACCGCGGACTTTGCCGACCTGTTTGCCCACAAGTGCAAGCTGATGGGCGGCCTGGCGTTCTCCGACCCCGAGCCCGTGATCGCCCGGTTCAACAATCTCGGGTCCAAGTCGGCCGACGAGGTTCAGCAGATCCACGACTTCGAGTACGAGAAGCGTGGCGGGTTTGAGGAGTTCTGATGGCGATCACACCCGAGGCGGTATGTGTCTTTTGCGGCTCGTCCGGCGGCACGCGCCCGGAATATGTGGCCGCGGCGCGGGACGCTGGAGCGGCGATTGCGGCCCGCGGGCTGACGCTCGTCTACGGCGGCGGCGGCAAGGGCATGATGGGCGCGGTCGCCGACGGTGCACTCCAGGCCGGCGGAAAGGTCATTGGGGTCATCCCCACCTGGATGATGGGCAAGGAGGCGGCCCATCCCGGCGTCACGCAGATGATCGAAGTGGACACCATGCTTGAGCGCAAGACGCGAATGGCTGAGCTGTCCGGCGCGTTCGCCGTCCTGCCCGGCGGGCTGGGGACGCTGGATGAACTCTTCGAGATGGCGACGTGGTCCCAACTCAGCCTGCACGGCGGACCGAAGCCGATGGGTCTGGTGAATACGCTTGGGTACTACGACGAACTTCTGGCGTGGTTGGGACGAGCGGTGGCGGATGGATTCGTTCGACCGGGAACTCCCGGAATGCCCGCCGTCTACGATCAAATTGACAGTTTGATTGATTATTTTTGCCCATCCGTTCGGTGAAATGGCCGCCAGACACCGACAAAAGCCGGTATATACACCAGTAATCGATGGGCAAACTACCTAAATTGGTGAATTATGCGCAGTGATACCCAAAGTGTCCTTGCGTGCGGGTTTTCTCGGTCTTACTCTGGGCGTCTCTCCTGACGGAGAGGCCGCGGAGGAGACGAAGGTGGGAATGAGGGAACCCCGCTCAGCAATTACCCGAGTTTTTATCGGCTATCGGTCTGCCCGCGTCGAAGGCGACGCGGTTTGTTCGCATTGTGCCGCGTCACAGTTCTGTGATCGCGGATGAGTCATTCCGGGTCACCCACCCGCTGCGTGGCGGTGTGGCTCGACCCAGCTCGTGCATTAGAGGAGCACTTTCATGAAGAGCATGGTTGCGAGAGCAGCCGCGGGAATCTTCGCGATCGGGCTGGCACTCGGCGGGACAACCGCCCTCGGCCAGACGAACGTCAAGAACCCCCCGGCGAAAGACGCGCTGCCGACGTTCGCCCCGATCAATCGGGTCGTGACGCCCGGCAAGCAGGTGGACCCCGAAACCGGCATCATCTTTGAGGTCGGCCAGAAGGTTGCGCCCACGGTGATCCCGTGGGAGGGCGTGTTCCCCGACGGGACGTTCCCGCAGCCGGAGCGTGAGGCCGGCCGCCCGATGCGCCCGTTCCTTGAGCCGTGGATCCCGGACGGCTCGGGGTACTGGCCGCAGATGATCGAGGATGAGTCCGCGTACAACGAGCCGCGCGCGCAGCCGCTCATGCAGGGCTTCGAGTCGATCGGCCCGAACGGCCTGACGCCGCCGGATCCCGATCTGGCCCGCGGCTACGACTACGAAGTCGCTGTGACCAACGACGACTTCGCCGTCTATGACAGCTGCGGTACCGAGCTCTACCGCCGGGACATCAACGACTTCCTCGGCATCTCGGACTTCATGTTCGACCCCAAGGTCATCTTCGATCCGTGGGCCGGACGCTGGGTCATGATGTACCACGTCCGCGAGTCCAACCCGCAGAAGAGCGAGTTAGTGATGGTGATCAGCGGCAACTCCACACCGTTCGGACTCCCGGGTTCGAGCGTGTGGTGGTACCGTTTCAACATGGTTCAGGACGGGGGCACGAGCGACGCGAGTTGGATGGACTACGCCGACCTCGGCTACAGCAACACGCAGGTCTTTGCGTCCGGCAACATGTTCCGCTTCAACGGCGGTTTCCGCTGGGCACGTATCCTGGTGTTTGATAAGGCCGAGATGTACGCCCAGGTCGCGGCCTCTTACATCTGGTGGTCCAACCTGACCAACGATGACGGTTCGACCACCACCACTCCCCGCTCGGTGAAGATGCAGTCCTCATGGAGCGAGAGCGGCAACATCGACGCCTATTTCATCAACTCGCGCGGCGGCGGCGGAAACCGGATCACCTTCTGGAAGGTGCGTGGTGCCTTCGGCTCCAACACGCTGACCAAGTCCGACACGGTCGTCGGCAACTACACCTCACCGCCGGACGCTGTGCAGCCGACCGGCGAGACGCTCGACACCCTCGATTGCCGCCTCATGACGGCCGTCGCAACCAACGACACGCTCGGCAGCAACGGCATCGAGTTGTTCACAGCGCTCAACACGGACCGCAGCGGAGACTGCGGCATCCTGCTCTACAAATTTGACGCGGTCTCCCGCGCCCTCGAGTTCGAGTCGAACTTCGGAGCCGGTGGCCTCGATTACTGGATGGCCAGTTCGGCCGCGGACTACTCGGGCAGCAACTTCTGGGTGTTCAGCCGCACCGGCAACAGCGCCAACAATGAGCCGGAGATCCGGTTCGTCGATTTCAACAAGGGCACGTTCAGCAGTTCTTCCTCGCTCATCCGCGACGGCGACGGCAGCTACAACGGCTTCCGCTGGGGCGACTACTTCGGCGGGCAGCTGGACTGGGGCGACTACTCGGCCAACATCAGCCTTCCCGGTCGTCCGGCCAAGGTCTGGCTGTACGCTCAGTACGGCGAGAACGACAGCTGGAACACCTACGTCGGGGCGACGAGTGTGTTCTCGCAGGGCTCCATCTCCAATGTGACCCCGAGCGGCACGTGGAGCATCTTCGGCCCTCCCGGCGGCCCCTTCAGCCCGAGCTCGCAGGTCTACACGATCAGCAGCGCGTCTGGTGACGTCGGCACGGCGTTCCAGGTCGAGAGCCTCCCGAGCTGGCTCGATTCGAGCCGGATCTACGGTCAGGTGCACGGCAACACGTCCGTGACCCTGAGCGTCAACAGCGCCGCCAACGGTCTCGGCCTCGGCACCTATTCGGACACGGTCGTCTTCGACGACTGCGGCACCGGCCAGGGCGCGTTCAACCGCCTCGTCCAGCTCAACGTCACCGCGCCCGACCTCGAGGTCGTCAGCGTTGATGCGGGCAACGGGACGTACAACCCGGGCGACTCGCTGCCCATCCGCGGCTCCTACCGCAACAACGGCAACGAGAACATCCGCAGCTTTACCACGCGGTTCTATCTCTCCACCAACACCACGATCTCGGACAGCGACATCCTGATCGGCACGATCAACTACGGCAGCCTGAACGCCGGGGACACGCTGAACTACGCCCACAGCTTCCCGGTGCCTTGCATTACGCCGGGCCTCTACTACGTCGGCGCGATCGCCACTGTTGCGGGTGATGCGGACACTTCCGACAACGTCAACTACGACGCGACCCGCATCGGCGTTGAACTCTGCCCCGGCGACTTCAACGGTGATTGCATCGTCAACACGCAGGATGTCCTCGCCTTCCTGAACGCCTGGAACGCCGGGCGTCGCGAGGCCGACTGCAACGGCGATGGCAATATCAACACGCAGGACGTGCTCTGCTTCCTGAACCGCTGGAACGGCGGCTGCTGAGCCCGCTGTTTCACTGGCACGCTTGACCCATCGCGCCGCACCGGGACGTCCCGGTGCGGCGCTTTCGTTTTGCTGACCACGGTCTGCCCCGACGACCGCCGAGCCACCGACTCCCGAGATGTCGGCTCGATAGACTCCGCCCTCGGGGAGACGGTTCCCCGGCGGAGGTCTTGCATGTACGGCTCGGTATCAGCGCACCAACTCTTCACTGCCGCGGCGCTCGCGGCCCTTGCCGGCCTCGTGCCGGTCGCCCACGCTCAGCAACTCCCCGAGGACGGCGATCAACGCCGGGTCCGCGTTTGGGCGGAACCGGGGATGGTCAAGAACCCGGTCGCGTTCACGATGGACCCGCACGGGAATGTCTACATCGCCGAGTCGGACCGGGCGGGGCAGGCCGTCACGGACACCCGCCAGCTCGATCACCTCAACGGCGTCGAGGAGGACTTGCTGCTCAGGACCGTCGAGGACCGCCGGGCTCTGATCCAGAAGTGGATCGGCCAGGGGGCGTTCGCCGACGACCACTTCACGAGCACCGAAGACCGGGTCAGGCTGGTTCGTGACACGGATGGAGACGGTATCGCGGACACCTCCACCGTGTTCGCTGGCGCGTTCAACGACGCAGTCGATGGCATCGGCGCGGGCGTGCTGTGGCGGGACGGGGACGTCTACTACACCTGTATCCCCCACGTCTGGCGCCTGCACGACGACAACAACGACGGCGTTGCTGAACTGCGTGAGAGCGTGTCCTACGGGTACGGTGTGCGCTGGTGTTTCTATGGTCACGATCTGCACGGGCTGACCAACGGCCCGGACGGACGCATCTACTTCTCGATGGGCGATCGCGGGTTCAACGTCGAGACCGCCGAGGGCGACACCCTCTTCGGCCCGGATCGCGGCGGCGTGTTCCGCTGCTGGCCCGACGGCTCGGGCCTCGAGTTGTTCTGCGTCGGACTGCGCAATCCGCAAGAGCTGGCGTTCGACGAGTTCGGCAACCTGTTCACCGGCGACAACAATTGCGACGCGGGAGATCGTGCCCGCGTGGTCTACTGCATGGAGGGCAGCGACTCGGGATGGCGGCAGAACGTGCAGTCGTTGCCATCACGCGGGCCGTGGAACCGCGAGCACATGTGGGAACTGCTCGGCGATCCGCGCGACGTCGCCCGACCGGCGTGGTGCCTCCCGCCGATCGATCATGTCGGCGCGGGGCCGTCGGGGCTGGCGTACTACCCCGGGACGGGCGAGAACCACGCCTACGACGATACGTTCCTGATGGTCGACTTCTACGGCTCCGGCTCGACCGTGCATTCGTTCCGAGCATCGGCGATCGGTGCCGGATTCCGGCTGACCGAGAAGGGTGAGTATTACCGCGGGACGACCGTCACCGACATCATGTGGGGGCCGGACAGCCGGCTCTACCTGTCCGACTGGGGCGAGGGATGGGGCCCCAATGACAAGGGGAACATGTTCACGATCGCCAACGAGGTCGTGCACGGCGATGAACGCGGCGCGGCGGAGATCGCGCGGGTCAACGAGCTGCTGGGGGCGGGGTTCGCCGATCGGGAACCGGGCGAGCTCGTCGAACTGATGGGGCACGACGACCAGCGGGTCCGCCAAGGCGCGCAGTTTGCGCTCGCGGCCAAGGGCAACGCGGTGACGGCGGAAGTGACCCAGGTCGCCGCGGACAACGCCGCCCCGCTTCTGCAGCGGGTGCACGCCGTCTGGTGTCTCGGGCAGATCGCCCGACAAACACCGGAGGCGGCGGCGGGTCTGATCCCGCTGCTCAGCGACGACCAGGAGCAGGTCAGGATCGCGGCCGTTCGCACGCTCGGCGATCTGCGGCTTGGTCCGGCCGAGGGCTTGCGAGCCCTCCTGTCCGATCAATCGCTCGCGGTGCGTGCCGCGGCTGGGATCGCGATCGGCAAGCTGGGCGACACCGATTCGATCGGGGCATTGCTCGACGCGCTGGATGCCAACAACGACCAGGACGTCTATCTCCGCCACGGGCTCGCCCACGGTCTCGCGCTCCTCGGCGCCCCCGACGCGCTGATCGACCAGGTGCAGGGACGCGGCCGCGCGGCGAGGCTGGGTGCCGTGGTCGCGCTGCGGGCGATCGGCGACCCCGGCGTTGTGCCCTTCATGAGTGATCCCGACACGGGCGTTGCCATCGAAGCGGCGCGGGCGGTGTACGACCTGTACCTCCCGGTGGGCATGCCGGCACTGGCCGAGCGAATCGAAAGCACCATCCCCTCGGCGTTGATGATCGAGCCGTATCTGCGCCGAGCGATCGAAGCCAATGTTTTCCTCGGCGAACTGGATGACGCCGAGCGTCTCGCCCGGTTTGCCGCCAACACCGAGGTGCCCGCCGAGTGGCGTCGCCTCGCGCTCGAGCGGCTTCGCGGCTGGGACGAGCCGCTCAAGCGGGAAGGCGTCTGGGGTGACTGGGTTGATCTGCCCGCCCGCTCGACCGACGACGCCCGCCGGGCGGTGCTCGGCTCGCTCGATGCCATCGTCGCCGCGGCGAAGAGCGATGCAGAGTTGCTGGAACTTGCCGAGGCTGTCGGCGCGAAGTACCGGCTGGAGATCGATCTCGACTCGGCGTTGGCCGTTCTCACCGACGCTTCGAAGGGCGAGAGCCTGCGGATCGTGACGCTCGAACAACTCGCCAGCCTCGAGCCCGGGGCGACCGTTGACGCGTGCCGTGCGGTGCTCGAGGCTGCCGGCGACGTGACGACCCCGGGCCTCCGCATGCGGGCGCGACAGATTCTGGCCGGAGCCGACTCCGCGGCGGGTGCCGAGGCGTATGCCGCGGCGCTCGAAAAGGGCGAGCTGGGCGAGAAGCAGGACGCCGTGCGCCGGATCTCGATGCTCGACTCCGGCGCGGCGCGGGAGCGGGTTGACCAGCTCGCGGCTCAACTTGGTTCCGGAGAGCTGGATGCTGCGATCGCCCTTGAGGTCTTTGAAGCCGCGAGCAACGGGCGAATGTCCGATCCCTCCGTCGCCGAGCGGATCGTGTCGTGGGAACCTGAACGGCCGGCGGGCTTTCAGACAGCGTTGCTCGCGCTGGGCGGTGACGTCGCCCGGGGCCGGGACGTGTTCCTGCACCACGAGGCCGCGCAGTGCGCGCGGTGCCACACGGTGCGGGGCGAGGAGGCCGTCGGCATCGCGGGTCCGGACTTGACGGCGGTGGGCGCGCGCACCGATCGGGCTGTGCTGGTGCAGTCGCTCGTCGAGCCCAACGCGGCGGTCACACCGGGATTCGGAACCGTCTCGGCGATGCCGCCGATGTCCGCGCTGCTGACCCCGCGCCAGACTCGCGACGTCGTCGCGTATCTCGCTTCACTGACCGACGGGGCCCCGGCCGCCGACGGCGTCCTGCGGGCCACCGTGGGGGAACTCGCGGGGATAAATGAGTCCGGCAGTGAACCGGGCGGGGACGGCACCGCGTCCGGCAAGAAGCGGGTCGGGACGATGCTGCTCCCGGCGGCGGCGTACATCGTGGTTCTGGTGCCGATCGGCTTGTGGCTGATCATCCGTCTCCGGCGCAAGCCGGCGGGCTGATGCTGGTCTGGGCGGATCGGGAGCCGGCAAGTCGCTGACCGATCACGCCGCGAGGCGGAGTTCAGGCGTGCGTTCGAGCAGGATCATGACGTCTTCGGCCGACATCGGCTTGGCGAAGAGGTACCCCTGCGCAGAGTCGCATCCCAGCGAGTCGACGAGCTCGAGCTGTTCGGGATTCTCGATGCCCTCGACGGTGATCCCCATGCGGAGCGCGCGGCACAGCGTGACGATCGCCTTGACGACCGCGATGTACCGTTGGTCGCGAATCATCGTGGCGGTGAAGGCGCGGTCGATCTTGACGCCATCCAGCGGGTAGGAGTGCAGGCAGGCGAGCGAGGAGTAGCCCGTGCCGAAGTCGTCCATGTAGAGCATCACGCCGAGGTCACGGAGCTCACGGAGCCGTTCGAGGGCGAGTTCCGCATCCTTAAAGATGCCCGACTCGGTCACCTCGACCGTGATCAGGTGCGACGGGATGCTGAAATCGGCCATCGCCTTCCGCACGCTCTCGACCAGCCCCTTGTCGGCCAGTTCGCGGCGGGAGATGTTGACGTTCATTCGGAGGTCTTGGGCATGCGAGTATTCGGCCTGCCAACGCCGAAGATCGCGGCACGCCCTTCGGAATACCCAGTTGCCGATCGGGATGATCAGGCCGGAATCCTCGGCGACGTTGATGATCTCCTGGGGACTCACGTCGAGGCCGGGGATATCGCAGCGGAACAACGCCTCAAACCCGATGAGCTTCTGCGTCTGCACATCGACGATCGGTTGGTAGAACAGCCGCATGCGTTCGCGGTTGACCGTGTCACGGAGCCGGCTCTCGATCTCGAGGCGCCGTTTGGCCGCGTTGTGCATCTCCGGATCGAAGAGCGCGTATTGCCCCTTGCCGAGGCTCTTGGCGCGGTACATCGCGGTGTCGGCGTCTCGCAACACGTCCTTTGCCTGCAGATACTCGCGGCAACTGGTCGCCAGGCCGATGCTCGCACAGACGACGAGTTCCTTTCCGTCGATACGGAACGGGCGGTTCAGGATGTCGATGAACCGTTGCGCGACCCGCAGACAGTCCTCCGGGTCCCTGATGCCCTCGAGCAGCACGATGAACTCATCGCCGCCGACCCGTGCCGCGACGTCCTCTTCGACCTTGGCGATCGCGTCGAGGCTGCGCATGCAGTTTCGCAGACGCTGGGCGACGTCCTTGAGGAGCCAGTCACCCCGGTCGTGGCCCATCGTGTCATTGATGAGCTTGAAGTTGTCGAGGTCGAGGAACAGCACCGCGTACTTGAAATCCGGCGAGCGGATTGAGCGCTGGATGCACTGCTCGATGCGGTCGTAGAGATAGGTGCGGTTGGGGAGCCCCGTCACCGGGTCGTGATACGCCAGGTGGCGGAGTTCCTCCTCTACCTCGGCACGCAGGCGGATCTGCTCTTCGAGCTTGGCGGTCGCGGACCGGGCATGGTGGTCCATCTCGTCCAACTGCAGGGACGCGTCACGGGCCAACTGCCATTTCCGCGAGAGCGTCAGCGCGAGTTGCCTCACCTCGGTCGCGTCGATGGGCTTCCTCAGGAGCAGGAGTTGATCCGAACGTCCGAGCCTGCCTGCGATGTCGCTGCACGGATGACCCGTAGGCGCTGCGCACGCGGCGATCTGCAGTTCCGGGTCCGCAGCCCACAGTCGGCGCACCGTATCGAATCCGTTCAGGCCGGCGTCCGGCGTCATGTCGACGAAGACCACGGCGTACGGCTCGCCGCGGTCCCGGGCCGCGGTCGCCATCGCCACAGCGTCCTCACCCGAGTCCGCAGCGTCTACCACAAACGTGATTGGCTCCGGGCTGTACTTCCGGCGTTCGAACAGGACAGGGTTTCCGTCGGACGGGGCGATTGATCCGCCGGATCCGTCCGTGAGCACCGCCCGAATCTCGTCGCAGAACTCCGGCGTCTGGTCCACGATCAGCAGACGGTTGTTCTGGACCAGTTCACTCACGCCGTGATCTCCCGCGACTCTCACGCGACGAAGGATGCCTTTCCAGGAGCATCGATGGATGCGGCATCGCTTCTCGCTGGTACACCGAGCAGAGTCAGTATCGGTCGGGACCGAGACCGGATTTGCAGGACCTGGCACAGCAGGTGGTCATTACTCAGTTGGCCTCACCAAAGCCCCTGCGACCCGCTCTTATCGGATCGCCCGGCGTGCGGAGACCGGCCGACCGGCAAGCCCCGGTGCGGGCCCGGCTTACGTCTCCATTCACGGCTGATTTGGCCTCGTCGAACCGCCCCCGCCGCCCCGTGGCGGTGGGCCGCCCCGGTGCCCCGTCTGAGACGCCCGATAGTCCCCATCCGCGGTGGTTCGGAAGCGGCGATCACTCCTAGGATGCCTCGTTGCCCGGCTCGGCGGGGCCCTCCAGATGTGGGGCGAGTCGGCGGAGTGGGAGCCTGATGAACACGACCGGCAGTTCGGCGGAAAACTCCGATTCCACGGTTCTCGGGCCGTTCGACCGCGGCGCCCGGCGGCTGGCACGCTACATCGGCAGTGTGCGGTTTGCGGTACCGGCACTCGCTCTCGCGGCTGTGTCGATGGTCTGGGGGACCTGGATCGAGTCCACACAGGGCCCCGGTGCCGCGGCGGACGTCGTCTACGGCTCAGTCTGGTTCATCGCGCTGATGGCGTTGATCTGCGCCTCGCTGGTGATTTCGGTGGCGTTGCGCTATCCGTGGAAGCCCAAGCACACCGGGTTCATCATCGTCCACGCCAGCCTCATCTCGCTGATCATCATCGGGTTCTACACGATGACGACCAAGGTCGAGGCCCGCGTCATCCTCGAAGAGGGCGAGGCGTCCAGCATCGCCATTCTCGACGACCGGTGGGTGGAACTCCTCGATCCGCTGGTCAGCGTCAGCGGCCGCCCGCCGCGGCACGTCCTCGCGGGCAGGAAGCCGATCGTGTTTGAGGACATCGAGAGCCTCGGCGACATCCGGATCGATGTGATCGACCAGTGGGCCAACAGCGAGGAAGTGACCCGGGTCACCAACGACGGTGCCAACCCGTTCCACGCGATCGAGATCGCCGGCGGGGGCGGGGCGTGGGAGGCCGAGGGTGGCGACTGGTTGGGGCAGATTCGGCCGGAGGACGCTGCGATCCCGAGCGACGCAGCGGGCTTCGCCGTTCGCGTGATCGCGACCGGGCAGACATGGGCACCCCCCACCGAGCCCGCGCGATTGGTGCTGGTCGACGAGGCGGGGAAAGCCTACGAGGTCGGCGATGTCGGCACCGCAATCGGTGACACCGGCTGGACGTTGACGTTTGTCGAGCGACTCGCGCGGGCGACGATCGGGCAGACCGGGCTCATCGACCGTCCCGACGGCGCGGCCAACCCCGCAGCCCGGGTCGTGCTCACCCACGCGGACGGCTCGGTCGAGCAGCAGACGGGCTTTGAGAAGTTTCGGGACGCCCCCTTTGTGCAGCAGCAGTCGGGCGAGACGGCCTCCGGGCTCACGCTGACATACAAGGGCCCGTCGTTCACGGACCCGACGCTGGCGATCATGCGGGACAATGACGGCCGCATGCGGGCGGTGCTCGCTGACCCGGAGGACAACGTCGAGACCTTCGAGCACGACGGGACGTGGCCCTGGCGGTTCACGGTCGCGGGCACACCGGTCTCGATCCTTCAGAGCTTCGATCGGGCGCGGGCCTCGCTCGTCCGCGTCGAGGCCCCGCCGCGGGACTCTGTGACCCCCGTGCTGCTCGTCGAGACAGACGACGGCGAAACGCAGCTCGTCTGGAACACGCCACAGACTGTGCGGGTAGACGGGAACGAGCTCGTGCTGAACTTCGGCCCGGTGCAGGTGCAACTGCCCTTCACGATGCAGCTCAAGGACTTTCGGAAGCTCGACTATCCGGGAGTGGACATGGCGATGGCGTTCGAATCGGACGTGCTGATCACTCCGCACAACCGTCCGACCGGTGGCGACACAATGGCCGGCGCCCCGGAGCCGTTCGATTTCAAAATCCACATGAACCATCCCTACAAGCAGGACGGATGGAAGGTGTACCAGTCCAGCTTCCTCGGTGATTCTGTGTCCGTGTTTCAGGTCACTCTCGATCCGGGGCTGGTGCCGATGTACGTGGCGTGCACCACCCTGTGCATCGGGATCCTGTTGATCTTCTACAGCCGGAAGCTCAGCTTCGGGCACCCCGGTATCCCGGCACCCTTCGCGGAGTCGGGTGCCCGTACCAAGTAAGGAACCGCACATGCGTTCGGCAATCCGGCGAGTGGACTCAGCTTCGATCACGACGCACGCGGCACGCTTCGTCCCGACGATCGCGATGCTCGTCCTGTCCCTGGTGTGCGCCGCGTGTCTCGCGCCCGCCGCCCGAGCCCAGGACGCACCCGCACCGGCGAGCGACACGGCGGCGGACACCACCCCATCCAGCGCAGGTGCCGCGACTGAGTCCGGGGCGGACTGGCGGCGGGCGTTTGGGATGATGCCCATCCAGGACGGCGGCCGGGTCATGCCGCTCGACACGTTCGCCCGCCGCCTCGCGGTCGATCTCACCGGCCGGGCCGCCTGGCGGGAGGGGAAGGGGCCCGAGGGCTTCAGCGGCCGCTCGGCGATCGAGCTGCTCGCCGATCTGATCGCCCGCCCACAGGAGGTCTTCCGGAGCCCGCTGATCGCCGTGAGCCACGAGGGCCTCAAGCAGCAGGTCGGGCTCGATGCCGGTCGCAAGTTCTTCTCGCCGCAGGAGATCATGCGGGCCGAGGAACTGCACCGGGTGGTCGCTGCCATGCAGGAGAAGCGGGCTTCCAACAGCGAATACAAGCCGTCACTGGCCGAGCGCAAGGCCGGCGAGGCGCAGACCGCCGCGATGACGGTCGCGATGTTCCAGCGAGACCGGCAGTTCGCCCTGATCCCCCAGACCGATTCGCCGATCTACGCCACCGTGGGCACCGCCACCGCCGAGCCCGGCTACGAGGACGTGCAGGCGGCGCTGTGGGACTTCCGTGTCGCGTATCTCACCGGCAACGACGTCGCGGGGGCGGTGGACCGCTTGAAGGCCACCATCGCGAGCCACGCGCCGACCACCGCATCCGTCGCGTCCAACATCCGGCTCGAGTACTTCTACACGCACCACCGCCCTTGGATCTGGGCCGCGGTCGCCAATGGGATCGCGATCCTCTGCCTCATCGGCCTGGCGATCACGCGGCTCAAGCTCTTCGCTGTTCTCGCGGGCGTCGCGATTGTCGCGGCACTGGGTGAGCAGCTGCTCGGCCTGGGGCTGCGGATCACTATCCTCGACCGCGCCCCGGTGTCGAACACCTACGAGGCTGTGCTTTGGATGGGCATCGTGTCGACGCTTTTCGGACTCGTCGGGCAGGCGATCAACCGGAAGGGGATGTATCTGGCCGCGGGCCTTACCGCGAGCATGCTGTGCATCATCTTCTCGCAGCTCGTGCCGCTGACCGACCAGACCAACTCGATCCCCGCGGTGCTCCGCAGCAACTACTGGCTGATCATCCACGTGATGACGATCGTCGCCAGCTACGGGGCGTTCCTGCTGGCCGCGGTTTTGGGCCACGCGTTCCTCGTTCGGGATGTGCTGCTGCGCCGCCCGGTCGATCCCAACGCCCGCCTGATCGTGCAGACCTACCGCCTGATGCAGCTCGGCCTCGTGCTGCTGACGGTCGGGACGATCCTCGGGGGCGTGTGGGCGGCCGAGTCGTGGGGTCGGTTCTGGGGTTGGGACCCGAAGGAGACTTGGGCGCTGATCAGCATCGTGCTCTACTTCCTCATGCTACACGCCCGCTACAGCGGGTGGATCCGGGACTTCGGGCTCGCAGTCCTGTCGGTCGTCGGGTTCATCTCGATCGTCTGGACGTTCTACGGCGTCAACTACGTCATGGCAACGGGGCTGCACTCCTACGGCTTCGGCAGCGGCGGAGAGAAGTGGGTCGGGATCTGGGCGTTGATCGAAGTCGCGTTCCTGGCGATCTGTCTCACGCGCCGGAAGGCCTCGCGTGTCCGGAAGCCCGCGCCAGAGAGCACCGAGAGCAACACCGTCGTTTCAGCACCGCCGAAGGGCTCGTCCCCCACCACTGCCTGATTTGTGGATCCGTCGCGCCGGCTCTCCGCCGCTGCATGGCCTGCGGACCGTCTGGAAGGCTGTGCAACGGGGGCCGGTGCGGCTCAAAGCTGTTCGAGGAACCGCACATCGTTCTCGAAGAGCATCCGGATGTCGGGGATGCTGTAGCGGCCCATCGCGATGCGTTCGATGCCGAAGCCGAACGCAAAGCCGGTCCACTCCTCAGGGTCGAGGCCGCAGGCCTCGAAGACCGCCGGGTCGACCATGCCGCAGCCGCCGAGCTCCACCCACTTGGGCGGCTCGTCCGGGCGGAGCTGGATCATCATGTCGAACTCGGCGCTGGGCTCGGTGAAGGGGAAGAAGCTGGGGCGGAGCCGGATCTCGGCGTCCTCGCCGAAGTAGGCGCGGGCGAACTGGAAAAGGGTGGTCTTGAGGTCGGCCATAGTCACGCCGCGGTCGACGTAGAGCCCCTCGATCTGGTGGAACATGAACGAGTGCGTCGCGTCCACGGTGTCGGGCCGGTAGACCCGGCCGGGGCTGACGACCTTGACCGGCGGCGTGCCGCCCGAGGCGATCAACTGCTCCAGCACGCGGATCTGCACGGTGCTGGTCTGGCTCCGCAGCATACGGGGCGTGCTGACCTCGTCGGGGTCGTCCACGTAGAAGTTGTCGATCGGCTCGCGGGCCGGGTGCTCCGGCGGGATGTTGAGCTTGATGAAGTTGTGCTCGTCGTCCTCGAGCTCCGGACCCTGCGCCACCTCGAAGCCCATGCGGGCGAACACCTCGACGAGCTCTTCACGGACCCGCATGATGATGTGCCGCCGGCCGAGGGCGTGCGACTCGATCAGGCCGGGCTCGGTCAGGTCGAGCTTCGGGCCAGCCGCCGCTCCTCCCCCACCGCTGCTCGCACCGAGGGCCTCGGAACGGGCTGCCAGGGCAGCCTCCAGCGAGGTCTTGACGGCGTTGAGCCGCTGGCCGACGGCGGGCTTGTCTTCCTTGGCGACGTCCTTGAGCCCGGCCATGGCGGCCTTGAGCCTGCCCTTGTTGCCGAGGTAGGCGGCCTTCCAGGCGTCGAGGCCCGCGGCGTCGGCGGCCGCGAGCTCGGCGAGGGCGGAGGTCTCGATGTCGTTGAGCGTGTCGAGCATGGGGCGATCGTAGCGGGTTGAAGAGCCCGCGCTCAATCAGCGGGCGGCCTGCGGCGGCGGCACGGGAGGCATCGCCCGGGCGTTGATCACGACGAGATGGACCGCCTCTTCCGGCCCGCCGCCGGCATCGTCTCGGACGGAACGCCAGCCCCCCAGTACGACGCTCTCCCCGCTGCGAAGGCGCACGAGCTGCTGGACGCGGCTCGTCCTGACACCGGGTACCGGATCATCGACACTCCCGGTGAGGGATTCACTTGAGTAGTCCACATCGAGCTCGATGGAGCCTTCCTCGTCGAACGCGGTTCCGATCTCGAAGCGCTCGCCGACCGCGAAGGGGAAGAGCGACTCGCCGCGTGCGACGCCGGCCTGCAGATCTGGCCGGTTGATCGGTTCGGTCATCTCCATGGTCGCCGCTTCTCCCCCACGGACTATCAGCACGGGCATGCTGTGGATGCGCAGCTGCTGCTTCTCGTCAAGGGACTCAAGATGAGAGGCGATGACATCCGGATCAAATCGGTCCTCGGTCTGGGCCGAGTGGCTCGGCAGGCGGCCGAGCAGGGCGATCGAGTCGGGGTCAGACGGATCCAGACAATCGACCGACCAGCACTTGATGAGGATGATCTGATCAGACGCGACCGGGGTGGCGGCCTCCGCCTGCACCCGGAACACCGATGCCTCGTCGACCGAATGAAGATTGAGCTGCGGATGGACTCGCTGAGACGACTGGCACCCGACCATGCCGAGACCGATCAGAACGAGCGGAAGAACCGTGCGGTGCGAGTCTTTCATGCTTAGAGCTTACCAGACTTCGACAGCCCCGAGCTTGTCTTCTGAACCAAGCATCCACCAACAAGAACAACGCCCGGCACGAGCCGGGCGTTGTCACAGAAGCATGGATTGTCGAGACCGAATCAGCCCTCGGCTGACTCGTCGGCAGTCGCGGCCGCGGCGGCCGGTGCGGCCTTGCGGACCTTCGCGGCGAACGCGGTGCGGCGGTCGGCCTGGCGACGACGCCCGCTCGGCTTGCCGCCGATCTCGGGGCCCTCTTCGTTGCCAACGAACTGGATCACGCACAGCGGCGTCGCGTCGCCCAGCCGGCGGTAGCCGAGCTTGACGATGCGGGTGTAGCCGCCGGGGCGGTCGCTGAAGCGCGGCGCGACGTTCTCGAAGATGTGCTTGACCAGCTTGGGGGCCTTGCGCAGCTCGCCGTAGCGGTTGCGCTCGACCTCGCCGGAGTCGGGGATGTCGAAGAAGCCCTCGGCCCGCTCGCGGAGCTTGGAGACCTGCTCGCGCTCGGCGTCCGACGGGTTGGTCGGCAGGTACATCCAGGCGAAGGCGCGGCGGTCGGCGCCGAGCATCGAGATCACCTGGCGGCGGGAGTGGAGGTCACCCTTGCGCGCCTTAGTCACGATCTTCTCGACGAACGGCTGCAGAGCCTTGGCCTTGGGGATCGTGGTGACGATCTGCCCGTGCTCGAAGAGCGAGGCGGCCATATTGCGGAGCATCGCCTGGCGGTGGGCGGTGGTCCGGTTCAGCTTGAAGCCAGCCTTGCGGTGGCGCATGACGAATCTCCTCTGTCGCGTACGAATGCGGCCTCGTCGAGACCGGCTTCAACTATAGACCGGCCCTGCCGTGCGGGCAGGGCCGGGGAGCGGACACAATCCGGGGTCAGGCCCCCGAGGTGGCGGGCATTTGGTAGCCCTCAGGAAGCTGCATGCCGAGGTCGAGCCCGATGTCGAGCAGCTTGCGCTTGACCTCGCGGAGCGACGTGCGGCCGAAGGAACGGAGCTTGAGCAATTCGGGCTCGGTCTGCTGGACCAGCTGGGCCACCAGGTCGATCCGGGCAGACTCGAGGCAGTTGCTCGCCCGGACGGACAGGTCGAGCTCGCCGATGGGCATGTTGAGCTTGCGGATCAGCTCCTCGTCCACGCTCGCGGCCGCTGCGGCCTCTTCCGAGACGCGTTCCTCGCCGAGCTCGGCGAACTGGACGAACGGGTTAAGGTGCTTGCGGAGGATCTTGCCGGCCTCGACCAGCGCCATCTCCGGGTTGACCGTGCCGTCGGTCCAGATCTCGATGGTGAGCTTGTCGAAGTTGGTCCGCTGGCCGACGCGGGTGTTCTCCACGTTGTAGCGGACGCGCTGGACGGGCGAGTAGATGCTGTCGACGTGGATCACGCCGATCTCCTGCTCGTCTTCTTCCTCGTACTGCTCGCTGGCGGGGACGTAGCCGCGGCCCTTGGCGACGGTGAACTCCATCTCGAAGTCGATCTCGTCGGTGAGGGTCGCGATGAGCAGGTCGGGGTTGTGGATCGTGATCGCCGGATCGGCCTCGATCATGTCGGCGGTGATCTCGCCCGGGCCACGCACCGCGAGGCGCATGGTCTTGGGCTCGTCGGCCTCGAGGTGGACCACGAGGCTCTTGACGTTCAGCACGATGTCGGTGACATCCTCGAGCACGCCGGGGACCGACGTGAACTCGTGGTCTGCGCCCTTGATCTTGATCTGCGTGACAGCGGCGCCTTCGAGCGAGCTGAGCAGCACACGACGGAGGCCGTTGCCCACCGTGGTGCCGAAGCCGTGCTCGAACGGCTCAACGCTGAAGCGGCCGTAAGTGTCGCTGGTGAATCGGGGGTCCTTGACCACGCGACCCGGAAGTTCGAATCCACGCCAACGGATGCGCATCGCATCACCTCTCTGTTCCGACGGTCGCCTGGTTGCGTAACGGTTCGATCTGGCGGAAATCGCTGCCCCGTCGGTGGACAACGCTCCTTCTTGATCGAAGCCGGAAAGACTCTGCTCGTGCCGGGATCCGATGTAGCCGTTGCGGGCGCATCGCCGCTCCCGGCGGCGGTTTTTGCCTGATCGGCACTGTCGCTAAACGCGACGACGCTTGCGGGGGCGGCAGCCGTTGTGCGGCACCGGGGTCCGGTCTTCGATCGCGGTCACGCGGATGCCGCAGCTGGCAACGCCCGAGACCGCCGACTCGCGGCCTGCGCCGGTGCCGGTGATACGGACCTCGACCTCGCTCATGCCCATCTTGCGGACCTTCTGGCCGCACTGTTCACCGGCGCGGGTCGCGGCAAAGGGCGTCGCCTTGCGGGCACCCTTGAAGCCGATGGTGCCGGCCGAATCCCACGCGACGGTCTCGCCGGCCATGTCGGTGATGGTGACGATGGTGTTGTTCTGCGTCGCCTTCACGTGGACGATGCCACGCGTGACGTTCTTGCGAACCTTCTTTGCCTTCTTGACCTGCTTTGCCATACTCGCCTCGCAAACGAACCCGTGGGCCGAGCCCACGGGTCGCGGTAATCAGTCTTAGCCCTTGACGCCCTTCTTGCCGGCCACGGTCTTCTTGCGACCCTTCCGCGTGCGTGCGTTGCACCGGGTGCGCTGCCCGTGGGCGGGCAGGCCGCGGCGGTGACGGTCGCCGCGGTAGCAGCGGATGTCCTTGAGCCGCTGCACGTTCTGCGACACCTGACGGCGGAGCGCACCCTCGACGAGGTAGCCCGAGTCGATGATCGCGTTGAGCGAGGCGACTTCCTGCTCGGTCAGGTTGGCCGAGCGGGTCGCCGGGTCAATCTGCGCCTCGTTCAGGATGTCGGCGGCGAACTTCTCGCCGATGCCGTGGATGTACTGCAAGGCGTAGAGGATCTTCTTCTTATCCGGCACGTCTGTGCCCGCGATACGTGGCATACTCGGTCCCTTTCGTCAGCGGGTGCGGAGCGGAGAGGCGGGAGCCTCCTCGATCAGCCCTGCACCTGCTTGTGCTTCGGATCGGCCTTGCAGATCACCCTGACCTTGCCCTTGCGACGGATGACCTGACACTGGTTGCAGATTCGCTTGACGCTCGCCTTGACCTTCATCATTCATCCCGATCGTCTGGCAGGCCTGTGCCCTGCTCGTTGATACGTCTGTTCACATTTACAACCCCACGACGTGATGCGGTCGCGGGCGAGGATAGTAGACCGGAAGTTCCGGAGAGTCACGCATCGGGGCCGAGAGTCGCCCCCAGATCGGCCAAAATCAACCCCGATCATGCCCCTGACGGCCGATTCAGCCGGGTCGGGCCGGAGGCCGCGTTTCGGCGGACCCGGTCTCAGTGGCGGTAGGTGATCCGGGCCTTGGTCAGGTCGTAGGGGCTCAGTTCCACGGTGACCCGGTCGCCCGGCAGGATGCGGATGTAGTTCATGCGCATCTTGCCCGACACGTAGGCGAGGATTTCGGTCTCCTGCTCGTTAGGGAGTCGCACCTTGAACATGGCGTTCGGCAGGGCCTCGACGACCGTTGCCTCGAATGTAAACTTGTCGTCTTGCTTGGCCATGCACTCCCCGGGCTCTCGCGCGGGCCTTTCCTGCGTTCGTGGACTTTTCCTCTCGTCCGGAGAGGAGACGACTATAGACCCTCGCGTTCCCGCCGACCGCCCGACGCACGCCCCAGGACAGATCTCCCGGTCCGCGTGACGTGCACCATCCGCTCCACATGGCAGGCCGGGGACCCGTCGGCGGTCGAGACGGTCCAGCCGTCCGGCACGATCTGCACCTTCCCGGGGAGCCCCGCGAGAATCGGCTCGATGGTCAGCACCATGCCGGGGAGCAGCAGAAAATCCTCCGCGCCGCCGGGGCGGGTCTCGTAGCCCGCTGTCGGCGGCTCGTGAAGCCGTCGGCCGACGCCGTGACCTGTGAACCCCGAAAGCACCGTCAGGTCGTGCCTGGCCGCTGCGGATCTCACGGCCCGAGCCACCTCCGACCATCGCACCCCCGGCCCGCACGCCCGCACCCCCGCGGCCACCGTGGCCCGCGCAGCCCGGAGCAGGGCCGTTGCGGACGAGAGTCCGCCGGGCACGATTCCGCTCTCGGCGACGTCGCCGTACCACCCGCCGACCACCACCCCCACGTCCACCGTGACCAGATCGCCGCCCGCCAGCACGCGTTCGCCGGGCGGGGCGTGGAGGGCCTGCTCGTTCACGCAGATACACGCTGCGCCCTGGAACGGTGAATGCGCTCCGTCCGATTTGAGTTGCTCGAACGCGGGCTGGCCACCGTGGCGAGAAATCACGCTGCGGACGACGCCATCCAGATCGGCCGTAGTCATGCCCGCTCGAGCGGCCCGCACCGCCTCGCGCGCAGCCAGCCACGCCACTCGGGCGGCCTGCTCGATCTTCCGGACATCCCGGGGCGAACGCAGCTCAGGCCAATTGGATTGGTCAGGACTCATGTGCGACTGTCTTGGCGCGCCAGTGGTGAACGTACCACAGGCGCGGCGGTCCGTCGCGACTTCGCCGATGGGGCGCGACCCCGAGGTCAGCCCTTCGAGCCGCGGATGCGGGAGGTCGTCTTGAGGTCTTCGCCGCCGAGGAAGCCCGAGTAGTTGCGCATCAGCAGGTTGGCTTCGATCCGCTGCAGCAGGTCGAGCGTGACGCTGACGACGATGAGCAGACCGGTGCCGCCGAGGAACTGTGTGACGGCGAAGCTGATTCCAAGGCTGGTGTTCACCACCATCGGGAGCACCGCGATGATCGCGAGGAACCCGGCGCCGACGTAGGTGATACGGCCGATCACGGCCTCAAGGTACTCGGCGGTCCGGGGGCCGGGACGCAGGCCCGGGATGAACGACCCGCTGTTGCGGAGCTGCTTGGCCATGTCGTCCGGGTTGAACTGCACGGTCACCCAGAAGAAGCTGAAGAAGAAGACCATCGCGATGTAGAAAACGATGTAGGGGAACTGCCCCATCTGGAACCAGTCGCCCATTTTGACCAGAGGGACGGTCCACCAGCCGCCGACATTCTTCGCGGCGGAGGCGATCGCCTCGAAGATGACCGAGGGGAAGATCATCAGCGAGCTGGCGAAGATGATCGGCATGACGCCGGAGTGGTTGACGCGGAGGGGGAGATAGGACCGCTGGCCGCCGAAGACGCGCCGGCCGCGGGTGTGCTTGGCCTGCTGGATCGGAATGCGACGCTGTGCGACCGTCAGCAGCACACACCCGCCCACGACGAGCACGAAGCCGCCGGCGAGCATCAGCATGCCCATGGCATTCGGGCCGTCCGCGCCGTTCTTGTCGAAGCTCTGGGCCAGCTGCAGGATGGCGCTGGGCATGCCGGTGAGGATGCCGGCGGTGATGATGAGCGACACGCCGTTGCCGATGCCGTAGCGATCGATCTGTTCACCGAGCCACATCAGGAACACCGTTCCTGCGGTCAGCGCGGCAAGCGCCGTCAGCCACCAGACAGGGCTGCCGGCCATCTGCGCCATGACCAGATTCTGGGCTTTGATATACGAGAGCCAGCCGATGCCCTGGACGAGACACAGCCCGACCGTGGCGTATCGCGTCCATTCCTGAATCTTGACGCGTCCGGACGGCCCGTCTTCCTGCACCCGCTTGAGCGCCGGCGAGACCGAACTCAGCAGCTGGAAGATGATGGCTGCGGTGATGTAGGGCATGATGCCCAGACCGAAGATCGTGGACTGGCTGAACGAGCCGCCGGAGAAGATGGCCACGTACTGCGCGGCGCGGCCCGCGGCACTCTCAGACTCGACGGCGGTCTGGAAGAACTCGACCATGCTCGCCTGGTCAACGCCCGGCAGCGGGATCCAGAACCCGATGCGGTAGACCGCGAGCATGCCGAGCGTGAAGAGGATCTTGTGCCGGAGCTCTTTGACCTGGAATACGTGCAGGAGTGATCTGAACATCTCGCCTCTTTATTGCGGACCTGCCCGGCGTCCGTCCGTGCGTGCGTGTGAGCCGTTCTCTACCCGTGTCCCACGCCTGCGCGATGGGCCGGGCGGATCACTTCTTCTTCATGCCGGCGCTGGTCCTGCGGAGCTTCTTGGTCAGGTTCTTGGGGGACCGGTCGTCCGAGTTGCGGTCGACGCCGCGCACGATGTCGCGACGGGTGCCGGTTTCTTTGACGGTGCCGCCCGCGGCTTCGATGTGCTTGCGGGCCGAGTCGGTGACCCGGTTTGCTGTCACGTCGAACTTGACGTTTAGCTTGTCGGCCTCGCCGAGATCGCCGAGGATCTTGAGGTCGCGGCTCTGGTCGCGGACGAGGCCGGCCTTGGTCAGGCTGGCCACATCGACCACGCCGCCCTTGGCGAAGTCCGGGTGGGCCGCGATCGAGCCGAGGTTGACCACGAAGAAGCGGGTCTTGAACTGGACGTTGGTGAAGCCGAACTTGGGCATGCGCCGGAAGTACGGCATCTGGCCGCCCTCGAAGGCGGCGCGGCCGGAGTAGCCGGTGCGGGAGCCCGCACCCTTGTGGCCGCGACCGGCCTGCTTGCCCTGGCCGCTGCCCTGACCGCGCCCGACGCGCTTGCGGGACTTGTACTTGCCGGCCATAGCCGTGATGTCATGAATCATCATCTGTCGGCGCTCCCGCAGCCGTTGGCTGCGTGCTAGCCGGTCCGTTGGAGTTGGGACCGGCGGTTGTCTCTATCGTACGTCTCGGTCGTCTGTTCAGGCGTCTGTCTTCGGTGCTTCCGCGGCGCTGTCGGCGGGTGCTTCGGCGGGTGCCGCCGCGGCTGCTGCCGGGGCCTGCTGCTGGCCGTACCGCTGGCCGCCACCCCCACCACGACCGCCGCCACGGCCACCGCGGCCGCCGCGACCGCCACCACGGCGGTTGTCCTGGCCGACGGTGTTCACCGGGCCACGCATCTTCTCGCTGGCCGCGGCCTTGGGCATGAACCGCTGGCCGCGTTCGATCTTGGACTCGATCTCGGTGGTGCCGAGCTCGACATCACGGGAGTCGCCGATGTCCTCTTTCGAGCGAAGCCGCTGCACGCCGTCGAACACCGCGCGGATCATGTTGATCTTGTTGGTCGAGCCGTAGCACTTGGTGAGGCAGTCGGTGATGCCCGCCGCCTCGAGCACCGTGCGGACCGTGCCGCCGGCGATAACACCCGTGCCCGGCGACGCCGGGATCAGACGCACTCGGCTGGCCCCGAACCGGCCCTCGACCTGGTGCGGGATCGTCGAGCCCACGCGCGGGACGCGGACGACATCGCGGCGAGCGGCCTTCTCGGCCTTCTCGATCGCGGTCGGGACTTCCTTGCTTTTGGCGTGCCCGAAACCGACGCGGCCGTTCCGATCGCCGGCCACGACGAGCGCGCCGAAGCTGAACCGGCGGCCACCCTTCACCGTGGCGGCCGTGCGGAAGATGCCGAGCGTCTCGGTATCGAAGTTCGAGTTCTGCTCTTCGTTGGAGTTCTTACTCATGGGTGCTCATCGCTTTGGTCTCAGGCGCTGCTCTGTGTCGAGCGGGAATGCGGATCGTGTACGTGCGGATCAGAACTCGAGCCCGCCCTTGCGGGCGGCGTCGGCCAGGGCCTTGACCCGGCCGTGGAAACGGAACCCGCCGCGGTCGAACGCGACCTTGGTCACGCCGGCGGCCTTGGCCTTCTCTGCGAGCGCGGTGCCGACGGCTTCTGCGGCCGCCACGTTGCCCGAGGTCTCGCCCTTGTACCCCTTGTCGCGGGTGGAGGCCGCGGCGAGGGTGGTCCCGGCTAGGTCGTCGACGACCTGGGCGTAGATGTGGTTCAGCGAGCGATAGACGCACAGCCGGGGCTGCTCGGGCGTCCCGATCACACGCTTGCGGATGCCGGTTCTGCGACGGCTCCGGCGGATTTGCTTTTTCTTCTGGCTGTTCATCGCGTCTCACCTCGCGGGGTGTCGCCCCGCGTCATGTGCTTTCTGAATACGAACCTTAGGAGCCGAACTGCTTGCCCTGCTTGCGGCGGATGACCTCGTCGGCGTACTTCACACCCTTGCCGTTGTACGGCTCGGGCTTGCGCTTGGCCCGCATCGCGGCGGCGAACTGGCCGACGGCCTGCTTGTCCGCACCGTTGATCTTCACGATCTGCTTCTCGGCCGTCACGCTCAGGCCGGCGGGGATGTCCATCAGCACCGGCTGTGCGTAGCCGACCTGGAGCTTGAGCTGGTTGCCCTGCACCTGGGCGCCCCAACCAACGCCGACGACTTCCATCGTCTTCTCGTAACCCTTGGTCACGCCCTCGATCATGTTGTTGATCAGGGCACGGGTGAGGCCCCAGTAGGCACGGACCTCGCGGATGCTCTGGTCCTTCTCGTCGATCGTGCAGCGGACTTCCTTGGCGTCGGCGTCGACCTCGACGTTCACCTCGGGGCGGACCGACATCGTGAGGGTGCCCTTGGGCCCCTCGACGCTCAGCGAGTCGCTCTTGACCGCGACCTTGACGCCGCTGGGAATGCTGACAGGTTTCTTTCCGATTCTTGACATTGGTCTGTCCTCGATCATCCGTCCGGGCAGAGCCGGCGGGGATTCCAGTCCTACAAAGGCAATTGATCAATCAACCGTGCAGAGCATCTCGCCGCCGATACGCTCGTCACGACACATCCGGTCGCTCATCACACCCTGGCTCGTCGAGACGATCGAGATGCCCAGGCCCTGCATCGGGCGGGGCAGATCGTCGACGCCCATGTACACCCGGCAGCCGGGCTTGCTCTCGCGCTTGACGGTGCGGATCAGCGGTTCGCCGGTGCTGCTGTACTTCAGCTGCACGCGGATCTGGCCCTGGCGGCCGTCGTCAACAGGCTCGAACCCGACGATGTAGCCCTCGCGCTGGAGCACGTCGAGGATGCCGCGGTTCACCTTGCTGTTCATCACCAGAGTGGTCTTGGAGCGGTTGCGCACCGCGTTCCGGATCCGGGTCAGCATGTCTGCGATGGGGTCACTGAGTGCCATGTCGTTGTACCGCCTGAAGCCTTGTGCGTGTTCAATGTGAGATTCGGACTCTCACGGGGTCGTAAAGAGGACGTCGGGCCGGACCGTCGGGTCTACCAGCTCGCCTTGCGCATGCCCGGGATCTTCCCCTCAAGCGCGAGCTTGCGGAGCATGATGCGGCTGATGCGGAACTTGCGGTACACCGCGCGGGAGCGTCCGGTCAGCTCACACCGACGGACCTTCCGGCTGGAGAACTTGGGGGTCCGCTTGCTCTTGGCGATCTGGGCCTTTGTGGTCATGTCTTTCCTCGTCTCGGTCGTCCCGAGCCCGCCGGTCGTGGGCGGCCCGGTCATTGGTCGTTTGGTCAGTTCTCGTCGGGCTTGATGAAGGGCATGCCGAGCTGCTCGAGCACAAACTCGCTCATCTTCGGGTTGGAGTTGGCGAAGCTCAGGTTGATGTTCATGCCGTGCGTGAAGTTCACGTCCGCCATGTTGATCTCGGGGAACACGCCCTGCTCGTTGAGGCCGGTCGAGTAGTTACCCTGCCGGTCGAACGACTTGCGGGGCAGACCCCGGAAGTCCTTGATACGCGGGGTGGCCAGGTGGATGAAGCGGTCCAGGAAGTGCCACATCCGATCGCGCCGGATGGTCACCATCGCCGACGTCTCGTAGCCCTCACGAACCTTGAAGTTGGAGACCGACTTCTTGGCCTTGAGCATCATGGGCTTCTGCCCGCTGATGGTCGTCAGGGTGTCGAGCACGGTCGAGCGGATGTTCGGCGGGATCTTGGTCCCGTCGAGGTGCCGACCCATGTTGACGTTGATCGTGATCTTCTCGAGCGTGGGCTGGGCCATCCGGTTGGTGACGCCAAACTCCTTGGCCACCGCGTCGCGGATCTCGCTGTCGAACTTCGCACGCAGGCGCGAGGCACCCGCGGGAGGCGCGTCGATCGCTTCGCCCTTCTTCTTGCCGCCCTTTTTCTTCGTGTCTTTGGCCATGTCTTTCGTTCCGATCTTTCAGGCTGCGTTTCGCCGCCGGTTTCCATCCGGCGGCCTTCGCCTCCGCCCGCTCGAACCGAGCGGGAGTGTGTGTTGCTGGATCAGCCCTTCGCCTTGGCCCCGCGGACCTCGCCGAGTACCTTGCCGCCGCGGGCCGCGACGCGGACCTTGCTGCCGTCGTCGCGGATCTCGAACCGGACGCGGGAGGGCTTGCCGTCCACGACCGGGCTGACGTTGCTCAGGTGGATCGGGGTTTCCTTCGTGTAGATGCCGCCCTGCGGGTTGCGCTGGGTGGGCTTCATGTGCTTGGTCCGCAGCGCGATGCCGCGGACGAGCACCCGGTCCTCCTTGGGGATGACCTTGAGCACCTCACCGGTCTTGCCCTTGTCGCTGCCCTGAGTCACGACGACCTGGTCGCCTTTGCGTACGTGCCTGGCCATATCACACCACCTCCGACGCGAGAGAAACAATCTTCATGTAGCTCTTCTCACGGAGCTCACGGGCGACCGGGCCGAAGATGCGGGTGCCCTTCGGGTTGCCGTCGTCGTTGATGAGCACCACCGCGCTGTTGTCGAACCGCACGTACGACCCGTCCTTGCGGCGGTAGTTCTTCGCGACCCGGACGACCACGGCCTTCGACTTGTCGCCGGCCTTGACGTCGGACCCGGGAAGGGCCTTCTTGATCGCAACGATCACGCGGTCACCCACCGAGGCGGTCTTGCGCGAGAAGCCGCCGCCGCGGGTCGAGCCGCCGTACACGCGGATGACGTAGGCGATCTTGGCGCCCGAGTTGTCCGCGACTTCGCATCTTGATTCAGCTTGCAGCATCTACCTACCAGCCTTCTGTAATTCGCGGGGTTGGTCCCGGCGACTGTTCACGATTCGTGGCCAACACCCTCGCGGACGACCCGCACCAGCTTCCAGCACTTGGTCTTGCTGATCGGGCGGCACTCCTCGACCTCGACGGTGTCGCCGAGCTTCGACACGTTGGCCTCGTCGTGGACCTGCAGCACCGTGCGCTTCCGCACGTACTTGCCGTACTTGGGGTGCTTGGCCTTGAACGCCACCACCACCTTGCGCGACTTGTCACGAACGTCGGATTCGACCACGCCGACTCTGCGGGAGTGGTTGACTTGTTGCTCGGTTGCTTCGGTCATGGATTCATCTTTCCGGGGCGGGGACGGTGTCCCCGCCGTAGTGGGTCGTGTCGGTCTTCAGTTACGCCTTGGCCAACTGCCGTGCGTGCCTCTCGGTCATCAGCCTCGCCACGTCGCGGCGGAGCTTGCGGAACTGCGAGGTGTCCTCGATCTTGTCGGTCACGGTCTGGCTGCGGAGCGTGAAGATCTTCTCCCGGAGCTTCTTCAGCTCGATCGAGATCTCCTCGTCACGCATCTTCCGGACTTCTTCGGCAGTCGACATCGCGTCGTCCTTCATTCTCTGGCCTCGGGCTCACGCGGCCTCCGGCGTTGCGTTCACGTTCCTACACCGAGAGTCGGCGACCGACGAATCGGCACCGAACCGGCATCTTCATCGCCACACGAGCCATCGCCGCCTTGGCCTGATCTTCCGGCACACCGGCGAGCTCGAACAAGACCGTCCCCGGACGTACCCGAGCCGCCCAGTAGTCCACGTCGGCCTTGCCCTTACCCATGCGGGTCTCGAGCGGCTTCTTGGAAACCGGCTTGTCGGGGAACACCCGGATGAAGAGCTTGCCCTGACGCTTGAGCAACTGCTGGGCGGCGATACGCCCGGCCTCGATCACGTTGCTCTTGAGCCAGCAACCCTCCAACGCCTGGAGCCCGTAGTCGCCGAACGCGACGTAGTTGCCCTTGGTCGCCTTGCGGTCGCGGGCGCGACGGAACTCTTTGCGGTACTTGACTCGCTTGGGGATTTTGTATGGAGGCATTGTGCAAACTTCCTTCGAAACTCACGGACTCGGCTGGCCCGGTCAAAACTCTCTGACGATCCGTCTCCGGCACACCTAAATCAGTGCCGCCCTCTGGCCCGAGGACGAGCACCCGCCGCGCGGGAATCGGTCTCCTCGGTCTTCTGCTCCTCGTCGAACATGCCCTTGTAGATCCACACCTTGACGCCGATCACGCCGTAGGCGGTACGCGACTCGGCGAACCCGTAGTTGATGTTCGCCTGCAGCGTGGACAGCGGAAGTGAACCCAGGCGGGTGTCCAGCGTGCGGCTCATCTCGGCCCCGCCGAGGCGGCCCGAGATCATGATCTTGACGCCCTTGGCGCCGGCCTGCATGACGCCCTCGGCACGCATCTTCACCGTGCGGCGGAACGCGCCACGCTTCTTGAGCTGCTCGGCGACCGTCTCGGCCACGAGCTGGGCGTCCATGTCGGGCTGCTTGATCTCGACGATCGAGATCGCGACCTTGCGGCCGGTCATGTAGGTCAGTTCCTGCGTGATCCGCTCGACCTCGGCGCCCTTGGGGCCGATCACCAGGCCCGGACGCGCGGTCCGGACGATGATCTTGAGCTCCTCGCGGGTGCGCTCGATGTGCACATCGGCGACCGCGGCACTCGGGGGCGTGCGGTTCAGGCGGTGGTCGAGGTACTTGCGGATGCGCTCGTCCTCGACCAGCAACTCACCGTACAGCGCCTTGGGCGCGTACCAGCGGGAGCGGTGGGCCTCGGTGATACCGAGTCGGAATCCAAAGGGATGGCTCTTCTGTCCCATCTAGTCACGCTCCTGCACACTGACGGTGATATGCGACTGCCTCTTGAGAATCGGGTGAGCGCGGCCGCGGTCCTTGGGCTGGAACCGCTTGATCGGCGTGGCGCGGTTGACCGCCGCCTCGCAGACGACCAGGTCGCCCGGATCGGCGTCGGCCAGCTCGGCGTCGGCGATCGCTGCCGCCAGGGCCTTACGGACGTGCACCGCCGCCCGCTGGGGGGCGAACGAGAGCATGCTGAGCGCCTCGTCGGCCGACTTGCCGCGGATCATGTCCACAACCAGCCGGGCCTTCTGGTCGCTCCCGCGGTGGAAGCGGACCTCGCTCGAGAAGCACGCCAACTCGCGGGCCTCGCAGCCGAGCGTCTGGGCGAGATTCACAATGTCCTTGGCCTTGCAACGCGGGTGGTCGCGGCCGGACATCCAGTTGCGCACAGCGCTCCCGGCGTTGGACGCCTTCAGCCCGGTACGCTCGACGGACGTTGCAAGCTCTTCGGTGCCGATGCCCGTTTGCTCGCTCAGTCGCTTGAGTTTGTCGCTTCGAATCCTCACGACGCGATCCTCTTGGGGTTAGATGCCAGACCGGCGAATCAGCCGGACTTGAGGCCTTCCTTCTTGTTTGTGTGGCCCCGGAATGTACGCGTTGCGGCGAACTCTCCGAGCTTGTGACCGACCATGTCCTCGGTCACGTAGACGTCAACGAAGTTCCGGCCCGTGTGGACCTTGAACGTGTAGCCAACGAACTCGGGGACGATCGTGCAACGACGTGCCCACGTCTTCATCGGCTGCTTTGTGCCGCCCTCGACCTGCTTCTCCACCTTGCGGTAGAGCTTCTCGTCGACGAACGGTCCCTTTTTCAAACTCCGGCCCATAGATGCGCCTCATATCCTTCGTGCGGTCGGTTCAATTCGAGTCTGTTACTTGAGCTGCCCGTACCGCTTGCTGTAGCGGCGGCGAATGATCATCTTCGTGCTGGCCTTCTTCCGGTCACGCGTCGAGCCGCCCTTCGACGGGGTGCCCGACTTGCTGCACGGAGCCCGGCCACCCTTGCTGCGGCCCTCACCACCACCGAGGGGGTGAGCGTGGTGGCTCATCGCCACGCCGCGAGAGAGCGGACGCCGGCCGAGGTGGCGGGAGATGCCCGCCTTGCCCAGGCGGCGGTTCTGGTGGTCGCTGTTGCCGACGACGCCGATGGTCGCCATGCAGTCCAGCAGCACCCGGCGGGTCTCGCCGCTGGGCAGCACCAGGGTCGCGTAGTTGCCCTCCTTGTTGGAGAGCCGAGCGGAGGTGCCAGCCGAGCGGCACATCTGTGCGCCGCGGCCGGGGTTCAGCTCGATGCAGTGCAGCGCCATGCCGGCGGGGATGAACCGGATCGGCATCATGTTGCCGACCTCGGGCTCGACCGCGACGTCACGCGAGCACTCGATGGACGTGCCAACCTTGAGGCCGTTCGGCGCGGGGATGTACCGCTTCACGCCGTCGGCGTACTCGATCAGCGCGATGTGGCAGCTGCGGTTGGGGTCGTACTCGATCGCCGAGACCTCGCCCTTGATGCCGTCGCGGTCCTTGCGGCTGAAGTCGATGGCGCGGTACAGACGCTTCGCGCCGCCGCCGCGGCCGCGAACCGTGATCTTGCCCTGGTTGTTGCGGCCACCCTTCTTGTTCAGGGTGCGCGTCAGCGACTTTTCGGGACGCGTCTTGGTGACCTCAACATGGAGGTTGACCGAGGCGTTCCGCCGTCCTGCGCTGGTTGGTTTATATACCCGAATAGGCATGGATCGGTCCTCTCACTCGGCTCAGAACAGCTCGATAACCTGGCCCTTGGCGAGCCGAACTGTTGCTTTCTTGGTCTTCTTCTCGGTCACCCAGCCGTACTTCAGACGACGTTCGCCGCCCTTGCGGACCTGTGTGGCCACTCCCTCAACCTTGACGCCGTAGAGCTGCTCCACGGCACGCTTCACCTCGGTCTTGGTCGCGCGACGATCCACCTCGAAGGTGTACCGGGCTTCCTCGTTCATCGCGGCCGTCGACTTCTCGGTGAGAATGGGCTTCTTGATGATGTAGGTCGAATCCATCAGGCCACCTCCTCGGCTTTGGCAACGCGGCCCATCGGCGACACCTTGGCGGACTTATCAGTCTGCGAGCTCGGCCCGTTCAACCACGCCTCGAGCTCGCCCTTGCCGATCACCAGGTACCGGTGGTTGAGCATCTCGAAGGTGGTGAGCTGGTCGGCACAGCAGACGTCGACATCGTCGATGTTCCGGGCGCTCAACCACGCGTTGCGGCTCTCGGCACGCTCCTTGGGCAGCGCCAGGAGCACGCGGTGGTCGATCCCGATCGCCTTCAGGAAGTCGGCGAACGGCCGGGTCTTGGGCGTGTCGAACTTCAGATCGTCGATGATCTTGACCTCGCCATCGACTAGCTTTGCCAGAAGCGCGTTGCGGTTGGCCTTGCGACGCATCTTCTTGGGCATCGTGACGTGGTAATCCTCACGGTGCCGCTTCTTGGCAAACGAGTGGCCACCGCCCTTGAAGTGCGGCGGCGTCTTGGCACCGTGCCGGGCGTTGCCCGTGCCCTTCTGGCGGTAGATCTTGCGGGTCGAAGCTCGTACTTCGGAGCGGGTCTTCGTGCGGGCGGAGCCCTGGCGAAGATTCGCGTGATACATCACGTACGCCTGTTTAATAAGGTCAGCGTTAACGACTCCTCCGAGGGAGGATTCATCGATGCTGAAGGTCGAAACCTCGTCGCCCTTGATGTTGTAGACGGGGACATCCATTTGTCGTACTCCGTCTTTCGCCTTGTTCAAAGCCTGATTGGGCCTCCGGGGCACCCGCTCGGCTTGCTTCGCCTATCTGCCCGATTCCCTGTTGCCCTTGGTCGGGGCACGCCTCGAAAGGCGTGGGGTCGAGCAGAGTCGACTCGGCTGGTGTAGTTCCGTCTCCCGACACCGTGCCGGGAGCGGTTTCAGATCTGTTGTCGTCCGACGGTTTCGGCGGGGCAGTCTCCTGCCCGTTCGACCTCTCGGACCCCGCGGCCGGGATGCTCCCAACCGAAGGTCACTGACGCTGCAATCGCTCCTACGAGGAGATCGCCTTGGCCTTGCTCCGGTTCAGCCGGACCGCCGGCCTCACCATGACGGTGCCGCCGTTGGCCCCGGGGACAGGCCCCTTGACCAGCAGCAAGTTCCGCTCACTGTCGATCCGGATCACATCCAGGCTCCGTGCGGTCACCCGCTCGTTGCCCATCTGGCCGGACATCTTCTTGCCCTTCTTGATCCGACCGGCCTTACCGGCGTTGTTGCCGTGGCCACCGATCGAACCGGGCGAACGGTGCTTCCGCTCGACACCGTGCGTCGCGATCTGGCCCTTAAAGCCGTGACGCTTCATGCCGCCCTGGAAGCCCTTGCCCTTGCTCGTGCCGATCACATCGACGTAGACCACGCCCTCGAGCGACTCGAGCCCGACCGACTGGCCAAGCTCAAACCCGCTGGCCTCGTCTTCGGTCACGCGGCTCTCGACGTGCGTGCGCTTCGGCGTGGTGCCGGCCTTTGCATCGTGCCCGATCTGCGGCATGGTCGAGTTGCGGGCCTTGACCTCGCCCCAACCAAGCTGCACGCCGGAGTACCCGTCGGTCTCCTGCGTGCGGATCTGCGTCACGATCGACGGCGTCATGTCCAGCACGGTCACGGGAATGCTCTGCTTCCCGTCCTCGCTGAAGACGCTCGTCATGCCGATTTTTTTGCCTACCAGCGTGAGTGCCATCGGTTACGTACCTTGCTTCGTGCCTGCGGCCGGCAGAGGAAGTCTTGGGAGTTTCGCTCGGCCTTCGCGGCCCTGTCTTTCCAAACCAAACGAGCCGCCCGCGGTCAGCGAACGGCTCGAAACATGCTCAGGCCTTGATCCTCACGAACACACCGGCGGGGACCACAAGTCGATTGAGGGCCTCGACGGTCCGGGCGTTCGGCTCAACGATGTCGATAATCCGCTTGTGCGTGCGGATCTCGAACTGCTCGCGGCTCTTCTTGTCCACGAACGGGCCACGAAGAACCGTGTACCGCTCGATACGCGTCGGCAACGGCACAGGGCCGCGGACACGGGCGTTCGTACGCTTCGCGTGGTCGACGATCTCTCTCGCCGACGAGTCGAGCGCGAGGTGGTCGTACGCCTCCATCCTGATTCTGATCCGACCGCCTGTCATCCGTCACCTCGTTCGCGTGCTTCGTGTTCTGCCTGCGTGATCTTTCGCGGGTAAAGAACCCGCCGACACGCGCCCTGCGTGCCGTTCTGCGTGTGCCCGGCCACGCGGCCGAACCCTCTACCTGCTTGGTACCGGTTGTGGCACCGAAAAAACCCACCGACACGGGCACGCCCGTGTTTGCCCGACACCGATCGGGGTCGAGCCCGTAAGCGTACGACGCTTGCCCTCGTAGTCAATGCCTGAAGGGGCGTCATTTTGACCAAGTCCTCATCGCACGCCGGGTTCGAGCACGTTCGGGTCCCGCCTCAAGGCCCTTCATCCCAGCCCGGGAGCTCCACGGGTCACTGGCTTCAGTGCCCCACCGCTTCCTGTCGATGGTCTCCTCCAGCCTCGGCTGGCGAGCCACCCGGCCCGTACGATGCCGCGAAACCTCTGGCCACCGAGCGGGTTACACCACTGAGGCCGCCAGAACCGTCCCTGTCCGTCAACGATCCATGCATGCCACGGAGGTCATCATGTTCGCCACCAAAGCTCTTCGCCTCGGAGGCTGCTCCTGGGCCCTCTCGGCGGCCCTTGCCGCGGGCGCACTCGCCCAACCCGGCTCCGCGAGACTCTCCGACCAGACCCTCGATCGTCCTTCCATAGGCCTAACGACTTCCCTGCCGATGGATGTCTCGGTCTCGACCTACCAGATCTCCGGCACTGGGATCAGCCGCATCACGCTCCCCGGCATGGCTGCGCTGATCAATGTCTCCGACCGGCGGCTGGCCGAGGCCAAAACTCTCACTGAGATTGCCGACTCCATCGTTCGCGACAATCTCGCCTCGGTCTCTTCGCTCAAGATCGACACCTCCGCCCCCGGCGACAGCTCGCGGCTACTCCAGACAGCCAAGGGGCGGGTCATCAGCCGCGAGACCCGGGACGTCAACGGCTGGCCTGCCGAAGTCTTCTACCTCCAGCTCGCGGGAGTCACCGGCGATGATGCCGCCCGTGGATACGCGATCTTCATGCCCACACCGACTTCGGTGGCGATCTTCGAGCTCCAGTGCTCGGCCCGCGACCTCGCGGCTGCGAAGCCCTACCTGGAATTACTGGTCGATTCCACCCGAATTTCCGACCCGGCCACGCTCGACGCGCTGCGTGGCGTGGGTGTCGAGGCGGGGCTGGCGTTCATGCAGTCGCTCACCCCTGCCGACTACGAACGGGCGATCCGGGACCTCGGCGATGAGTGGCGCTTCGAGCGGTTCTATCGGCCTGCCGCGAGCGGATCGGATCGTGACGCCGAAGAGCTCGGCTACCGCCTGACCCGCTACGCCCTCGGCACCCGCGGCGATCTCAAGGACCGATCCGAACGCACCGGCTCGAGCCCGACCGACCGCGAGAAGGGATATCTCGTATTCCAGCAGGCCCGCCTGCTCCTCGACGGCCGCGTGGTCGACGTGGTCGCGTCTTTCTTTATGACTCCCGACCGGCGCTCAGAATCATGGAAGATCCAACAGACCGTCCGTCCTCTGGTCGGGAATAAGAAGGCCGCGCCGATCACCAATCTGGTGGAGACCGCCGTCCGCGACCGGAGCGATCTGTTCATCTCTCGCACCGAGGGCAGCAAACCCGCGTCGAGCATCCAGCCCGCGATCGAGGGTGCCGGATACATCAGCCGCGTTGAGGTCTACCTCATGCCCCATCTGCTGATGCGGCGTGGTGCGACCGGCTCGCACCGGTTCTACGCGTTCAACCAGAACGTTGACCGCGTGACGCTGCGCGAGGACTCGGTCTCGCCCCGGGAAGGTGGCGGTTTCGTCTACACCTCGAGCCCCAGCGAGGGCCACCCCGGCCAGACCGTGCTGTTTGACGCAAAGCTCCGCCCCGTGCGGGCCGATCTCCCCGGCGACCAGGTCTGGGAACCCATCTCCGGCGAGCGCCTGCTCGAGCTGTGGCGCGACAAGGGCCTGCCCATCAAATAGACAGGCCGCGCCCCTGGGAGGCGCGGCGCTGCCGTGAATCATCTTCGGCCGCAGTTGAGATTGCTGTTGCTCATCCGCCAGCGGCTTTGAACAGCTCGGCTACCTTGCCCCAATTCACGACGTTCCAGAACGCCGCGATGTAGTCGGGGCGGCGGTTCTGGTAGTTCAGGTAGTACGCGTGTTCCCAGACGTCGAGCCCGAGGATCGGCGTGTGCCCGGAGCTGAGGGGCGAGTCCTGATTGGGCGTGCTCTCGACGACGAGCTTGCCCGACCCATCCACCGAGAGCCACGCCCAGCCCGAGCCAAAGCGTGTCGCCCCGGCCTTGGCGAACTGCTCCTTGAACGCGTCGAGCGAACCGAAGGCCGCCTTCATCGCGTCGGCCAGAGCACCGCTGGGAGCCCCGCCGCCGCCCTTGCCGGCCGGGGCAAGAACAGTCCAGAACAGAGAGTGGTTCGCATGTCCGCCAGCGTTGTTGCGGATCGCCCCCCGGATGTTCTCGGGGAGCGCGTCGAGGTTCTTCAGAATGTCCTCGACACTCTTCTTGGCCCATTCGGTGCCTTCGAGTGCCGCGTTGGCGTTGTTGATGTACGCCTGATGGTGCTTGCCGTGGTGAATCTCCATGGTCTTGCCGTCGATGTGCGGCTCGAGAGCGTCATGGGCGTAGGGCAGTGCAGGGAGCGAAAAGGGCATGCGTGCCTCCTTCATTATCCAGTCAAATACCAAACAAATACGAGCATCGGCGAAAAGCCGTTGTCCCGCTTGCATTCGGGACGATTGTAGGTAAGCTGGGAGGCCTCAATCGCCGTGGCAGGGATGCCCACCGCGAATCCTCTTTCCGCAGCCGTCCGAGACCAATTCGTGGGGTTTCGCAGGGCACTCTCGGCAGTCTGACCGGCGAGCACGGAGGCCAGACGACAATTTGTGACGACGTGGCGGGCCGGCGTATGGTCCGGCACGCAATGTGAAGGCGCCAGTCGGATGGAGCTCTCTATGTCTACGGCATAGAACGTGAAACCCGATGGGGTCGGAATACGTAAGAAGGTCGCCGGGTTAAGACCCCGGTGAGTGGCTTCCTAGGCGTTCCGTGGGTGGATCAGGGCTGCGAGCAGCGTTGAACATCGACAATACGCGAGAATCTCGGGCGAATCCGAGATCTTTTGCGGCGCAGACCCGGCTCGGGCACGACTCGGGCGTTAGGCATTTGGGTGGAAGTCAGCGCAGATCCAGGACGGTGGGAACTCACGGCCGGTAGCGGCAAGGACGGGTTGGAATGAAACAGGCACGCAAGGTCAGAAAACTCACGCCGCTTGAGCAGGTCCGACGCAGGCATCGCGTTGAGATGGCCTCGTCGGCTGCCGGCTCAGAGGGGAAGAAGAAGCGGCTCAGCCTCGAGGATGAGAGGCTCCTCAAGCACCTGCTCAGCGATGAGCAGGACTTCATCGACAGCCCCGAGTTCTACGAGAAGGAATCAGAGAGCCAGATCTACGCCGAGGCCCCCGATATCCAGAAGCCGGACACCACCTGGTACCACCCGGTCATGGACGATCTGTCCAGCTCCCGCAGCAACCGCACCGTCAAGAGCACCCAGCAGGTGATCCTGACCGGTGCCGAAGAGCGGGTGCTCTTCTACCAGTTCAACTACGCCCGGTACCGCGTCTGGAAGCTCCAGCAGGAGATCTGGGCGGGAGCCTCGCGTCAGCCCACCCCGGAACAGGCCGAAGAGGTGCTCTCGTGGCACCGCCTCGCTGATCGGGTGCGTGAGCAGATCGCCGAGACCAACCTCGCGCTGGTGCTGGCCATGGCCAAGCGGACCCGCATGAGCGAGGTCGACTTCGCCGACCTGGTCAGCGAGGGCAACATGGCTCTCCTCCGCGCCGTCGACAAGTTCGACGCCGGCCGTGGGTACAAGTTCTCAACCTACGCCTGCCGGGCGATCCTCAAGGCCTTCAGCCGGCAGGGCATGAAGCTCAGCAAGTACCGCCAGCGGTTCCCGACCGACTTCGACCCGAAGCTGGAGAAGTCCAACTACATCGAGTCGAAGCGCGAGGGCTTCGAGAAGGACGCCGCCGAAGAGGTCAAGCGCATCGTGACCGAGAACCGGGCCGATCTCACCGCTGTCGAGCGGACCGTCATCGAGCACCGCTTCGGGCTCGAGAGCGGCGAGGAGAAGCCCATGACCCTCGAGCAGGTCGGGCAGATCATCGGTGTGACGAAGGAACGCGTCCGCCAGATCCAGAACAAGGCGATGGAGAAGATCCGCGTCACGCTCGAAGAGAGTTTCCTGGGCAGCAAGGACAAGGAAGAGCAGGCCGACGGCTCCGAGGCCGGGAGCGAGACCCGCTCGACGGTCGCCGTCGACTGATCGCCCAAACCCCCACCTTTCCCCTCCCCCACCATTTCCCAAGGGCCCGGCCTCGTGCCGGGCCCTTGGTGCGTTTTGGCCCGCCGCGATCCTCCCCGCACAGGAACCCGACGGGCCGCCCTGCGAACAGTCCACAGTCCAGAAACAACCCGCTTCGGGCATCCTGCGCTCTCGTCGCCGATCGCGACGAGTTGCTAGGCTTCTCGTCGCGGCACGTGCCGCCGAAGGGTCGGCCACGCACCGAGAACCAGACACGCCCGTGGCCGGGCGGGAATCCCCTATCCCCGCGCGGTCACGATGAGACCGAGGAGTGAAGCGTCCATGACGGTTGAAACTGATACCCAGACCGATGCCTCGCACGTAGGGCACGTCTCCCTGCCCGGCCCCAAGAAGAAGGACCCCTTCGCCACTCGTTGGGGCAAGTTCCTCCAGGCCACGATCAAGTTCGAGGCGTCCGACCTCATCATGAAGACGGGCCAGCCGCCCAAGATCCGACTCCGTGGCGCCCTCAAGCCCCTCGACACCGCGCCCGTGGACGAAGAGGAATTCTGGCAGATCGCCCGCGCGATCATGACGCCCGAGCAGCTCGAAGACCTGCACAAGTTCGGCTCGGCCGACTTCGCGTACGACTTCGACGACAACACTCGCTACCGCGTCAACCTCTTCATGGCCCGCGGCAAGATCTCGGTCGCCGCCCGACGCATCACCAGCAACATCCTGCCCTTCGAGGGACTCTACCTGCCGCCGATCATGGCCGATATCGCCATGCAGCCACAGGGCATCGTGCTGCTCTGCGGTGTGACCGGCTCGGGTAAGTCCACCACGATCGCCTCCATGCTGCAGTACGTGAACGAGCGCAAGCCCGTGCACATCGTGACCATCGAGGACCCGATCGAGTACATCTTCAACGACGCGGTCGCCACGATCAACCAGCGTGAGATCGGCATCGACTGTCTCGATTTCAAGATCGCCCTCCGCGCGCTCGTGCGTGAGAACCCGGACATCGTGCTCGTCGGCGAAATGCGCGACAACGAGACGTTCGAGGCCGCGCTCATGGCCGCCGAAACCGGCCACCTTGTCTACGGGACCATCCACGCCAGCTCGACGACGCAGACCTTCAGCCGTATCTACGGCCTGTTCGAGCAGGACGAGGTCGAGGGTGTCCGCAAGATCCTGGCCTACCAGATGCGGGCGTTCGTTTACCAGAAGCTGCTGCCGACGCTTCACGAGAACATCCACCGGATCCCGGCGATCGAGATTCTGGTCAACAACACCGTCGTTCAGAAGCACATCCTCGAGGGCCGCGAGGGCGAGCTGCGTGAGTACCTCAACTCGATCGAGGCCATCCAGTCGGGCATGAAGGACTTCAACCTCTCGCTTGTGGAATTGGTCGAGAAGGAATACATTCACATGCGGACGGCGATCGACTCGTCGCCCAACGTCGACGAGCTGATGATGCGGCTCAAGAAGCTCGGCTGACGCGGCCGTCGGTCGGTCTGGTCGGTGTGCGGCACGCTGCGGCGGCCGCGGGCACCGGCCGTGGAATTGGTGGGGTGAACCGTGCGGGCCGCGCCGCACGCGGCCGAAGAAGTTGGTTGCTCACAGAGCCTTGAAAGACGGGGAACGACGGTGCTCCAAGCCCTTGACACTTCCGTGGGGATCTCCATGCCGATGACTCTCGCTCAGGACGCGTTCATTCTGGTCTCGCCGTGGAAGCCGGTGCTGCTGCTCGTGCCTCTGGTGGCCTGGGCGTGGCTGATCTCCAGCAACTTCGACAAGCACGCCGCACGTTTCCACCTCGAGCCCAAGAAGTGGAACTCCTTCCACCTGTTCATGGGCCTGATCGCGTTCCTGGTCGCGGTCCTCATGCCGCTGGAGGGGATCCTTGGCATCGTCGTCGGCCTCGCAGCCGAGATCGCGATCCTCGCGATCAGCGTCGCGGCCTACCCGATGATCGCCAACAAGGACGAACGCGTCCCCGAAGAGCACCACGTCAAACTCCTCGACTTCTCCAGCATGGGCGAAGCCAAGGAAGCGAAGGCCGCCGCCAAGCAGGCCGGCACCGCCGAGCTCGTGCTGCGCAACCCCGACGGCACCACCGTGCCCGTTCCCGAGAAGGAAACCGCAGAGTTCGCCGTCCGCGTCGCCGCCGAGGGGCTGCTGCTCCGGGCCAAGGCCGCCCGGGCCTCCGAGGTGGTCGTCCGACCGACCGGTAAGGACCAGAACTACGGCGTCGTCTTCCTCATCGACGGCATCCCCACCGCCGACACCACCATGCCCGCCGCCGAAGCGGTCAAGATGATGGACTACTGGAAGGCCGTCGGCAAGCTCGACGTCAACGACCGCCGACGCAAGCAGATGGTCACCGTCAGCGTCGGTCACCTCGACCGCAAGCACAAGGTCCGGCTCACCACCGCCGGCGGGCAGTCGGGCATGACGCTCACGCTCATGATCGACCCCGAGCTCGCCGTCCGCCGCAAGGTCAGCGACATGGGCTTCCTCGAGCCGCAGCTCGAGGCCATCAGCACGATCGTGGAAGACGCCTCAGGCGTGGTCCTGCTCTCGGCCGCCCCGGACGGCGGCGGAACCACACTGCTCTACACCATGGTGCGGATGCACGACGCCTACACCCAGAACGTTCAGACCATCGAGAGCGACATCCAGGACGCGATCGAGGGCGTCCGCCAGAACCCGTTCGACCCGAAGAAGGAGGGGCAGGAGTACTCCACCCTGGTCCGGTCGATTCTCCGGCGTGACCCCGACGTCGTCGGGGTGGGCGAACTGCCGGACGCCGCGACCGCCAAGGAAATGTGCCGAGGCGACCAGGAACGGACCCGGCAGTACGTCCTTCTCCGCAGCAAGGGAGGCCTGCAGGCCATCCAGATGTGGTGCAAGGCCGTCGGCGACCTCCCCACCGCTGCGGGAGCGCTCCACGGCGTGATCGCGGGAACTCTCGTCCGCAAGCTGTGTCAAAACTGCCGTGTGGGGTACACCCCCTCGGCCGACATGCTCAAAAAGCTCGGTCTGCCGGCCGACAAGGTGCCCCAGCTGTTCAAGAAGGGTGGCCAGGTGCTCATCAAGAACAAGCCCGAGACTTGCCCGATGTGCAGCGGCGGCGGCTACTTCGGCCAGGAAGGCGTCTTCGAGATCTTCCCGGTCGGCCCCGCCGAGCGAGAGCTGGTCAAGAGCGGCAACCTCGCCGCGCTGCGGGCCGAGTTCCGCAAACGCGGCTACCCCACGCTCCAGCAGGCCGCGCTCCTCAAGGCGGTCGAGGGCATCACCAGCATCGAGGAGATCATGCGGGTCACCAGCGCCGGCGAGAGCAAGAAGCCAGCCGCCGCCCCGGCCGGCCAGAGCGCGTGATCGACTGATCAAGAACGAACAACCGGGCGGCCCCGACCGCCCCGTGCATCGGCGAAGGAACTGACATCATGCTGAACCTCCTTGTAATCGCGATCGTGCTGGCCATGGCCTACATCGCTGTCACCCGGACCTTCTTCTCTGCGCTCCTCCACATGGCGTGCGTCGTGGTCGCCGGTGCGATCGCGTTCGCGTTCTGGGAGCCGCTCTCCTACATGATCCTCACCAAGGCACCCACCAAGGGCTTTCTCGAACCCATCGAGTACACCGCGTGGGCGTTCGGCCTGGTCATCCCCTTCGCCGCGTCGCTCGCCGTGCTCCGCGTCGCCACCGACAAGCTCGCCCCCGCCAACGCCGTCGCGGTTCCCGCGGCCGATGTCGTCGGGGCCGGTGCCTGCGGCGTGATCTCCGGTGTCATCACCGCCGGCGTGCTGGTTATCGCCATCGGCACGATGCGCTTCAAGACCGACGAGTTCGGCTACGAGCCCGTGCAGTACCAGGGCGCCAGCCTCGAACGCTCCGGCGGGCTGCTCCTGCCGGTCGATCGCATCGTCGGCGGGCTCTACGCCTACACCAGCGAGAACGCGTTCGCCACGGAGAACTCGCTCGCCAAGTGGCGCCCCGAGCCCTGGCACGCCGCCGAGGTCATGCGGATGAACGACCGCGGACTCGCCCGCAACACCGCCCGCCCCAAGGACTTCGAACTGCTGGCCCGCTACACCGTAACGGCCGCCAACGGCGAGAACCTGCTCCAGGATCGCTGGGCGACCACACCCCACCAAGCCACGATGCTCGACGGCACCCCATACCCGGCCGATTCCCGCATCGAAGGCATCATCCTGGAGATGAAGTCCTCGCTCCGTGAGCCGGGGGCGAGCTTCGTCTCCGTGACCGCGGGCCAGATCTGGATCGTCGCCGAGAACAGCGACACCGGCGAACGCCTCAACCTGCACCCCGTCGCGGTGATCGCCAACCCTCAGGGAGCGGACACTTCGCTGTCTCGCTTCCCGTTCGATTCGCCCAAGTTCGCGATCTCCTCGTCCGGTGCGGCGACGCGGCCGATGGGCTTCGAATTTGTCGTGCCCAACGGCTTCGAGCCGATCGCGATCTATCTCAAGAACATCCGGCGCGAGCTCAAGCCCCCGCCCGCCCAGCCGGTCACTGAGTTCCCCTCCGTCGCCGCGCGGGACAACGCGGTAACCCAGGGCTCGCTGATTGAGGGTGCCGAGCCGATTCCGGCCGGGTTCGGTGACGACGGCGAAGATCGCTCCACCCGCGGCAACGGTCAGCAGGAAGAAGAGAACCGCGTCAAGGGCATCCTCTTCACGAACACCCTGCCCCGCCCGCTGATGATCCAGAAGGGCACCCAGCGCGGTCTGAGCATTGACGGCGACAACTACATCCTCAACGGTGAGGCCAAGTGGGCACCCTCAGCGCTCGCCAACCGCCTCAGCGAGAAGGCCCTCCAGATCAACAAGTTCTCGACCACCGGCGACGTCGTCATGGTCCAGGTCGATGTCAGCGGCAACTTCCCCGGAAGCATGTACGGCCAGGCCATGGCCACCGCCCAACGCGTCATGCCGCCGCAGCTGGTCGATACCAACGGCATCGTCTACGACTGCGTCGGGTGGGTCTATCAGGACCGCGATCTGGTCCACATCCGGTTCGACCCCGGCCAGCCCGTCCGCGGCATGACCCAGCTCGCCGACGCCGGCATCACCCTCAGTTCGAGCCGCACCGACCAGAAACTCACGCTGCTCTTCCTCTGCAGCTACGGTGCCGAGATCAAGAGCTACAACGTCGGCCCGAAGGTCATCGTCGGACTCGACAACCCGCTCCCGCTCGACAAGCGGCAGAAGTAACCGCCACCCGCCACGCGAGCGGCGGCGGCCCGCACTCCACGCCCAAAAGACAAGACGCCCCGGCAACTCGTTGCCGGGGCGTCTTTGCTTTTTCGGGAAGTCAATGTCAGGACGCTTCGCCGCCGTGACCGGAGGACGGCCCCGCGATCACTCGGCCTCGGCGGCCGGCGCGGCCTCGGGGGTGCCCCCGTCGGCTTCCTCAGCCGCCGGAGCGGCCGGGCGCTTCTTCTTCTTGGAGGGATCGATCAGTTCGCCCTCGTCGTCGAACTCCATCTCGTCGCGGCCGTCCTCTTCGAGCGTCCGGTCGGCCTCCACGTGCAGCTTGATGTTCGCCTCGAGGTCCTTGGCGAACTTGACGAGCACGTCGAAGTTGTCGATCCGCTTGATCGTGAAGGGCAGCCGCACCTCGCGGGCCTTGACGACAAAGCCCTTCTCGGCGAGGGCGTTGGCAACGTCCTGCTGCGTGACCGAGCCGTAGAGGTGGCCGAGGTCGTTGCACGAGCGGAGGATCGTCAGCTCGAGACCCTCCATCTTGTTGACCATGCTGCGGCGGTGCTCGAGCAGCGCTGCCTGCTCCTTCTCGGCCTCGGCGCGACGATCGGCCAGCTCGGCGAGCTTCTCCTTCGAGGGCGTCGTCGCCAGCTCGCGCGGGAGCAGATAGTTGCGGGCAAAGCCCAGACGGACGGTGACCACGTCACCGACGATGCCGAGGTTGTCGACGTTGTCGGTGAGCAGCAGTTGAACGGTCTTGGTAGCCATGTTCGGTCCTTTCGCTGTCCTCTCCCCCGCCGACCGAGCGGGAGAAGTTCAGGAGCCCCGAAGGGCCCCAACGGTGCCGGGAGAGCCGACAGTCGGCTCCGCCCGTTTGTGGTGGGCATGGTAGGCCCGTGCCCCTCTCCATGCCCCGAATGCGTCCGCCCGGATGGGCGTCAGAACGGGATGTCGTCGTCCGGCGGGATGTCGTCGTACGACTCCTGACGGCCTCCGCCGCTGTCTCCCCCGCCAGAGCGGGCCCCGGCCGAGGCTCGGCGTCCGCCGCCGCCGCCGCCACCGCCGCCGTCGCCACCGCCGCCGACGAACTCAAAGCCCTCCGCCACGACAAGCAGCTTCGAGCGCTTCTGCCCGCTGTTCTTGTCCTCCCACTGGTCGAGGCGGAGCCTGCCCTCGATGAAGGCGGGGCTCCCCTTGCTGTGGAATCTGGCGAAGGCCTCGGCGCGGGCGCCGAACATCTCGCAGTCGATGAAGTTCGCCCGCTCCTGCCAGTTGCCGTCGCGGTCCTTGTAGCGCTCGTTCACCGCCAGCCCGAACTTGGCGATCGCCAGGTTGGATTGGGTGTGACGCATCTCGACGTCCCGCGTCAGGTTGCCCATCAGCAGAACCTTGTTGTAACTCCCAGCCATGTGACGGCCTCCGTCGCCAGTACGGTGCAGCGTGATCGGTGCCCTTCGCCGGGCCCCACGCCGCCCCGAAGTTTGGAATGTGGAAGGATAGCACACCCCGGGCGTGCGTCCGACCCTGGGTCTCGACTCACTCCGACGCGTCGGCGGAACCCTCGTTCGAGGCCCCGGCGGCCACTGTCGCGGGCGCGGCGGCTTCGGCGGCGGCAGCGGCCTTCTCGGCCTCCTGACGACGCAGGTTGGCCTCGACGCCGAGCCCGGCCCGGTCGTCCTGCAGCGCGATCTCCTCGTCGGAGAGGTGCTCGGCGTTGAGGATCATGACCCGCATGATCCGCTCGCCGAGGTTGCAGTCACGCTCGATGCCGGCCACGGCGGTGGTCGGGGCGCGGAAGTACACGAGGAAGTAGACGCCACGGCGCTGCTTCTCGATCTCGTAAGCGAGACGCCGCTCGTCCCACTTCTTCATCGCGACGATCTCGGCGCCGCTGCGGTGCAGGATCTCCTCGATGCGGGCCACGATGCTGCCGAGGTCGGCGGCTTCGGACTGGCTCACCAGGAACATCGCTTCGTACATTCGGGTCTTGGCTGACATGGGTCGGGATACCTTTCACTGGGCCGGACGCGCCACCGCGCCGGCGTGGACTTTCTTCAGGCCGCGCCCCAGCCGGCATCGGCTTCGGGGTCCGCGTCTTTGTCCGGGCCGGGCCCGGACTTGATCTTGGTGTTGAACCGGTTCATCGCCGCGTCGATACCCGACGCGACGAACGTCTCGACCGCCTCGGCGGCGGTCTGGATCGAAGAGGCCAGGCCGTCCTGCTCCTCCTCGGCAAATCGTGACAGCACGAACGCCGCCTGGTCGAACATCGGAGGCTTGGGGCCGATGCCCACGCGGCACCGCGGGTAGTCCGCCGAACCGAGCCGACGCTCGATGTCGGAGAGCCCGTTGTGCCCGCCCGCCCCGCCGCCGGGACGGAGCCGCACCGAACCGACCGGCAACGCCAGATCGTCGGTGATCACCAGCAGGTCGCTCAGCGGCACCTTGTAGAACTGCACCGCCTGCAGCACCGACTGGCCCGAGAGGTTCATGAACGTCATGGGCTTGAGCAGCAGACACTTGGTCGAGGCGATCGATGCCTCGACCCCGTCGGCCTGGAAGCGTGACTTGACCACCGCGCCCGGCGCGTGACGCTCCACGAGGCGATCGATCGCCATAAACCCGGCGTTGTGCCGCGTCTTGACGTACTGCGCTCCGGGATTGCCAAGGCCAACGATCAGCTTCATGACGGCGTGCTCTCCATGAACTCCGCGGCGCACTCGGCTCGGGCCGGTGCGACGACAGGCGTTTAGTCGTCGTCGTCCTTCTTCTCGGTGATGACCTCGGGCTCGGCGGCACCGCTGACCTCGCCGCTCTCGTCGGTCTCTTCCTCTTCGATCGACTGCACGATGATCTGTGCGATGATGAGCTCCGGATCCGAGAGGAGCTTCATCGTGTCGAGCGGGAGCTTGATGTCGCTGGCGTGGAGTGCCTCGCCCGCCTCGAGCCCGCTGACATCGATCTCGAGGAAGTCGGGCAGGTTGGCAACCTTGCACTCGATCTCCACCTCGTTGTTCGGGTGCATCAGCAGCGCGCCCGGGGTCTTCAGCCCGACCGCTTCGCCGACCAGATGGATCGTCACGTTCACCTCGATGCGCTCTTCGAGATCGACGCGGGTGAAGTCGGCGTGGACCACGTTGGTCCCCAGGTAGTCAAACTGCAGGTCCTTGACCAGCACGTTCTGGACCTCGCTCTGGCCCTCGATCTGGAGCTGGAGGATCTTCTCGCCCTTGTGCAGGTAGCGGAGCGTCTCCTTGGCGTCCACGGACACCGGGAGCGGCTCAGCGCCGTGGCCGTAGACGATCGCGGGGAGACCGCCGGCCTGGCGGATCCGATTGCTGTACCGCGTGCCGACCTTTTCGCGGCGGGTGGCGGTGAGGAGTGGTGCGTTCTCGTGCATGGTGTGGTTCCTTCTCTTTCGTGTGACTTCTGGGTGTGCAACGTTGCCCGGCTCAGCGCTTCGTCCCGGCGGTGCGCTCGAAGAGTTCGCTGAGCGAGAGGTTGTTGTGGATACGGTGAATCGCCTCGCCGACAAGATCGCCGACGCTCAGGACCTGCAGCTTCTCGGAGAGACCCTCGAGGCGGCCCGCCGCGGGGATCGTGTCGGTGATGACCAGTTTCGAGATCGGCGAGGCCTGGATCCGCTCGATCGCCCCGCCGCTGAGGACGCCGTGCGTCGCCGCCGCGATCACGTCGGTCGCGCCGTGCTCGAGCACGAGCTTCGCGGCCTCACAGATCGTGCCGCCGGTCGAGATCATGTCATCGAACATGAGCACGGTCTTGCCCTTGACCGACCCGATGATGTGCTCCGTGACGACCTCGGTGCCCGAGACCCGCCGCTTGTTGATAATCGCCAGGTCGCCGCCGAGCAGGTTGGCAAAGCCCTCGGCCACCTTCACGTTGCCGACATCCGGGCTCACCAGGCACAGGTCGCCCAGTTCGTGCCGGATCGACTCGAAATAGTCGAGAAAGACCGGCGTCGCCGTGAGATGATCGAACGGCAGATCGAAGAACCCCTGGATCTGTGCCGCGTGAAGATCGATCGCGAGCACCCGATCGGTCCGCGCCGCGGTGATCATGTTCGCGACCAGCTTGGCCGTGATCGGTACGCGGCCCTCGTCCTTGCGGTCCTGCCGGCCGTAGCCGAAGTAGGGCGTAACAATTGTCACGCGCCTCGCGCTGGCCCGCTTGAGGCAGTCGATGAAGACCAGCAGCTCCATCAGGTTGTCGTTGACCGGCGAGCACGTCGAGATCACGACGAAGCAGTCGCGCCCCCGGACGTCCTCTTCCAGCTTCACGAGCAGTTCGCCGTCGGGGAAGATGTGTGTTCTCGCCTCGCCGATCGGCTGCCCGATGTGATCGCACGCCCGTTCGGCGAGCGCCCGGGAGTTCCGGCCGGCGAAGACCTTGAGCGTGTGGTTCGTGTCCATGGTCATCCGACGGCCCCTGTGCTCGAGTGTGCGAGCCGATCACGCAGGATGCGGTCGACCTCGGCGAGTTGTTCCGGCGTGTTGATGCTCAGCACGTCCTCGGGCGGCACCGCGTCGATCACCTCAACGCGTTCACCGGCTTCCATCAGGATCGCCGGCACGTCGGTGATGTAGTACTCACCCGACGCCTTGTTCCGCTCGACCCGCGCCAGCGCCCTCTGCATCGACGCGAGCCCGAAGCAGTAATAGCTCGGGTTGACCTCGCAGATCGCCAGCTGTTCGGGCGTGGCGTTCTTCTGCTCGACGATGCCGACCAACCGCCCCTCGCCGTCGCGAACGATGCGGCCGTACCCCGTCGGGTCGTCGATCACGCTCGTCGCCAGCGTCGCCGACGCTCCGGCCCGCCGATGGAGCTCCAGCAGCGCGTCGAGCGTCTCGGTCCGGATCAGCGGCCCGTCTCCCGCCAGCACCAGCACCGGTGTGTCGTCGTCCAGGCCCGCGAGCGCATCGGCGGCACACTGCACCGCGTGGCCCGTGCCGAGCTGCTCGGCTTGCACGGCGTACCGCACCCGATCGCCGAACCCCTGCAACGCGTCGCGAACACGCTGCTGCTCGTAGCCCACGATCGCGATCACCCGCGAGCACCCGGCCCGGAAACACGCGTCAACCACATGGCAGACCATCGGCCGCCCCGCGACCTCGTGCACGACCTTTGGCAGATCCGAGCGCATGCGCGTGCCCTTGCCCGCAGCCATGACGACCGCGACAGGATCAGGAGAACGGCGTGTGTTGATCGGCTCGCTCATGCGTCGCGGTGCGGACTCGCCAAATACCATCAGGAAGCGTCGAAATTACCCGGCCGGGACTCGAACCCAGACTCTCAGTACCAAAAACTGATGTGCTACCATTACACTACCGGGCAGTAGCGCTGCCGCCGACCGTCCGCTGGTGCCAGCTCCCGCGCATCGAGCAGACACGCCGAAACTTCACACAGCCGACAGATTCGATGGGATGTGGACGTTCGTCCCGCGTCTCCTTTGCTGCACTGTCGCGGCCCGGTCACCAAGACCGCCCCGCGCGAGAACCACGTTTCCACGCGGTTCGCAGCCCCCGGCACGCACCGTGCCGGAAAGAAGACGACGACCGCGGCAGTAGTCGGGCCGGACGCCCGACTCAGAGCTGGAACGTGCGGGCCGCAGAGGGTCTGAGATCCAGACCACCTCTATGAGCACGCCCCATGATCGCGCCTCAGCCGGACGGGCTCTCGCCCTCGACGTCCGTCGCGATCGGCTCCCGATAAAGAACCCAAGACGGGGAAGTATCGCCCCCCTCCGGGCCCGGGTCAAAGGAGAATCCCGGCGGGATTGCCGATCAGGCCTGCCCAGATTCCGGGTCCGACTCCTCGTCGGGCTCGTCACGGTCCAGATTCGACTCCCCGATCACGTCGTAACAGGTCGCCAGCAGCCCCAGAAGCGGGAATCGCCACTCCTTGAACGGGCTCGGCCCGAGCCGCCGCAGCAGCGGATGGCTGACCGCCGGCGGCTCAATCGGCGTCGGAATCGCCTCCAACCCGGGTCCGGCCTGCCAGAACCGGTCCAGACACTCCGCCAATGGCAAGCCACGGGCCGAAGGAGCCTCCGGAACGTGGGCCTCGTAGACCGGTGTCGGGATCGCCGAGGGCTCCTCGGCATCGCCCTGCTCACGGATCTGGTTCAGCAGCGCCTCGCCCGTCGAACCCCGCAGCTCGCAGAGCAGGAACGCCCGTTCCTGCACACGGTCGGCCACCATCGCCATGAGCGTGCACGCGTGCTTACACCAGCCTGCAGAGTGCCCGCAGGTACAGCTGACCTTGACATCCTCCGCAGTCGGCACCAGCGGCCGCCCCACTCCCGCGAAGAGCCCGTCCACTCGGTCCGAGATCTCCCCGGCGAGCAGTCCGGCGGTGTAGATCGCCTCCCCAGCCATCCTCTTCGAGGCAGCTTCCCAGACCTCCGGCGGGATCGGCGAGAACTGCAGCGAGGTGGCATACGGCCGATCGGCACGCCCCTGCACCGACGCCGACGCGAGCACCCCGCCGATCTCGACGCTGACGATCTGCCCTCTTCTGGCGTAGTCCATGCCCTCGGCAAAGTCCTCCGCCGCCGCCATGCTGCTGGCCAGCAGGAGCAACCGACGCGCGACCGACGACTCGGGCTCGCTCGCCCCCGCCCACTTCACCCGCACCCCGCTCTTGACCTTGCGCGGGTGCATCGTCATGCCCGGCCGCGTCCGACGGGGCGGGTGGGGCTCGAACATGCCCTGTTGTCCGGGACGCGCCGGGGTCGCCCCATCCGCGGACGTGCCCGTGGGCTCGGCCCGGTCCGGCGCGTCGGGTGTCTCGGAGGCGTCCGCGTCAGAAGCGGACGTCGTAAGACGCCCCTCCGTTCCCTCCGCGGCCGGCGGCGTCGGCAACGACGATGGCTTGTCTGGCGTTTCTGGCGTGGTCATGAGATATCGTCCACCGCGTCGTCGCGCAGCGTGAGGATCGAGCGGAGGTCGTCGGTTGAGAGTTCGGTGAGCCACCGCTCACCCGAGCCGACGATCGAATGGGCCAACTGCGTCTTGCTTTCGATCATCTCGTCGATGCGTTCCTCAAGCGTGCCGCGGACCACGAACTTGTGGACCTGCACGTTTTTGTCCTGACCGATGCGGTAAGCACGGTCGGTGGCCTGGTTCTCCACCGCCGGGTTCCACCAGCGGTCGAAGTGGAAGACGTGCGAGGCCGCCGTGAGGTTCAGGCCCACGCCGCCAGCCTTGAGCGACAGGATCATCACCGGCCGCTCGACGCCCATCTCCTGGAACTGCTCGATCATCTGCTCGCGTCCGCCCTGCGGCGTGCCGCCGTGCAGGAAGAGGATCTCCCGACCGAACTCGTGCCGCAGCATGAGCGAGAGCAGGTGCCCCATCTGCCTGTACTGCGTGAAAATGAGCGCCTTCTCGTCGGAGGCGACGATCTCGTCGAGCATCTCGAGGATGCGGACACACTTGCCCGATCTCGCCGGATCCGGCGGAGCGCCGGCGTCAGGATCAAAGTCCTTGAGCGCCTGCGCCGGGTGGTTGCAGATCTGCTTGAGCTTGATCAGCGAGCTGAGCACCAGCCCGCGGCGGTGCATGCCCGACGACTCGTCCACGTCCTTGAGCATCCTCGCCACGCAGGACTCGTAGAGCGATGCCTGCTCGCGAGTGAGGTGGCAGTACTCCCGGCTCTCAAACTTCTCAGGCAGCTCCACCTTGATCGACGGATCACCCTTGTGCCGCCTGAGCACAAACGGCCGCACCAAAGAGCGCAGCTGCTCGGCCTTCTGTTCGTCGTGATAGCGCTCGATGGGCACCGCGAATCGCCGGCGGAACGTCGCCGCCGGGCCGAGATACCCGGGGTTCAGGAAGTCCATGATCGACCACAGCTCGGTGAGCCGGTTCTCTACCGGCGTACCCGTCAGAGCGATCCGCCTCGCCGAGACAAACGACCGCACCGCCTGGCTCTGCTTGGTCGCGGGGTTCTTGACAAACTGCGCCTCATCCAGCACCACGCGGCGCCAGTGCACCCGCTCGAGATGCTCACGGTCGCGGTTGGCCAACGCATACGTCGTCACGAACAGATCGCACCCGCCCACCTGCTCGACCAGCTTGTCGCCGATCGCCCGCTCCACGCCGTGGTGCACCTTCACCCGCAGGCTGGGCGCAAACCGCCTCGCCTCGCGGACCCAGTTGCCAACCACCGACATTGGCACGATCAGTAGCGTCGGACCCAGACCCGCCGCGTCGGCCTTTGCCTCCAGACCGATCGAACGCTCGTGCAGCAGCAGCGCGAGCAGCTGCACCGTCTTGCCCAGACCCATGTCGTCGGCCAGGCACGCCCCGAAGCCAAACTTCTCCAGGAACGCCAGCCACGACACACCTCGCAGCTGGTAGGGCCTGAGCTCGCCCTGGAAGCTGTCAGGCAGGACGATCTCTTCCATGTCCTCGGCGTGTCCGGTCGCGTCGAACAGCGGGCTGAGCCAGCCCGAGACCTCGATACCCGTCACCCGCAGATTGTGCCGCCCGGACTCTGCCGAATAGGCCATCCGCAGCGCTTCGCCGAGCGACGTCTCGCCCTCGCCAACCTGACGCACCAGACGCAACGCGGCCTGCAGATCCTCCGGCCGCAGCTCGACCCAGCGCCCGCCGAGCCGCACCAGAGGCGCCTTCGACGCCGCGAGCGACTCGAACTCGTTCTGCGTCAGCACGTGCTCGCCGACCGAGATATCCCACGCAAACCGCACCAGCGCGTCCAGACCCAGCCGCGCAGCCTGCGTCTCGCCCGAGCCCGGCCCCGTGTCGGTCTCGTGCTCGCCGCTCTCGATCCGGAGCCGCGCCCCGAGACGCATCGTCGGCTGGTCCCACCACTCCGGCGCCTCGACCGCAAACCCCTGCTCGACCAGCGCCGGCCTGAACTCGCGCAAGAACTGGTACGCCCTGGCCGTGTTGAGCTCCAGCCGCGTGGGCTGCGTGTCCTCGAGGGCCGTCTCGAGCCGCGGATACAGCTTCGACGCCCGGCCGAGCTCGGCCACCAGCATCTCCCGCGGGTTGTCCAGCCGCCGGCCACCCATCGAGACCGAATCGGTCGGCAGCAGCCAGACATCCTCGGCCTCCACGATCAGCGCATCGTCGTCGGTCGCCTGAAGCTCGAAGTGCAGCTGCCACGCCAGATCACCGGGATCGACATCCGTGGCCTCGAGCCCCTCCAAGCCCTCGGGCTCGTCGAGCCTGAAACGGAGCTTCCACGCCGAAGAAACCCCCCGGTCGTCCAGCCCGCCGATCCACACCCGCACCCGACGCACCAACTCCGTCCCAAACTCCTCCTGCGCCGCAATCCGGGGCTCCTCGTTGAGCAGCCCAGACAGCCACGCCACCTGCGGGTCGTCCTCAGGGGCCACCGTCTCGATCGCCTCGTACATCTCCGCCCCGCGGAGCGCCTCGCGGCAGAGCGCGTCGGCCACCGAGCCCAACGCCAGATCGGTCACCGCCCACGCGTCGTCGTCGGTCTCACTGACCGCCGCCCGGGCGATCGGAGGCATCGCCTTGGCCAGCGCCACCACCCGGCTCGACGCCGGCTCATCGCCCAACCACGGCAGCCACGACCCCGTCGACGCCGTCCCGCCCAGTTGCATCACCATGGGCACCACACGCTGCTGACAGACCAGCGACCGCGCGAGCCGGGCAAGGGTGGCGAAGAACGCGAGCGAATCGCCCGCCGCCACCTGCGACTCTGCCGCGGCGGTGTCGAGCAGACGATCCAGCAACCGCTCGGCGAGCAGCGGCGGGATCCGCATCGCCGGAACAACAAACCTCGCCAGTTCCGCCTCGCCCTCGCCCGAGCCGTTCGGAGACCCCGGGGCGTGGAGCGACAGGGTGGGGCTGGCCATCGGCCGACCGCCCCGGCCGGGGAGCCAGAGGTTGAGTTCGTGCGGGCCGGTCAATCCGGACGCCAGCGCTGACAGCTCGTCGGCCGAGGCCGCGAAGGGATGGGGTGAGCTCCCGCCGTTTCCGGCCTTGGCGGCAGGATCATCGGTCGGCGCGCGGCCGCGCTCTCCCCAGAGCAAGAGCAATCCGTCGGACCATGTCGCGTGCAGCACCAGCATCGGGTGTCGGCCTCCTCCTTGAGCACCAGCGACCGGAGACACCACTCCGGACGCAGACCCCCGACCAAACAATGAGGGCGCAGGGACTCGAACCCTGGACCCGCGGATTAAAAGTCCGCTGCTCTACCAACTGAGCTACGCCCTCGGGGACTCCCATTCTAGCCACGCACTTCGATGTTCTCCGCCGAAGCAGACGATCCGCCCTCCCACCGAGTCCCAGCCCGGTCCCCGGGGCACGAGCGGCCACGATGCCACCATCCAATCCGACTCAGCCCGCATCACTCTGGAAGTCGAGCAGTTGGAGCGGCGCAACGAAGTCCGCATAGAACATCGAGTCGGGATGGTCAGCGGGACTGACTCCTTCCACGCCCGTCGAAACACGGATCCGCCATTGGGCGCCCTGCTGGTCGATCTGCAGTTCCAACACGCCAGCAAGGGAGCGCCGCGCACTGGGGTCCCAGTTACCCCAATCCTCGGCAGAATGAGGTTCGAAGACCACCTGCGCCATCCCGACCAGACTCCCCGGGCGGATCCACACGTCCGGCGCTTCGCTGCAGTCACCCGATTCGGTGTCAACACGCACGCGCACTCCGTCGAGCGCATCGGGAGCGCCCGCGGCGTAGAGGTCCACATCCGTCATGACCAGACGCGGTATCCCGTCGTTCTCGGGATCCGCCCACAACGACAGGCTATGGAACGGGCGGCCGTTGGCGATGTCCTCGTACGAACCCGAGTCGAGTTCGATCTCGAACCCGACGTCTCCGACCGGCAACTCCCGCCCGCCATAGCGGATGACTCCTCGGTCGTTTGTCCCGCCGGCAGTCTCACCGTCGCCCGAGCCCGTACTCACAGATTCCCTCTCCGCTCCTGCTCCAGCTCCAACGCCTCAAACAGCGCCTTGAAGTTCCCCTTGCCGAAGCTCTGGCTGCCGCGACGTGAGATGATCTCGAAGAACAGCGTCGGGCGGTCCTGCAGCGGCTTGGTAAAGAGCTGCAGCAAGTACCCCTCGTCGTCGGCGTCCACGAGGATGCCCAGGTCCTTGATGCGGTCGTGGTCCTCACGCACCGCCTCGTGCCCGTTCTCGGTCAGCACCTTGTTCACGCGGTCCCAGACGATGTCGTAGTAGCTGTCCGGCAGGTTCAGGAAGTCCACGCCGCGGCGGCGCAGCTCGGCCACGCTCGACAGCTCGTCGTCGGTCCGCAGCGCCAGGTGCTGCACGCCGGGGGTCATGTCGTGCCACTCCAGGTACTCCTGGATCTGGCTCTTCTTCTTGCCCTCAGCCGGCTCGTTGATCGGCATCTTGATGAGGTGGTTGCCGCTGGCCATCACCTTCGACATGAGCGCCGAGTACTCGGTCGAGATGTCCGCATCATCAAAGTGCTTGAACATCGCAAAGCCCATGACGTCCTCGTACCACTTGACCCAGTGGTTCATCTTCCCCTCCTCGACGTTGCCGACGAGGTGATCAACGAACTTCAGGCCGCACGGGTGCTTGGTGTTGTAGTCGTTGACCGGCGAATCCATCTTCTTGAAGACCGGCATGAACTCGCCGCCCTTCTTGATGTTGGGCAGGGCGTAGTCGCCGGTGCGGCTGACGAAGGAGTGGATGCACCGGCCGTAGGTCTTGATCGCCGCGACGGTGACCGTGCCACGCTCGTCGGTGATCTCCCGCGGCTCGATGGCCGAGACGCCGCCGTTTTTGATCGCCTGCTCGTACGCCTTGGTCGCGTCCGCCACCGTGAAGGCGACGTCCTTGACCCCGTCGCCGTATCGCATGATCTCGTCGGCCGCGGGGTGCTCCTTGTTCAGCGGCGTGGTCAGCATGATGCGGATGTTGCCCTGCGTGAGCAGGTAGTCCGCCTCGTCCCGCGAGCCGGTCGTCAGGTCGGCAATCTGCGAGATCTGAAAGCCGAACGTGTGGGCATAGAAGTACGCGGCCTGCTTGGCGTTGCCCACATAAAATCGGACATGATCGACGTCAATCAACTGGAGCGGGTCAGCCGAGGAAGGCACCGGGTTCGAGGAGGATTTGGGTGTCACGGTCGTCATGGTCGTGCTCCGGTCTCCCGCGGGGGAGTGTTGGGTCTGATGGAGGGCCTCTCCGAGGGCCGATAGATTCTAGAAGCCCCCGAGCGGGCCCGCAGCCGTCGGACCGGCAACATCCGCCCGCCTGGTCGGCAAATGATCGGTTTGACCGCTGGCATGAAGATTGTGTATTGATCTGCACCTAGACTTCTGGAGCGCACCCGGGCCGTTGCCCGGGGACGACGATTGTGGGGCCCTGCTTGGGCGTGGAAGAGCTTGGGTAGCCAGACGCGAGAAACCGGATGGATTCGGCGGCGTGTGAGCTGAGGGCGAAGCGCGGATGAGCGATCAGACAGAACGTGTTCGGTTTGGTCCGTACCGGCTGGTGCGTCGGGTGTCGTCTTCGATGCTCGGCAAACGCTGGTTGGCCCTGCGTGAATCCGACCAGACCAGCCACACCGTGTACGAGTTCGGCTGCCTGCCCGACCGGGTCTGGCGACGGCGTCACTCGCGGGCGATGCAGATGCTCGCCACCCTCCAGCACCCGCACGTGCTCTCGATCGAGACCTGCTCATTCGAGGTCGGCGGCGAGGCGTGGGCGTCCGCGCCCTACACCGGCAACCACGACTGCATCGTCACGCTCATGGACGTCGTCCGGGCCAAGGGCGACACGCTGCCCCCCGCCGAGGCCGAGCGCGCAGTGCTGCAGGTCCTCGAGGGCATGGCCTTCGCCCACTCTGTCGGCGTCTGCAACGGCCCCGTCGCCATTGAACAACTGCTCGTGGACCGGCACGGCTCGCTCCTCATCGAGCTCTACGGCGTCGCCCGAGCCCTCGCCGGACTCGAGGGCATGAACGGCGAACTCATCCGCGACGAGGTGCGCTCGGTCGTCGAGATCGCCTACCGCCTACTGACCGGCATCGAGGCCGATGAGCCCCGCATCCCCGTCGGCCGGCTGGTCAAGCGGATCCCCCGCGGCTTCGAGCAGTGGATCGAGACCGGCCTCGACCCGACCGGCGGATACCAAACGGCGCAGGACGCGATCGACGCACTCGCCGAGTCCCGGGCAGAGCCCGAGACCTCACGCGTGCGCACGGTTCTCGGCCGCTTCGCCTCGTGGTCACGCTAGCGGAACTTTGGATAGCAGTGCCGACACCGCCGCGCGACAACCCGTTGCCGTCGCGGGCGTCAGCCGCCTCCGCACCAAAACTCTGAGTTATCCGCCACCCACCGGCGCGGCATCTCGATTCGTTGTCGCGGCAAGTTGCTGCTGCAATCCCGCGAGGCGAGCCTTCTGCGCCTCGGACAGCTCAGCAAACCGTCCTTCGATTCCTCGCGCGATCACCCCGGCGTGCGGCTCGGCGATCGCCCGTTCGAGGCCATCGAGCCACGCATCGGCGAGAAGTCCCGCCTCATCATCAGCCTCCGGCCACTCGATCTGATCTGCCTCGTCAAGACGATTGAGCCAGACGAGGAGTGTCACCCGCAGCCGCTGAGCGTCGACGTACACCCCGCCACCGCCCGACGAGTCCTGGCCGCTCGCCGGTGTCGCTCGTGGGGCTGTCCGCGGAAGAACGGTCAACGCCCGCAGCGCGTCGTTGGGATTGTTCAGGGAGATGTTGGCCTGAGCGAGCAGCAGCAAGCCGGTCGCAAGCTGGCCGCGTTGGCTCGCGTCAACCGCGCGGTCGGCTGAAAGCAACGGCCGAAGCAGGCCGACGGCCTCGCTCGGGTCCGCCGCGAGCCGCGCCAGGCGGACAATGTCGTCCGTGGAGAGCAGCGCGGCATACTCGCCGAGCACACGGCTCCGGACCGCCGGCGAAGGCGAAGGCAGCCGCGTCAGGATGTCGTACCCGCGGGCGTCAAGCCGGTGCGTCCGCAGCGCACGGGCGGTGCCCTCAAAGATCGCCGCGTCGTTGGTCGCCGCGACCAGCAGCGTGTCCACCTCTTCGGCACGGGTCGCAAGGGCATCGGCCGCGAACCCGCGGACCGCGGCCGTCGGCGAGGTCAGGAGCCCACGCAGCCTCTCGATGTCCGATTCTTCCCCCAGCGCCGCGAGCAACCGGCAGACAGGCGCCGACACCGAGTCATCGGGCACCTCGCGGACCGCCTGCAGCACCGCCAGCCGGTCGGCGGGCTCAGTGATCGCGTCCGCCCGGTACAGCGTCCACGCCGTGCTCGCCGCACGCAGACGCGTCGCCGGCGAAGATTTCAACCATTTGAGCGTCGGCGCGACCGCCGCCGGTGACGCCCACCGGGTGACGGTCAAGAGCAGCGCATCGGCCGCGGTCGGATCGGTCTCGCGGGCCAGGGCCGCCAGCACCGGGCCCTCCGCTTCTGGCGGCGCCAAGCGGTTCAGGAGCTGCGCTGCCTGCGCGCGCACCGCCGGTTGGCGATGCTCGAGCAGCGCGATCGTCGCCGCACCGACCGACGGGTCCAACTGCCGACCCTCGCCGATCTCGCGGCTCACAAGATCAAACCCGAGCGACCGCAGCGCGGGAGCCTGATGACTCAGGAGCTGCGCAAGCACCGCGGAGCGCTGGTCCGGCGGGGTGAGCAAGTGGATGCGGCTCCAGGCTTCCGCGAGTCGGCGTTCGGTGCGCTGCAGCTCCGATTCGAACTCGCGCTCTCGCCGGATGTGCGCCGCAAGCAGGCGGGCCTGCCACTCCCTTTCGGGCAGCGCCACGGCCTCGTTGAGCCAGGCACTCCATCCGCCGATCGGCACGTCGTCCCTTCCGGAGAGCGACACAAGGCTCTGCAGAGCGAGCGTCTGCCGTTCAGAAGCCGTCGATTCGCTGAGGATCTCGACCAGCGTGGCCGCGGACTCGCGCGAGCGATAGCTGCCCAGCGCTCTGATCGCCTCGTCACTCAGCGGCGACGCCGCGTCCCGGGCCAACGCCGCGACCTGCACGAAGAACTGGAACGGGGGCATGGGTGTGCGGGACATCGCCGACAGGATCGCCCGCGGCCCTCGAAGCGCGTCACCGCTCACCGGGGCTTCCGGGGTTGCCAGAAACGCCGTCGCCTGGATGAACACCGGATCATCTGGTCCCAGCCGGAGGATGCCGTCCGCGGCCTCGGCTCGGGCCTCGGCCGTCGTGTCGGGGCTCGACAGCACCGCCAGCACGTCGGGCACACTCTTGGCCGTGCTCGCCGGGCCAGACTCGCCGGCTTCGGCCGCCTGGATTGCGCCCCGGGCGGGCAGCACCGCCATCGCCAATGCCGCTACCAGCCCCCAAACCCAGCGGCGCGAGTCTCTGCGTGGGATGGCGGGGCAGCTCAAGGTCATGGCAGGGTGGGTATTCCAGTGAGGGTGGGCCATCGTAGTCGGCATTGTGCGGTGTGGAACTAGGGAGTGCCCCTGACTAGCATGATCTGGGCGCGGAACGGGATTTGCTGCGGATGCCGTGTCACAGGTTTGGCTCTGGGCGAGGCGATTGGGCCTGTCCCTACGGAGCGGCGGACGGCGATGAACGAGTGGTTCGACGCGGAAGATCATGTGGAACGAGCGCACGAGCTTTTCGAAGCCGGGCGCTGGGGGGAGGCGGAGTCTGAACTCCGCAAGGCTCTCGCTCGCAACCCTTATCAGGCCGAGTGGCATTTCAATCTTGCTCTGACGCTCGAGGCCTCCGGACGGTTCCGCGATGCGGCCGAGTCCTTCAAGAAAGCCTTCGAACTCGGCCCCGGCGACGCGCTGACCGCCGTGATGGTCGGGGTCAACAACCTGCGCGCAGGCGACCCCGAGGGCGCCCTGCCCTGGCTCGACAACGCCCACGGGCTCGACAACGAACGCATCGACGCCCTGATCTATCGGATCGAGGCGCTCACCCAGCTCGGACGTCACGACCAGGCCGAGGAGACCTACTACCTCGCCCAGCAGCTCGCGCCCGAGCACCCCGAGATCTACGCCGCGATGGCCGAGTCACTGCTCGCCCGCGACCTGCACGAGAAGGCCGTCTGGTGCCTGCGCGAGGCCGCGAGGCTCGACCCGACCCTGCCGCGGGTCGAGGCCAAGCTCGCCGAGGCCTACGCCCGAACGGGCCGGCTGGAGCGCGCCCGCCAGCTCTACCTCCGCGAGCTCCGCCGCGACGCGGGCAACGTCGAGACGCTCTTGGACCTGGGCGAGTTGCTGCTCGACATGCACCGCGATGCCGAGGCCTCCGAGAAGTTCCGCCGCGTGCTCGAGCTCGAACCCGACAACGCCGACGCCCACTTCAACCTGGGCCGGCTTGCCTCCTCGCTGGGCGACCGCGCCGAGGCCACACGCCAGTTCGACCTTGTCGTCCGGCTCGACCCCAGCTACCCGTCCGCCCGCTGCCGCCTCGCGGCCGAGCTGCTCGACGCCGGGGGCACCGCCGCGCGGGACCGCGCCCGCCAGCTGCTCGTTGACGAATTGGGCGAGCAGAGCGAGCGGTCCGACCGGTTCTCGATCGAGGACATGGACGAGCTCGGCCAGTTACTGCTGGACGCCTCGATGCCGACCGAAGCGGCCCGGGTCTTCCGCCGCATGATCGCCCGCCGGCCCAACCACGCCGCGGCACACCACGCGCTGAGCGTCTGCCACTTCCTCCGCAAGGACCGCGCCGCCGGGATGGAGAGCGCCCGCGCCGCCCTGCGGCTCGAGCCCCGCTACGTCTCCCCGATGCACAACCTCGCCATGGCCTATCTCGAGCAAGGCCAGTGGACCCGCGCACGCTACTGGGCCGCGCAGGCCCGGCGGCTCGCCCCGGACGACCCCTCGCTCCGCCGGCTGCGTCTCAAGCTGCGGGTGCAGGCCGTCGGTGAACTCGCCCGCTGGCTCGGGCGGATCATCAAGCCCGGCAAGCGCCGCCGCGTCAGCGACTCTGCCTCGCGTTGAGCAGTCTCGCGGCTTCTTCCACATCCTTGTCGCCACGGCCCGAGCAGTTGATCACCACGTGCTCGTCCTCGCGCATCTCGATCGCCAGGCGGATGCCCTCGGCCACCGCGTGGGCGGTCTCGAGCGCCGGGATGATCCCCTCCGCCCGCGCCAAGTGCAGAAACGCATCGAGCGCCTGATCGTCAGTTACCGACGTGTAGCGCACGCGGCCCGCGTCCTTCCAGTACGCGTGCTCGGGGCCCACACCGGGATAGTCGAGCCCGGCCGAGCAGGAGTGCACCGGGCTGGTCTGCCCGTCGTTGTCCTGCAGCACATAACTGAGCGAACCGTGCAGGATGCCCGGCTCGCCGAAGGTCAGCGGCGCGGCGTGATGCCCCGGCTCGCTCGACGTCCCCCCGGCCTCGACACCGATCAGCCGCACATGCTCGTCATTGATGAATGAGTAGAAGATGCCGGCCGCGTTCGACCCGCCGCCCACACACGCGACGATCGCTTCGGGCAGCTTGCCGATGTGGCGCAGGCACTGCGCCTTGGCCTCCTGCCCGATGATCGACTGGAAGTCGCGCACGATCATCGGGAACGGGTGCGGCCCCACGACCGAGCCGATGATGTAGTGCGTGTGCTCGACCGAGTCCATCCAGTCACGCATCGCCTCGTTGGTCGCGTCCTTGAGCGTGCGCGAACCCGAATCGACCTCGATGACGTTCGCCCCGAGCATCTTCATCCGCGTGACGTTCAGCCGCTGGCGGCGGGCGTCCTCGCTGCCCATGTAGACATCGCACTCCAGCCCGAAGTGTGCCGCGGCCGTCGCACTCGCCACGCCGTGCTGGCCCGCCCCGGTCTCGGCGATGATCCGCCGCTTGCCCATCTTCTTGGTCAGCAGCGCCTGCCCCAGCGTGTTGTTGATCTTGTGGGCCCCGGTGTGGGCCAGGTCCTCACGCTTGAGCAGGATCGTCGCCCCGTGCCCGTGCGAGGCCCGTGCCCGAGCGTTGGCCGTGAGCCGTTCGGCGAGGTAGAGCGAGGTGGGCCGACCGGTGTAGTGCGTCTGCAGGCTCCGGAGCTCGTCCCAGAAGCGTTCGTCACGCTGGATGCTCTGGTAGACCTCCTCGAGCTGGGCGCAGGCCGCGACCAGTGTTTCGGGGATGTACGAGCCGCCGAACCGCCCGAACCGGCCCTCGGCCGAGGGCACGTCGCTGATGCGGGCGACGGGGGCGGGCGTGGCGTTGCTGTCGAGTGTGGTCATGGCAGACTCTACGCTCCGGGCACCGAACCGGTTGGCGTCGCCCCCGGGCCGGCCCCTTCAGCCTCGGCTGCCGCGATCCCCGCGCGCTCGTCTACAAACCGAAGCAGAACCAGCCCCGCCCCAAAGCACCCCGCCAGGATCAGCAGCGACACCGGCAGCCCCAGCGCGTTGCGGACCTGCCCGAACGCCAACACGCCGACGATCGTCGACAGCTTGTAGACGCTGCCCCACACGCCGAAGAACTCACCCGCCCGCGCCGCCGGGCTGAACGCCCCCACCACCGCCCGGCTGCTGGTGCCGATGCCGCCGAGCCCGACGCCCACAAGCCCCGCCACCACCCAGAACGCTACGGTCAGGACGAGCCCCGGGTCGCCCTCGTCCGGCATCAGGGCCTTGATCCCCGCCAGCCCCGCCGTCGCAACAACCCACGTCAACAAAAAGAACCGCACCGTGCGGAGGTGGCCGACGCGGTCCTGAAACCTCGCCACCAGCGCCGAGGCGATGCCCGCCGTCAGCGCGATCTCCAGCGCAAAGAGGATCGTCCGCCCGAGCGTGTTGCCCAGATCGTCAGAGATCAGCCCCAGGAAGTAGATCACCGTCGCCGTGCCCAGGCTGTAGACAAAGAACGCCGCGAAGAACCGGGCCAGGTGGCGGTAACGGGCCGTGTCGCGAGCGCTCGCCGCCAGCCGACGGAAGGCGTGCCCCACCACCGTGTGGGCCGCGCCCGCCTGGGGCGTGGCCCTCTCCCGTAAGAACAGGAACGCCGGGACGATCCCCGCGAGGAACCAGAGCCCCGAGAAGACGAACATCGGCCGCGCTTCGTCCGGCTCGGCGTGGCCGAAGCCCAGCGTGTAGACCGCCGCGATGCCCAGCAGCAGCAGGGCCCCGGCGTAGCTCATCGTCCAGCCCAGCGCCGAGATGTACCCGACGTTCTTCGGCGTCGAGATCTCGGGCAGGAACGAGCCGAGGAAGTTCTCCCCCAGCCCGCACGCCAGCGCCGCGACCAGATACAGCGCGAACGCCAGCCACACCTGCCCCGGCTGGATGATCGCCAGCATCGCGGTGAGCACCGCACACACCACCCCCGAGCCGAGCAGCATCTCCCGCTTCCACGCCTTGTGGTCGGCCAGCGCCCCCAGCACCGGCGACACCAACACCACCAGCAGCATGCTCGAGGCGACCATCAGGCTCCATGTCGTGCGGCCGCGGGCGGGGTCGCCCACCACCACCTGCTGCACGAACAGGCTGAAAAGCAGCGTGTTGATGAGCAGCTGGAACGACTGGTTGGCCAGGTCGAACATCCCCCACGCCCAGACCGCGCGGCCGTTGTGGAGGCGGGCAAACGGGTTGAGCGACGGGCGGGCTTCCGGCATGGGCCAGAGCGTAGCGGGAAAGGCAGAACGCGGAGGCAAGAAGGGGGACGCGGAGGCGCGGAGCCAAAACAGAGCCCGAAGCGCGAGCGAGGAGCCCGTCTTAAGAACGCGAAGAGCACGAAGGTCTCGAAGAAAGACAAAGGCGGTTCACCACAGAGGCACAGAGGGCACAGAGGGAGGGGATTGGTGCCACCCCCAAAAGACAAAGGCAGCGCGAGCCCCCGCCCGCGCCGCCCATGGCGTTTGTCGTTCTTTGCGTCCTCCGCAGCTTCCCTCCGCGCCTCCGCGTTCTGCCTCCCCCACCCAAGCCCACGCTTGCGCGTTGGGCCTCCTTGCTTTGCGTGCTTTGCGTCCCCTCTGCGGCCTCTGCGTTCTGCCTTCCTGCCGAGAGGCTCCTCGCTTGCGCTTCGGGCTCTGATCGGCCGGCTCAGGTCGGCGAGCGGTGGGCCGCAGCCCGGGCTGCGGCGGCGGCGAGGTTGGCTCGCAGCTGGCGGACCAACTCCTCCGACACCCGCTCCATCGACGGGCACTCGTCGCCGAGCAGCGCGCGCAGGCTGGTCACCGGCCGCCCGGCCAGGCCGCACGGCACGATGAGGCGGAAGTGGGCCGGATCGGGGTCCACGTTGAGCGACAGCCCGTGCATCGACACCCACCGCCGCACCCGCACGCCCATCGCGGCGATCTTGGCGAGCTGGCCCTCCGGCGCGGCGGGCTGGTGCTTGGCCAGCTCCACCCACACACCCGTCGCGTCGGGGTCGCGCCGGCCCTCGACGCCGAACGCCTCCAGCGTGTCGATCACGCTCTGCTCGAGCAGCCGCATGTAGTCGTGCAGCCGGAGCATCAGCACATTGAGATCAAGAATGGGATAGGCCACCAGCTGCCCCGGGCCGTGGTAGGTGATGTCGCCCCCCCGGTCGGTCGGCTCGACCGACACCCCCGCGGCCGCGAGGGTGGCCTCGTCGGCCAGCAGGTTGGCCTCCGCCCCCTTGCGGCGGGAAATGGTCACCACCGGGTCGTGCTCGACCAGCAGCAGGCGGCCCCACGCGGGCGGAGCGTCGGCCGGCGCCGTGGCCCCGCGGGCGGCGATGACCTCCTCGACGTGCTCTGCCTGCAGGTCGTACGCCTCGCGATAGGCCATGCGGCCGAGCTGGATCACACGCAACGGGTCCACGGGCGATCGTACGGCCCCCGAGCCCCGGTCCGGCCCCTACCATGGCGACCTATGCCGACCATCCACCCCTCCGCCGTTGTTGATCCGCAGGCCGAGCTCGCGGGCGATGTCCAGATCGGGCCGCTTTGCGTGGTCTCCGGCCCGGTGCGGCTGGCGGCGGGCGTGCGCCTGATCGCCTCGGTCCACATCCAGGGCCCGGCGACGATCGGGGCGGGGACGATCCTCTACCCCGGGGCCTGCATCGGGTTTGAACCGCAGGACTACAAGTTCAGCCCCGGCACCCCCACCGCGGGCGTCGCGATCGGCGAGAAGTGCCTCGTCCGCGAGCACGTCACCGTCCACGCCTCCACCGGCACCGAGACCCCTACCACCGTCGGCAACGGGTGCTTCCTGATGGCCTGCACCCACGTCGGGCACGACTGCCGCGTGGGCAACAACGTGATCATGGTCAACTACGCCGGCCTCAGCGGCCACTGCGAGGTGGCCAACAACGTCACGATCTCGGGCCACGTGGGCGTCCACCAGTTCGTCCGCATCGGGCGGCTGGCGTTCATGTCGGGCGGGACAGGGGTCGGGATGGATGTGCCGCCCTTCTGCACGGTCAACGAGCGCAACCGCCTCGGCGGGGTCAATATGGTCGGCATGCGCCGCGCCGGGATGGACCGGGGCGAGATCACCGCCGTCCGCAGGGCCTTCCGCGAGTGCTTCCGCGCCCCGGTGCCGACCGGCGAGATGATCGAAATCCTCGAGGCCGGAGCCGCCGACTCGCCGGCGCTGGCCGAGATGGCCGCGTTCGTCCGCGGGACCAAACGCGGCATCTGCCCCGGCATGGGCAAGCCGCCCCGCGTGTTCGCGACGTTCCTCCAGCGGCAGCGCCGCGGCGTCGCCTCGGCGGCAGACCTTGAGCCGGCACGCGGGGACGAGTAGGCTGCGGAGTCTCCGCACGCTCGCCGCCCGGCGAGAGCACACCCCGATCTCCCGCTTCACGGATGGAGCCCGCCGATTCAGCCCCTCTTCGAGACAGCACGGCCGCACGGACGGAGCGCGGCGATCCGCGTCCTCGCCAGCGGCTCGGCCGGCAACTGCACGATCCTCCGGACCGGGTCGGCGACGCTGCTGATCGACGCGGGCCTGAGCCCCCGCCGGACGCGCGGGCTGCTGGCCGACTGCGGCCTCACGCTTGCCGACCTCGACGGCATCCTCGTGACCCACTTTGACTCCGACCACTTCCACACCGGATGGGCCAAGGCCCTCCCGGAAGACCTCCCGGTCTATCTGCACCGCGAGCACGAGTCGGAGGCCAGACGACGCGGCCTGCTCCGCCGGTCGTGCCGCGCCTTCGACCGGGCGGTGACGCCCGCCGACGACCTGTGCGTCTTTGCGCTGCTGTGCGCGCACGATGACGTGGGAACGGTCTCATTCCGGTTCGAGTTCCCGTGCGGGTCGAGCTTGGGCTTTGCGACCGATGTCGGGCGTGTGACCGAGCCGCTGGCCGAGCATCTCGAGTGCGTGGACGTGCTGGCAATCGAGAGCAACTACTGCCCGAAGATGCAGGCCGAGTCGAACCGCCCGGAGTTTCTCAAGCGCCGCGTGACCGGCGGCAGCGGGCACCTTTCCAACCACGAGGCGTTCGGCTTCATCGAGGATGTCAGCCCCCGAGACCACGTCGTGCTGCTGCACCTCTCGCGCGAGTGCAACGACCCGGCCCTCGTCGAGGCGCTGCACGCCGAATCCGCCTACACCCTGACCATCGCCAGCCAGCACGAGCCGACCGGGTGGATCCCGATCGGCCCTCCGGCTCCCGCGGTCTCGGTCGTCCATACTGCCCGCGTCGCGTCGCAGAGCCGCGGCGCCCGCCCCACCGCATGAGCGTCGTGCGCAACATCGCGGCCGCGATCTTCCGCGGGCACAAGACCTTCGTCGTTGACGGCGTGCGCTACCGCGAGCGGAGCACCGAGCCACTGCACCGCGCCCTCTCTGAGCGCGGTCAGGGCTTCAAGGACTACGACGCGCTCTTCGCCGACTCGGCGCCGGTACGCATCCGGTGCACGCCGCGGCGTCAGTACGCCGACATCGTCGGCACGCACCTGCTCGATCCGTACCGCCTCGCCGATCCGATCGTCAGGCCCGGGATGCGGGTGCTCGACGCCAGGTGCTCGACGGGCTTCGGTGCCGCGGCGCTGGCGGCGCGGGTCGGCCCGTCGGGCGCGGTCGTCGCTCTGGATCCGGACCACGAATCGATTCGGTACGCCAGACGCCGGTACACCGAGAGCAACATCGCCTGGGAGATCGGGGGGATCGACTCGCTCGAGGGCGAACTGGACGGCTCGTTCGACGTCGTGATCGCCGCAAACGCGATCCGCGCAGCCGAGGACGCCCCCGCACTGGTCGCGGCCCTCTGGCGGGTCGTCGCGCCCGGCGGGCCGATGCTGCTCGTGCAGCCGCCGCCGATCGCCGGCGGCTCAGCAAACACCGACCCGGAGCAGCCCCCTCAGGCCGAGGGCGGCGGTGCGCCGGTCCGGCTGACCACCGCCGAACTCCGCAACACGCTGCTCGATCTCGATCCGGCCCCGGGGATCGAGCCCACCGACACGATTGAGCTGGCCGCGGTCATCGCCCGCAAGCCGCAAACGGTCGATCCGCCCCCCGCCCGATGAATCCGGGCCCCGTTTCGCTCCCGCCGCCGGCGCTACCCTCCCGCCAGATGAACAACGACGCCACAGACGATCAGCGCCCGACCACCGAGCACTTCCTGACCAAGGCCACCGCCGAGCCCGCCGAGGCCCGCGAACGCGGCGGACCCTCCGAGGAGCTCGCGATTGAGCTCGCCCGGCTCTTCCACGACGACAAGTGCACCGACGTGGTCGTTCTGGACGTCCGCGGAATGAGCCCGCTCACCGACTATCTGGTGGTGGGCTCGGGCACCTCCGAGCGGCAGATGGCCTCGGTGCTCGACCACGCGGTCGACATCGTCGAGAGCCGCGGTGGCCAGGCCTTCGGGGTCACCAAGGACGCAGGCACGCTCTGGCTCATCGCCGACTTCGTGGACGTAGTCGCCCACCTCTTCGAGCCCAACACCCGCGCCGTGTACGACCTGGAGATGCTCTGGGGCGACGCCCGCCGCGTGGAGTGGGAGCGAGCCGAGAAGGCATGAGCCAACAGCCGGCCAAGACGATCCGCGTCGATCTGGCCGACCGGGCCTACGACGTGTGCATCGGCACCGGGCTGCTGGCGTCGGTGCCGACGATGGCCGCCGCGGCGATCGGCCGACCGATCCGGGCGGCGTGCCTTGTCGTCGATGCCAACACAAGGCCCCACGCAAACCTCGTCGCCGGCGCACTCAAGGCCGCGGGCGTCCAACTCACCGAGGTCGAGTTCTGTGCCACCGAGAAGGCCAAGTCGCTCGAGACGTTCGGACGCATCCTCGCCGCGATGGGAGCCGCGAGGCTCGAGCGGAATGACCCTGTCATCGCGGTCGGCGGCGGCATCACCGGCGACCTCGCCGGGTTCGCCGCGGCGAGCTACCGGCGAGGAGTCCCCGTCATCCAGTGCCCGACCACGCTCCTCTCGATGGTGGACGCATCGGTCGGCGGCAAGACCGGAGTCAACCTCGACGCGGGCGGTTCGCTGCAGAAAAACATGGTCGGGGCGTTCCATCAGCCGGCGATCGTCGTCGCCGACATCGAGGCGTTCTCGACCCTTCCTGACCGCGAGTTCCGCGCGGGGCTGGCTGAGTGTCTCAAACACGGACTGCTCGACAATGCCACCGATGCCGACGGGCGCACGCACATGGCCTGGATCACCGACTCGCTCTACCGGATTCTGGCTCGCGACGCCGCGACTCTCATCGAACTGATCGCCCGCTCGGTCGCGTTCAAAGCGGGCGTTGTGCGGGGAGACGAACGGGAGACGGCCGAGTCCGGCGGCGGGCGCGCGCTGCTCAACCTCGGCCACACCTTCGCTCACGCCATCGAGACCCTCCACCACCTCTCGCCGACCGACAATCCCGACGACGCCCCGCTCCTTCACGGCGAAGCGGTCGGGCTCGGGCTGGTCGCCTGCGCCACCACCGCGGCCCGGATGGGCATGGCGAACGCGGCACTCCCGGAGCAGGTCCGTGCGTCGCTCACTCGATGCGGCTTGCCGACGTCCGTTCGCGGGCTGCCCGACGGTGCGCACCTCCTCGCACTCATGGGCGCGGACAAGAAGACGACCGGTGGCAAGCTTCGCCTGATTCTTCCTTGCGAGGCGCACCAGGCGATGGCCGTGGAAATCCTCGACCACGCCCCGGTTTTCGCCGGCTGGGACGCCATCCGCATGGAGTGAAATACCCACAACGGGTGCAAAAAACGGGCTGCTGGGGCCAGTGCTCAAGGGTTATCGAGACAAACTCCGATAATGCGAGCGAATTGGCGCGTTCTGTGCTGTTCTCTCGCCGAGGCCGGAAAGCTCGACCAACTCACTCGCCGGAGAGGCGTTCGGTGCGGACCATCGCGATAGTCAATCAGAAGGGTGGATGTGGCAAGACGACCACCGCCATCAATCTCGGCGCGTGCCTCGGGCGCCTTGGTCGTCGCACGCTCCTGGTCGACCTCGACCCGCAAGGCCACTGTGCTGCGGGGCTCGGTGTCCCCGAGTCGCAGGTCGAGTTTGACTCCACGGATCTCCTCCTCGGCGGCACGCTGAACTCGACAACGCCCGCGCGGGAGTTCTGGCGGGCGGCCTCTGGCCTCAACCTGATCCCCAGCCGCGTGCGGCTCGCCGGGCTTGAGGCGCCGGCCTCTCCGCTGGCCCAGCGGCCCAACCGCGAGCACTGCCTCGCCGAAGCGCTCCGCGCGGTCGCTGACGATTTCGACGTCTGCCTGATCGACTGCCCGCCCTCCATCGGGCTGCTGACCTTCAACGCGCTGGTCGCCGCCGACCTTGTGCTGGTCCCGGTCGAGACCGCGTACTTCTCGATGCAGGGCGCGTCGCGCCAGCTCAAGACCGTCCGCTCGGTCTCGCGCCGGCTCGAGACCCCGATCCGTTGCTCGGTGCTGCCGACACTCCACGAGCCCGGTCTGGCCGTCGCGGCCGATCTGCTCGAAGAGCTCAAACGCCAGTTCGGCAAGCGGCTCATGCCCATTGTCGTCCATCGGGACCCGGCACTGCGCGAGGCCGCATCGTTCGGACGGCCCGTGTTCGAGCACGCCCCGCACAGCCAGGCCTCGCGGGACTACGCGGCACTGGCGTCAGTGCTGATCGAGTCCGAGTCGCTGGCCTCGGGAGCAGACGACGAGGACTGGAGCGACATCGAAGACTCCGGCCCGGCACGCCGCCCCACGCAACAGACCGCCGACCAGCGAGTGGACGGAAACCGGGCGGCGAGCCCATCGGCGGATCTGCTCTACAGACAGGGCGACCACACGCCGAGTGTGACGAGCACCCAGTTCAGTTCGCCCTACACAGGCGAGGTCATCGTCACACTGGACGGAGGGCATCTCGAGTCGCTCCAGCCCCGCCGGCAGCCTGAAGCCCCCGCCGTGCCCGCAGCCGACCCGCCCCATCTCAGCCGCGCCGAAGAACTGGCCCGACGATCCTCCGCGCCGCGTCCGACACTCCCCGCCGCCTCGCGGTGCGAGACCAGAGGGTCACGCCCTGTCTTCGGCCGGAATTTGACCGAGTCGGGTGTCGAGTTTGTCCAGCCCGGCGCGCTCGGCCGCCGAGTGCAGATCGCCGGGTCGTTCAGCAACTGGCAGCCGATCGATCTGATCCACGACGCCGAAGCGGCCACGCACGCGATCCGGCTCGACCTGCCTCCCGGACGCCACGAATACCGCCTCATCGTCGACGGCACCTGGACCGCCGACCCGTACAACACCGACTGGATTCTCAGCGAGTTCGGAGAACCGCACAGCCTCGTCGACGTGCCGGCCAAGAACGCGCCGCAGCCTGCATCAAGCCAGTGCTGCGGTGCCGACTGACCGCACGCCGACCCCGGGCAAGGAGTGCCCCGCCCCATGTACTCACACGACAACGGCACCGACGCCGAGAACCGACCCGCCCAACCGGCCGGGTCCAACGGCAGCCACGCCATCCCCTCCCAGACCGTCCGCCCGGACGATCACGCAAGTGACGCGGACTTCGACGCGCTCGCCGGGATGTTCCTCGCTCCCGCCGCGACGCACACGGCGGCTCCGCCCTCAGAAAGCCTCGAGACCACCGACCAGCCACACCCCACCAGACGGGTGCCCGTCAGCGCACTCATCCTCGGACACCTGCCGGTCATGGCCTCGGCCTGGCCCGCCCAGCACGCCAGGGTGCGAGCCGAAGAGACCGGCGAGCCCGTGGTCATCGCCCGCCTCAGCCGCGGTGTGCTGACGCTGGAGTCCTTCGGCGCGCACGGCCCCGCCCAACCGTTCCAGAGCCAGACCGAGGCGCTGGCCTGGGCCGCGACGCACGCCGAGAGTGTTCTTGTCCGCGTGGACGAAGCCGATGAGGCCGAACTCGCCACCGCCGGCGCACTCGATCAGCTCGATTTCCTGACCGGTGCCGATGACGCGGCCGTGGTCGCTTGCTATCGCAAACTCAAGAACATCGCCGACGGGGCCAAGGGCACGCGGCCGCTCCCCAAGTCACGGCTCACGGTGGTGGGCACCAACGCCTCACGCGGCCGGCTCACGCACGAACGCATCGCCCGGGCCGCGAGGGCCTTTCTTGATGCCGAACTGCTCGAACCGATCATCGTGGACCGCGTCGCCCCGACCCGCGGCCGTCTGCTCTACCGCGACGCAACGACACTGACAATGCACACCCTGCTCTCGGCTCTGCACGGGTCGCCCGCAGACCACGCCGCCGCACCGCCGACCTGCCCCGAGCCCGCCGCGCCGCCGCACACGTCACGAGATCTCCCCGAGACGCCCGGCCCGGCCGCCGGCGCGGGGCCCGCGCTCGCATCGCCTGCACACCTGGACCCGATCGTGTCGTGCCCCGTGATCGATGCGGGTCTCCCGACGCTTTCTCTGCCGACTGATTCGGCCAGACCTCAGAACGCTCCGTCAACGACGCTCCCGACCGACCCCGGCACGACTCGCCCCGGCGGAGTGCTCAGTTCGTTCGTGCCGGGGCTTCTTCCGCTCGAATCGACCTGCCCGGTCGCGCCCGAAGTCACGCTCGCCTACGACGCGGCGGGAGTGCTCCACCTGCTGGCCGCGTCGCTCACGAAGCGTCCGAACCTCTCGTCCGAGGCTCCCGTCCGCTCGCTGTTGCGGGCGTCCGCGTGGGCCAGGTCGCACGCGACTCTTCTGAAGCGTGCCGAGCCGCGTCTGGCCGCGGACGCTGCCGACCACGCCGAGATGCACCTGATCACCGATCGACCGCGCGAAGCCCTCGCCGTGCTCGACACCCCGATCCGCGTCCACCTCGCGGCACCGGTCTCGCAGAGCTCACACGGTCTCGTGACCGTCGCGCTCGATCGCTGAACAACCCTCGCCAGATCCCACGCCCAAGACGAAACACGCCCCCGACTCGGTCGGGGGCGTGCGTTCATGGCAGATGGTCCCGATCGGGCGGTCTCCCGACCGATTCGTCACCGACTCAGGCCGATTCCTTCCGGGGCACCCGGATATCGTCGAGGTGACGAGCATTCTCGACCGCTTCCTCGTCGAGGACATACTCCGCGCCGGCCTGCGCATGGTCGGGAAGCTCAAAGAGCAACTCCAGCATGAGACCCTCGAGCACCGCGCGGAGGGCGCGGGCACCGGTGTCCCGCTTGGCGGCCTGCCTGGCGATGGCACGCAGTGCGCCATCGGTGAAGGTCAGCTTGGCGTTCTCCAGCGCGAAGAGGTGCTGGTACTGCTTCACGAGCGCGTTGCGCGGCTCGGTCAGGATCTTCATCAGCGTCTCGGTCGAGAGCGATTCGAGCGGCGCGATGATGGGCAGGCGGCCGACGAGCTCGGGGATCATCCCGTACTCAACGACGTCCTGCGTCCGGACGTGCTTGAGGATCTCGCCGCGGTTGGCGTCCTCGGACAGACGCACGCCATCGGTCTCGTGCGCGCCGAAGCCGATCTTGGTCCGTCCCATGCGGCGACGGATGACGTCCTCGATGCCCACGAACGTGCCGCCGCAGATGAAAAGGATGTGCGACGTGTCGATCTGGATGTACTGCTGCTCGGGGTGCTTGCGCCCGCCCTGCGGGGGCACGTTGGCGACGGTGCCCTCGAGCATCTTGAGCAGGCTCTGCTGCACGCCCTCGCCCGAGACGTCGCGGGTGATCGAGACGTTGTTGGACGTCTTGCCGATCTTGTCGACCTCGTCGATGTAGATGATGCCACGCTGGGCCGCCTCGACGTCGAAGTCGGCCGCCTGCAGCAGCTTGAGCAGCAGGTTCTCGACGTCCTCGCCGACATAGCCGGCCTCGGTCAGCGTGGTCGCGTCGCCGATGGCGAACGGGACCTTAAGCATGCGGGCCAGCGTCTTGGCCAGCAGCGTCTTGCCGCTGCCGGTTGGGCCGACCAGCAGGATGTTGCTCTTGTCGAGTTCGAGGTTGCTCGCCTCCTCGCTCTCGAGGTGCAGGAGCCGCTTGTAGTGCATGTGCACCGCGACGCTCAGCGTGCGCTTGGCGCGGTCCTGGCCGACGATGTACTGGCCGAGATACTCGCTGATCTCTCGCGGCGACGGGACTTCGCCCAGCGTCGAGGAGACCGAGTTCACACGCCGCTTTTCCTGTCGGAAGATGTTCTGGCAGAGATCGACGCAGCTCGCGCACACGTAGACCTCATTCGGGCCCTCGACCATGGGCCCGACCTCGCGGCTGGTCTTGCCGCAGAAGGAACACGTCGTCACCTTGCGCCCGCGGAATCCGCTGTCGCCGCCTTCGCCATCGCCACCATCGGTCCGGTTCTTGGCCATTCGTCCCTCGCTGGGTCCGTATAAAGAAACACACTCTCCCTCGGAGGGATCCTTCCAGTCTATCGGCCTGCCGGGGGCTGGGCTCTACACACGATCGAGACTCATTCCCCGGAGGTGAGATCATCCCCCGAACCACTCCGACGAGACGGCGGAAGCGGATCACCCGTCAGATCGAAGCCCGGTTTCGCGCGGCGGCTGACCGGTCGCTCGGGTGATGTTTGTATTCTTGTCGGCCCGGGAGCCGACTGTGCCGCCGCCGCCGCATCCCGCTTCTCGGTCGCTTTTGCCACGAGCGCCGCCTGCGTTGTGCGGTACTCCTCTTCCGAGATCTCGCCTCGATCCCGCATCGCCCGCATGGTCTCCAGCACGCCGCCGTGGTCGAGCTGATTGGGCCCGTCCTTCCCGAAGAGCCGCCCGCGCACCACGTAGAGGGCGATGCCCGCCGCCATGACCAGCACGATCATCACACCGACCGTCAGGATGTAGGGCAGGAGTTCCTTGCCGCTCATGCTTGACTCGTCTCCGTCGTCTCCGGTCTACATGCCGGGCACGATGCCGTCGCGGATCGGGTTGACCAGCACCGGCAGCACGCCGCGATCGACCAGTTCCTCCCCCACCGATGTCATATCGCGGAACATCGGCGCAAGCTGCTTGAGCTCATCGATCGGTCCGCGGCGACGGAGTGTCAGGTAGACACTGATCGGTTCGCCACGTCGATCGGTCCGGTTCTCGTCTGGCCTCGTCCGAACCTCGAAGAAGGCCTCGGTGCCGTCCCCCAGCGTCAGCCCGACCAGCGGCTGGCAGTCGATCGGCGAGCCATTGCCCAGGTCAAACAGCCCCGCGATCGGCGACCCGCCGAGCAGAGTCTCGGCGACGATCGCGTCGTGGTTGCCCCCGGCCGCGATGTCAAACCCGTAGAGCACCTCGACATAGTCGACGTCCAGCGGGCTGATGTCGAGGAAGTAGGGCGAGACGTCGAGCACCATCTCGAGCAGGCGGTACGCCTCGGTCGAGGCCGACGGGTTGACCACGCCGGCCCGGACGCTGCTGGCGCGGACCGCGAGCCATCGGTGCGGCGAACCGTTCGTCGGAGACTCCAGCGCCAGCTCGTCGGTGTACTTGCGGAACTCGCTCATGCCGGGGTACTGCCGGCGCACCCGCTCGAAGAGCGACAGCACGGTGTCGCGGCTCCGCGGCAGCTCAAGCTTGAGCCCGAGCTTGAGGTTCACGTAGTGGTCGGTGCAGAGCGCGCCGTAGCTCTCGGTCATCGGTGTGCTCCTCCTTGATGCACGCGGGGAGTGTACACGCAAGCCCCCCTACCGGCGACCACCGCAACCCGCCCGATCAGGCACTCATCGTCGCCACCGCGGACCGCTCGGCCCTCCGCATCGGCTGAGGCTTCCAGTACGTCAGCGAACGCCACAACCACTCCGCCGGCCCGAACCGGAACCGGGAGAGCCACGCGATACTCCACAGGATCTGCACAGCCCAGACGAACCAGACCACCGCCTGCTGGCCCAGCCGGTTGAACTCCCCGGCGAACCCGAGCCCGAAACCGTAGAAGATCAGCGAGGCCAGAATCGACTGCATCAGATAGTTCGTAAACGCCATCTGCCCCACCCGGGCGAGGGCGTTGGTCACCGGCGTGAGCACACCCGATTTGACGACGAACACGATCAGCCCGACGTGGCCAAGCATGACCGGCACGGCCCCCACGGCGTTGAAGCCCATGCCCAGGCCCGCGAACTTGACGATCGTGAACCCGTGCGACTCGTTGAACAAGATACCGGCCACGATCGTCGGGATCCCGATCAGATACCCCACCAGCGCGAGGACCGCGTAGAACCTCGCGGAGCGCTCTCCGGTGAGCACGCCCATCTTCGTCAGCGCGACGCCGAGGAGCATCATCGCGGTCACACGCCAGAAGATGAAGAACGCAAACGCCATCGTCTGCATCATGATGGTCATCTCTGCGCGATGCTTGAAGTTTTCCATCCAACCGCCCCGCAGTGTCGCGAGTTGTTCGGCGTACTGGGACGCTGTCGGCGTCATGTACTGCTGCAGGGCGAGACGTCCCTCGGCCAACTCCTCCGCGGTCATATTGGCCTGGGTCCGCATCTGCACGGCAGATTCGGACTCGCTGAAGAACATCCACACCTGAAATCCCTGACCCGCGAGCAGCAACAGGTGAACACCGAAGAACGCCGCCGCGATGACGATCAGCCACACCGGCTGCAGCCTGCGCAGCCACCAGATGACCAGCAAGCCGCACAGGGCGTACGCCACGAGGATGTCGCCGTACCAGATCAGCCACGCGTGGATCATCCCGAAGACCAGCAGCCAGCCCATCCGGCGGAGCCAGAGCCCCCGAAGCCTCGCCACCTGTTCACGGGTCTCGGCCTTGCGGCTCCAGATGACCACGCCCGCCCCGAACAGCATCGAGAAGAGCCCCATCATCTTGAGGTCGAAGAGAATGTGGATGACCCAGTAGGTCACCCGGTCGATGCCCGAGTAGCTGCCACCGGCCGTCGGGTTCGAGTACGACGCCATCGGCATCGCGAAGACCATTACGTTCATCGCGAAGATGCCCAGCAACGCCACCCCCCGCAGCACGTCGATCGAGTCGAACCGCTGCGACTGGACCACCGGCGCCGCCATCGTGCCGCCTCCGTCTACGCCATCAGCCATGCCAATACCCCTTCAGTGTCTGAGAGATCCTCAACCGTCCGGTCGGCGTGGGCGAGGTCGCCCGCCGAAAACTGCCCGGTGGCCACCGCCAGCACGCGGCAACCGTGCGCCCGCGCACACGCGATGTCGTCCGGCGTATCGCCGATCACGACGGCCTCCGGACCCGTCGCGGCACGACCCCACGACGCGCTGACCCGCTCCAGGGCCACGCCCGGCAGGTGATCCCGCGCCGGCGGATCGTGCGGGGATTCATCCCCCCACACCCGGACTGCAAACCCTTGGGGATCAATCCCCGCGTGTTGCAGCTTGATGGATCCCGTCTCCGGAAAATTGCCGGTCAGCAGACCGAGCGTCAGCGGCGCAGAACCTCGCGCGACAGAGCCGCTTATCCCCGCCAGCGCCCCGAGCAACTCGGCGACACCAGGCAGCGTGTACGAGGTGTTGTCGGCCTCCAACCTGGCCAGCAGGGCGTCCCGATAGCCCCGCCGCATCGCCGCCCGGTGCTCGGGCGTCGGCTCCACGCCGTTGCGGGCCAGCAGGTCACCGATGATGAGCGGGTCGAGCCGCCCGGCAAAGGAGACGCCCTCGGAAGTGAACTCCGGGCTGAACAGGGCCTGCCCGGCCGCCGCCATCGCGAGCATGCCCACGCCGCCGGTCTTGATCAGCGTCGCGTCAATATCAAAGAGGATCAGCAATCATCGCTCCCGGGGCTGGACCAGCCGTTTGCGGCGGGCTTAGCGGCGAATCTCAAACACCCGCTCCGCGGGCACGATAGGTATCAGTTCGGTTCGCTGGGATTCAACATACCTCGCCATCCGCGCGCAGAGCGCCTCGACGAAGCGGTCACACACAGCCTCCTCGCCCTGCACCTCGCACCGCACGGCCCCGTCCGGCTCGTTTCGCACCCAGCCCGTGACCGCAAAGCCCCGGGCGACCTCCCGCGTGGTGACGCGGAACCCGACGCCCTGCACCCGGCCCGAGAATCTGATCGCCCGCCGTTCCATCCGGCAGAGTCTCGCCGATCCGCACGACTCTCGCCACCTACCGGCCGAGAATCTCGCCCGCCGCGGCCGCCCCGCAGGCCCCGAGCCCCCGCGAATCCCACTTTGTTGGCTTCACCCCGGCGCTGTGCTACCGTCATGGTTGGATGGTCGCTCATCTCGCCGGACCGCGTGCCCCGATGCCCGCCCCGGACCACACGCCCGAGCGAACACCACAGCCCGGCCGCCCCGCGCCCCCGGACGCTCTCGTCCGTCGGTCGCCCTGACACGCGTTTCCTGCAACCCCGGCCCGACTGGACCCAAAGACGGATGCCCGCCCACGACGCCCGACCGCGTCGCGTGGACGATTGGAACGACTCTGACGGCCACCTGAGGGGAAGCCAAGCGCGCATGATGCCGAACGGCTCAAACATGTCCGATGTGGAACGGGTCCGCGAAGCGGCGGACATCGTGCGCATCGTCGGTGAGCACGTCGCGCTCAAGGCCAAAGGCCGCGAGTACGTCGGCCTCTGCCCCTTCCACGAGGACCACAACCCCTCCATGGCGGTCGTGCCGGCCAAGCAGATCTTCCACTGCTTCGTCTGCGGCACCGGAGGCGATGTGTTCAGCTTCATCCAGAAGTACCACCGCATGGACTTCCGCGAGGCACTCGAGCACCTCGCCGAACGGTGCAACATCGAACTGACGCCCCGGCACGCCCAAGCAGGCGGCCAGGCGGGCACGCAGTCCGCCGGCTTCTCCCGCTCCACGCTCGCCGACGCCAACGCCCAGGCCGCGTCGTTCTACCGCGCAGTCCTTCAGCACGAGACCCACGGCCGCGCCGCCCGCGAGCTCATCGCTCGCCGCGGCATCAGCCCCGAGATGGTCGAGAAGTTCACCATCGGCGCCGCGCCCGACCGCTGGGACGGCCTCTGCCAGAAGATCGACTCGATGGGGGCCGACCGAGAGCTCTTCATGCAGGCCGGCCTGCTCAAGCCCCGCGACGACGGCTCCCACTACGACGCCCTCCGCCACCGGCTGATCTTCCCCATCCGCGACCAGATCGGGCGTGTGATCGCCTTCGGCGGCCGTCGCATCAACGACGACGACGACCCCAAATACCTCAACTCTCCCGAAACGCCGCTCTTTAACAAGTCGTCGTCGATCTTCGGGCTCTTTCAGGCCGCGCGCGCAATCCAGCACGAGCGCACCGCCATCATCACCGAGGGCTACACCGATGTGATCGCCTGCCACCAGGCGGGGATCGAGCACGCTGTGGCCACGCTCGGCACGGCCCTCACGCCCGGGCACGCGTCGATCCTCCGCCGCATGTGCGACACGGTCGTGCTGCTCTTCGACGGTGACGACGCCGGCCAGCGTGCCGCCGACCGCGCAGTCGAGGTGTTCTTCGGCGATCCGATCGACGTCCGCATCGCGACGCTCAACCGCGTCACCGACGCCAAAGACCCCGACGAGCTGCTCAAACGCGAGGGCGGCGTCGAGCTCTTCCACCGCGCCATCGCCGAGAGCGTGGACCTGCTCGACTTCCGCTTTACGCGCATGCGTGACCGCCTCGCCGGGGCGGGCCTGTCGGCCATGCAACGGGCGACCGAAGAGGAGATCCAGACCCTCGGCCGGCTCGGATTCCACAACGTCTCACCGATCCGCCGCAAGCTTGTCTTGCGTCGCCTGTCCGACCTGACAGGTCTCGACGAACCGCTGATCGCTGACCAGCTGCGCAAAGCCAAGCCGCGACCGAGCGAACGAGCTCCGGTTGAAGTTTCTTCAGGCGAAGAATCACCGCTCCCGATCGACCCCGGCCCGCGTCACCTCATCGAAGCCCTCGGGTGCGTGCTCAGCGATGGCACGCTCTGGGCAGGTCTCGACCTGCGCTCCCGTGAGTTGCTCGGCCCCGAATCGTTCGGCGGCGCGGTGCGGGCGGTCGCCGAGGCGGTGGGCCGCGTCGCCCGCGCCGGACGCAAACCCGACCTCCGCGCCGTGCTCGACACCCTCGAGGACGACGCCACCAAGGAGGCCGCGGTCGATATCCAGACCCGTGCCGAGCGGGAGAGCGAGAACCGCCTCGCGGCCTATCTCAACGACTGCCTCCGCCGTGCCCTCCAGGACCGGGCCATGCAGGACCGAACCCTCGACGCCGCCCGCGAGACCAAAGCCGACACCGACGACCTGCAATCGCTGGTCGACTCGATCCGCACCACGACCAAGCAATTCGGGGACGACCGACGACGCATGCCCAGCCGACCCGGCCCCAGATAGACCGCCAGTTTCCGTGCCCCCCGTTTGCCATAGAGGGTTGACGGGCCTTACGTTCCGTGTCCGACCGCTGAAGAACAGATGCAGGAGAGCAGCGTGATCAGCGAACTCCACCCCGCCATGCAGCAGCTTCTCGACGTCGCCCAGACCCGCGGGTGGCTGAGCTACGAAGAGCTGAACAACACCCTCCCCGACGACATGGTCGACACCGAGCAGATCGACTTCCTGCTCACGATCGTCGACAAGCTCGGGCTCGAGGTCATCGACGAACTCGAGTACAAGGCCCGCCTCCACCGGGAGAGCATCAAGCGGGGCGAGGAAGCCGGACACAATCCCCTCACCGGGACGCCGCTCGCCGGCATCGGCGCCGGGCTGCCCGGCAAGAACCTCCGCGCGATGTCGGTCACCGGCGGCGAACGCGAGGACGAGGCCGCGGATCTGCGCCAGCGGCTCTCGCAGGCCGACACGCCCGTCGGGCAGGCCGAGCTCGACGTCGCCGAGGCCGCCGCGATGGACGCCGAGGCGATCCAGCGTGAGCTGGAAGAGAGCGCCAGCGCCGAGCCCGGCTCGCGCCGTATCGACGACCCGATCCGGATGTACCTCACGCAGATGGGCTCGATCCCGCTGCTGACCCGCGAGGAAGAGATCCGTCTGGCCAAGAAGATCGAGACCACGCGGATGATCTTCCGCCGCCGCTGCCTCGAGAGTGAATACCTCGTCGGCGAGGCGTGCCAGGTGCTGCGTCAGGTCGAGGCGGGCTCACTGCCCTTCGACCGCACCATGCGTATCTCCACGCTGGAGTCCAACGCCAAGGAGAAGATCTCCAAGCGCATCCCCGCCAACCTCCCCACCATCGAGAAGCTGCTCGAGGCCAACCGGAGTGACTGGGAAGAGCTCGAGACACTGCCGCCGCGGCAGAAGAAGAAGGCCGAGGAGATCCGCTCGCGCATGGCGGTCCGCCGACGCCGCATGGCCGCGCTCACCGAAGAGCTCAGCCTCCGCACCGGCCGCATCATCCCGCTGATGCGCAAGCTCCGCTCGATCACCAAGAAGATGCTCGACCTCGAGGCCGCCCTCGCCCAGTCGGGCAAGCCCCGCCCCGGGCAGGACCCCGAGGACATCACGGTGATGCGTGAAGAGCTCGACGGCCTCCGCGCCCTCGTCCTCGAAGGACCCGCCGAACTCGACGCGCGTATCCGGGCGATCAACACCGTCTTCTGGGAGTACGAGCAGGCCAAGCGCGACCTCTCCGGCGGCAACCTCCGCCTCGTGGTCTCGATCGCCAAGAAGTACCGCAACCGCGGCCTCTCCTTCCTCGACGTCATTCAAGAGGGCAACACCGGCCTGATGCGTGCCGTCGACAAGTACGAGTACAAGCGCGGCTACAAGTTCAGCACCTACGCCACGTGGTGGATCCGCCAGGCCATCACCCGCGCCATCGCCGACCACGCGCGCACCATCCGCATCCCGGTCCACATGATCGAGACGATGAGCAAGCTGCGCAACATCCAGAAGGCGATCCTGCAGGAGACCGGCATCGAGCCGACGATGGAAGAGCTCGCCGAACGCGCCGACATGAACCTCGCCGAGGTCCGCCGTGTGATGAGCATCTCCAAGCAGCCGGTCAGCCTCGACCGCCCCGTCGGCGAGGGCGAGGACTCCCACTTCGGCGACTTCATCGAGGACGAGAGCCAGGAGGCCCCCAGCGCCACCGCCAGCAACGACGCCCTCAAGTCACGCATCGAGGGCGTGCTCAAGACGCTCACCTACCGCGAACGCGAGATCATCAAGCTCCGCTACGGCATCGGCGACGGCTACACCTACACCCTCGAAGAGGTCGGGCGGATCTTCAAGGTCACCCGAGAACGCGTCCGCCAGGTCGAGGCCAAGGCTATCCGCAAGCTGCAGCACCCGGTCCGCGCGCGCAAGCTGCAGGGGTTCGTGGACGGTTCGGTCTACAAAGAGATCAAGCCGGAACCGAGTATCGACGGCGACTGATCTCGACGCCAGAGCAAAACCGAGGTCGGCCCCTCCGCAACGTGTTTGCACGATGCGGAGGGGCCGACCTCGTTCTGATTCCGAAGCGTTCGGCTCCCGTCGATTCCCGGCGTTACGGCTGGTTGTAGCGCCGCACGACGATCTCGGACATCCCCGCCTGGTTGCGTGCGTAGCCCTCGACGTGGCCGTCGAGGTATCCCGCGTTCACCGATCCGTTGTGACGATCAAACGCAAACTGCGGAGATTCCGGAAAGTCGTTGGTGATGATCTTCCAGTAATCCCACAGCGTGCAAACGTCCATGTCGTCCTCGTCCTTCCAGTTCATGTTGAACGAACGGGGGTTGAGGTCGATGACGGTGCCGAGGTTGTCGCCGTAGATCTGTCTTGGCTCGCCGTCCACGATCGCCATCGTCTCATACGGGATCTCCAGACGCCGCGTGTTGCCCTCGAGGCGATCGTTGGTACCACCGCCGCCGGACTGCCCGAAGATGTACTCGCTGAAGTTGAACGAGTTCATCTCCGGCACATGCCACTGCGACGTGAACCACCCGCCCGTGTTCCCGCCCGCAGTCAGCGACGCGGTCGCGTATTCACGGTTCCCGGCCTCGAAGGTCTCGTCCGACGGGCACGCGTAGAACTCCAGGAACGCCGAGTCCTCGTTGGTGCTGTTCAGCAGCGTGCCGGCCGCGCGGAGCATGCCGTCGCGCGTCCGCTTGTCCCAGTCCAGACCGTTGTAGTCGGCCAAGGCCATGAAGAAGGGCATCGGGTACTCCTCCTTCAGGCGGTCGTTGTACCAGTAGGTCAGGTTCCGGCGCCAGTGCGACGGATGGTTGTCGCTCGACTTGGCGAACGAGTTGGGGCCGACCGCCCACATCTGCCCCGCGATCGGCGTCTGGTCGCCGTGATCGGCGCCGAACGTGATCGTCGTCTGCAGCGTGTGCCGCAGCTGCGAGAGGCACTTGGTGCCCTGCGCCGCCCCGCGCGCTTTGCCGAGCGCAGGCAACAGGATCCCGATCAAGAGCGCGATAATCGCGATGACCACGAGCAGTTCGATCAACGTAAATGCGCGGCCGCGCGTCAATGTGCACCGTTCCATGGCGAATCTCCATCGGCAAAGCACTGTCCCGCCCGCCCGCGCGGGCCGTCCAAACACAAGCCCCGCCCCGGTCTTTCGGCCGGGGCGGGGTCGATCGATCAGCCGATCAGCACCCGGCGTTCCAGAGGTTCAGGAAGCAGAGCACGTCCTGCGTGTTGATGCTCGAATCGCCGTTGCAGTCAGACGACGGGTTGCGGGCGTTCCACGCGTTCAGGAACGCCAGCACGTCCTGCGTGTTCACGCTGCCGTCGCCGTTGAAGTCGGCGTAGCAGTCGTCGCCCGCGGGGGCGAACTTGTAGATCTCGCCTGTCTTGAACACCGCGTTGGCCCACGTGCCGCCGGCCACCCAGACGTTGCCGTCCGGATCGACCGTCGCCGAGTTGTTGCCGTAGAGCGTCGGCAGCATCGCGCCGCCGAGGTCGGTCTGGAGGATCTCGGTGTAGCTGCCGCCGTCGTCACGCAGCACCAGGATCTCGCCCGGCACGATCGGATCGGCGTTGGGATCGCCCTGGCGCACCGCGTGCACATAGGTGTCACCGTCAACCTCGACCGTCGAGACCGTCGTGAACTCGCCGGCCTCGTCACGCCACTCCCACGCCTGGGTGTAGCTGCCGCCGTTATCGACGAAGCACGTCACCACGCCGAAACCGCCGACGCAGTAGATGCGGTTGCCCTTGACCGCCGGGCGGGTGAAGAAGTTCAGTTCGACATCCGAGCCCTCGCCGCGGTGGCCGTCAACCGCCCAGTTGACCGTACCGTCGGTCGCGTCGATCGCCCAGAGCGTCGGCGTCGGGCCGTCGCCGTTGTCGTCGGTGAAGGTGTTGACGTAGATCGTCCCGCCGGCGGTCGAAGACGCGCCCGAACCAATCCAGTTGAAGTTCTCCGGGCCGCCGATCCACAGTTCGGTGTTGGTGCTGTCGCCGTTGTCCTTGAGCGCAACACCGGGGAAGACGGGCGTGTTGGCGAAGTAGCCGATCACGTCACGCCCGCCCTCGGTCCAGATCGGGCCCATCTTGCCGAAGGGCACGGGGTCGCCGATCGGCGTGTACGACCACATCACCGCACCGGTCACCGAGTCCACCGCGTGGATCTGGTTGTTGGTGCGGTCGTGCACGTACAGGTTGAGGTTGCCGTTGGTGTTGGGCACACTGCCGATCATCGGTGCCCCGCGAAGCGAGCCGAACGCGCCGGCCGCGATCGTCTGCTCGACCGCGAGCGTGTCCTTGTTGAGCCGGATGATCGCCGGGGTCGCGCCGTTGCCGTGCACAGTCGTCCAGATGCCGTTGACCGCGTGGGTCAGGCCGGAGTAGTTGCCCGAGCCGCCGTCGAGATCGACCGAGGCGAGCACCGCGCCGGTCGCGCGGTCCATGCGCACCACGGTGCACCCCGGGCCGCCGTCGCCGGAGATGTTGTCGTTGTTGCGGTGAGTCTTGAAGTACAGATCGCCGTTGGCGCCGACGGTGAAGCCGCCCTCGGAGACCGGGTACTGCCCGGTCACGGTCATCGCCAGTTCCTCGACCGGGCCGGCGGTCGCCGTGACACTCGCCCGCCGCAGTTGGTCACCCTTGTACGCACCCCACGGGGCGCTCGGATCGATCTGAGCTGTCGCCGCAGACGCCAAACCCGCAGCAAGCAGGACGTTCAAGACGAGTCGGTTCTTCTGCATCATGTTCTCTCCTATTCAACGGTGATCGTGGATCAAGGAATCCCCGACCCCGCGCGCTCCGTCGCCTGAACATACAGGCAACACCAGGCGGAGTTGCGCCGAGAGAGGGGAAGCCCTCAGAGTGCGCGGGTCCGCGCATGCTACTGACAACTTCTCGAAGACACAACACTTCGGAAGGGCCACTTTGCAAAGACTCGACTGATACTTTTTCGTGCATATACAGGCAAAAACAGCCCGCGCTGTCGCTTGAGCATCCAGCGCACGACGACGCCCCGCCGATTCACCAGAACCGGCGCGACCCGAATCCGAAGTAGACTGTGCCCGATGACTCTACGCGCCTGCCACACCTGCGGCCTCGTTCATACGGTGGCTGAAGTCCCGCCGGGACACCGCGCATTCTGCACGCGTTGCAACGCGAGAATCCGCAATTCTCCCCACCCGCGCGCGGCCGCCCGTGCCGCAGCGTTCGCGCTCGCGGCACTCATGCTCTACCCACTCGCCCTCACCCTGCCCATCCTGACGCTCACCGAACTCGGCCACACGCGTCAGACCACCATTTGGTCGGGCATGGTCAGCCTGCTCGCCGGAGGCCAGATCGCCATCGGCGTGGTCGTCCTCTTCTGTTCGGTCATCGCCCCGTTGTTCAAACTCGGGGCGATCTTCGCCCTCTCGGCCGGCGAGATCCTCCTGCCCTCGCGCCACCGCGCCGTCACCTACCGCCTGGTCGAGATGCTCGGCCGCTGGGGCATGCTCGATGTGGTGCTGATCGCGGTCCTCGTCGCCGCGGTCAAGCTCGGCGATCTGGTCGAGGTCACCCCCGGCCCCGGGCTGTTTGCGTTCACCACCGTCGTCGTGCTGAGCCTGCTGGCCTCAGCATTCTTCGATCCCCACGGGCTTTGGGAGGACACGCCCGCCCCCGCTCCAGACACTCCTCCGGAGACCTCCGCATGACAGACACCCCCGCCCCGCCCGCCGCCCGAATCGCCCGACCCCGTCGGTGGTCGTGGGCCTGGCTGCTGCCGCTGGCGGTGGTGGCGGCGTTGGTCACGCTCGGCGTGCAAGCCTCGGCCGAACGCCCCGTCACGATCGTCGCGAGATTCGCCGAGGGGCACGGGCTCCGTCCGGGCGACCCGGTCGCCTGCCGAGGGGTGCAGGTCGGCGAGGTGCGCGAGGTGCGGCTCGCCCCCGACACCATGACCGTCGAGGTACACATCGCGCTCGATCGCTCCGCCGAGCCGATCGCCGTCGAGGGTTCGCGTCTGTGGGTCATCCGCCCCGAGGTCTCGCTCCGACGGGTGTCGGGGCTGGACGCGATCTTCGGCCCGCGAACCATTGCGATCGAGCCCGGCCCCCTCGGCGCAGCCCGGCAGACCGAGTTCGACGGGCTCGCAGAGGCCCCGCCGCTGCCCGATCCCACCGACGGTTCGCTGCTGCTGCTGCTCCGCGCCGAACGCCGCGGCTCGCTGAGCCCCGGCTCACCGGTCACCTACCGCGACATCAGTGTCGGGCAGGTGCTCGCCTACGAGCTCGCCGGCGACGCCACCGCCGCGGAGCTGACCATCGCGATCGAGCCGCAGTTCGCCGCGCTCGTCCGCGACAACACCCGGTTCTTCAACACCTCCGGCATCACCGCCGACTGGGGCATCTTCAAGGGGCTCGACGTCCGCACCGACTCGCTCGAATCGGTGGTCACCGGGGCCATCGGCTTCGCCACGCCGAACAAGCCCGGCGCCCGTGTCGGTGCCGGCCACGCGTTCGACCTGGCCACATCGCCCAACAGCGACTGGCTCGGGTGGGACCCGGCGATCCCGCTCCGCGACGACTGAATCCCGCCCGATCGGCACGGCCCACCACAAAAACACACGCGGGCGGGGCTCAAAGCCCGCCCGCGTGCACGAAGCCTCAGATATCCGGCCGAAGCGGATCAGTACCGGTAGTGCTCGGGCTTGTACGGCCCCTCGACCGGCACGCCGATGTACGCCGCCTGCTCCTTCGACAGCTCGGTCAGGTCCACGCCGAGGTGATCAAGGTGCAACCTCGCGACCTTCTCGTCGAGCACCTTGGGCAGGACGTAGACCTTGCCGGTCTCGTAGGTGATGCCCGAGAGCGTCGGCTTGCCCGCAGCGTTGAGCGCCAGATCGATCTGCGCCACCGTCTGATTGGTGAAGCTCGCGCTCATGACAAAGCTGGGGTGCCCCGTCGCGCAGCCCAGGTTCAGCAGCCGGCCCTCGGCCAGCACCAGGATGCTCTTGCCGTCGGGGAACTGCCACTCGTCGAACTGCGGACGGATGTTCACCCGCTTGATGCCCTGCGTCTTGGCCAGACCCGCCATATCGATCTCGTTGTCGAAGTGGCCGATGTTGCCGATGATCGCCTTGTTCTTCATCCGCTTCATGTGCGCCGCGGTGAGGATGTCCTTGTTGCCGGTCGTGGTGATGACGATGTCAACGCTGTCGATGATGTCGTCCAGACGCTTGACCTGATAGCCCTCCATCGCCGCCTGCAGGGCGCAGATCGGGTCGATCTCGGTCACGATCACGCGGCAGCCCTGGCCCTTGAGCGCCTGGCAGCAGCCCTTGCCCACATCGCCGTACCCGCACACCACCGCGACCTTGCCGCTGAGCATGACGTCGGTCGCGCGGTTGAGCCCGTCAAGCAGCGAGTGGCGGCACCCGTAGACGTTGTCGAACTTGCTCTTGGTCACGCTGTCGTTGACGTTGACCGCGGGGAAGAGCAGCTGGCCCTTCTCGCTCATCTCGACGAGGCGGTGGACGCCGGTCGTGGTCTCCTCGCTCACGCCGCGGATCTTGGCCGCGATCTTGGTGAACCAACCGGGGTTCTGCGCGATCGACTCACGGAGCGTGTGGAGGACCCACTTCCACTCCTCGGGCTCGGTCGCCTCGTTGTAGGCGGGCACCTTGCCGGACTTCTCGTACTCCACGCCCTTGTGGATCAGCAGCGTCGCGTCACCGCCGTCGTCGACGATCAGATCCGGGCCCGAACCGTCGGGCCACGCGATCGCCTGCATCGTGCACCACCAGTACTCCTCGAGCGTCTCGCCCTTCCAGGCGAAGACCGGGATGCCCTTGGGCGCCTCGGGCGTGCCGTCCTTGCCCACCACCACGGCCGCGGCCGCGTGGTCCTGCGTGCTGAAGATGTTGCAGCTCACCCAGCGCACGTCGGCACCGAGATCAACCAGCGTCTCGATCAGCACGGCCGTCTGCACCGTCATGTGCAGCGAACCCATGATCTTGAACCCCTTGAGCGGCTGGCTCGAGGCGTACTCGGCACGCACCGACATCAGGCCGGGCATCTCGTGCTCGGCAAGCCGGATCTCCTTGCGCCCGAGATCCGCCAGCGCGAGGTCCCGCACGCGGTAGTCAAAGTCGCCGCTGCCGCTGGCGAAACTGGATTTGGTGGTGCTTGTCATCGTGGTCATCGGTGCCTCCGTGATAGTCAGGCGTCTCTTGCGGGCGAGCCCTCGCCCGGATTCTGCATCGTCAGCCGCGGGACTCCGGCCCCGCGAACGTTCATCTCTCTAGCCATCCCGCGGCCGCGAAGAGCCCGGGGCCGCGGCCCGAAGGCTCGCGGGCCAACTCGCGGCAGGCAGTTCTTGCAAACCCCGCCCCGCGCATCCACTCTGCAATCCGCTCGGGCGCAAACCCCAGATGCCGGTGTCCCATCGTGTGCCGGTACTCCATCCGACGGTGCTCGAGCATGTCCACGACCAACGCCACACCGCCGCATCGGGACGTCCGCAGCACCCGCGCCATCTGACCGATCACCGCCGCGGGATCCTCGACGTGATGAAGCACAAGCGAGCACACCGCCGCGTCGACACTCGCCTCTTCGATCGGCAGCGATTCCAGCGGCCCTTCCACAAACTCCACCGAGGGAATGCCCCCGAGACGCTTCCGCGCCGCGTCGAGCATCGGCGACGACAAGTCCACCGCGATCACCCGCTCGACCACCGGCCCGAGCATCGCCGCCGCGTCACCGGTCCCGCATCCGAGATCAGCCACGACCCACGTCGGCGGGATGAGCCCGACTAGTGCCTCGAGCGTGAACCGCTCGCCGAACAGGTCGCGTCGGACATCTTCCCACTCCCCGGCAATACGGCCGAAGTAGGCCTGGCTGTCCGCCGGGCGCTCGGCCAGCACCGCCGCGAGCCGCTCACGGTCCTCGGCCACCTCACGCGAGCCCTCCAACGAGGCACGAACCGGCTCCCACAAGGCCGAAGCCCCGGGGTCGAGCTCGTTCGCCTCCATCCAGTACAGCGTCGCGGTGCCCACCGGGCGCTTGCCCACCCACCCGGCCTCGGCAAGCACCTTGAGGTGCCGGCTCACGGTCGATTGGGGCAGCTGCAACACCTTGGCGACCTCGCCGACCGATAACTCCTCTGCTGCCAGCAGCAGGAGCACGCGCAGCCGCACGGGCTCGCTCAGCGAGCCCAGTCGATCGGCAGCTTGGATGGTCCGAGTAGTCTTCATCCGTTTATCCGGATGAAGTGTAGAAACAAATCGAGCCCGGTCAACCCACGGCCGAACACGATCGGGAGCCAGGGCTCGCCAAGGGGTTCAACGCCCCGCCGGCGGCAGCGCGAAGGTTGGGCCCGGGATCTGCCCCAGCTCGCGAAGCCGTGCGTTCACCTCGGCATCCTGACGGTCGAACCACAGCATCATCCGGAGCCGCCGAACCTCCGCGTCGGTGTCCCCGATCGAGCGGTAGAACCCGGCGAGAGCTTTCTGCGGCGCGACGGTCCTGCCGCCGTCGATCTCCGCAGCACCCAGGAACGCCCGCTCGGCCTCGTCGGCCTTGCCGATCTTCTGGGCGTAGCGGCCGAGCATGATGTAATCGGCCACCCCGCCGCGATCGGCGATGCGGTGCTCAAGGGCGTCAAAGAGGTCGTCCTCGTTGCCCGCCGCCGCCAGCGCGTCGGCCATGCCCGCAAAGTACGTCTCGTTGGAGGGCTCCAGGTTGTACGCCAGGATCATCCGCTCGCGGGCCTCGGTGATCTGCCCCATCGCCAGCAGGTTGCGCCCCAACTCGTAGTTGGACCGGGCGTCCCCGGGGCGGCGATCGACGATTTCCTGATACAACGGCTGGGCGTCGGCGTACCTGCCGTCGAAGTAGTGCTGGTTGGCGCCCGCACGCACCTGAGACAGCGGCCGACTGCACCCGGCCACGCCGAGCACCAGTGACAGCACGCCGACGCCAAAAGCCCCCGTGCGTGCAACCCGACCCGCCCGGGACATGTTCCTTGATCGCTTCATGCCTGCTTGCTCCGCTGTCTGTTCCCGACGGTGGTGCCGGGCGTGGTGTCTGTCAGGGCCGCCCCATCCTATCCGTCGGCGTGATCGCCCGCCCGCCACTAGCATCGGCCATGCCCCGCACCGTCGTCCTGCGCCACGACCTGCCCGATGGGTCCCACCACTACGACTGGCTCATCGAACCGATGGGCTCCGCGGCTGCAGCCGCCGACGACGACGCGATGGCAGACCCCGACCGACGGGAACTCATCGCGTGGCGACTGCCCCACCCCCCGGACGGTGCAGCCGAATCGTCCATGACGGCCGATCGTCTGCCCCCCCACCGCCGGAGGTATCTCGACTACGAAGGCCCGATCTCCGGTGGTCGCGGCAGCGTCCGCCGGATCTCAAGCGGCGAAGCCGAGGTCCTGACAGACTCAGCCGATCGATTCGAGGCCCGGGGCCGGATGGCCGACCGGGCGTTCAGCATGGCGGCAGCACCCGCTGCCGAACCCGGTACGTCGGCGTGGCGCTTGACCGTGACTTGGGACTGAGGCGCATTTCTGGTAGGATGGGCCCTTCTCCCGCGGAGTTCTTCCGCACACTCGAGGAGGCCGACATGCCAGGACCCCTGTTCCACCCCGTTGAGTACCCCGACGATGGCGGGCCCGAGCCCGTGCCCTTCACCAGAAAGGACATCGCCGCGGCACCGGCGGTTCAAGCGGTCACTTCCAAGATCAAGCACGCTTCGGACGACCGACGCCACGAGGACAACTGGACCCGCACGCCCAACACGCCACACACCGGCGCGATCCACGTGCGCACGTTCCGCGCCAAGCTCTCCGACGACAGCCTCGCCTACCTCGATCAGCAGATCAACGAGTGGCTCGACGCCCACCCGCAGTACGAGGTCAAGCTCACCAACGCCACCTTCGGTGAGTGGTCCACCAAACTCGGCAAGGAGCCGGGCATCATCGTCAGCGTGTGGGTGTGAGCGCACCCGCACCGCGCTGACACGCCCCAACGGCGGACGCCTCACCACGAGCCCCGAGCGCAAGCTCGGGATGGGTTGTTTTTGCGCGCTCTATGCACCCTGGAGTCGAACCGGGCTTCCCGAGCTTGCGCTCGGGGCTCGTACCGTGCGCGCAGCGTGCGTTACGGGAACGTCACAATCCCGGAGGTCTGGCAAACTTCCGCGAGGCGTACCGGTACGCGGTCACCATGCCGAAGAGCAGGTACAGGTAATTGTTGTTGAACGTGCCGTAGGCGGTACGCAGGTTGTTGAGACGGTCCGGGCCCGTCCACCCGCTGGCGACGGCCGGCAGCGGCCACACCGACGCCGCGACGAGCGCGAAGGCCCCCACCGCCGCCCACGCCCCGAGCACCGCGTCGCCCCGCCCGCTCGCCCGAAGCGCCGCGACACCGACCAGCCCGCCCAGTGGCCACGCGAGCATGTCGAGACGGCTCTCGGTGAGGTGTGCAAGCAACAGCCACACACCGAGACCGACCGCCGCACTCGCCCACACCGCCGCGATGCCGCGAACACGCGAACGTGCCGGTGCCACGCCGAACGCCCCGAGCGAGCCCGCTGCTTCGGCGCCATCGGCCGGTGACCGGTCGGGCAACGCGAGCATCCCGTCCAATGCCTCGAGCCTCGGATCGCGCGGCTCCGTTGAGGCACTCCGGGCCCGGGCCTCGTAGGTCCCGACCTCCGCCAGATACCGCGCTGCGCGCGCACGCACGCGCTCGTCCCACGCAAGGCCCGTCACCTCGCACACCCGAGCGAACGCCGCCAGGGGCGACGCGACCAGTTCGTCGTACCCGAGCCGCACCGCCCGGTCCGGCGGCAACGCGGCGGCTTCGCGCTGAAACCGCGTCTCCGCGTCGACATACTCGCGGATTACTGCCTCGCGGGTCTCCTCGTCGCTGGGGAGAGGCTGGAGCGACTGGCCCTCGAGCCTGGCGTGCATCGCGACGTTGGACCGCACCACATCGCCCGCGTCCCGCGAGATGTGCACGAACCGCACGCGCCCGGCGAAAAGCCGATCGAGCTCGGCGACCTTGCCGGTGTGGCTCGGGCTCTTGAGCAGCAGGTGCCCGCGGCCGCGCGACGCGAGACCGACCTTCCACGCGAACGCCGCCATCACCCGACGCCAGCGTGCCAGATCTCGCTCGTGCAGGCCCTCGAGCGTGCCGTATGCCGCCCACCGCTCGCGCTCCCGCGGCAGCACGAGCCGCCCGGGAAGCGTCGAGGCCAGTGCCCAGTTGTTGTGCGCAAAGTCGTCCTCGGCCGGCCAGTCGGGGCCGAAGCCTACCTCGTCCTGCGGGCGAGTGTTGGGCAGGAAAGGCACCAGCGCCAGACGAAGAAAGCCCCAGCTCAGCCAGAACCCGTGCGGCGACATTGCCTGCACCCAGCGCGGCGTGACCACATCCGGGTGCGTCGAGAGCAGGTTGTGCAGGTGCGTGGTGCCCGATCGGAAGTAGCCGACGATGACGATGGCGTCCTGGCGCGGGGCGAAGGTCGGGGATCGCCCGCGGAACTTTGCCGCAAACACCGGCCACAGCAGCAACCGTTCAGGCAAGGTGATAACCGTCGCGAGCAGGCTCGTGCCCATCGCCGCGACGAGCCGGAGCCAGTAGCGGGGCCCGATGCGGCACCGGCACGCGACCAGCAGCCGCACCCAGACATCGAGCGGGGCGAGGCCCATGAAGTGTCCGGTGGGCATGGCGATCGGAAATCGTGGCACGAGGCCTCCCAAGCAGACTGCCGGGCAGGTCACCGGAAGCCACTCGCCTCCACCTGCACGGATCCGAACGGTACCGCGCTCGCGGCCGGGCATGTGCCCGGAGCCGGCCACCGGCGAGAACTCGGCCGGGCCAGATCGCGTACTCCCGCCACCGGCGGCCGCCCGCGAGGACACCCATGCGCACATTGACCTTCTGGCTCTACCTCTCCGCGATCGCGATTGCCATCGTGCTGTCAGACCACTCGATCGCCATCCGCGCCGCGGCTGCGGGCGTGTGGATCGCCGTCTGCCTCGGCGCGGTCGTCTGGGCGGCCCATCGGCAGGTATCGGCCTGGCGGGCTCGCCAGGGCTGGGTCTGGCTGGCCAGCGGGCTGTGCTCGCGGTGTGCCTACCCCATCAACCGGTCGTTCCTTCGCTGCCCGGAGTGCGGAGGCCGCGTCGGTGTGCCGCCGACCGAATCGGTGGTGCGTCGGATCACGCCGCGGCCTGCCGAAGTCCGCCGCGGATCGCCGTTCGGAAGTTTCAATATTTCTTGAAATCCAAGCCCCCGGGGCGAAGAATACGGCATGACCACGCTCACCCCCGATCGTGCCCCGGCGTCGGGCCTCCCCGGCTATGACCCCGCTCTCGAGCCGATCGCGGCCAAGCTCCGCGCCGGCGAGCGGCTGACGCTCGAGGACGGGCGCGTGCTCTACACCACGCCCGACATCTGGACGGTCTGCTCGCTGGCCGACCAGGTCCGCCGCGGGCTTCACGGTGACACGACCTACTTCAACATCAACCGCCACCTCAACTACTCGAACGTGTGCGCGCTCTCCTGCAAGTTCTGCGAGTTCTACCGCAAGCGTGGCGATGAGGGCGCGTACGAGCACTCGATCGAGGATGTGCGGCGTGAGGCCCGCGGTGCGGTGGAGAGCGGCGCGACCGAGATGCACATCGTCGGCGGGCTGCACCCCTATCTGCCCTTCGAGTACTACACCGACATGATGCGGGCGATCCGCGAGGAGGCCGACGCGCTCGGTTCGGGGCTGCACATCAAGGCGTTCACCGCCGTCGAGGTCGTCCACCTGGCCAAGATCGCCAAGGTCTACAAGCAGGCCGACCGCAAGGCGGGCATCCGCCACGTGCTGGAGAAGCTCAAGGAGGCGGGGCTCGGCTCGCTGCCCGGCGGCGGGGCGGAGGTCTTCGACGACCGCATCCACGACGAGGCGTTCAAGGGCAAGATCCGCTCCGACGTCTGGCTCGATGTCCACCGCGTCGCGCACGAACTCGGCCTCAACACCAACGCCACGATTCTCTACGGCCACATCGACCACGCCGACGAGCGGCTGGTGCATATGGACATGCTGCGGAAGGCACAAGACGAGGCCCTGTCGCGCCTCGGGTACGAGGCCGCGGCGGACGGGTCGGTCACGCTGACCCGCCCCGGCGTGGCGCAGCCGACACCGGACATGACCAGCCGCGGCGGCTACTTCCAGACGATCATCCCGCTGCCCTTCTTCCCCGACGGCTCCGACCTCGAGGCCCTGCCCGGGCCCGGGGGTCTCGAGAACCTCCGCACGATCGCCGTCTCCCGCCTGATGCTCGACAACTTCCCGCACGTCAAGGCGTTCTGGATCATGCAGACGCTCGGCATGGCCCAGCTCATGCTGCAGTGCGGTGCCGACGACATCGACGGCACGGTGGTGTGGTACGACATCACGAAGGTCGGCGGCTCGTCCACCCACCAGGAAACGACCGCGTGGGACCTGCAACAGGCGATCCGCGAGGCGGGGCTGAACCCTGTCGAGCGGGACACGCTGTACCGGCGGGTGGAGCGGGAGGGCAGCAAGTGGTGGCTGTCGGCGTAGCGATGCGTCGGAACCGCAGCGCGGCGGAAGAACTTCATGGACCGCACGGAGCACACCTTGCTATCGGTCAAAGTCTCGGCGCTCGCCGGCATGCTCTTTGCCGTCCTCTCGGGGATTCCGGACCCCTCCCTGTATCCCTTTCTTTTTCCCATGCTAATCGTCGGCGTGGTGATCGGTTTCGTGCTCTCCCCGGCGGCGGTGTGGGCGAGGGCCGACCCTGAGTGCCGGCCGTCGTTCGCGTGGGTTGTGGCGCCGACCGCCGCCCTGACCTTCCTGGCTTCTGCTGGGTGGAGAGACATGTGGCTGGCGTTTCTGGTGAGCGTGGCGACGTACCTCGTCACCTGTCTGATCGTCGGCCTCGTGGCCGTTCCGCGACGGCGGCGGCTCAATTGGTACATCGACGGCCGCTGCACGGTCTGTGGCTATGACGTCCGCGGGCTCGAGGGTCCGAAGTGCCCGGAGTGCGGCGAGATCGCCCGAGTGCGGCCGCGGGTTCGGGTGCCACTGGATGTGCTTCGCGAGTAGCCGATCGGCACCGCTGCGCTGACGGTGCCACGGGTCAGCGACGGCTTTGCGTCGATGCCCCGTGCGTGCTGGCAACCGCCTCAGGTTTCCCGGCTTTCCGCCAGCCCGGCGGCACTGGGCAGCTCCGCAAAGCCTGCGCTGCCCAGTGGCACCCGAGGAGATCGTGTGGCATGCCCACGCTTCGTGGGCATGGAGTGCTACAACTCGGCCAGCGCACATGCCCACGAAGCGTGGGCATGCCACACAGCACCTTGTCGGGCTCGCCCTGTGCATCCGCACGGGGCAGGCTCTCAGAGCAGAGCCTGACCCGTGGCACCCTCTGCCTAGACCTTCACGACGTCTCTGTACCGAGGCATCGCCGCCTCCACGCCGAACTTCTCGCCCAGCAGCTTCGACAGGATCCCCCGCTGCCGGTCCTCGCCGTGGTTGAGGATCACCCGCGGCTTGCTCGCCAGCGCGGGCGTGGCCCACTTGACCAAGTCGCTCTGCCCCGCGTGGGCGCTGAAGCCGCCGAGGGTGTGGACGTGGGCGTTGACATCGACCATCTGGCCCATCACGCGGACGGGGTTCTGCCCCTCGACGATGCGGCGGCCGAGCGAGCCGTCGCCCTGATAGCCGACGATGACCACGTGCGTCTCTTCGCGGGGCAGGCCGTGCTTGAGGTGGTGGAGCACGCGCCCGCCGGTGCACATGCCGCTGGCCGAGACAACGATCACCCCGCCACCGAGGGCGTTGATCGAACGCGATTCGTCCGGCGTGCGGGTGAACTTGATGCCGGGGTAGTCCAGGCAGCTCTCGCCCCCGTTGATGATCTCCCAGCACTCATCGTCGAACACCTCACGGTGGCGGCGGTAAAGCGTCGTCGCCTTGATCGCCATCGGGCTGTCGATGTAGACCCGCGGGTTGGTCAGCTTTCCGGCGCGCTCGAGCTGACCGATGAAGTAGATCATCTGCTGCGTGCGGCCGACCGCAAACGAGGGGATGATCACCTTGCCGCGGGCGGTGCGGGCGCTGTTGAGAATGACCGACAGCTCGTCAACCGTCCCGTCGAGGCTCTTGTGATCGCGGTCGCCGTAGGTCGACTCGAGGATGAGCGCATCGCACGCGGGCGGGGCGACGGGATCGCGCAGCAGCGGCGCACCGTACGGCCCGATGTCGCCGGAGAAAACAATCTTCTTGGTGACCCGCTTGCCGTCGAGATCGGTGTCTTCGATGTCCATCTCGACCCACGCCGAGCCCAGGATGTGCCCCGCGTCGTGGTAGGTGACGGCGATGCCCGGGGCCACCTCGGTCGGCTTGCCGTAGTGCGAGGCGTCGAACCGCTGCATGATCTGCCCGACCTCGGTCTCGGTGTAGAGCGGTTCTGCCTCGCGGCGGCCGCTCGACTTGCGGCGGCGGTTGAGGCGGTCGGCGTCGCCCTGCTGGATGTGTGCCGAGTCCCGCAGCAGGATGTCGCAGAGCTCGATCGTCGCCGGCGTCGCGTGGATCCGGCCCCGGTAGCCCTCGTCGATCAGTATCGGCAGGCGGCCGGAGTGGTCGATGTGGGCGTGGGTCAGGACGACCGCGTCCAGGCGATCTGCCTCCAGGGGCGGGATGCGCCGGTTGCGGGCCTCGGCGTTGTGCCCGCCCTGGTGCATGCCGAAATCGACAAGCACGCGGGCGCGGGAGGTCTCGACGAGCGTACACGAGCCGGTGACCTCACCGACCGCACCGAAGAAGCTGAGTCTCATGAGCGGAGTGTACCGGCCGCGCCGCGCTCCGACAGGTGACAGCCTCGGGTTCTCGACGGCGCCAACGAAACTCCGGCCACGCGATCGCCAACCAGTTCCTCTATGCTGCGACGCGTGGCGAGATCGCATATCTGTCTTGGCTGCGGGATGGAACTGGCTCACCTCACCGCGCCGCCCGACCCGCACTACGGCCTGCCCGTGGTCGTCTGCCCCCGGTGCACAGTCGCGAGCGTCCGCCGCCCCTTCGGCGGCACAGCCCGCTGGCGCTCCTTTCTTCGGACGGTCGCGGTCTCTAGACGCCTCGTCTTCGGTATCTGGATGTTCTGCCTTCTGACGCTCCTGGGCACCGTGATCTGCGCTGGCGTCGCCAACGGGATCGGCAACGCGTTCCGAGGCCAGCCGCTCGGCGCGATCTTCGACTCCAGCGACCTCGTCCGCACGAGGCTTCACAATTGGTGGATACGCGAAGGATTCTGGGTCGTCCCGGTCTGGGCCGCGGTCTGGTCCGCACTCGGGCTGTTCAGCGGCGAGTGGTTCTCGCACTGGCGGGCACGGTGGTACCTCGCGGGGATGGTCATCCTCGGCGCGGCGGCGTTCGCGGTCCCCGCAATCCTCCTGGGACTCGCCCACTGGGCCCACGACGGGACACCCGCGCTCGATGTGATGCTCCACGAACTTCGGGATCTCAGCGGGCTGGCAAGCTTTGTCATGCCACTCGCTGCGGGACTCCTGCTCTCTTCCCTCATGCTGCATATCGGGCTGCGCGCCGGGCGGCGATTCAACCCCGACCGTGGCCTCCGCTCGAGGAGGCTCCGCCGCGCTCGAAAGAACCGGAGCCGCGAATCATGACAGAGACCACCCCTCCCCGCGACGCGACACCGCCGGCCAACACGTCGCCGCCCTCCACCCAGGCGTCGAGTGAATCGCGCCTCGGCGTGATGCTCGGCGACCGGCTGTGCGTGCGGTGCGGCTTCAACCTGCACGGCCAGACCATCACCCGCGAGCCGCACTACCAGATGCTGTCGGTCCGCTGCCCGGAGTGCTCGACGCTCGCGTCGCTTCAGGAGTACCCGGTGCTCGGGCGCTGGGGTTCACGCTTCGGCGTCGTCCTGGCGCTGGCGTGGCTGCTCGTCACGCTCGGCGTGACCTTCTTCACGGGGCTCACGCTCTACATCGCGGCTGAGGTCTCGGCGGGCGTCGCGACGCTCCCCGCGGCGCGGCAGATCGGGCAGGCCTACGCCGAGTACTCGCGCGAGCCCCAGACCATCGCCGAGAGTGTCGAGGCCGGTATCGTGGAACCGACGTTCGACTTCGAGGGCTGGGACCTCGCCGATATCTGGGCAGACCGCGACTGGCTGGAGGCGCAGGACACCGGCGCGCTGGTGCAGGGACACCGGGCCAACGCGACCTACTGGCTACGGCTGTCGGCCTCGGTCATCCCCATCCTCCTGATCGGCGCAGCGTGGGGCGTCGTCTGGTCGGTGATCGTGCTGCACCGGCGAAAGGGTCGGGTCATTCTCCTCACCGGCACGATCGTGGCGCTCTGCGTGCCACTCATCGTGCTCAGTCATTGGGGATCGGCGACGGCGTGGGACGGGTTCGGGCCCTGGACCGGGTACTCGTGGTCGGACGACATCAGCACACAGTCCGTCGCCGCTCGTGAGTTCGGCCTGCTCCCCGCGATGTGCGCGCTCGGTACCGGCTTTCTCGGCATGGTGCTCGGTCTGCTGGTCGGGCGCAAGCTGGTGAGGGGCATCGTGCGGCTGCTGCTGCCGCCGAACCTGCGGAGCTCGCTCGCGGTCCTCTGGCACGTGGATGGCCTGCCGTCGCCGCCGGCGCGTGGGGCGTACTGGATCCGGGGCTGACCGCGTCGGCGGGGCGTGGTCAGGGTGTGGTGCAGGGCTGGTCGCACTCGGACACGACCGCCGCCGCGACGTGGTCGGGCGGCAGTTCGGCGAATTCCATCGCCGTCGGCTCGTCGGCCCGCTCGACGGCGTCTTGCTTGATGAAGTGCTGCACGACCAGGATGAGCACCGCGCCTAACACCGCGACCGTGCCGCACGCCCACTGCCAGCCGGTCAGCAGTTCACCGAAGATCGCCAGCGAGGCCACACTCACGAAGAAGGGCTGCAGCTGCACCACGCCCGAGGACACCGCGACACCGAGCTTCGCGATCGCGTAGTAGTAGGCGACGTGGCCGAGGGCGATGCCGATCAACGCGCTAAGCAGAAGGAAGCCGAACTGATCGAGCGGAAACACGCTCTGCGCGCCTTCGCCGGCACTCCCGATCGGCTGCCCGATCAGATCGAGCGCCGAGAGCCCGCCTCGCTCGCCGAGCGCCACCATGAGCCCCACCATCCCGATCGCGGTGTACAGGCTGATCGCGGCGAACGAGTGGATTGCGCCGAACCCGTGCATGCACTTGCGTACAGCCAGCGCATAGCCGGCAAAGCCCGCGCCCGCCGCGACCGCGAGAAGGACCCCGGTGAGCGTCGCGCCGGTCGGCATTCCTTCCTTGCCCGTCAGGATCGTCCCCAGCGTGCCCACGATCACCAAGACCACGCCCGCGACGAACATGGGCGACCGGATCACTTTCCGTTCGGACGCGAACATCAGCGCCGCCCCGATCACCGCGAACACGATGTTTGACCGCAGGCCAAACGCCAGCAGCCCGGGCTCGATTTTGTAGTGCGCCCAGCAGAAGACCACCTGTGCCCCGCAGTTGATCGCGCTGGGCCAGAACGCCGCCCGCCAGATTCCCGTCGGCAACGACCGTCTGGCGAGCCCGATCACCACCACCGGCGACCAGAACAGGGCGCTGAACCCGTACCTCCACCCGTTGCTGGTCCACGGGTCGATGCTGTGGGAGAAGTGCTTGAGGAACAGGGGGATGCTCGACCAGCCCACCAGGGCCGCGAGCACACACACCACCCCGAGCCACCGGGCCTGCGAACTGTCGGACTGGGTCGCCGTCATGCACGGGAGCGTAGGCGGGGTTCCTCGCCGGTCTGACCCGGAGCGCACCCTGCGCCCCACCGCGAGATCGCGCCCCAATACGCGTACCATGCCCCCCGCAACGCCGAGTTCCGGAGAAAGACCACCATGTTCACACGCCCCAGTCGCTCAAGCGTTCTCGCCGCCTCGCTCAGCCTAAGTGCCGGGCTCGGGCTTGTCGCGTGCGGCCGCGGGAACGAAACACCCACCACCCCGCCGAAGACCTCCGGCACCGCCGGATCGGCTGCAGCGACGGTGGCTCGCGGTGCGACGCTCTTCGAAGAGACCTGCGCCGGCTGCCACGGCACCACGGGCAAGGGTGATGGCCCTGCCGCGATCGCCAGCCCGACCCAACCGCGTGACCTGACCGCCGAGCCGTACAAGTTCGTGAGCATCAGGGAGGGCACCTCGGAGGTTGATGCTTTGGTGGCCTACCTCCGAGTCGGACGCATTGAGAGCGGGATGCCGCCCTACGGCCACATGAAGGCCGACGACTTGAAGTCGCTTGCGCTCTTTATCGAGTCGCTTCGCCCGGAGCCCAATTTCTCCGACGCCGGTTCCGACGAAGGCGATGGCTGAGCCCGATCACGCGGTAGAGCACGGCCATCCTCACGGGATGACCCGACCGTGCGGATCGGTTGCCGGGCCGTCGGCCGGGCTCGGCCGCAGGTGTTCGAGCAGCTCCGCGGTCTCGTGCACGTGGTCGGCGGGCAGGCCGACGCGCTCCACGAGATAGTGCTCCCAGAGACGGTGCTTGCGGACGAGTGCCGCGGCCTCAACGCGCCCCGTGTCGGTCAGCGACCGGCGGTCCGCAGCGATCAGGCCCCGGCGCACCGCGTGCGCCATGGCCCGGTTCCACGACCGCCGGTGCACCTGACTCGGCACCACCAGCGCGCTCGGCTTCCCGTCCGAAGCCTCGTCCCGGCGGTACATCGCGGCCAGCAGATCGTCCAGCGCAATGCGTCGCGAGAGGCTCCGCTGTCTGATCAACCGGGTGACCAGACCGTGGCTCGGCGAGGCGACGATCGCCAGCACCAGCAACGCCCCGGCCATCAACGCGATCGATCCAGCCGCGTTGACCGAGTCCTTGCCGAACGCGGCCGGCACCGCCGTCGCTGCGAGATAGCCGCCGACCCCGCTCAACACCGCCAGCACGACACTCCACACGATCTGTGACCGGAGCCGATCAGTCAGCAGCCGGGCCGTCGCCGCCGGGCAGACGAGCATGGCGATCACCAGAATCGAGCCCACCGCTTCAAACGACGCGACCGTCGCCGACGCCACGAACACCATGAGCGCGTAGTGCAGGAAGTTCGCGTTGAATCCCTGCGAGGAGGCGAGCCCCGCGTCAAAGGCCGCGATCCGGAGCTCTTTGAAGAGCACGGCCACAAACCCGATCGTCGCGGCACATGTCACCGCCAGCACGATCACCTGTCGCGGCATCGCCTGGAACGTCTCCCATGCGAACACCCCGTCCCACGCGGCCGGCGCCCCGTACCACGCGAGCGTCTCCAACTGCCCGTGCAGCACGCAGTCGGCATCGAGATCGATGTGCCGCACCGCCGCCTGCTCGATCAGCAGCACGCCCAACGCGAAGAGCACGCTGAAGACCACGCCCATCGCCGCCCCGGGCTCGACGCGGCCGAGCCGTTTGACAAGCTCGACCAGCACCACCGTCGCTACTCCAGCCGCGGCCGCGCCAGCAAACATCACCCACGGGCTCCGCGCCTGGGTGAGGAGAAATGCGACAACCAATCCCGGCAGCACGCTGTGGCTGATCGCGTCGCCCATCAGGCTGAGACGCCGGAGCACGAGGAAGTTGCCGAGCAGCCCGCAGCTCACCGAAGCGAACACCGCCGCGAGCATCGGGAAGAGGTCGAGGCCGATATCAAAGGGGATCACACCACACCCCCCGCCCGCCCGTTGTCCCTGCGGACGCCGTTCTTGCCGCGATCCGCAGCCGGGGAAACCGGCGCTCCCCGCCGCTCGAGCGACTGCTCGAGTTCCGCAATCAACGGCTCCGACAGCACGTGCTCGACCTGGTCCACCGACCAGTCCACGTGGCTTGGCGCGATGTCCGCATACGTCACCAGATACTGCTCCCACAGCGCGTGGTTGCGGCTCACCCGCGCCCCACGCGCCCGGCCGCTCTCGGTCAGGCGCATCCCGTGCTTCGCAGCATCCAGATCGCCCCGCCACCGGAGCAGCCCGATCGCCAGCGGCCGAAACCACACCGACCAGCCGCGGACCTTGGCGAGCCGGGCGATCTCCGCGTCCAGCAGCACGCCGCGTTCTGCATCTCGCGTCTCCCGCTCGTACGCCGCCTCGACCAGGTGATCGCCCGCGATCCGCAGCCGCATCTTCAGGCGTCGGCTCACCGACGCCAGCACCCCTCGCGAAGGGGCGAGCACGAGGCTCACCACAAAGACCGCACCTGAGGTCAAGACGATCACGCTCCCCGCGGGCTTGCGGGGCAAGAGCGCCGAGACCACCGAGCCCAGATAGCCGCTGAGCGCGCCGATGACGCCGGCCACCACCAGCAGCAGCCAGAGTCGCTCGGTCCAGAACCGCGCCGACACACTCGGGATGATGAGCATCGCCACCACCAGCAGCAGCCCCACCGCCTGCAACCCCGCGACCGTCACGAGCACCACCAGCGCCATCATCATCAAGTCCAGCACCGTGACCGGCCAGCCGTCCACCCGCGCGAAGGCGTCGTTGAAACAGGCCAGCGAGAACTCCTTGAGAAACAGCAGCGTCACCAGAATGGCCGCGGCCGCGATGCCCCCCATCAGCGCCGCGTCGCCCACGCTCATCGCCGCGGTCTGGCCGTAGATGAACTTGTTAAGCCCCGCCGCCCCGGCCGCGGCGTTGGCCTGGATGTAGCTGAGCACCACGACGCCCGCGCCGAAGAACACGCTGAGCACGATCCCGATCGCCGCGTCCTCGCGCAGTCGCGTGAGCCGCAGGATCGCCTGGATGCACAACACACCCAGCACACCCGTCACCGCCGCCCCGAGCAGCAGCACCGGGAGCGATCTCCCGTCCAGCCCCATCGCGGTCGCGCCGAGAAACGCCATCCCGATGCCCGGCAGCGTCGCGTGGCTCAGGGCATCGGTCATCAGCGACCGCTTCCTGAGCAGCATGAACACCCCGATCACCCCGGCCGCCAGCCCCAGCAGCGTCGTCCCGACGATCACGGTGTTGGTGTTAAAGCCCGCCCGGAGCGTCAGCGTCTCGAACACCTGCGCCCAGCCCGGCCACTCGTCGGTCACGTTGGTGATCGACGTCGGACCATGCGTGCCGGTGTTCTCCTGCTGGACCAGCCCGAGGAGCCACATGCTTCAGCCCTCGCCCTTCGCAGCCCGCGCGACGGCCTCGGCCGCTTCCGACAGCAGCGTCAGTCGGCCGCCGTAGGTCTTGTGGAGGTTGTCGTTGGTGAATACGTCGGACACAGGCCCGGCCGCGACGACGCGCATGTTGAGCAGGATGACATGGTCGAAGTACTCCGGCACGGTCTGCAGGTCGTGGTGCACGACGACGACCGTCTTCCCGCTCTCGCGCAGCTCACGCAGCACCTCAACGATCGCCCGCTCCGTCGCCGCGTCTACACCAGCGAAGGGCTCGTCCATGAAGTACAGGTCGGCCTCCTGCGCCAGGGCCCGCGCCAGGAACACCCGCTGCTGCTGCCCGCCCGAGAGCTGGCTGATCTGCCGGTGGGCGTAGTCGCGCATCCCCACACGCTCCAGGCAGACCAGCCCCGCACGCTTGTGCGCCTTCGACACGGGCCTGCACCAGCCGATCATCCGGTACCGCCCCATGCACACCACGTCGAGCGCCGAGACTGGGAAGTCCCAGTCCACGCTCTCCCGCTGCGGCACGTAACCGATCCGCGAACGCGCCTGGCGGTACGACTGCCCCCAGAACTCCACCTGCCCCGACGCCCGCGGCACGAGGCCCAGGCACGCCTTGATCAGCGTGCTCTTGCCCGCGCCGTTGGGCCCGACGATCGCGATCAACTGGTTGCTCGGCGCGTCGTAGTCCACGTCCCACAACACCGGCTTGCGGTGATACGCCACCGTCATCGCGTGGATCGAGAGCGGGCTCTCCGGGGAGTGCTCCGGGCGCTGGGCCAGCCCCTCGGTGTGCATCGACCGGGTTGGGTGCACCGCAGCGGTCATTCGCTGAGTCTCCCGAGCCGTCCCCGCTCGGGCGCCTCGCCGCCGAGCGCGCGCGCAATCGCGGTCACGTTGTGGTCGATCATGCCGAGATACGTGCCCTCGTAGGTTCCATCGTCTCCCATGGCGTCGCTGAAGAGCTCCCCTCCGATGACCACCGTGTGCCCTCTCGCCTTGGCCCCAGCGATCAGGGCGTTGATGTTGCGTTCCGACACCGTCGACTCGACGAACACTGCCTGGATCTTCCGCTCGACGAGCAGGTCGACCAGACGCTCGATGTCCCGAACCCCGGCCTCCGACTCGGTCGAGAGGCCCTGGATGCCCACCACCTCATAGCCAAACCTCTGGCCGAAGTAGTTGAACGCGTCGTGAGCGGTCACCAGCACCCGCTTCGGCTCGGGGACGCTCGCGAGCACCCCCACCGCGTAGCTGTCGAGCTCGGCGAGCTGTTCGGCGTACGCCGCGGCACGCTCGCGATAGCTGGCCTCACCGCCCGGGTCGTACTCGACCAGCTTGTCGCGCACAACGTCGACCGCCTTGGCCCACGCCGCCGGGTCCATCCACACGTGCGGGTCGTAGAGACCGTGAAACCCCTCCGGCTCGAGCAGATAGCGCTCGTCGAGCAGCTCGGTGACCGCGAAGACCTTCTTGCCGGCGGTCGCCGCACGCACCAGCGAGTCGGTCATCTTGCCCTCGAGCAGCAGCCCGTTGTAGAAGATCACATCCGCCGAGAGCAACCGCTCCACATCGCTCCTGGTCGGCTTGTAGAGGTGCGGATCGACCCCCGCCCCCATCAGCCCGACCACCTCGGCCCGGTCGCCCGCCACTGCGCGCACGATGTCGGTCACCATGCCGACGGTGGTCACAATCGTGTACTCGCCCTCGCGGGCCACAACATCGGCGCCGTCGTCGGCGGCCCCGCCGCACCCGACCATCATCCATCCCACGAGTGCACTGACAAGCCAGGCCCCGCACCCCCTCATCCATCCGATTCTGTCACGGTGTTGCATCGCCCACGCCTTTCTCACGCCGCGAGAGCACGCGGCTTCAAATATGTAGCACTGGCTACAATACCACCCCCGCGGCCGGATAGCAAGGCGACCTCGGACTGAGCGGTCGATTCGCTCATGCAGCCCGTCCAATCCTCCGCGCAACTCCCTACAGCCGCCCCTCTTCCGCGATCTTGCGGAACAGGGCCAGGGTCTCCGGGCTCAGATGATGCTCGATCCCCTCTGAGTCCAACGCCGCCACGCGCTCGGGCAGCCCGATCGCCAGCAAGAACCGGTAGACCACCTCGTGCCGGTCCCGGCACCGCTTGGCCAACCGCTTGCCCTTGGCCGTCAGTTCGATCGGCCGGTAGGGCTCGGTCGTGAGATACCCCTCGCCCGCCAGCCGCTTGACAATCCGGACCACCGTCACGTGGCTCACGCCGAACCGCTCGGCGAGGTCACGCACCCGACACACTCCTCGCGCGTCGGCCACATCGGCCACCGCTTCGACATAGTCCTCCGCCGTCTCGAAGGCGTGGTCCTGCCGCGTACGGGTGTGGGCTCTGGTTGTGTGGTGTTCCGGCACTGCTCTCGCTCCACCCGGGATCCGCCCCCTTGAGCGGCTTGTCCCACGGCATGGTAGAGCAGCATCGCCGGGTTCGCCGGGCACAAAAAAGGACACCGCCGGGCGTTCGCCCGGCGGCATCCCAGAAAGAAAGACGAGCTAGCAGCCGGCGTTCCAGAGATTCAGGAACGCGAGCACGTCGAGGGTGTTCACATCGCCGTCACCGTCGATGTCGGCGGACGGATCCTCGGCGTTCCACGCGTTGAGGAACGTGAGTACATCGAGGGTATTGACGTCGCCGTCGCCGTTGAAGTCCGCCACACAGCCGGTTTCGGCCTGCACGCACGCTGCGAACTCGCTGGTCGCGCCCTGGGCGATGTCGGTAGCTGTTGCCGTCACCCACCCGTTCTCGGGTACCGTCCCTGAGAGATCGGCGGTCAAAACCGCGTCACCCTGTGCGTCAGTGGTTACCTCGACAGCCCCCAAGAATACCTCTCCCTCGCCGTAGCCCGTCGGGTCGCACACAGCGTTCGCGAAGAACTCGACTCGGTACGCACGCGACGGACTCGAGTTGAGCAATCCCTCGACGTGCACCACGCCCCCGCTGCTGGTCGCCGCGGTCAACACGGGGAAGTTCTGCAGCAGGTTGCCGCCCTGCGTGTCGCCATCGCCCGGGTCGTTCTGTGTCACACCGTCGAACCCGGCCCATGTTGAGAGATCGATGCCGATGCCGGCGTTGCTGTGGATGCTGTTTCCCGAGATCTCGGCGTCTTCGATCAAGGGGCCGATGCCGATCCCGACGATCTCACAGAACGCGACGAGATTGCCCTGCCCGGGCTCCGTGCCGCCGATGCGGGTGCCGTGCGGCGAGTAGATGCCCGTGAACTGGCTCACGACGATGCCGTTGCGCGTCAGGATCGGGTTGAGGCCGGTGTGGTCGGTGCCGATGCGGTTGTTCTCGATCACCGTACCGAGGTTGTCTCGATTGATCGAGTTGACCCGGATCGCCTCTCCGAAGGTCCGACCGTCGTGGTGATTACGCCCCCGGACCCAGAGCCCGGCGATGAGGTTATCCCGGACCGTCGTGCTGTCAGAGTCGCTGATGTCGACACCGACCGGCCCGGTCTGCGGCACGCGAGCCGTCCCGGACTCGTTGACCCCGATGTAGTTGCCCTCGATCAGCGTGTCGGTCGCCCACGAAACTTCCACACCCGCCCCGATCGGGAAGCCCTCGCCGCTGTAGGAGCCAAAGCCGTTGATGACGTTCCGCTCTGCGGGTGTCGGGCCGCCGATCCGGTTGCGCGAGGAGGTGTCGCAGTACGGGCTCGCGCCGACGAACACGGTCTTCACGTGGTTGCCGATGACAAGGTTGTCGTCGGCCCCGCACACCAGGCTGACCGACTGCAGGGTGTTGCCGTCTTCGGGATCCGTGCCGCCGATCACATTGAACGTGCTGTGCTCCGGGTACGGATCGATCTCCACGTCGGTCGTGACGCAGCCGACGATCCGGTTGCGGTGCCCGGCCCAGATCGCGATCGCGTGCCCCCGCTGCCACACATTGCCGAGCCCTCGGATGACGCAATCGCTCGCGCCGATGATGATCGCCGGCGTGCCCCAGCCGTTGCCCTCGAGGCCGTAGATCCCGACCTCGGTGCCGTTGGGATTCGTGTCCCCCGTGAAGTCCGTCTGGGTCGAGAAGTCGATCGTGGTCGCATCATCTCGGATCACAAATGCGCCCCACTGCAACTCCAGCAGCGCGATGTCGTCCACCAGCCACCATTCATCGGTGGGGATCGCAAACTCGATCGTCTGCGGACCGGCCGTGTTGTTCGCGGCGGTCACCGCCTCGCGGAACGACACCCGCCCGTCAGCGCCCGGCAGATCAGCCACACGCTGCTGCCCCCCGAAATCGGACACATCGAACAGCGTATCGACCGTCACGGTCTGCGCCATCGCACCCGGCCCAACGGATCCGACAACGATCGCGGTCGTCAGGGCACATCTGGCAACAAGATTCATCGGGCTCTCCTTCTTGATCGTGCAGTATACACCGAGCCGGCCGAAACCGACCCGAAAAGCAGCGCAGCCGGACTCTCGTCCGGCTGCGCGCGGGGAGGGGGACTGACTCAGCAGCCGGCGTTCCAGAGGTTCAGGAACGCGAGCACATCCTGCGTGTTGATGTTGCCGTCGCCATTGATATCGGCCGTACCGCTGCCAGCATTCCAGGCGTTGAGGAAGGACAGCACATCCTGCGTGTTGACGTTGCCGTCACCGTTGAAGTCCGCGACGCAGTCGTCCGCCGCGTCGTTCAGGTACACGGTGGTGAAGTTGCTGTCGCGGCTCGTCGCGACGATGTCCATCGCAGAACTGCCGCCCAGATCGCCGATGGCGACATGGCTCGGGTTGGCACCGAGAGTGAGGATCTGGGCTGCGCCGAAGCCGCCCGCACCGTTGTTGGCCATGACCGACATGTTCGCCGAGTCCTCGTTGACCGCGACGAGATCGAGGTCGCCGTCGCCGTCGAGGTCGCCCGCGGCCAGGTCACCGACGCCCACGCCGCCGCTGGGGTAGTCGATCCGGGCCCCGAGCCCGCCGTTGTTCAGGAACACCGACACGAAGTCGGGATCGCCCGTCGCGGTCGCGACATCGTCGTCGCCGTCGCCGTCCAGGTCGCCGGCGATGATGCCCTCGGGCCGTGTCGCCTGGTTCACAAGCAGCGTGCCCGCCGGAGTGAAGCCGCCCGCACCGTTGCCCGCGAGGATCGAGATGTTTCGGTCACGGTGGTTGGTCACGACGAGGTCAAGGTTGCCGTCGCCAGTGAACTCGCCCGCCGCCACGGCCCGGGGCTCATCACCAACCGCCACCGTGGAGGCCGCGAACGACCCGCCGGTGTTCATGAGAACGGTGACCGAGTTGCCGTCGCGGTTGACGACCGCCATGTCCATCGTGCCGTTGCCGTCAAAGTCGCGGGCGACAATGTTGCGGGGGTTGCTGCCGACCGGGAAGGTGCCGACCGAGGCGAACCCTCCCGCCCCGTTGCCCTGCAACACCATGACCGAGTTGGTGTTCTGCAGCGCGACCGCGAGATCGATCTCCGGGCCGCCGACGAAGTTGGCCGCGGCGATGAAGCCGGGGCCGGTGTTCGCCCCCGTGAAGATGTCCACCGGACCGGTGAACGTGCCGGAACCGGTGTTGGTCAGGATGCTGACCTTGTCGAGGTTGTCGGTCGCGACCGCAAGGTCGTTGCCGTTCACGCCGTCCCAGTCACCGATCGCCACGCCATCGGGGCGCTGCGGCGTGTTGTAGTTGGTCGGGCCGGAGAAGCTGAACTGCCCGAAGGCGGTGCCCGCCGTCGCGGCGATGAGGAGCGCGGAGCGCTGAAGGCTGGTGCGATTCATGGTCTTTCCCTTTCGTCCGAATCTGTCTATCGAGACTGCGTGTGTGGAATCTGCGTGGTTCCGTTCCGTCCGCTCCCGCAACGAGCGGGATCCGGCCGTCCTGTTTCCCGCAACGAGCGGGGTGGGTCAGGGCTGCACGCAGAGATTGCAATGTCCGTGCCAACGTCTGAGAACCGACCCCACCCCGTCCCTCGAGGCACTCAGGGCGTTTTGAAGCGTCTCTCGGTCGGCGTTGGCCACCCTTCTGGCAAATCCTGGCCAGACACCGGCAAGCCTCCACGAACAACAAAAACGCCCGCAGGGGCGGGCATGACGTTCGACTCTGTTCTACCGGGAGCGGCCGCGAACCAAAGTGCTAGCCGCCGACCCACGCATTCAGGAACGCGATGAAGTCCTGCGTGTTCACGGTCTGGTTGAGATCGAAGTCCGCGGTTGCCTGGCGTGCGACCCACGCGTTGAGAAACGCGATGAAGTCCTGCGTGTTCACCCTGCCGTTGAAGTCGAAGTCGCCGAGTGGCCGCAGCTGGGCGATGTCGTTCCGTCCAACGACCATGTCGCCGTTGAGGTCGTAGAAGGAGAAGTTGAATCCCGGGTTGATCAGCGTCCAGACGCCGTTCAGCACTCCGTCGCTATCAGTGGAGGTGCCGTCGTTGGCATAGATCTGGCCGCGGATCTGCGACTCGTCCCCCGAACCGATCTGTTCATCCCCATCACAGTCCCCGAACCGCTCTTCGTCGCTCGCGGTATCGGTCCAGGCGTAGAGACCTTCGGCCGTACTGATGTAGGGCAGGCCGACCAGTCCGGTCAGTTCCCAGTCCGATGGATCGAGGAAGTCTTCGGCATTCTCATTGTCCCACCTCGAGACGAGCGTCCAACCGGGACCGCTGAATCCGCCGATGGTCGCACCCTCGATGATGTCGTACAGGGCTTCGATGACGCTGGTGTGATTGTCGACCCTGTAGTCTATCGACTGCTCGGACTGTCCCGCGAGCGCAGCCGCACCGGCCATGTCGAGCGCCCAGACCACCGTGACAGTCGTTCTGTCACTCGGCACATCGTGGCTGAACTGGACATCGATCATCGGGTCGTAGAGCCCGGGGGCGCTGCCGCCGGTGGCAGCGCTCGCCTCCGCGTAGCCCTGCGCCCGCTCGAAGAGCCGCGATCGCACGACCCACGTTTCCCCGGCGTCAAAGACCCCATCACCGTTGCCACTCTGACTCACAACCGTCGGCATGTCGCATCCACAGAACACCAACGCAAAGTCGGCCCCGGTGCGTTCGTACTGCGGGGTGGTATAAAAATTGTTGTCCAGGTCGTCCCGACCGCGTGCGATGCGCTCGCCGAGCGAACTCTCGGGCGTCTTGCCAAAACGCCCGACGTTGGCCAGATACCGTGTCTCCGCCGCCAAACCGAGCTCGCCCCCGGTGTCCTTGTGATCCACGTCAATGTCGATAAACCCGATCAGCGGCGAGGGGCCGAACGCAAACGGGTCCGGGTTCGCTCCCAGCACGCGCCCCGCGGGATTGACCAATCCCGCGAACTCAACCGTGAGCCGGAACAGGTGCGCGTCCTCGCCGTCGACCGTCTGGCCCGTGAAGGGATCGCTCGACGGGCTGAACGCCTCCCAGCCGCACACCGAGATCTGCACGATATCGGGCAGCACCGACAGACTATGGAGCGCCCCGTTGTTGCCCGGATCGGTGCGTCGAACCACCGCATCGCCCGCAGCGTCCACGACGTCGGTGCAGGGGTCGCTGGAAGCCACCGAGACGCTCATCGCCAACCCGGCCATCGTCAATGTCATCGCAGCGATCATTTGTGGGCCAGCTCCTTGACCAACTCCTCGAGACCAAACCTCTCGATCCGGTAGCGCAGACTGCTCCGCTGCATCTCCAAGAGACGCGAGGCCCGCGACACATTGCCCCCCGCGTGCCGCAGCGCCTGCACAATCAACTCCCGTTCGACCCGCTCGGCCGTGCACTCTCCCGAATCAAAGTCGAAGCACAGGCCCTGGCCCGACGCACCGTCAACCGGCGGCGATGACGCGGCCGCACGCAGCCCGAGGTCCGAGGCGCGGATCTGCTCGCCCGTCGCCAGGAGCGCCGCCCGCTGCAGCAGATTCAGCAGTTCCCTCACGTTCCCCGGCCAGTCGTGGCTCCGGATCGCCGCTCCCGCATCGGCCGCCAGCCCGAGCCCATCCCGGCCGTACTGCCGCCCGAGCTTCTCCAAAACAGCGCCGGCGATCAGCACCGCGTCATCCTCCCGCTCGCGCAGCGGCGGGATCTCCAGCGTCAGCGCGTTCAGCCGGTAGAACAAGTCCGCCCGGAACGTCCCGGCGTCCACGCGGTCCTGCAGGTCGGCGTTGGTCGCCGCGATGATCCGCGCGCGCACGACCTGCTCCTTCTTGCCCCCGACGCGGCGATACCTTCCCTCCTCAACCACCGTGAGAATCTTGGCCTGCAGGTCGAGCGGCATGTCGCCGATCTCATCGAGGAAGATCGTCCCCCCCGCCGCCATCTCAAAGAGCCCCTCCCGAGCACTCTTGGCGTCCGTGAATGCGCCCTTCTCGTGCCCGAAGAGTTCCGACTCGATCAGTGTCGCGGGCAGCGCGGTGCAGTTGACGTGTACCAGCGGCGTGTCGTCCGCCAGGCCGAGTTTCTGTGCGACCGTGTGGATGTGCCGCGCAAGCACACCTTTGCCCACCCCGGTCTCGCCCAGGATCAGCACCGTCGGCAGGCTCACGCCCGGTTCGAGCTTCTCAGGAATCGGCACCGACGCCAGACGCTCGGCGATCTCCAGTGTCCGCCGCCACGCCCCGCTTTCACCGAGCACCGTCTGCTCGCTCGCGCGGGCCTTGTCAAGCCGCTCGTACAGACGCACGCGCGTCCGGAGCTTCCGCTCGTCCAGCAGCCGCCGCACCAGCAGCACGACTTCCTCCAGCACCACGGGCTTCTGCAGATAGTCGTCCACCCCGAGCTTCATCGCCCCGACCGCCTGCTCGACCGAGCCGTAGCCGGTCATCACCACGATCGGACCGGCGAACCCGCCCTCACGCAGCCGCTGGGCGAACGCGATCCCGTCGTCCGAGCCGGCGAGATTGACGTCGGTGAGGACCGCGTCAAACTCCTGGCGATCCACGCCGGCCTCGGCATCGGTGGAGTTGTCGAAGGCCAGAACGTGGTGCCCGTCCAACTCCAGCGCTCGCTTCACGCTGAAGCGCAACGTCTCTTCATCTTCAAGCAGGAGTATCCTGGCCACAATCCGCCTCATCACTCTGGCCAATTGTGGCCATTCCCGGTTTCGGATGCAACGGCAATTCGACGATCAGCGTTGCTCCGGCGGCCTCAGAACCCGCATCGGCGTGATTCTCGGCCCATATCCGGCCACCGTGCTCCACGACGACCCGCTTAGCCTGTGCAAGACCGATGCCAGTCCCGCCCTGCTTCGTGGTGAAGTACGGCGCGAACATCGCCTGCAGATGCTCCGGCGCGATCCCGGTCCCGTCGTCGCGGACCCGGAGCCGCCACACCGCCGATTCTCGTTCCGCCGACACCTCAACCCGTCCCCCTCGCCGACACGCCTGGATCGCGTTGGTGACCAGCGCCGAGACCACGTGCTCAAAGTGGCTCCGGTCAAGATCCACCGCCGTCGGCGCCCCGCCGACGTCCAGCGACAACGAAACACCTCTCGATTCGGCCAGCGCCTTGTGCGAATCCACCAGTTCGGCCAGCAGTGTCGGAAGTTCGAAAGGCCGGATCCGCACCGCCAGCGGATTGGAGACGCTGAGCAGGTCCTGCAGCCATTTCGTGAACTGGTCCACCGTCCGGATGATCCGGTGCTGGTGCTCGCGGACGGGGCTGGCCTCGTCCAGTTCCAACGCCGAGAGTTCTGCCAGCGAACGGATCCCCCCGAGCGGATTGCGGATGTTGTGCGCCAGTCGCCGGCCCATGTCGCCGATCGCCGCCAGCCGCTCCCGGTCGATCCGCTCGGCCTGCATCGTCTCGATCGTCTCGGTCATCGTGTTGAGCTGCCGGCCGACCCGGTCGAGCTCGTCGTCGCCCTTGACCTCGACGCGGTGCTCAAACTCGCCGCGGCCGATCCGCTCGGCCGCTACGCCGAGCCGGTCGACCCGCACCAACACCCACCGACGGAACAACCAGCCGGCGGTGACCAGCACGATGAGCACAGAAAGGACAGAACTGACCAACGTCGCCCGCAGCCGCTTGCGCACCTGCACCGCATGATCCGCCGAGAGACCCGCCTCCTGAATGAGCCGCGCTTCCAACCGCTCGATCAACTCATGAAGCGTGTAGAGCTCCGTAAGCGACATCTGCCCCGCCGCCTCGTCTCGCTCGAGATACGCCTCGAACCCCGCGTTGGCCCGCTCGATGCGTGACCTGAGGTTCGCTGCCGTGTTCACCCCCGCCCGCACCAGCGACGCCTCAACCCCGTCCAGCGCCGTCACGCCCGACAGCGCCTCCGCCCCCAGCCGCCGGAACTCGGCGATCCGTTCCGGGGAGAGCGACGCGGCGGCCTCCGGCTGCGCCTGCACACCCGGGGCCGGACGCACAAACAGCCCGAACTGCCCCGCCTGCTCCCACAGAGTGCGTTTGGTGGAGTTGAGAATCTCCAACGCCGAACCGATCTGGGCGATCGGTTCGCGTTGTTCACGGTCCAACAGCCCGACCGACCACACCGTTACGCCGATGTTGGCGATCACAGCCGCACCCAGCAGCCCGAGCAGCAGCATAAATCGTGCGTGCAGCGACATGCGGTCCAGAGCGTACCGGCTTCGGTCAAGCCCGGCTTACCGGGGCAGGAAGTCCCACTTCCAGTTCTCACCGAGCGGATCGGTCGAGGGCGCCACGCTCTGATCGGTAAACAGCACGTTGACCGCGCCGTTGTGACGAAGCGCCGGGAACCAGAGCGACCCGTCCGCGAAGGGCCCGCTCGTCGCGTCCAGCGCAGGAGCCGAGAACACCGGCGACGTGCCGCGAGACGCCGCGACAGCCCCGTCCACATCCCACGCCAGCGGGATGCCCGGCCCGGACACCACGCCGTCGGTCAGCGTCACCTGCGTCCACCGCGGCCCGTCGGTCCCGCGGAGCGGGGCACGATCGAGCCTGCCGTTGAACGTAAACGAGATGTTCTCCGTCGGCCCGACCCCACCCGACCGGCACGGCGCACCGCGCTGCAGCGTGAGTGTGCCCTGAACCTCCGAGCACCGCATCGGGTCGTTCCCTTCGGCGTCAGGCAAGGGCTGGCTGGGCTTGTCGCCCCAACGCCAGAACTCGTCGATCCCGTACTCCGACTCCTGGAACGTCTCCAGCTTGAACCGGGGCGCGAACCGTTCGTCCGCACCGCGATCGCCGTACATCGTGTCGTCGGCGAACACGCCGAAATCAAACCCGACGCTTCGAAGCGACACCTGGCAACGGAACTGCCGCGCGGTCGCAATGCTTCGTGCGAGCGAAGGCAACAGCAGACCTATCACCATCGCGATTACCGCGATCACCACCAGCAGCTCCACCAGCGAGAACCCGCGCGCGACAGCGCAGGCTCGACTCGGCGGCATGACTCGGCGTGAAATCACTACGGGACTCTCCCACGGGATGAGTGCTGACTCTTCCGCCCTCTATTGTGCGGGCCCGCCGGAGTCATGTCAATCACCATCTTGCGGGTAGTCGAATGGGCGATTTGAGCCAGACCCCACCGACTGGCCAGAAATGGCCGACAATCGCAATTGATTGGCTCTCTCTGGCCAGAACTCAACCGGACAGCCCTCTTTCGCGAGAGGATGAGCCGCCACACGCAGCATCACGCCACGATCGCTCGCGGCTGAGAATTGGATCCTGGCGCCGCCAGCACCTGCCGCGCTCCGGTTGATGAGGCATGCCCAAAGGCACCCGCGTCTGTCATCCGCGCTGTCACTCCCCGGGCGAACAACTCGCTCCCGAAGTGACCCGAGTCTCGCCGGGAACTGACGCGACCGAGGCCGGTCGGACCGACCGCCCCGCCGCGCGCAACGTCACGATCCGATGCGGACAGAGAATGGAGCGAAGGGGACTCGAACCCCTAACTTCCAGCTTGCAAAGCTGGCACTCTACCAATTGAGTTACCGCCCCGATTGCGGTCGCCGCGGCTCCTGCCCGCGGCGTCGCCAAGTGTAGGCCCGCCCCCATTCTGGTACGATCCCGCCGCACCCGAGATCAAGGACCCCACCCATGCCCGAGCACGTCCACTCCGCCCGCCGCCTCGTCGCCCTTGCCGCGGCGGTCACCACCCCGGCCCTGGTCGCCCCATCGTTCGCCGAGGACAACCTCAGCCGTCGGGCTCTCGACGCCATCCAGCCCGACACCGCCGACGCCCCGCCGGCGGCCGAGGCCAACATCCTCGACCGCACCGCCGTCCAGTTCCGTGCCGCAACCGAGTACACCGGCAGTGCCGACCTGGACGTCGGCGATGTCAGCATCGCCCGGCTCGACACCAGCATCTCCACCCGCACGACCATCGGCGACCGCAGCGCGATCTCCTTCCGGATCGGCTCGGAGTTCTCGTTCTACGACTTCGCCGACGTGGGCCCCTTCGGCGTCGGCGGCGGGATGGACTCGGGCGCTCGCTACAGCGTCGGTACGACGTTCAGCTCCCAAATCAACGACGAGTGGGGATACTTCGTCGGCGGCTCGGTGATGGCCTCTCCCGGCGAGGGCGCATCGTGGGGCGACGCGATCACCGGCGGCGGCATGGCGGGGTTCACCTACCAGCTCACCGACACGCTCCGCGTCGGCGTGGGAATCGGCGTCAGTTCTCGCCTCGAGGATGACGCCCGCGTGATCCCCATCCCCACGCTTGAGTGGCAGATCAACGAACAGTGGCGACTGGCCACCACCAGCCGAGCCATCGGTGTCCGTGGCGTCGAGCTCTCCTACGAGGCCAACGAGTGGCTCACGCTCTTCGCCCTCGGCGGCTGGGCTTCCCGCGAATACCGCCTCGACGACAACGGCGGCCCCGCGCCCGACGGCGTCCTCCGCGATGAACGCATCCCGCTGTACGTGGGCGCGTCGTTCCAGGCCGCCGAGAGGGTCACGATCGATGTCGGTGTCGGCGGCTCGGTCTGGTCCCAGTTCGAACTGCTCGACAGCGGCGGCACCGAGATCGCCGACAGCGACGCCGACCCCGCCCTCGGCGGCTGGATCGGTGCCACGGTCCGTTTTTGACCAGACCTGACACGCCACTCTGCTGCTGCGTGCACCAAACAGAAAGGGCTCACGCCTCCCGGCGTGAGCCCTTTGCACTTGACGTGTCGGGCTGGGGTTCGCCTCGATCAGCGTTCGGTAACCGCTGCGGGGCGCTCCAGCGGCGCGTCCCCGGTCCCGAAGGGGGGCGCAGGGATGGTCTTGGCCGACTTCAGCACCGGCGGGTCGGCCGGAAAGTCCATGTCGTCGGTCTCCACCGTCTCCAGGGCCATGATGACGTCCGCGCCCTCGACCGCCTGCGCGAACGAGCAGTACTGCGTGTCGAGGAAGCTCGTGCCCTCGCGGCTGAAGCACACGAAGACCTGCCCGCCGTTGGTGTCGGGATTGCCCGTGCGCGCCATCGAAAGGACGCCGAAATCGTGAGGCAGGTCTGAGGGCTCGAGGTCAACGAACCGTCCCGGCCCGCCGCTGCCGGTCCCGGTCGGGTCGCCGACCTGGGCCATGAAGGGCGCCCGCCCGCCGCGTGCGCCGATGATCCGGTGGAAGATGATGTCGGTGTAGTACCCGCCCTCGACGAGATCCACGAAGCTGGTCACCGTGTTGGGTGCCTTGTCCGGACGCATGCGGAACCGGATGTCGCCGAGGCTGGTCGTCAACACCACTTGACGGTCCACCCATGCGCGCACGCCGGCGTACGTCTTGGCGCGGGCCGACTGCGCCGGGAACGACACCGCACGACCGTCGGACCTCGCGAGGTTGGGCGTGGTCATCGGGATCAGCACCACCGGCGCGCCGATGCCCTTGTCATCAACAAGCAGCTGCGCGTACAGGGGCTTGGGATCGCCGGTGGTCCAGAGCACGGGGAAGAGCCCGGCCAAATCGACCGCCCCCTCCGCCGCGGCCGCGACCGCGACCTCGTCGCCGCTCGGGGCGTACAGCGCGATCTCCACATCGCCCGCCACGCCCTCAGGCATCGCGACCTGCATGGGGATCGTGCGCCCGATGCCGTAATACTCCCGGTGGGGCGTCAGCTGCGCAGCCGCCGTGCTCGCAAGCACGCCAACCACCGCCGCAGCCAGTGAGAGGGACCGATTCTTCGTCGTGTTTGGTCGTTTTGTCATGCCACGACTGTAGTCGCAACCCCAGCCGCTCGGCAGGTCTGGCGGGTGGCCGATCCTCCCCCCGCGTCAACGCCGACTTTAGCGGTCGGGCAGGATGACTTCGCCGGGCGTATCGAACTGGTCCCAGAGCGTGTCAAACTCGTAGGCGTCCGATGAATTGCCGCCGGCCATCTCCACGTAATCGCCGATGCGTCCGAGGGGATCAGACAGCCAGAAGAGCGACAGATCGGCCCGCAGCACGTTCAGCCCGACCTTGTGGTTGTAGTCGAGGATCGATCGAAGCCCGTCGGATCCGATGGCCGACCGACTGGGCTCGATGAACGAAAGCCGGGTCGAACCGTTCGGGCCCTTGCCGCGGTAGTGGTAGTTGCCCACGATCTCACCGCTCGGCTTGCGCCACGAGTCCGCGACATCGTTGAAGTCGTAGTTGCCGTGGTGCGAGGGGCAATAGAACACCTCTTGCGACGGGAGCATTTCCGTTTCGTAGAGCAGACCGAGGCCGTCCCACGTCGCGTCGGTCCGACGCGCGAGATTCCGGTTCAGCCGGAGGATCATCATGTCCTCCGGAGAGTAATCCACGTGGTTTTCCTTCTGCCGCGCGAGATCTATGAACACGCTCGTGGGGAGCTGATCTTTCGACGCGTCCGCGTACAGCGCGAGCCCGAGGCCCACCTGACGGAGGTTCGACCGGCAGACGACCTGACGAGAGATCTCCTGCACGCGGCCGAGCCCTGGCAGCATGATGCCGATCAAAAGCACCACGACGCCAATCGTCACCAACACATCGATCAGAGTGAACCCGCCCCGCGATGGTCGCCCGAAGGACCCGCAAAGATTGCCATACTGCCACCGCGCACCGCAACCTCGGCGATGTACTCGGCGTACAGACTCGTCTCTGGGACCTGTCATAGCTGTACCGCGCAACGCGGGTGCTCCTCCTCTTCTATCGGTCCGACGAAACAGACTACCAGAGAACCCCCGACGAACGCAAGCCTATTCCCGCACCCCTGGGGCAAGTCTGCCCAACTGAAACTGAACAAAACCCTTCCAGACCCGGCGGCCTCACCAGATTCAAGCTCGAAATCTGGGATCCCGCAACCCCGATCTCCGTATAGATGACCACTCGTGCGGGGTGGGTTCTCCGCCCGGAGATCGTCATATGTCGGGCAAGGACGGACAAAGCGAGGTTGATCTGGATCTCATGCAGCGTGTCGCTGCGGACGACCAGAAAGCGGTCGAGGAGTTGTACGACCGGTTCGGATCGTTGGTGTACCGGATGGCCTACCAGGCCATGCCCACCAGGGCAGACGCCGACGACGCGGTGCAGGAGGTTTTCGTCAGGCTCTGGAAGACGGCCGACAGGTTCGATCCCAAACGAGCGGCGCTGGTGACATGGGTCATGCTCATCTCCCGACGCCACCTCGTGGACCGGCTGCGGCGCAAGAGAGCGCGGATCTCCGCCTCGAGCATGGAAGAATCGGCCGTCCGCGACGAGCGTCGCGATCTCGAGCCGATCGGTCAGGAAATCGAGCGGAACGAGCGTTTCGCTGAGGTAATGAAGAAGGTCGCCGATCTGCCGGCATTGCAGCAAAGCGTGGTCACGAGGGCGTATCTCGGAGGCCAGACTCTGCGGCAGATCAGCGAGGAATTGGAAACGCCGCTGGGCACCGTCAAGTCGGCCTTGAGCCGAGCCTTGGTGCGCCTCCGCGAGCGGACGGGCGAGGAGCTTTCGACATGACACAACGGGAACTGCTGGAGAACGCACTGCTGGACGCGCTCTCGCTGCTCGACGAAGAAGACTCCGCCGCGTTCAACGAGGCCTTCCACGCTGCGCCCCCGCACGTGCAGGCCCAGGTCCGGCGCGAACAGACCCGCCTGGCACGGCTCGATTCGCTCCTGCCCGACGTGACCCCCCCCGCCACCCTGCGGGCCCGCGTCCTCGCGGCCGTGCAGTCCGCCATGGCAGAACGCCGGGCGCAGGACGCCCACGCCGCCCTCCGTCTGGACGACCCCGACACCATCGCCCGGCTCCCCCAGATGGCCCACCGTCGCAAGGTCGCCGCCGTCTGGCGCGCCGTCGCGCTCGGGTGCGCCGCCGCCGCGATCGTGCTCGGCGTCACCGCCGTCCAGCTCCAGGGTCTGCTCCAGGACTTCCGCTCTCAGGAGGACGTCCTCGTCTCGGCGATCCGCGACAAGTTCGGCCCGGACTACCTGATCCAGGCCCTCGTCGACGATTCCACACAACGGATCACGCTCGTCGGCAACGATTCCGGATTCGCCAACAACGCCAAGGCCGCCGTCTGGGTAAACCCCGACTGGCGCACCGCCAAGCTCTTCGGGATCAACCTCCCCGCCACCGAGGGCAGCCAGTACCGACTCGTCGTCGTCGATGAGAACAACGTGCCCGTCTCCATCGTCGCCGAGTTCACCTTTAACGGCGGTCTGCTCGACAGAGAGATCCCCGTCACCGTGAGCCTCGACGCCGACCGTCTCGCGATTGTCTCGGGCGACGCGGCCAACACCGACGGCGTGCTCCTCGGCGTCCCCGGTGTCCTCGACGCCCACTAATCCCGTCCGCACCTACCGCGCAGGATCACCCCGGCCGGCTCGCTTCGCTCACGCGAAACAGCCCGGCCGGGCTTTCGTTTTTGGTACAAGAGTCTGGCCCGATGGCGACCCGGATCAGAGAGCACCCGCTCCGCCGCGGCGGTCACGCAGCCTTGCTGCCCGCGCCGTCGCCGGGTGATTCGATGATCTTCTGGATCGGATCGACCCACCGAGCGTCCTCGAGCAGGTGGTCTACCGCAGTCGAGTTCTCGAACGCGGACTTGGTCTTCACCATCCGGCGCCAGATGCAGAACCACAGCGTCAGGCACACCGCGACCCCGCCGCCGAGACCGATCCCGGCATAGGCCAGCCTCGGATCCTCGATCGGCTCAGCCCCGGCCCGCACCGGCTCTGCGATGACCGTCGTGGACGACTCGCTCCGCCGTTGCCGCAGCGAACTCGACTGCGCGACGAGACTGGTCAGGTACGAATCCAGCGCCCGCGACGTGCTCTCACGCCCGAGGCCGCGCAATTCAAAGCTGATCTTGCCCGGCTCGGGCACCGACCATGTCATGTCCTGCTCGAGCATCAACTTCAGCGCCGCCGGCTGCGACAGCTCCAGGAATCCCCGCTGCGCCAACCGTTCCGAGGCCCGCGACATCAACTGCGGATCCAGCAACAGCTTCTCATGGAACTCCTGCCAGGACGCAAGCGACTGCGGTGTCGCCGCCGACTCCGTAAACTCCGCCGCCAGCACCGCTGAAGCGGCGTAGCGTGCCGGGAACGTCCGCGTCACGATCGCCCACGACAACGCCGCGAGCACCGCGACCGTGCCGAGCCCGAAGAACACCGTCGCCGCCGCCCCGGACCGCGATTTGGTAGAGAGCACTCGCTTATGCGCACGCTCGATCACCTCGCGGGCCTGCACCAGATCGCGCCGGCGGGACAGGACGTCCTCGCACTGGGTCATCCGCTGCGCCAGAACCTCCTCCAGATGATCCGCCTTCGATGCGTGCTCGCGGAGCAGTCTCCTCGCCCGCTTGAGCCGCTGCCGCCGCAGCTCGATCCGAGGGTCATCCCAGGCGGCAGCCGTGCCCTGCTGGCCCGCTCCCTCGACCCGATCACGCAGCGCATCACGCTCACGCTCCGCGGCGTCGAGCTCCGCACGCAGCTCCGTGAGTTCCGCGGTCAACGCCGCGATCGAGTCCGCAACGCCCCCCGATTGCTCAAGCTCCGCGTCGCGGTCCGCCAAGGCCTGCTGCAGCTCGCCGATCCGGTCGGCCGCGAGGTCCAGCTTCTCCTCCATCTCCCGGACCTGATCACGCTCATGCTGCAGCGCCGAGGCAAGCTCCTGCAGCTCGGCGTCGTTCTGTGCCGACGATTCGCCACCCGCGGCTTGCGCCTGCGCCAGCTGCTCGGCGAGGGCCTCACGCGCCTCGCGCAGCTCCGCGGCCTCCCGCGTCAGTTGTTCCAGCTCGGTCTGCTGACGCTCGACCGTGCTCTCGAGCACCCGCGCGTTCTCCGCAGCCTCGCTGCTCGCCCGGGAGACAGCGTCCTCCGCCTCTGCTGCCCGCGATTCCATCGCCTGAGCGAGTTGTTCCCACTCCAACACGCTCTGACTCGAAGCTTCGAGTGCCGCGGTCAGCTCAGTCACACGCTCCCGCAGTTCGTTGGCCTCCGCGAGCTTCGACGCAAACCCGTCCATCGCCTCGCGGCTGAGTGCCAGGTCCTGCTCTGCGACACGGAGATTCTCGGCCAGCTCTTCCGATCGAGCCAACGCCTTGTCACGCTCGGCCTGAATCGACGACGACACCGCGGCCGCCTCTTCCGTCGCGGCAGCCTGCGCCGCGAGTCTCTGCTCAGCGTCCGCGAGTTCCGCCCGCACCCGATCAAGCTCGTCGGCCTCGCTCTGCTGGGCAGCTTCGACCAGAGCCTCGGCCGCCGCTCGCGCCTCTCGCTCGGCGAGAATCTCACGCTCTGCCGCGTCCAGGCGATCCTGCAGCTCGCCGATCTGCTGGAGAGCCCCGTTTCGATCCGCCTCGAGTTCCATTGCCTCGGCACGGGCCTTGGCCATCGCATCCGCGTTGGCTTCCAACTCGTCCAATCGAAGCTGCATCGCGGCGAGACGGTCGTCCCGGGACTTGATCTCGGCCTTGAACCGAGCCTCGGCCTCTACCCGCTCGTTGCGGACCTGCTTGAGGCGGTCCAGCGTCTGCGACACCTCGGCGAGCGCGCGCTCGACCGCGTCGGCGCTCGGGCGTCGCCGCTGAGACTCTCCGCTCGGGCGGCCCTCTCCGGACGCACCACCGCTCTCGGCCTTGCTCTCTTCGCTCCGAGACGCCATCCAATCTCCTAACAAAGCCCGAGTCGCACGTCGAGACGGGCTCTCCATCGCTCTATCGGCCGCCGGAGACCCCGGCTCGATCCCGTCCGGGAACACGGCTGCTCTTTCTCAAAACGGAGTGGAATGATCCGACCCAATTCGTGGTACACTCTGCGGACGCTCAGGCCGGAACGGCCGAAGGTGTATCTGTTCGTCCCACCGTCCATACCCGAAGGAGTGATTTCATGGAATTTGGCACCCTCTCGATCCTCAAGCCCCTCGTCGCTGTCGGTGCCCTCGCCGTGGGCGGCATGGGCGCGTACAACTTTGCGACCACCGGCTGCCCCCTCGGCTCCTGTGACGCCCCCGAGGCCACCGCGATGACCGCCGCCTCGACCCCGGTCGAGTCGTCCTGCTGCGCGAGCAAGCAGACCACCGAAGTCACCCTCGTCGCCGACACCGCCGCCGAGACCGACTGCGCGACCAAGTGCTCCGGCGAAGAGACCGTCGCCGAGCTCACCAGCTTCGATGCCGGCATGACCGCCGAGACCTGCGAAGCCATGAAGGCCGCCTGTGACGCGGCCGGCGAGTGCCCCGAAGCCATGAAGGCCGCCTGCGACGCCGCCGGCATGGACTGCCACGCCACCGCCGACGCCACCCTCGTCTCGGAGACCACCGAGACCGAGTGCTCCGGCAAGACCGAGTGCGAGACCAAGACCGAGTGCGAAGGCACCTCCGACGAGGTCGCCCAGCTCGAGACCGAGACCACCGAGGGCTAAGCCCCGGCCGCACATCAAGATTCACCCGAAGGCCCCGCGATACGTCGCGGGGCCTTCTTCATGGGTGCGGGCAGTCCCGCCCGCGCCCGCTTACCATCTTCCCGCCATGACAACCTTCCTCTTCAAGACCGAACCGGGCGACTATTCCTGGGACGACCTGCTCCGCGAGAAGCGCACCGCGTGGACCGGCGTCACCAATCCGGCCTCGCAGATGCACATGCGCACCGCACGCCAGGGCGACGAGGTGCTCTTCTATCACACCGGAAACGACAAACGCATCGTCGGCCTCGCCAAGGTCGTTAAGGGCGCGTACCCCGACCCCGAACGCCCCGGCATGACCGCCGCTGGCCACACCAAGTTCGTGCTGGTGGATATCGCCCCTGTCGCCGGCGCCAGCACCGAGTCCGCGACGCTCGCCGCGATCAAGGCCGACGAACGATTCGCCGACTTTGCGCTCGTCAAGCAGAGCCGGCTCAGCGCTATGGCCGTCCCCCCAAAGCTCGACCGGGCGCTCCGCAAGCTGGCCGGCCTGCCCAACGGCTGAGCCTCCGCACCACACAGGACGCCCCCGCAAATGGAAACAACCAGTCTCGGCCACGACCCGGTCGTGCAATCGATCGTTGACGTCCAGCGGCGGCTCAGCGAGGCCGAATCCAGCCAGCAGCTCTCTTTCGAGCTGGCCACCAGACTCAGGGGGCTCGCCCGCATCAGCCACGCCGCGTCACTCGACGTGCGAGCACTCGACACCGGCCTCTGCCGCGTGAGATACGTTTTCGACCTCCGCGAGGGCTCGTTCTCCCCCCAGTTCATCACCGACCACTCGCTCTGGGACGTCCCGCCCGATCACCTCGAGATACTGCCCTGCCAGACGCTGGCCCGGCTCGCAGCCGCACACCATCCCACGCTCGTCCGAGACATCGAAGACCCCGCCTGGTCCCGCGGCGCACTGCCCGATCGCTTCGACGCGGTCTTCGTCCCCGTCTTCGCCAAGGGCGAGGTCGCCGAATGGGTCGTGCTCGTCCTCGAAGCCGGCGCACAGTTCGACGCCCAACTCACTGCAGTCCTGCTCTCGAGCATCAACTCCCACGCCCGCATCGTCCAGCAGTTCAAGCTCGCAGGCCGGCTCGCGGCCACCGCCGAGCGGTTGGACTGGCAGCTCCAACGCGTGGGTGCACTCCAACGCTCCATCCTCCCCTCACTCCCCGCACCGATCCCCGGTCTCTCCATCGCCACGCGCTACGCCCCGTGCAACGCCGCGGGGGGCGACTACTACGAGGTCCGCGCCTTCGATGACGGGACGCTCGGCGCGATCATCGCTGATGTCTCCGGCCACGGCGTCGACGCCGCCGTCGTCATGGCAATGGTCCGCTCGGCCACCGCCGCCTACTGGCTCGGCGGGGCACCCCCAGAGGCCCTCGCCCATCACCTCAACCGCGTCCTCTGCGAGCTCCTTCCCCCGGGCATGTTCGTCACCGCGCAGCTGATCTTCCTGCACCGCGACACCTGGGAGGGCTGCACACTCATCGCCGGCCACCCGCCCGCCCGTCTCCGCCGCGCCGACGGCCGGGTCGAGCCGCTCGGTCACGCCACCGCCCCACCGCTCGGCCTCGACCCCGACATGCCCGACGAACCCTGCGTGCGCTTCCACCTGCACCCCGGCGACGCCATCGTGCTCTATACCGACGGCCTCACCGAGGCCCGATCGCCCGACCTCTCCATGTTCGGCTTCGCGGGTCTCGACAGATCGCTCGGCGGCACCCACACCGATGCCGAGTCGCTCCTCGAACGACTCATGCAGGACGTCGAAGCACACACCAGCGGCGCGATCCCCGACGACGACCGATGCGCTGTCGTCCTCCGCCGGGACGCCTAAACGCCGCCGAGCCCGCTCAGTCAATATGGATCTTCGAAGGGTCGATCTCCGACTTCGGCGGCCTCGGATCCATCCCCTCCAGCGCCCGTCGCACGATCGACGACACCGCCCAGTTCCGGTACCACTTGCTGTCGGCCGGCACGACAAACCACGGCGCGTTCTCGGTCGAGCACCGCGACAACGCGTCGGTGTACGCCTCCTGATAGTCGCTCCAGCGCGCGCGCTCGGCGAGGTCGCCCTTAGAGAACTTCCACAGCTTCTCCGGCTCGTCCAGCCGCGCCTGCAGTCGCTGCTTCTGCTCATCCTTCGAGATGTGCAAAAACACCTTCAGAATCGTCGTCCCGCTGCCCGACAGCAGCCGCTCGAACGCGTTGATCTCCTCGTACCGGCGCCGCCACACTTCCTCGGGCACCAACCCATGCACGCGCACCACCAGAACGTCCTCGTAGTGCGATCGGTTGAAGACCACGATCCGCCCACGCGCCGGCGTCTTGCTGTGGATCCGCCACAGGTAGTCGTGCGCGAGTTCCTCCGGCGTCGGCTGCTTGAAGCCGTGCACCCGCACACCCTGCGGGTTCAGCGGCCCGAACGCATGGCGGATCGTCCCGTCCTTCCCCGCCGTGTCCATCCCCTGCAGCACCACCAAGACCGACCGCTTGCTCTCGGCCCAAAGCCGATACTGCAGCATCTGCATCGCCAGGATGTTCTCCGCGTGCAGCGCCGCAGCCGCAGCCCGTTCCTGCTCCTCGGGCCCGCTCAAGCCCGGCGTGCGCCCGGGATCGATCGCCGATAGGTCAACCACAGAGCCGGGTTTCACCGCGTGCAATTCGTATGGGTGCATGCCCACACACTACCACACTCGCGCGCGCAGCACGGGGCGTCCCCGCCTACCGCCCCCGCCGACGCCGAAACACGCGGCCCGCTTCCTCCGCGTGGGCGAAATCCGGCACGTCGTCCCCGTCGTTGAAGTAGTGCAGGATCCACGTCAGCCGCCCCCTTCGGTAGAGCTCCGTGAACATCTCGACCGACTCGGGGGCGTGGTGCGTGCCCGCCCCCCGCTTGAGCTCCATGATCGCACGGTCGGCCGCGTCCTCACCCACCTCGTGCCGGTAGGGCCGGTGGCTGGTCAGCGCGTCGAACGTATCGACAACTGCGAAGTGCCTCGCCGCCGCGGGTATCTCCTCGCCCGCGTAGCCGTAGGGATATCCCTTCCCGTCCCACCGCTCGTGGTGAAATCGCACCAGATCCAGCACCAACGGGTCCTCGACATCCATCGCCACCATGCGCGCAAATCCGGACACCGGGTGCTGCTGGATGACCTCGAACTCCGCGTCGGTGAGCTTGCCCGGCTTGGTCAGAATCTCCCGCGGCGTGTCCAGTTTGCCCACGTCATGGAGCGCCGCCGCGTGCGTCAGTTCGCGCAGCCGCTCCGCCGCCACGCCCTCTTCCTCAGCCATTGCGAGCGTGTAGAGCACCACCCGCCACGTGTGCGCCGCCGTCGAGAGGTCCTTTCCCTCGATCGCCTTCACAAGCTGCTGCACGCGAACCGGGTCCAACGCCGTGCCCTCCGATGACCAGAATACCACCCGACCGGGGCCGCCCGTGGCGTGGCGCCCGCTCCCGGTTGCCGCGTCCGGGCCTAACCCCATACGCTGAACAACGCCACCCGGCTCGGTTTCATTTCCCCGGAGTCAATGCCATGACCACCGCCCAGCTCCTGACGCTCCGCGACCTGCCCACCGATCACCCCATGCCCCTGATCAGCCGCCAACGCGTGATCGGCGAGCAGATGATGATCTCACGGGTCGTCCTCGAACCCGGATTCGAGGTCCCCGTCCACCATCACGAGAACGAACAGATGGTCGTCATGCTCACGGGCCGGGCGGAGTTCGACATCGACGAGCCCGCCGGCCGCCGCACCGTCGAGGTTCAGGGAGGCCAGGTGCTGCTCCTGCCGTCGAACGTCCCCCACGGCTGCCGGGCGATCGAGCGATGCGAGATCCTCGACATGTTCAGCCCCGTCAGCGAAACGACCGGCATCGACGTCAAGAGCTAGCCCTCGCCGTCAAGCACTCGGATCAAGAGCAGAGTCCGGTCGTCATCCACGCGACCGATCGCCCCGACATCCGCAACGAGCCGTTCGAACAACTCCGCCAGCGGCAACCGCGCGTGCTGCTCAACGAGCTTCGCAAAGCCGTCAACGCCAAGCTGCCGCCCGTCCGACCCCGACACCTCGATTAGTCCGTCGGTCAGCACTACCAACAGGTCGCCGGGCATGCACTGCGCCTCGCGCGAGGGAAACGCCTCCCCCGCCATCACGCCCAGCGGCAGCGCCTCGTTCTCCAGCCGCGTTACCGCGCCCTCGCTCGCCCGCCACCACAGGATCGGCAGATGCCCCGCCATCGCGTAGCGCAGGTGTCCGCCGGGCGCGACCCGCAACGCCGCGAACGTCACGAAGATCCCCGGATCGGTCAGGTCCTCGACCACGTCATTGACCTGCGCCAACACGCCGCCCATGTCCGCCCCCGCGCGCCGGGCCGTGTGGATCGCCGACTTGGTCATCGCCATCACCACGCCCGAGCGCACGCCGTGCCCGGTGACATCGCCGAGATACAGATCCAACGCATCGTCATCGACGACGAGATCAACCAGATCCCCCCCCACCTCCGTGCTGGGCATCGATCGCCCCAACACCTCGTACCCGTGCGCGCGCATCTCGATCGGCGGCACGAGCCTCGCGTGAATCTGCTGCGCAAGCGCAAGCTCGGCCCGCTCCCGCAGACTCCTTCGACCCTCCGTCGAGATGAACGCGATGAATAACCCGTACCCCGTCGCCACCAGCGCCATCGACACCATGCCCACCCAGTCAAACCCCACGATCCGAGGCCACGCCCAGTTCGGCATCAATCCGCCAAACCCGGTGAACGTTGCGACCTGCATCCCGACCGCAGCCGCGATCCACCCGATGTGGTACGTGAACGCCATCGCCCAGAACATGCCAATCAGCCCCGAGCACACCAGCGCGGTCACCACACCCGGGATGCCCGGCGACTCGCCGAGCGCCATCGGCAGCACCATCCCGGGCGCAAAGGTGCAGAACACCGCCCCGAAGAACAGCACCCGTCCCCGCGTGGGAATCGTCGACCAGAACGCGGCACGGGACTGGCGGCTTGTGGACATGGCGAGAGCCTAAACGATCCGGCAACGTCGCATTAGCGACTCAGCCCCGGCCACGCTTCGCCCTCTCCGCCTCGATCGTGCTCAGCACGTCCGCCTGGTGGTCCGCGTGATAGCTCGACCGCACCAGCGGCCCGCTCACCACCACCTTGAACCCCCGTTTGATGCCCGCTTCCTCGAACACCTTGAACTGCTCGGGCGTCACCCAGCGGTCGATCGGCAGGTGGTTACGCGACGGCTGCAAATACTGCCCGATCGTCAGGATGTCGCACGGGTCCCCCGCGTCCGGCCCGTCGTGCCTGCTCGTGCCCTCGAGCACCTGGTCCATCAGCTCGAGCACTTCCTCGTCCCGCTCGCCGATGCCGACCATGATCCCCGTCTTGGCCACTCGCCCCTGGGCCTTCACCCGCCGCAGCAGCTCGATCGAGCGGGCGTACTTCGCGCTCGGCCGCACCGCCGGGTACATCCGCGACACGCACTCGATGTTGTGATTGATGATGTGCGGCTCGGCGTCGATCACCATCTGCAGGGCCGCCTCGTTACCCTCAAAGTCCGGAATAAGCACCTCGATCGACATCCCCGGGCAGGCGTCCTTGCTCCGCACGATCGTCTCGGCCCAGATCCCCGCCCCGCCGTCGGGCAGCTCGTCCCTGTTCACGCTCGTGATCACGATGTGCTTGAGCCCCGCCCCCTGGTGCATCAGGCGGAGAGATTCGGCCACCCGCCGCGGCTCATCCTTATCCAATACCGGCGGCCGCCCCGTCTTCACGTTGCAGAAGCCGCACGCCCGGGTACAGGTATCCCCCAGGATCATGATCGTCGCCACGCCCCGGGCCCAGCACTCGCCCATGTTCGGGCACCCGGCCTCCTCGCACACCGTGTGGAGCCGGTGCTCGTCGAGAATGCCCTTGAGCTTGGTGTAACCCTCGCCTCCGGGCACCTTTGCGCGCAGCCACGGGGGCTTGCGCTTCACGCCCAGCGTGTGGGGCTGATCAGCGCCGTTGTTCAGCACCATCCCCGTGAGGCTCACCAGCGGCTTGTCCACCCGCCGCAGCGGATCACCCCCCGGCGTCCGCGGGTGACGCGGTGCCGGCTTGGGCGCGGGAGCAGAAGGACTTTGTTTGGATGAATCGGCGCTGGGAGCAGTCATTTGCATTACAGTAGGTTGCGGCCCCCGATCGAGACGCCGCGGACCAGCCCCCTTTGGCACAACAACTGGGACGATCTGCCATCACGGGTTCAACCGACCCGGTGTTTCCGGTCGATCCACTCCCCGTGCAGACGGGAGAAAGTGCTCCCCGAGCCCCCGCAGATTGACACCTATCGGGGTTCTGCTAGCGTTCCGGACCGAACTGCAGGCGACCGACGTTCGTCCTTGCAGAACCACACCTCCGTCGGGGGCACACCGCCCCCGATCAGACCGCCGGTTGAAGGAGTCCACCCTTGGGACCGACCGCTGCCTTCTCGACCCCCCGTCCGTCACCCCGACGCACCTCAGCCCTCGTTCTGCTCGGCCTTGCCGGCGGCATGCTCGCGGCGATCGGTGGCTGCTCGAGTGACCTCGATACCTACTTCGATCCCAGCAAGGTCGCCCGCATGGAGGCAACCCCGACCTCGGTGCCGATCCTCGACCGGATCGCCGCCATCGAAGGGCCCGCCGACCAGTACGTCGAGCACGACTCCATCCGTCCCGAAGACCTCCGACCCGAGGCCTTCGAGTACCGCATCGGCCCCGGCGACACCCTCGAGGTCCGCATCTGGGACATCATCAGCCCGGGGCAGGTCGAGATTTACCCGCTCCTGGTCGACACCCGCGGCACGATCACAGTCCCGCAGCTCGGCAACCTGAACGTCGCCGGCCTCACCGCCGAGCAGGCCCGCCAGAGCGTCGCCAACGCCACCGAATCGCTCGTGACCAACCCGCTCGTGCAGGTCACCGTCGGCCAGAGCCGCAACCAGACCTTCACCATCTTCGGGGCCGTCGCCGCCGCCGGGACCTACTACGTCCCCACCGCCGACTACCGCCTGCTCGAGGCCATCACCACTGCCGGCGGCATCGCCGAGACCATCCCCTACCTCTACGTCATCCGGCAGATCCCGCTCGATCAGCAGCCCACCAACCACGGCGCTGGCGGCATGCCCGCCGGGCAGAGCCAGCCGCAGGGCGAAGAGTTCATCGACCTCCTCGACAACCTCACCGGCTCCGAGGGAGGGTCTCCCGCGGTCTTCAGCAGCGGTGGTTCGTCAAACGACTCCGCCACGACCGCCTCGTGGCAGCCCGACCAGCCCACCATCGACCTGATCGAGGGCAACGCCCCCTCGGCTTCCGCCGGTCAGTCCGCCGCCGAGGCGAATTCGGCGTGGATCTTCGTCAACGGCGAATGGGTCCGCACCACCCGGTCCTACGCCAGCAACGATCAGTCGGAGGCCGACAGCCTCGTCACCCAGCGCGTGATCAAGGTTGATACCCGCCCGCTGCTCAGCGGCGACGCCCGGTACAACATCGTCATCCGCGCCGGAGACGTCATCCGCGTCCCGCCGACCGAGCAGGGCATCGTCTACCTCGAGGGCGAAGTGAACGGCCCCGGCTCCTACAACCTCCCCGCCGTCGGGCCCTACACCCTCCGCCGCGCCATCGCCAGCGCCCGCGGGCTGAGTGCCATCGGCATCCCCGAGCGGTGCGACCTCACCCGTATGGTCGGCGAGAACCGCCAGGCCACCATCATGCTGAACTACCGGGCCATCGTCGAAGGCACCCAGCCCGACGTGATCCTCAAGCCCAACGACATCATCACCGTCGGCACCACGTTCTGGGCCTATCCGCTCGCGGTGTTCCGCAACGGGTTCCGCTTCACCTACGGCTTCGGGTTCCTGCTCGACCGCAACTTCGGTAACGACGTCTTCGGCGCACCGCCCACCAACATCTCGGGCCGCTAGCGCCGGGCCGCTCACGCCGCGGGCTGGGGCTCGCCCGAACTCACCCGTCCGGCAGACCGTACGGGTTGGGGTCGAGTGACGAGAGAGGATTGCCGAGGCCATGACCACCCAGACCGTGGCGACGACCACAGGACACCAAAGCCAAGCCGCCGCCGGCAGGCTCGGGCCCCTGCTGGTCGGCGCCGCGCTGGTCGCATTCATCGCCCTCTACTGGGAGTGGATTCTTCGGCAGGGCACGTTCAGCGTGAAGCAGATCGAGGACTGGGGGCACGCCTTTGTGATCCCCCTGATCTCGCTTTACCTGCTGTGGCGTCAGCGTCACAAGCTCGCCCTCGTCGAGGCGCGTGCCTTCTGGCCGGGGCTCTCGCTCGTACTGCTGGGCATCGGGTGCTACGTGTTCTTCCTGCTCTCGGTCTCCAACCACATGCTCCAGGGCGCCGCGATGATCACCACGCTGTTCGGCGTCGTGCTCACCGCGATGGGGCCGGACATTCTCCGCCTCGCCGCCGTCCCGGTCCTCTTCCTCGCGCTGGGCATCACGATCAGCGAAGCGATAATGATCAACCTCACGTTCCCACTGCAGCTGCTGGCCAGCAAGGGCTCGTGGATCATCCTCAATCTGCTCGGCCCGATCTTCGGCTACACCGTCGATCTCGACGGCAACACGCTCACGATGATCACCTCTGCCGGCGTCGAGATCCCGCCGCTCAACATCGCCGCGGCCTGCAGCGGCATGCGCATGCTGGTCGCCTTCTTCGCCCTCGCCGCGGCGGTCGCCGTGCTCGGCTCGGCTGACTGGTGGCGGCGTATCGCCGTCATCCTGCTCGCCGCGCCCGTCGCCCTGTTCATGAACATGATCCGCGTGACGGTGCTCGGGCTCATCAGCCTGATCGACCCCAACCTCGCCCACGGCGACACCCACATGATCATCGGGACGATCCTTCTCGTTCCTTCTCTCGCCCTCTTCATGGGCGTGGTCTGGGCCCTCAACAAGGCCGCCCCCGAGCGGGTCGACGAGCAGGCCGCCGCCCCGACAGGCACACCGCTCCGCGCACCCACGTTCCGGTCGTCGGCCATCGCCGGGCTGATCGCCATGACGTTCACCATCGGAGTCGCCGCGGGTGGCGTGCACACGCTGGTGCCCCTCATGGGCCTCCACCTCCGCAAGATGCCCATCGAGCCCGCCTCCGGGCTCGCCCTCACCTCGCTGCCCGAGGAGACCGAGCACTGGGTCAAGCACGGGTCCGACCGGCGCGAGCCCGCCGAGGTCGAGGAACAGCTCGGCACCAGAAACTACATCACCCGCGTCTACCGTCAGCGCGATCCCGCCGACCCCAACAAGCCCAAGCTCATCGAGCTCCATGCCGCGTACTACACCGGCATGATCGACACCGTCCCCCACGTGCCCGAGCGGTGCTTCGTCGGCGGCGGCCTGCAGCTCGGCACCAGCCCCCGCAGCATGCCGCTCAACCTCGACCAGTCCCACTGGGTGCTCGACCCGGACGTCCCCGAGGATCTCGGCCCGATCTACCGCGTCCGCACGCCCGACGGCCAGCGCGTCCGGCTTCCCCGCCAGCCCGAGGACATCCGCCTCCGCGTCAGCCAGTACCCCGTTTCCGAGGACCGGAACATCTACGCAGGCTACTTCTTCGTCGCCAACGGCGGCCACACCGAGAGCGCCAACGGCGTGCGACTTCTCGCGTTCAAGCTTCAAGAAGACTACGCCTACTACCTCAAGATCCAGTGCACCTCGTCCACCGTTGAGTCGGGCGAAGAGCTCACCGAGCTCTCTTCCGAACTGCTCAGCGAGCTCATCGGCGACATCCTCCGGTGCGTCCCCGACTGGATCGATGTGCAGACCGGTATCTATCCACCCGACAACCCCAGGCGGAGCGAGGCCCCGGCCCCGCGCTAGACTGACCGCCCAACCGCGGGCCCCGAACCCGGCCCGCGCGGAGAACTGACCCATGGCATCCCGCGTGAACGTGAAGTTCGTCGTGATTCTCTCGACCGTGCTGATCCTGGTCGCCGCTGGCACCGGGCTGTTGGCCTACAAGGTCGTCTTCAAGACCGCCGCCGACCTCGCCGCCGCGGGCGACGCCAAGATGGCCGCGGGCGAGATCCGCGCCGCCGAGCTGCTCTACTCCAAGGCGGTCAACAAGGACCCGTACAACTCCGAGTTGCTCCTCAAGTGGGAGAACGCGCTCGAGCAGTGGACCCCCGAAACCGACCGGGAGCTGCAGAACGAGTTCAGCGGCACCTACGTCCTGCTCCGCCGCCAGCTCGCCCTCTCCGACAACCGCAGCAACGTCGAGTACCAGATCGAGTACGCGGATCTCCTCTGGCAGCTGGCCACCATCTCCGGCTTCTCCCGCGCCGGATTCGAGTCCATCATCAACGCCTGCGACGAGCAGATCCCCTACCACCAGACCACGAGCCCGGACGACGCCTCATGGCTGCCGCTCCGTCGCTACCGCGGGCTCGCCCACGCCCGCATCAAGCTCAACGGCCTCGACCTCAGCGAAGAGGACCAGCAGCAGACCGAGGACGACCTTCTCGCCGTGCTCGAGGCCGACCCCGCCGATTACAACGTCCTTGAGACGTACGTCGCCATGAAGCAGATCGACGCGACGAAGGCGACCGAACTCGGCCGTCGCTCCGAAGCCGACCGGATCACGCAAGAGTACACCGCGCTCATCGACACCTTCCTCGAAGACAACGGCGACGACTCCGTCAGCGGAGTGCAGGCTCTCATGCTCAGCACCCAGATCGAGTTCCGCGAGGCCGCGAGCGCCCTCGTGGCCGAGTTCGGTCCCGCCGCCACCCCCAAGATCGAAGCCCTCACCGCCGAGTACCAGAAGACGACCGCGGCGCTGGCCTCAAAGCTCGCGGCGCTCGACCCGGCCGAGATCGACCGCGAGGCCGTTCTCCGGCTCTACAACCTCGAATCGCTCACCGACACGGCGCGCAAGTACGCGAACGTCCTCCCCATCGTCACACAGGCCCGCCAGACCCATCCCAACGATCCGCTCTTGGCGCTCACCCACGCAGACATCCTCCGTGCCCGCGGCGACTTTGAACAGACCTTCGCCGTGCTGCAGTCCGTCATGGATCGCCCGCGCCTCCCGCTCGGGCTGGAAAGCGTCCTGCTGATCCAGGCCAAGACGAGCGCCATCATCTCGCAGGTGCAGACGGCCGTCGAGGCCCACACCAAGGCCGAGTCAGACGCCGACAAGTCGATGTGGCTCGCCAGAGCCAAGGCTTCCCGCGCCGCGCTCGCGCAGATCGTGCCCGACACCTCACCGGCGATCCAGCTCCTCGACGCCCGCATCGCCGTCGCGGAGAACGACTTCGTCACCGCCCAGAGGCTTGTCACGGCGTACAACCAGTTCACCAACGACACCGACCAGGACGCCCTGTGGCTCGCCGCGAGAGTCGCCCAGCAACTCGGCCAGTCCGGCAACACCCGCAGCGCGCTCGAGCGCATCCTCGTCCTCAACCCCACCATGGCGGCGGCCAACGTCGCACTCGCCGAGGTCGAGTACAACCTCGGCCGGCTCGAGGCGGCGCGGGCCCGCCTGCTGCAGGCACAGAACAGCAACCCCGACGACCCCTACGTCCGCGAGCGTCTCGCGCTCATCGAGCAGCGACTCGGCAACCGCGAGGCCTCGGACCCGATTCAGGGCGCAATCTTCAACGCCCTGCGGGTCGCCAGCGGCAGTGAAACCCAGATCTCCGACGTCGCGGCCGCGACCGCGCTGCTTGACAAGGCCATCACCGACCTCGGGCCCGATCCTCGTCTGTTCATCGAGAAGGCCCGTCTGGAGATGCTCGCCAGAAACACCGAAGCCGCGCAGGCGACGATCCAGCGGGGTCTTGAAGTGCACCCCGAGAACGCCGACCTCCTGCGGATCTCGCGCGGTATCGAGAACTCCGGCTCGATCGAGAAGGCCATCGAGACCATCATGGCGTCCGACCGAACCGATGTGCAGAAACAGCTCGCGATCTACGGCGCGTACCTGCGCGAGGGTGATCAGGCTCAGGCCAACGCCGCGCTCGATCGCGCCGCGACCATCGCGCCGAACGATCCGACGGTCCTCGAGTTGCTCTTCAACCGAGCCGCAACCGCCAAGGACATCGCCGAAGCCAAGCGCATCGCCGACCGCGCCCGCGCCGCCAACGCCGACCGACTCGACGGGCTCAGCTTCCGCGCACGCGTCCTCCTGCTCGAAGGAAAGGACCAGGACGCCCTCGCCGCCCTCACCCAGGCAGTGGCCTCGGCACCGAACAACACGCAGCTTCTCGGCCTGCTCGCCCAGACCCAGATCGACCTCGGCCGCACCGCCGACGGCATCACCACCCTGCGGCGGTCTCTCGGCGTTCGCCCCGACGATCTCCGGACCATCATGAACCTCTGCAAGGTGCTCTCCGACGAGAACCGCATGACCGAGGCACTCGAAGTGGCCCGTCGCAGCGAGATCTACGGCCGCGCCGACCCCGATTTCATGCAGATGGTGCTCACGCTCGAAGGCGCAGTCGGCGACAAGGCCTCCGCCCGCGATCGCCGCGAGAAAATCCTCGAGGCCCGGCCCGACGACTACCGCAACCGGCTGGCGCTCATCGACCTCTACATCTCCCTCGGGCAGTGGGACAAGAGTGCCACGCTCATCGAGCAGACCCGGACCAGGGGTGCCGACACCGAGGGCGTTCGAGAAGCGCTCGTCAGCCTTGAGGCTCGCTGGAACGCCGAACAGAACGATCTCGACACCGCCCGACGCGTCTTCGCGAAGTTCATCGCCGAGACCCCGCCCGCCGAGCGGGTCGGCCCCTACGCCGCCCTCGCCCAGTTCATGATGCAACGCGGCAGCTCCAACGCCGCCATCACCGCCATGCGCCAGGCCGTGCCCTACCAGGCCGACGGCGAGTTCGCCATCGACCTGATGCTCGGCGGCACGCTCATGCGGTTCAGCCGCTTCAGCGAGGCCTACCAGTCGTACAAGCGCATCCTCGACAACGACCCCAACGCGGACACATCCGTCAAGCTCCGCCTGTGCGAGGCCCTCATCGGGATGGGCAAGGTCGACGAGGCCGAACAGATCCTCGCCGCGATCCCCGGCGGGGACGGCGATATCACCGTCAGCCTGCTCCGCGCCCGCGTCGCGCTCCAGCGCAACGACGATCGCAAGGCCCGCGCTCTGCTCGACACCGCCGTCAGCCGCTGGCCCGATGACTACCGCGTGTGGGTCCTCCGTGCCGAGGCCGAGGCCCGCGTCGAATCGCTCATCCCCGACGCGCTCGCCGACCTCAACCGGGCCATCGAACTCGACCCGACGCTCGCCGAAGCGCACCGCCGACGCGCCGAACTGCTCGCCAAACTCGGCCGCGAGGACGAGGCGATCAAGGCATGGCAGGACGCCGTCCGCCTCAATCCCACCAACGAAGAGCTCCGCTCGGCACTTCTGGTCACCATGATCCGTCGCGGCATGGAGGCCGAGGCCGTTCAGGCCGCCGAGGAGTGGTTCGAGCGCCGCCCAAGAGACGCCCAGCACCGCACCCGGATCGCCGAGTTGTTCATCCTCGGCGGCATGCGTCGCGCAGCGACCGACATCTACCTCGGCGCCTTCACGATTGACCAGCAGCCGCAGCTCGTGCTCCGCCTGGTTGACCTCCTGCTCGGTGAGAACCCGGCCCGTTTGGGCGAAGCCGAACGCGTCTTCACCGAGGCGAAGTCCGTCGTCGTCACCGATCCCTCGCTCATGCTCGGCCGCGCCCGCGTGTTCGCGCAGACCGGCCGCATGGAGGCCGCGATCAACGACTGCCTCGGCTCGTTCCAGCTCCTGACAGACCGCAGCGCCGACCGCATGGCCTTCTGGTTCACCACCATGCGCAGCGTCTTTAGCAACTCCCGCGAGACCCTCGCCTTCATCCGCCAACTCGAGAGCCAGCCCGGCGCCGCCGACTGGGCCAAACTCTTCACCTGCCGCGTGCTCATCACCGACCCCGCGACAGCGAGCCAGGGCGTCTCGCAGCTGCGCACGCTGATCGACGCCACCCGCAACATCGAGGTCAAATACTCGGCCCTCCGCGCGCTCGCCGGCGAGCACTACTTCAACAAGGACTACGACCAGGCACTGACAGTCTGGAAGCAGACCCTCGCCCTGAAGCCCACCGACTGGCAGGTCGAGAACAACATCGCCTTCGTGCTGGCCCAGCACCTCGGCCGCCCGGCCGACGCCCTCCCCTACGCCGAGAGCGCCTCCAAGCACGCCCCGAACGAACCCGAGGTGCTCGACACCCTCGGCACCGTCTACGTCACCCTCGGCCGCCCCGAGGACGCGGTGCCGCTCTTCGCCCAAGCCGTGAGCCAAACCAGGGGAAACCCCGAAGACGCCAAATACATGCTCCGGCACGCCGAGGCACTCCTGGCCAGCAAAAATCCCGCCGCAGCCCGCGTGGTTGTCGCCGAGGTCCAAGGCTTACTGGACCGGGGCCGCCAACTCGACGAAGAAAACCAGGCCAAGCTTCAGGACCTCGTCGCCCAACTCGGCGACGGATAACCAATCCGGACCACCCGAACGGCGCGCGGCCCGCCGGCGTACCAACCGACCCACGCCCGACATCCTCCCATCCGACCCACAGGGATCAAGACAATGACCACCGCACCCATCAAGCCGACCACCCCGTTCCCGGCACGAACACAGTCCGCCGCGAGCGGGCCCGCCGCGCCGAGCGTTGACATCGGCAAGATGTTCAAGAAGTACCTGTGGGTGCTCATCGCCGCGCTGATCCTCGGCGTCCTGCTCGGCATCGGGTCCTTCGTGGTGCTCCGGCAGGTCTACCCCATCTTCCAGGCGCAGGTCATCTTCCAGGTGCTGCCGCCGCAGACCAACCTCGAAGTCCAGGTCGGCAAGGACGAGGACGAGCAGGAACGCTTCGCCCTCACCCAGGTCGCCCAGATGAAGTCCGACGACGTCATCCAGCGCGTCGTCTCCGACCCCCGCCTCCAGCCGCTCGGCGGAGAGTGGACCAAGAAGTTCATGTCCGGCGGCACCTTCCAGACCGCCGACGCCGCCGAATGGCTGCAGGACAACCTCGTCGCCCGCCTCGTGCCCAACACCGACATCATCGAGATGAAGCTCGGCTGGACCCGCGCAAACGACGTCACCAACGTCATCGGACTCGTCAAAGAGACCTACATGCTCCGCCTCGACAAGCAGGCGCGAGACCAAACCGCGCCGCAGCGCGAAGCGCTCGAGAAGCAGATCACCACCTACCAGGAGCGCCTCGCCGACAAGCAGCGCCTCCGCGAGCAGATCCTCCGCGACGACAAGGTCGACTCCCTCGAACAGCGCTGGGCCGCCGAGAACCTCGAGCTCCAGGGCATCATCTCCACGCTCCACCAGGTCCGAATCTCCAAGGAAGGCGCCGTCACACAGCTCGCCCGATACGAGCAGGAACTCAACGCCCAGGGCGGCCCGACCTACTCCGACGAGCTCATCAACGCCGTCGAGTCCGAGCCGCTCGTGCAGTCCATCCACCAGACCATCGCGTCGCTCGACGCCCAGAAGGCCGCCATGCAGCGTCGCGGCCTCGGCCCCGACCACCGCTCGATGGTGACCACCGACTCCCTCATCGAGTCGTGGCGCACCAAGCTCGACCAGGAGCGCGAACGCCTGCTCCGCAAGCGCTTCGACGCCATCGTCGACGGCCTGCGCAGCACCATCGCCACGCTCAACGCCCAAGAGGCCGAGATGACCACCGCCCAGGAGCGCCTCGTCACCCGGCTGGTTGACCTCAGCCGGACCATGACCAAGGTGGACGACATCGACCGCCAGATCGAGGGCATCCTCAAGACCACCGCCGAGATGGAGGCCCAGCTCCAGACCCTCACCAGCGTCACGCGCCTCGCGACCTCGAAGCGCGTCATCGTGCTCCAGAACGAGCGCAACCCCGACAAGCCCATCTTCCCCAATCTGCTCTACATGGTCCCCGCCGGCGTGGTGCTCTGCCTCGGCCTGACCACCGGCATCGTCTTCCTCCGCGAGCTCCTCGACCAGCGCGTCAAGGGCCCCGCCGACGTCGCCATGATCCCCCGCACCCGCGTGCTCGGGCTCATCCCCGACGCCTCCGAAGACTCCGCCACCCCGAAGGACCAGATGCACTGCGCCTTCAGCGCCGCACCGCGAGGCGTCGTCTCCGAGAGCTTCCGCCAGATCAGATCCCCGCTGCTCAAGCAGATGGACCTCGCCGGTCACAAGTCCCTCATGGTCATGAGCGGCATGCCCGGCTCCGGCGCCTCCACTGTCGCCGCCAACCTGGCCGCCGCCGCAGCCGCCGCCGGCCGCCGCACGCTCATCGTCGATGCCAACTTCCGCCGCCCCTCGCAGCACACCGGCTTCGGCGTCGCCGATGCGCCCGGCCTTTCTGATGTCCTCGCCGGCAACTCCTCGCTCCACGACGCCGCCATCACCACCAAGACGGCCGGCCTCTCGCTGCTGCCCGCCGGGTCCAGCGCAAACCGCATCGTCGAACAACTCGCCGGCCAGCACTTCGCCGACCTCCTCACCGCCGCGACCAACGACTACGACCTCGTCGTCATCGATGTCCCCCCGGCCATCGTTTCCGGCGACGGCGTCAGCATCGCCAACCGATGCGACGCCTCCATGCTCGTCGTCAAGGCCTACTCCGAGAAGCGCGGGCTCGTCGCCCGAATCCGCAACCAGCTCGCCGACGGAAAGGCCGAGTTCCTCGGCGTCGTCGTCAACGGCGTCAAGGCCTCCGCAGGCGGCTACCTCCGCGGCAACATCCGCGCAAGCCAGTCCTACTCCGGCAACAACTAACGCCTCACCCGTGGGGGAACACGGGAGTCCGACTTGCCAGACCCGGCCAAAGCCACGCCAAACCCCGCCGCGTCCCGCCCCAAAGAGGGCGGGCGTTGCGCATTGGTCACCGGCGGCGCGGGCTTCATCGGCTCCCACCTCGTCGACCTCCTCCTCGCTCGAGGCGATGACGTCACCGTCATCGACAACCTCTCTACCGGCAACGCCGCCAACCTCACCCCCCACCCCCGCCTGACCACGCTCGAGGCCGACGTCTCCGAAGCACTCCACGCACTCAGCCACGAGGGCGTCGCCTTCGACGAGATCTACCACCTCGCCGCCGCCGTCGGCGTCCAGCTCGTGATGGACGACCCCGAGGCCGCGATCAGGACCAACATCGTCGGCACCATCGACCTGCTCGATTTCGCCGCCGCGCAACCAACCCCCGCGCGCACACTCATCGCCTCCAGCTCCGAGGTCTACGGCAAGGGCTCGCGAAGCCCCTTCAGCGAGGACGACGATGTCGTCTACGGCCCCACCACCATCGCCCGGTGGTCCTACGGCATGAGCAAGGCACTCGACGAACACCTCGCCCTCGCCCACCACCGCACCTCGGGCCTCCCCGTCGTGGTGACCCGGTTCTTCAACACCGTGGGCCCCCGACAGGTCGGCAGCTACGGCATGGTCCTGCCCCGATTCGTCGCCGCGGCACTGGCCGGCGAGCCGCTCACCATCCACGACACCGGCGACCAGACGCGCTGCTTCTGCGATGTCCGCGACGTCGTCAGCGTCCTGCCGAGGCTCCTCGCCGAGCCGGCCTGCGCCGGCCGCGTCTTCAACGTCGGTTCCGATCAGGAGATCACCATCCGCCAGCTCGCCGAGGCCGTCGTCTCCACGCTCGACTCAACCTCCAAGACCCGCTTCATCCCCTACACCCAAGCGTTCCCCACCGGCTTCGAAGACCTCCCCCGCCGCAAGCCCGATCTCTCCCGACTCCGCGCCGCCGTCGGGTTCGAGCCCAAACTCACCCTCGAGCGGACAATTCTCGATGTCGCCGCCTTCCTGCGCGAGGGCCACGCGTCGCAGACAAGCCCCGGAGTCAGGGCATGAATCCGCTCTCGTTCCTCACCGCAGCGCTCCAGGCCCAGCCGACGCCCGAGGTCCGCGAGCAGATCGAGCAACTCGGCACCGGAATCCAGAACCTCGCCGCCCAGCAGCAGGAGCTGGCCAGGGCCGCCGGGCTCGACGCCACCGAGGCCGCCACGCGGCTCGACATCTTCCACGGCTACATAGGCGTCCTCATCGTCGCCTTCCTCGTCACCCTGCTTGTGACGCCCATCATGCGACGCCTCGCCGTCGCCAACGGCATCATCGACAACCCCGACGGCGACCGCAAGATCCATAAGATGCCCATCGCCTATCTCGGTGGCGTCGCGGTCTTCCTCGGCCTCGTCGGCGGCATCCTCTTCAGCTACCTCGCCGTCGCCTTCCCCGACTGGCGCATCATCGAGTGGCACTCCACCGTCCACCTCGTCACCGACGACCCGACAAACCAGTTCCCCTGGCCCGTCCCCATCTCCGTCATCCTCGGCCTCACCGTCATCATGCTCGTCGGCCTCATCGACGATGTCGTCGGCATGGAGCCGCGTCTCAAGATCGGCGGCCAGCTCTTCGCCGCCGCCGCACTCGCCTACGACAGCGTCGGCGTGCAGGTCGCCAAGGGCGTGCTCGCCCCCACCATCGGGGAGTGGCTCGGCAACCCCGACCTCGTCTACTTCATCCCCACCGGTTTCATGATCCCCTTCTTCGGAGAGACCATCCCCAGCGGCGATCCGGGAATCGCCATCGACTTCATCTACTGCGCCGGCACCGCCATCATCGCCGTCTTCGTCCTCGGCGCGTGCAACGCCTCCAATCTGATCGACGGCCTCGACGGCCTGCTCTCCGGCACCACCGGCATCTGCGCCGCCGCCCTCCTCATCGTCGCGCTCACCCTCGCCGTCCGCGACGACGGCCCCCGAGACGCCCAGCGCATCATCCTCTGCATGGCCCTCCTCGGGGCCTGTCTCGGATTCCTGCCGCACAACTTCAACCCAGCCTCCATCTTCCTCGGCGACTGCGGCTCGCTGCTCATGGGCTTTGCCACCATCCTCATCGTCCTCACTCTCGGCGACACCGGCCGCACCCACCTCGTCCTCGCCGGACTCGTCATCTACGCCATCCCCATCATGGACACCTGCCTGGCCATCGTCAGGCGCAAGATGGCCGGCAAGCGACTCAGCGACCCCGACGCCGACCACCTCCACCACATGCTCAAACGCGCACTCGGCGTCAAGGGCGCCGTCTTCAGCCTCTACGGCATCGGCATCGCTTTCGGCGCCCTCGGCATCGCCATGAGCCTGTGGCGCGCCCGGGTCACCTACGCGCTCGCCGGCATCCTCATCGCCTACATCGCCGTCATCTCCATCAAGCTCGCCCGACGCAAGCAGATCGAGGACGCCATCACCCTCCGCACCAGCGGCACCGCCAAGCCCGCCCCCAAGCCGGCCCCGAGACCCATCGCCGAAGACAAGCCCGCCGACCGCGCCAAACCCGCCTGATCCGGCGGCAATCCGGGCTGCCTGCGACGTCCCCCGCCCCACCCCATATACTGCCCCCGCATGGAGGCAGACCACAACATCCCGCTCCGAGTCGTCGCCCTGATGAACCAGAAGGGCGGCGTCGGCAAGACGACCACCGCTGTCAATCTCGCCGCCGCTGCAGCCACGCTCGGCCTGCGCACCCTCCTCGTCGACATGGACCCCCAGGCCCACGCCACCCTCCACCTCGGTGTCGACCCCGATGCCCTCGAACACTCCGTCTACTCGGTGCTCCTCGACCCCGACGCCGACCCTCGCCAGGCCCTTGTACCCGTCGAAGACAACCTCACCATCCTCCCCGCAGAGACCGACCTGGCCGCCGCCGAGTCAGAACTCACCAGCGTCCCCGAACGCCACCACCGCCTGCACCGCGTCCTCCAGCGGCTCGCGCCCGACTTCGACCTCGTCCTCATCGACTGCCCCCCCTCCCTCGGCCTGCTCACACTCAACGCCCTCGCAGCCGCACGCGAAGTGCTCATCCCCATGCAGGCCCACTTCCTCGCGCTCCAGGGCGTCAGCAAGCTGCTCGAAACCGTCCAGCTCATGACCGGCTCGATCAACCCCGCCCTCCGCGTCCGCGGCGTCGTCCTCTGCATGCACGAGAACCAGACCACCCACGCCCAGGAAGTCGTCGCCGATCTCGACGCGTTCTTCGAACAACAACACGACGCCAACGTTCCCTGGTCCGGCGCGAAGGTCTTCCGCCCGCACATCCGCCGCAACATCAAGCTCGCCGAGAGCCCAAGCTTCGGGCAGAGCGTCTTCGCCTACGCCCCCGACGCCGCGGGGGCCAAGGACTACCGCGACCTCGCCGAGACCATCTTCGCCACGACACCGCCCAGCCCGACGATGACGCCCGCCGTGACCGAAGACGAGAACACACCCGTCGTGCACGTCCGAACCGCCGAGTCCGTCGAGCACACCACACCGTGAACAGCCGCACCTGCGCGCGCATCGCGTTCGCGTGCTACGCGCTCGCGCTCGTCACCGCCACCCACTGGCCCGCGCTCAAGATCGCCTCCCACGGCGTCAACCGTCTCGACCTCTTCATCCACGCCGGAGCCTTCGGCGCGTGGACGCTCCTGCTCACGTTCGCCGGCTTCTTCGGCCCGGCCCTCAGCCGGCGGAACATCGTCCGCTCAACCGTCACCGCCCTCGTCTACGCCCTGCTCGACGAGCTGACCCAGGGCCTGCCCGTGCTCCAGAGGACCGTCGACCCGCTCGACCTGGCCGCCAACGCCGCGGGCATCGTCCTCGTCGGCCTGGCCCTCTTGCTCCTGGCCGGTCGGCTCAAACCAGCCCGCGCGGCCGATAACCCGTAGAGCCGCCCCGGACCCATTCCGGGCGTTCCGCTCTTGGCAAACTGTCCTGCGATCCGCCCCCTGCGCGGCCGATAGAAGGCGAGGCTCCGCGCCGGGCGCTGGAGACCCATACACTCTGGAGAGCGGGAATGAGCGGCGATCAGTCACACCATCACGGATTCCACGGACCGAAGTGCTGGGTTCTCTCGGCGATCGTCGGTGCCGTGCTCGGTCTCGTCCTGGGCTTCGTGGCCCCAGCGCAGTACGACTCCGCACCCCACGCGCCCGAAGCCTCGCACGCTCCCGAACCGGGCAGTGAACACCAGGACCACAACGCCGGCCACGACACCCAACCCGACCACGAGCTGGCCGGCGACGACCTCGAGCAGAGCTTCGACACGAGCCACCTGCCCGACCCCGTCACGCTCGCCGACGCTTCCGAAGACTTCCCCGCGATCGTCCACGCCCAGCCCGACACGTCCCACGACGCTGAACCCGGCCACGCGCACGACGGAGACGCACACGACGAGCACGCCCACGACGGCGACGAAACGCACGCCGCTGAGCACGCCCCCTCGCCGACGATCCCCATCTGGCTCGTCACGCCTTTCGCCCTGCTCCTGCTCTCGATCGCCGTGATGCCGTTCATCAACGAGAAGTTCTGGCACGCCCACTACCCGGACTTCGCCTTCCTCCTCGGCGGCCTCATGATCGCCTACTACCTCTTTGCCTACCAGGGCGAATACTCCCACGGCCAGACCTACGGCCAGCACGTCATGCTCCACACGGGGCTCGAGTACTACTCCTTCATCGCGCTCATCGGCGGGCTCTTCGTCGCCTCCGGCGGCGTCCTCGTTGACGTCCGCGGCAAGGGCGGACCCGTCCTCAACACCGCCATTCTCGCCGTCGGCGCGGTTATGGCGAACCTCATCGGCACCACCGGCGCCTCCGTGCTGCTCATCCGCCCCTTCATGCGCATCAACAAGGGCAGGCTCCAGCCCATCCACGTCGTCATGTTCATCTTCATCGTCTCCAACTGCGGCGGCGCACTCACGCCCATCGGAGACCCCCCGCTCTATCTCGGCTACCTCAAGGGCATCCCGTTCCAGTGGACCCTCATCCACCTCTGGCCCATGTGGGCCGCCGCCATCGGCATGCTCCTGGCGATTTTCTTCGTCCTCGACACACTCATCAGCCGCAAGCACCCGTTCACGTCCGAAACCGCAGCCGAAACCGGCACCGAGCCCATCGCCGAACGCGCCAGCCTTCGCATCCGCGGCACCACAGGCATGATCGCCCTCGCGTTGATCATCGTCGGCGTCTTCATCGACCCGATGCTCAAGAAGTTCGCCGGGATCCAGGGCTACCCCATCGGCGCAAGCTTCCAGATCGCCGTCGCCATCACCGCCTACTTCGTCGCCAACCGCGAGATCCACAAGGCCAACGCCTTCAACTTCGAGCCCGTCAAGGAAGTCGGCCTGCTCTTCATCGGCATCTTCGCGACCATGGCCCCCGCCCTCGGCTTCCTCGCCGCGCACGGCGACTCGCTGGGCCTCACCTCTCCCACCGCGTACTACTTCGGCACCGGCTCGCTCTCGGCCGTCCTCGACAACGCGCCCACCTACCTCAACTTCCTCCAGGTCTCCTTCGGCGAGCAGGAGATCAACGCCGAGTCCGTCCACACCTTCCTGGCCAACGAGGCGGGCATCCACGCCCTCACCGCCATCTCCCTCGGCGCGGTCTTCTTCGGGGCGATGACCTACATCGGCAACGGCCCCAACTTCATGGTCCGGGCCATCGCCGAAGCCGGAGGCCTGAGGATGCCCTCATTCTTCGGCTACCTCCTCCGCTCCATCGTTCTGCTCCTTCCCGTGCTCGTGGTAATCTGGGCAATCTTCATCCGCTGAGATCACGTCCAAACAGCCCAGACCGCCAAGCCGCAGCCCCTCCTGCCGTGCCAACAACTGGAACTCGCGCGATCTTTGCGCCCCGGGACACCCCCCGGACTGGACGGATCCCCTCGGACATGCCACAATGCTGCCTCGGACGGGAAACCGGCCGGAGGAGTGTCCAAGACGTCCAGAGAGAGAACCCCAGAGAGAGACAGGAGCATCCCATGAAGATCTTCGCGATCGCTGCCCTCGCAGGCGCAGCCTGCGCCGCCAACGCCCAGTTCGGCGCCGCCGTTTCCGAGAACGCCGCCAACGACAACTTCCTCGGCGAAACCATCACCGTTGACCCCGGCTACGACGGCAACGGCATGATCGACACGTGGGGCCCCGGCGACATGTTCGGCATCACCAGCCGCCCCGCCGCCGCCGGCAACCTCCCCTTCGCCATCGCCGACGACTCCCTCTTCGGCTTCCCCGGCGACAGCCAGGGCATCGTCGACGAGAACGACGACGGCCGCTTCTTCGGCGTCGTGGACTCCGTCAACGGCTCCAACCCCTCCGGCGGCGGCACCGCCCAGTGGGAATTCGACATCACCGGCGCCGGCGCCCTCTCCATCAACATCGACTTCGCCGCCATGGGCGACTTCGAGTCCTCCGATGTCCACCTCTTCGAAGTGCAGATCGACGGCGGCGGCTTCACCACGCTCTTCCAGGCCTCCATCGACGAGAACGGCTCCCAGGACTACACCATGGCCGACGGCGGCCTCTACACCCTGGACGACCCCATGTACATGAACGGCAGCCTGCTCAACAACAACTTCCAGACCCTCAGCGCCGCAGTCGCCGGCTCCGGCTCGGTCCTCACCCTCCGCTACGCCGGCTCGTCCGACGGCGGTTCCGAGGCCTTCGCCTTCCGCAACATCGTCGTGGTCCCGACGCCCGGCGCCCTCGCCCTGCTCGGCCTCGGCAGCCTGACCGCGATCCGTCGTCGCCGCTAAGCGACACGATCCGATCAACAACCCAAACACACGAACGCCCCGGCCGAAAGGTCGGGGCGTTCCATTTCTCCATCCGGAGAGCCACAGCCAACGCCGCCCGCCCCCTACCGCGACAGCAACCCCGACACCGCCGCAAGATCCACGTTCCCCCCCGTGATCACCACGCCCACCCGCGAACCCGCCAGCCCGTCGCGCCCCGCCCGAGCCAGCCGCAACGCCCCCGCCGTCGCCAAAGCCCCCGTCGGCTCAACCACCACCCGCAGCCGCTCCATCAAAAAGCCCATCGCCCGAAGCAGCTCCCCATCACCCACCGTCATCATCTCGTCCACGTGCGCAAAAATCAGCGGGAACGTGTACCGCCCCGCAGACGGCGTCCGTGCACCATCCGCCACCGTGTCCGGGTTCCGCACCGACCGCAGCACCCCGTCCCGGAAACTCCGCGTCACGTCGTCCCCCGCCTCCGGCTCCACCCCCACAACCCGACACCCCGGCCGCAACGCCTTGCCCGCCACCGCACACCCCGAGAGCAACCCGCCCCCGCCGCAGCACACGAACAGCCAATCCAACTCCCCCACCTCTTCGAACAACTCCAACGCCACCGTCCCCTGCCCGGCGATCACATCCGGATGGTCATACGGCGGCACCACCGTGAGCCCCCGCTCGGCCGCGATCCGCCCCCCGAGTTCCTCGCGCACCGTCGACGCGTGGTCGTACACGACCACCTCGCTGCCCTCGGGCGCACGCGACAGATACGCGCGGGTCGCCTCGAGCTTCACCCGCGGCGCATTGTCCGGCATCACGATCACCGCCGGCACCCCCACGATCGACGCCGCGAGGGCCACCGCCTGCGCATGGTTCCCGCTCGAATAGGTCAGCACCCCGGCCGTGCGCGCGCCGCCCTCCGCCTCACCCAGCCTCGCCAGCGCGTTGTACGCCCCGCGAAACTTGAACGCCCCCACCCGCTGCAGGTTCTCGCACTTGACGAAGACACTGGCCCCGACCGACCCATCCAGGCTCCGCGACGTCATCACCGGTGTCCGCCGTGCAACACGCTCCAGCCGCGCCGCCGCCGCCCGCACATCATCGATCGTCACCGACCCCACCAGCGACATATCCGGCGGCAGCCCCTCGCGCTCGTTCACGAGGACGACTCCGCCTGCAGCGCCCGCTCCTCGAACGGCTGCACGACCACAAAGCCCTCGCCGCGAAACTTCATCTGGAACGACTCGCCGCTGCCCCGCCCGAAGAACGACTTGAGCTGCAGATTCGTCTTGAACTCCGGTGTCAGCGAGCCCGACCACGCCACCGTCGCGTTCGGATCGGTAAACACCGGATCGTCCGCCGTCACCCGGAACGCGATCGGGTCGTAGTGCGACGTGATCGCCACCAGCCCCGTCCCCTCCAGCCGCACGTTGAACAAACCGCCCGCGACCATCGCCGACAGCTTCTTCATGATCTTGATGTCCCAACCGAGCCCGTCCTCGAACGCGAGCAGGTCGCTCCCGTTCACGACGATCGCGTCATCGGTCAGGTGCAGGATCGTGATCTTCTTCCCCTCGTCGGCCAGGTACAGCTTCCCCTGCCCCTTCGCCTTCGTCAGCCGGGCCCCCTCACCGCTCAGCCCGCGCTTGATCAGCTTGCCGACCCCGTGCTCGAGTATCCCCTCTCGCACGAAATCCACATCGCCCCGGTAGGCGATCATCGACCCCATCTTCGTCCACACCAACCCGCTGCGGCTCCCTCCGAGATTGACCTCCAGAATCCGCTCACTCTCCAGTTCAAAGAACCCCTCGCCCAGGTCCTTCTCCGCCGACCGCTCCACAAACTCCTCGATCGAATAGCGTTGCATAGGCGCTCCTTTCGGCAAAGCCTACCGCAACACCGAAGCCCCATCTGCGGTGCCCCGAGACGAACCCCGACCCAAAAAAAGACAACCCCCGCCCGGGAGTCCCGGGCGGGGGCGCGGTCGATTCACTCCGTAGGAGTTGACCTGTTGCGGGCTGCACCAACGGCATCCCGTCGGCGGCCGCCTAGCGGCGCAGCCCCATCAAACAGTCCTGATTCGTCACTGGATCACCTCCTTCGTCAAGGCCATGCCGGGCCGTCGCGGCTGGACGGCCACCGCCCGACTCTTTACCCCCGGGCCGTCACCCGGGGCTCATCGCCCGGGGGCCCGCGCCGAAGCACCAGCCCTCGGTCGTCGCCGCCTTTCACGAACGCTTGGCCACGGGTTCTCCGCGCCGCACAGAACGCTGCCAACGACGATCTGACAATTGTCGTCTTTTTCTACGTCGCCGCAAGAGCAAAGTTGCACCAAAGTCCGTGGATTTCATCGCCCCGACCCGCCCCGATCCCCACCGGCGATCCCGCCCGGCTCAGGTCTCCAGATCGTCGAACGCGCCCTTCTCCGCCTGCTCGTCCACGTACTTCTGGAACGCCCCCATCTGGTAGCTCACAAAGCAGAACACATGGTGCAACGTCACCCACTCCAGATCCGTCGGGTCCTCATCAAGGTCCTTCCGCAACCGGTTCAACTCCGCCAAAAACGTCTCGGCCCGCATAGACACCTCCCTTGTGCTCCCGATCGTAACGCCCCGCCACCACGCACACGCCGCCCCCGCCTTACCCCGAGCGAACCACCGCACTCACCGCTCGCACAATCGCATACCCCGCCACCTGCGTCAGCACGATCGCCGGCCCCGGCTGCCAGTCCAGCTCAAAGCTCACCACCAGCCCGATCGACACCCCCGCGACCCCCGCCACCGCGCTGATGCCAAACACCGGCCACAGCCTCGAGCTGCACCGAAGCGCAGTCGCCCCCGGCAACACCAGCAGCGCCGTCGCCAACACCACACCCGCCAGCCGCATCGTCACCACGATCGCCAGCGCCAGCATCACCAGCAGCAGCGTGCGCACTAACCCCGTCCGCACTCCCACCGACACCGCCCCCACCTCGTCGAACGCCCAGAACAACAGCCCCCGCCGGAACCACCACAAAAGCGACAGCTCCACCGCAACGACGACCCCCGCCGCGACGACATCCCCCCACCGCACCCCCAGCACCGAGCCAAACAGCACACTCTCCACCCCAAACCCCGGCGCCTCATCCCTCGCGCGCATCGCCTCGGCCGCGTGCTGGATCATCACAAACCCGAGCGCCATCGCCGTCACCAGCACGATCCCGATCGCCGTGTCCGCGTTCAGCCCCTTCCGATCGGACAACGCCGCGATCCCCACCGCCGATACCACGCACGCCAGCGCCACCACGATCAGGATCCCCCAGTCACCGCCCGTCCCCGCCCCCAGCCCCAGCACCATCGCCAGCCCCACGCCGGCAAACGCCGCGTGACTCACGCCCTGCCCAATAAACGACATCCGTCGCAGCACCACCAGCGGACTCAGCACCGCGCACAACACCGACACCAACAGCCCCACCACCACCGCCGGCCAGAAGAGCGCCGCCAGCTCCGGCGGGCCGAAGAGATACTCAATCGTGCGCATGCCCGTCACCCTCCGCACCGTGCGCGTGGCTCGGGTCGTGGCACTCCTCCGCCCGGTGCGCATCGACGTGCACCGCGCCGAACACCCCCTCCACCTCGTGCCTGAACACCTCCGCCAGCACACCCGGCGTCAGCCCCTCGGGCGACCCGTGCGCGTGCAGCGTCCGGTGCAGACACGCCACCCGGTCGCACCCCGCCGCGATCGTCCGCAGATCGTGCGTCACCACCACCACCGTCACACCGAGCCCCCGCCGGATCTCCTCGAGCATCGTCGAGAACTGCTTCTGCCCCACCGCGTCGATCCCCACCGTCGGCTCATCCAGCACCAGAAGCCTGGGCCGCGACGCCAGCGCGCGCGCAATCATCGCCCGCTGCAGCTGCCCGCCGGAGATCCTCCCGATCGGCCGGTCACAAAACTCGCCGCACCCCGTCACCCCGAGGGCGTACTCCACCGCCTCCCGCGCCTCAGGCCCCGGAGCAGCCCACGGCCGCAGCCCAACCAGCGTCGGCATCTCCACGACCTGGCGCACACTCAGCGGGAACGCCAGCTCCGCGCCCGTCCGCTGCGGCACATACCCCAGCCATCCCGCTGCACGCGCCTGCGCGGGCGTACGCCCGAACACACGCACCCCGCCGCTCGTCGGCGCCAGCAACCCCAACGCGATCCGCACCAGCGTCGTCTTCCCCGCCCCGTTCGGACCAAGAATTCCCAGCCGCTCTCCCGGCTCGACCCGGAGCGAAATCTCCTCCAGCACGGGCTTGCCCGCACCGTCATAGGCAAACCCCACCCGGTCGAACTCGATCGCCGCGCCACCCTCCCGAGTTGGTTCGTGCGATTCGGTCATCCGTCCGTATCCGCGTTCCCACCAAGCACCGAGACCAAAGCGTCGAGATTCCCGTACATCATCCCGGCCCAATCGCCCGTACCCAGCGGGTCCAGCGTCCCCAGCGGCACGCCCAACTGCTCGGCGAGCCGCTCGGCCACCGCGCGGTTCATCTGCGGCTCGGTCAGCACCGCCCGCACGCCGCGGGCCTCCGCCGTGCGCACGATCTCGGCCATCCGCCCCGCCGAAGGGCCCGTCTGCTCGGCGACCTGAATCTCCGACGCCACCACCAGCCCGTACCGGTCGGTCAGCCGAGACCACGCCGCATGCTGCGTGATCAGCACCGCCCCCTGATGCGCTGCCAGTTGCTCGCGATACGCCGCGTCCACCTCGCGCACCTCCGAGAGCAGACCGGCAAGCCGGCCCGCCACAGCGCCCGTCGTCGCGGCATCCGCCCCCGCACGCTCGAGCGCCCGGACCACGCCCTCCGCCAGTTCCGGCAGGAACGCCTCGACCAGTGAGGGATCCAGCCACAGGTGCGGGTCGGCCCCGCCGTGCGCCGCGTGGTCGTGATCGTGGTCGGGCGAGTGCCCGTGATCGTCGTGGTCGTCGTCGGCAGCCTGCAAACCAAGCGCCCCCGCCATCGACAGCACCCGCGCCCCCTCGCGCACCGACGCCGGCAGCCCCGACTCGATCCCCATCCCCACCAGCACCACAAGGTCGGCCCGGCCCACCGACGCGATGTCGCTCGGCGACGGCGCAAAGCCGTGGGGCGAACCGCCCGGCGGCACCAGCGCCCGCACCTCCGCCTCGCCCGGCAACAACGACTTCACCAGCGACGCTAATGGCGGCACACTCACCACCACACGCACCGGCCCGGCCTCACGCGGCGGCTCCGCCCGCGAGCCGCACCCGGCCACCAGCCCCAGCGACAACACCGCCATCAGCCAGCCAACCGGCACGCCCCAACCCCGCGATCCGATCCACATGCCGCGTCTCCAGTGTCCCCGACCGGAGGAATGATAATGAGAACCGATTCTCACTGTCAACACCCCCAGCCCAGAATCCCCGTTCCGACGGGTATACTCTCAGCCCGATCGACAGCGATCGGACACACCCGGGGCGGTAGCTCAGTTGGTAGAGCGCATCGTTCGCAATGATGAGGTCAGGGGTTCGACTCCCCTTCGCTCCATTCCCCGAAAGGCCACGCAGCACACCCTCCCGCAGCGGCGGGTGCTCCGTGCAGGCGGCAGGCCGCGACCCTCTCGGGTGCCAAGGCCGCCTGACCCGGGCCCAAGCCGAGCCCGGCATCAGCCCCGCGCTTCACCATCCCCGGCCGGGCCCACTGGCCCTCCCGCCGCCATCGCACCGCCGATTCCCGTCCCCGCAGGCAGCACGCGGACCTCAAGCGGGCGAACAGAGTCGAGATGCACATCCCGCTGCGGAAACGCGATGACGATCCCAGCCTCGTCAAACAGGCTGTCGATGCGGTGACGGATGTCGCTCTCGATCTTCCGGCGATCCATCATCTTGCGCATCTTGATCCAGAAGTGCACCTCAAAGTTCAGCGAGTTGTCGCCAAACTCCGTGAACAGGACGATCGGCTCCGGCGTCTTCAGCACCCGCCCGTGCTCATCCACCGCAACCCGCAGCAGCTTGGCCACATCACGCGTCGGAGACCCGTAGGCCACCCCGACCGAGACATGGATGCGCACTCTCGACTCCGAGAGCGTCCAGTTGATCACGTTGGATTCGAGGAACGCGCTGTTCGGCACCACGATCTCCACATTGGCCCCCGTGAGCACCCGCGTGCTGCGGGCGCCGATGAGCTGCACCGTCCCGTAGAGGTCGCCGAGCTGGATCAGATCGCCGACGCGGATCGGGCGCTCGGCGATAAGGATCAGCCCGCTCATGAAGTTGTTCATGATGGCCTGACTGCCGAAACCAACGCCGATCGCGATCGCCCCGCCGAGGATCGCAAACGCCGTCAGGGGGATATTGACAGTCCGCAGCGCCAGGAACACAAAGCTGATCAACAACAGATAGAACAGGATCGAACGGATCGCCGCCGACGCGCCCTCGTTCAGGCCGAGTCTGGGGAACACACGACGCGCCAGCCAGTTGCTGATCAACCTCGACAGCGAGAATCCCACCAGCAGCAACACCAGCCCGATGACGATCTTGCCCACCGTGATCGAGCGGTCATCGACCGACGTGACCTCGAAGCCCCACGCCCCCGCCGCGGCCCGCCACACCCCGCGGACCCGATCCCCGAACGACACCTTCGACAGTTCCTGCCCGAGATCACCGAGCACCCGCTCGGCCAGCCTCCGGGTCGACTCGATGCTGACCGTGTTGGCATCCGACAACTCCCGCAGCGTCGTATTGAGCTGGAGTTCCTGCCGCAGCCAACCCGCGATCGGACTGTCTGACTCGACACCATCGAGGCGGGTCTGCAGCGACGCCCGCTCGCTCGCGATGTCCCGAAGCTCCAGATCCTGAATCCGGTACTCCGTGTCCAGGCTCTCCAGCAGGGCCCGTGCATCCGCGTCCCACGTCGCGATCGTCGCGCGGTCCTCCGTGCGCTGCCAGATCTTGAATCGCCTCTCCCACATCTCGCGGCGGGTCGCGAGCCGATCAAGCCGCTGCGCCAGCACCACCGCCTCGCGCTGGCGGACCTGAAACGCGAGGCGCTGCATCGCAACCTCTTCGGCAAGAGCCGGATCAGCGGTGCGGTCCGATTCGAGCCGCTGCTTGGCCGCGAGCCACTCCCGCTCCCGGAACGCCACGCGGCTCGGCTGAAGCTCGAGCTCCCGCCGGAGCTGGCTCTCCTGCGCCTCGATGTCCGCGATCCTCGACCGCAGATCGGCGACCGCAAACCCCGCATCCGCCGCGAACGCCCGCTCCCGCTCGGTCGTGAGCGCCAGCCGGGCGTCAAACACCTGCCGGAGCAACTCCTGCCGCTCATGCTCGATCTGGCGGAGCTGAAGCTCCTCGCTCGCCACGCGGCTCTGCAGTTCGCTCAACCGCAGCTGATTGGCCAGATCGCCCGCCTGCGCATCTTCCGAATTCCTCGCCGCAGCCTCTGCCGCACGCCGTCGAGCGATCTCCGACTGATCCAAAGTCGCCCGGGCACGTTCCCGGGTCTGCGCGGCCGCGGTTTCGCCCGCTTCGAGGGTCTCCAGACGCCCACGCAGAGTGCGCAGCTCATCACGAACCGCGTCGAGCATGACAATCGAATAGGGCGGCGGCTCGGCCGGTCCCGCCCGCCGAAGCGTCTCAAGCTCCTCAGTCAGCTGCGCGAGCGCGACGCGGGATTCCTCCACCTGCGAAAGCGTGTTGCGGTGCTGCTGCAACAGCAACTCCACTCGCTCAAGCAACGCCTCCTCCTGCTCGAGCGTCGCGGCAGGCTGCCCACCACCGGCCGCCAACTGCGCACGAACACGCTCGAGCTCGGCCGCGACCGTTGCCAGCCTCGACTCCAGCTGCACCGCCAGCGGAGGATCATCGGCACCCTCCACACCGCCCGCGTCCTGCGCCCGACCGAGGCCCGGAAGCACCAGAACGCAGAAGACAAGCGCGCCGACGAATGCCGCCGTGCGTCTCGAAAATAAGCAGATCATGCGAGCCCTTCCTCCATCAGAGCAAGGCCTCGGTGCCCCGCAGAGCAAACCGGGCCGGGGCAGAAGAACCCTTCCGCATGCTACCGCAGAATCCACGGTCCCGCCGAGACCGCCCCGCCTTCATCCGGAACCGCCCGGGTCCCCCCATCCCGTGCACGACCTGAAAGCCCACGCCCGCTTTCCCAATCAGCTTGTCAGCGGGATGCCCGCCCGACCCGCGCACGCAAACCGCCCCCGGAGACCTGACATGCGGAAGAGCCTACCCCGACTTGCCGTGGCCGCGGCCCTTCTGACCGCCGGGACCCACCTCGCCCTGCCCGCTCTCGCCCAGGACGCTCGCACGAACGCAACGGTCGGCGAGAGAGCCACGACCCCCACGGCTCAGGACGCCCGCCAACTGCAGGCCGCCCGGCAGTGGGACGCCGCCGCGTCGGCCTGGGCCTCGCTTGCCCGGCTCGATCCGAAGAACGGCGAAGCGGTCTTCAATCTCGGCTACTGCCTGCACATGGCCGGGCACATCGAGCAGGCCCTCGAGGTCCACCGGCGCGCGACCGAATTCGAGCAGTACCGAGGCCTCGCCCTCTACAACACCGCCTGCGCCCACGCCCTGCTCGGCGATCCCGACGCCGCGATCCGCGCCCTCGAGGCCTCCGCCGACGCCGGCTACTCCCTCTCCAACGCCCGCAGCGACTCCGACCTCGACAGCCTCCACAACGACCCGCGCTTCCGGGCACTCCTCGACCGCCCCGCGCCCGGCATCCGCGGCAAGGTCCGCCAGCTCATGACCGACGCCGAAGCCGTCTACGCCCACTACGCACCCGGAATCCGCCAGAACCTCGACTCCATCGCCGAAGCCGCCGAGGCACAGGCCCAAGGCCTCGCCCAATCGATCATGCAGCACGAACGCCTCGGGCCCATCGCCCGGCGTCTCGCCAGCCTCGTCGGTGCCGACCGGACACAACCCCGCACCGCCGAACAACCCCAAGGCCAACCCGGCACCGCGCCGTCACTCGCCGCAGCACAATCGCTCCAGCAGTCCGGCAACTGGACCAAGGCCGCGGAGGCATACGCCGCCATCCTCGAGCGCGAGCCGCAGCACGCCGCCGCCGCGTTCGGAAAGGCGTATTGCCTCCACATGAGCGGCAACCTCGCCGAGGCCATCCCCGCCCACCAGCGGGCCGCCACCTTCCCGCAGTTCAAGGGCATCGCTCTCTACAACCTCGGCTGCGCCTACGCGCTCACCAACAAGCCCGACCAAGCGTTCGAGGCCCTGCAGAAGTCACTCGAGGCAGGCTTCGACCTGAAGCGCTACCTGACGACAGACACAGACCTCAAGAGCCTGCACCAGGACGGCCGGTTCGCCGTCCTCCTCGCCCGCGTCAACGGCGGTCTCTGACCCGCCAGACCCCCGGACTCGCCCGCACGCGCCCTCAACCCCTCAGCACCCCTCAGCCCACAGGTTCAGGAACTCCAGGAAATCCTGCGTATCGACCGTGCCATCGCCGGTCAGGTCGGCGATCAAGTCCCTCGCGACCCAGTCGTTGAGATACGCCAGGAAGTCCAGCGTGTCCACGCTCCCGTCCGCGTTCCAGTCCGACACACACCCCACCACCTCACCGCGCACCAGCACCTCAAAGAGCGGCACCTCCGGGTCGTTCGACGCGATCACCAGCACCGCCTCGTAGACGCCCACCGTCGAGGTGTCGAGCGTGATCTCGTGCACATTGAACGGATCGCCCGCAGCATCGTGCTGGATGCCACCCGGCGCCCCGAACGGCGCTTCCACGCCGAGCGCATACTCGAGCACCCCGACCCCGTCCGGCCCCCACAGCACCGTGTCCCCGGCGTTCCCCGCCGTCAGCAGCTCCGTCGCCACCGCCCCCACCGTCACCGTGCCGAAGTCGATCACCGCATCGGCACCCAACCGCGCCGGCACCACCAGGTCGAGCATCACCGGCAGGTGCCCCGACCCGTTGCAAATGAGCTTCAACGCGTCGGCGATGTCCGCGCCGACCATCTCGTTGCCCTCGCTCCGCAGCACCGTGTTGAACGACGACCCGTCGTTGCCCCAGCAGCGGTACGAATGGTTCGGATCGTCCCACGCGCTCCGCGAATAGGGGATCGCCGCCTGGCCCACATAATCAGCCCCGTCCCCATCCACCAACGACGCCGAGACCAGCAGCTGGTCGTACCGGTCGTCCACCCCGCCAGCGCCGATCGGATCCTGGGTATGGATATACCGGAACGTGCTGCTGTTGTTCCACGACCCCGGAGAGGCGATCGGGTCAACAAACTGCCCATCGTCCCGCACGATGATCAACTCCTGATACGCCCCTTCGTTGGAGGAACGAATGTTGAAGTCACCTCCGAGAATGAAGTGCTGGCCGTCAGGCAGCGCCTCCGCATCGGCGCGGATGCGCTGCGCCTCCAGCAGCCGACGGGCCTCGTTGGAGCCCCCCGTGCTCGCCTTCATGTGCGAGGAATACAGCGAGATCACGCCCTCGATCGACCCGTACCCCACCAGCCGCACGTCGTAGCGGTTGATATCCCGCGGGTGGTTCGGCGACGCCCCGCCCTGTGCCACGACCACAGAGCCCAGAAGTTCGACCTTCGAGGTCCGGTACAGGAACCCGTTGTCCGTGTCGTTGCCGTCCACAAACGGCGCAGCCGCCCAGTCGCCGGGAGAATCCGGCGCCGCGTTCAGGATCTGCACCAACTGCTGCACCGACGAGTCGCTCAGCATCTCCTGCAGCAGGAACACATCGGGCGCCATCGACCGCCCATCAAACACCCCATAGACCGCCGTCTCGAACGCCGCGGCACGCCCGCCCGAATAGTTGGACACGTTCCACGTGACAACACGGAGCCCATCAGCCTGCGCAGTCGCCGCGAGGGCGAGCGTGGCCGAAAGGACGAGACGAGCGGTTCGGGTCAATCTTGGCATGGCGGGAGTGTACGGGGCGCATCACCCCCAACCCCTGACGCGAGCCCAAACACAGCCAGAAGTCGCTCAAGCACACCCGCAGAACCCCATTATCGGGGCACCGGCCGGCCCCGACCCCGCCTACCGCGCCCACCCGCACTCGCTGCACCCCGCGAGATAGTCCTTCGCCAGGGAATACCCACACCGCGGACACTGACATCGCCGACGCCGACGCTCCGCTCGATGCTGCCCAAGCACGATCGCGATGAGCCACCAGAGTCCACCGTGCAGCACTGTGTCGGCAAGCATCCCGATCCACAAGGGCCGCAGCGCGAGCGGCGGATCGCCCCAACCGCTCGGAGTCCCCAGCGCCGGGATGTCGATACCCCGCTCGTGATACTCGTTCATGGCACGGAGCAGCGGAGGAAGCGATTCCGCACTCGTGGCCCCACGGGAATAGGTCAGCGCGTAGAACGGGAACCCAACGCTCCCGATCTCACTGCCCGTCCGCGGCTGGCTGATCTTGATCCCGAACCCGACGTTGTGTCCGCGAACCGCCAGCCGCGACTCCGCGACCGAGGCCATGTTCAGCGCCCTGCCGCCGCCCGGAAGATGAAGCAACGCCGCGATCAACCACGCCACCCCGACCGTCGTGGCAAACCCCAACAGCGCAAACTTCCCGACCCGCTCGATCGGTACCGGCCGCCAAGTGCGAGAGCGCTTCACCAAAACCTCCCCGGCTCCCGATACACCGCTCCGCGCAGCGCGCCGCACCCCACGCGACCAGGCGACCGTCCGCGGCAGGCTGAGGCCCAACTCTGCATCCACAAATGACCAATCCGCCACTTCGCAATGTGCAACGTCATGACTGTCCCCCGCATCCCGCACACCGTCGTCCGGGCCGTGCGTCTCAGTCTACCGTCCTCCGCCACACACCCCAACTCCACGCCCGAACTTCAACCGCCCCGCCAACCCGCAGTAGACTCTGAATACCGCGGAAGCGAATCCGACTCCGCCACACCTGCCCGCAGCAACCCCGACCGCTCGGAGTCTCGTCCATGCGCATCCCCGCCGCCCTCCTCCTCCCCCTCCTTCCCGCACTCCTCGGAACCCCCACCGCCGCCCAGCAGGCAACCCAACCCGCCGCCGACCCGACACTGCATTCACGCGGCCTGCACGGCTACATCGGCTTCAGCGCAATCCAACCCACCGATCGCACCCAATACAGCGCGGGCATCGGGTTCTACTCCGCCGTGTGGTCGCTCGCCGACCAGCCCCTGGCCAACTTCCAGATCGGCCTGGCCAGCACGTGGATCATGCCCGACAATTCCGACAACAAAGACACACCCCTCGCCCCGGAGGGAACGCTCGCCCGGACCTGGCCCGAGCGCGGCCCGACATGGGACAGCGTCTTTCAGACCGTCGAAGGCGGCATCGGCTACTGGGCCCGCAACCACTTCCGCTACGGGCCGCCCAAGTTCAGCATGAACGCCACGCCGCAGTGCTACGACTACGAAGTCGGCTCGCCCGGCTGGTCGTTCTTCTACAGCAACGAAGCCCTCCCCGACGACCGCCTCGGCATCGCCCAACTCTCCAACCGTCTCCTCATCCCCCCCGACGGCCTGCCCTTCGAGGGCCAGCCCAACGGAGAGTTCCTCGGCTACACCTGGATGGCACTCCCCTTCACCGACGCTACCGACGACGACACCCCTACCGGTGATCAGAGCTGGACCTGCTTCCTGCACACCAACAACTTCAAGGGCCCGATCGCCTACTACATCCCGGAGACCTGGAGCAAGATCGGCAAACTGTTCGACGAGCCCTTCCTGCACGGCCGCGGCCTCGACGCCCGACCCGGCATCGCCGGCGGCGGCGCGATGGAGATCAACACCGTCCCGCGCTACGACGCCCAAGCCGCCGACGGCACCCTCTACTCCAAGATCCCAGCCCTCCGGTTCCCCGTCGATGATGCGGCCGAAGCCGTGCTCGTGCAGGATGTCACCTACTACGCCAAGTCCGCGCTCTACGACAGTTTTAAAGCCTGGCGGGACGGCGGACCCGCCTGCTCGGGAACACTCGACCAGCGCGGCGCATGGAAATGCCAGCTCACCACCCGCACCACGCGCTACGACCAGGCCGGCACGCCCCTCGGCGGCATCGAAGCCGCCTTCGACACCAAGGTGTTCGACGGCGACGCCTGGGGACTCGAGTGGTTCGGCAGCGACCTCACCAAAACAGGCATGTTCCCGCAGTACTTCAAGCAGACCGACCAAGGACGAGTCGCGATCCCCGCATCGCAGGTCCCGCCCGAGACCGGACTCCTGCAACAGCAGTTCCCGCTCGCCGGGCCCGGCGACGAATACACCTCCCCCACCACCGGCGCATGGGCCGAGCCCGGCCCCATCACCGGACCGTTCACCGTCACACTCCTCGACGGCTCCGTCGTCACCTACGCATGGTTCCGGTTCGTCGATCAACCTTCGTTCCAGCAATACGGCTGGAGCCCCGAGCGCAAGGCCGCGCTCCAGGCACTCGTCGAAAAAATCCACGCCGAGTGGCCCATCGACCGCAACTACATGCCCCCGCCGTCATCCGGCGAGCTCGTTAGCCTCGACCCCGCCCTGCTGGTTACCCCGCCCGCGGGCATGGAAGTCGGCTACGTCCCGATCGTCACGGGACAGGCAGCGAGATAGCCCGGCACCGTCATGAACTCGGCAAGGCGCGTGCGCCAACGCCAACCGCCCGCGACCCGCCCAAGCCCAAGGCGAGCCGCCGTCGCACGGCGCCGTCACACCGACCGGCCCGGCGCAGTGACCTATCCCCCGAGCACATCAAACCACTCGTGCCGCCGCAGATAGCGCTCCAGACACCGCAGATCCCCCGCGTCCGCCGACCCGTCCCCGTCCAGATCCTCCGGCACCGCGTGCAACCGGTGCAGGTCCTCGATGTCGATCTCGCCATCGGCATCAACATCCGCCGCGCACGCCTCCAGCCCGATCAGCCGGAATACCTCCACCGCGTTGGTGCTCACCGGGTCGCCATCGTCCACCACGCCCACCAGCGCGTGCGATGTCGGCGACAGCCGCGGCCCCAGGCACAGCCCCTCCAAATTGTTGTGCCCGCCCGAATACACCAACGTCTTGCCCACCGGCGTGTACTCAGCCCCGATCAGCCCGTCGAGCCCCGACACATCCGTCGCGTTCGCAAACTCCACCCGATACACCCGCGTCAGAAACAGCGGCGCAGTCCACGCCAGCGAACGCTCTACCGCAAGCAACGTCCCGTCAGGCAACGACACCAGCTCCGACAGCCCGCTCTGCCCCGGGTTCCCGAACGGGATCCGCGGCCCGTGCATCGGCTCCACCTCGTAGGCGTGCTGCGACAACGCCTCCCCATCGGGCCCGAGCCTCAGCAACCGCACCACCGTCCCCGCCTCCGGCGTCGCGCGCCCCCCGTCCACCGTCAGCGCCTCCTCGTTGCCCGTCCACACAAACGCCGGATCAAACGACAGCGACTCGAGCCCCAGATTCCCCCGCCGCGACGAGTACACCGCCGGCACCGACAACGTTCGCACGAGCGCCCCGTCGTCCAAGCGAAACTCCCGCACCGTCATCGCGCCCTCGTGGCTCACCAGCACCGTCCCCGCGCAAGTCGCCGCGACCCCCTCGTGATCGCCCGACCCGCCGAGCGTCAGCCCGCGCACCCCGTCGAGCCCCACGACCGACCCGTCCGCCGCCAGCCCGAGCTCGAACAACACCAGCTTGTCGCTGTTGTCCATCACCGCCGCGTACGACTCGCCCCCGAGCCACGTCACCCCGCTGAGCCCAGAAATCGCAAACGACACATCGTGCTGATCGACCGCCGCCCCCGGCAACGCCACCGACCCGGCGTGCTCGATCGCCAACTGCGCCGACACACCGCTCACCGCGACCTGCACGGCCGTCACCGCCGCACCCAACGCACCCGGTCGCCGCACGCCTCGCACAACCGCTCCTCTCATCCCCGCCCGCCAGGCGCTCGCCGCCGCGTCCGATCCACGGTACGCTGTCACCCAATCACCACGATACCGAAGGGCCCGACCAATGCAAGACCATACCGACAATACCATCTCCCGCCGGCGCTTCCTCGCCCAGTCCTCCGCATTCGCCGCGGCCCCGCTCATTCTCTCGAACCCCGCCTCCGCCCGCCGCGCCGTCGCCAACGAGCAGCTCGGCATCGGCTTCATCGGCATGGGCATCCGAGGCCGCAACGTCCTCAACGGCTACTTCAAGAACAACGCCCGCGCCCGCGTCCTCGCCGTCTGCGATGTCGACACCGCCCGCCGCGAGCACTTCCAGAACCTCGTCAACGAGCACAACAGCAACACCGACTGCGACGCCTACAACGACTACCGCGACCTCCTCGCCCGCCCCGACATCGACGCCGTCGTCATCACCACACCCGACCACTGGCACGTCCTCCAGTCCATCCACGCCGCCCAGGCCGGCAAGGACATCTACTGCGAGAAGCCCCTCACCCACTCCCTCGAAGAATCCCGCGCCATCATCCAGGCCGTCCGCGCCCACAACCGTGTCTTCCAGACCGGCAGCCAGCAACGCTCCGAATACGACCACAAGTTCTGCCAGGCCGTCGAGTACGTCCGCAACGGACGCATCGGCCCCGTCGTCAGCGCCAACGTCGGCGTCGGCGACGCACCCATCCCCTGCGACCTCCCCGGAGAGTCCATCGAGCCCGGGCTCGACTGGGACCGCTGGCTCGGACCCGCACCCTCACGCCCCTACCACTCCGACCTCGCCCCCCGCGGCATCATCAACCACTACCCCGCCTGGCGACGCTACTCCGAATACTCCGGCGGCTACTTCGCCGACATGGGCGCACACCACTACGACATCGCCCAGTGGGGCATCGACGCCGACGCATCCGGCCCCTTCGAGATCGTCCCCCCGCTCGACGAAACCTCCATGCGCGGCGCCAAGCTCCGCTTCGAAAACGGCGCCGAGATCTTCCACGGCGGCCCCAACGGCACCACCTTCGTCGGCACCACCGGCCTCATCCACGTCGACCGGGGCCGCATCGTCCCCGTCCCCGGCAACCTCTTCGAAACCCCCATCGGCGAGGACGAACTCCACATCCCCCGCCACACCAACCACGTCGAAAACTGGCTCGACTGCATCCACTCCCGCGAGAAGCCCATCTGCGATGTCGAGATCGGCGCGCGCACCGCCGCCTGCTGCCACCTCGTCAACCTCGCCTACAAACTCCGCCGCAAACTCACCTGGGACTGGCGCTCCTGGCGCTTCGAAAACGACGACGAAGCCAACACCCTCCTCGCCCCGCCCCGCCGCACCGGCTACGAACTCCCAACCGTGTAGCCCTCGCGCAAGACCCCTAAGCGTCAGCGCCGGGCCTTCATCCCAACCCTAAGCGTCAGCGCCGGGCCTTCTCCCGAGCCCTAAGCGTCAGCGCCGGGCCACCCCCGACCGTCAACGCCGGGCCACCGTGGAACTCCCCCATTCACGAAAGCGACACGCGCGCGCACCCCCACACCCACCCCTGCTACCCTCCGCGCATGCCCACCTACACCCTCCCCAATGCCCACACCCCCGCCCCCGTCCCGCCAAACACCGCCGTCATCATCGCCTCAGGAGACTCCCGCCTCTCCGCCAACTCCCTCTGCTGGCCCAC
>Ga0070728_10000108_pt1 | contig 180309 bp, 161 predicted proteins | sample tdDd471_FD_66723 | JGI IMG/M metagenome (GOLD analysis project Ga0070728, IMG submission 66723) | Marine sediment microbial communities from the Atlantic coast under amendment with organic carbon and nitrate - tdDd47.1 | ecosystem: Environmental > Aquatic > Marine > Coastal > Sediment... | reverse complement strand
CAGCGCAGGAATGCGACCTCGAACGGGTGCAGGTCGCGCGCCGCGAACTTGATCAGCCCGCCCATCACCGCGAAGGCGAGACCGGCGAGCGTCATCCAGACCGCGACGCGCATGGGTCCGGGCAGCCGGCCGAGCGGATCGCCTCGATCGGGGGCCTGGTTGCTGACCGCGTGGGCGATCGGAGCTGGCGGGATGGGAGAGGGAGCCATGGATGCCGTGGACAGGGACCGGGCGAGCGTAGTACCGAACCGGTCGAGGAACCAGCCGCGAGGGGGGCCGCGTGGACCGCGCTGTCATTCTGCTGCTCGGCCAGGCTTTCGACGCACTGGTCGGCGAGCCGGACGCGTTGTGGCGCCGGGTTCCGCACCCGGTGGTGCTGGCCGGCCGGCTGATCGGCTGGCTCGACCGAAGCTGGAACCTGGACAGCGATCCGCCCTCGAAACGGCGCGACCGCGGTGTCGCGGCGCTCGCGGTCGTGCTGATCGCCGCCGGCGCGGTCGGGTCGGCCCTGGGCGGGGCGTTCGAGCACCTCGGGCTGCTCGGCGGGCTGCTCGAGGCGGGCGTGGTCGGCGTTCTGCTGGCACAGCGGTCGCTGCACGATCACGTCACGACGGTCGCCGACGCCTTCCTGCGCGACGGCCTGTCCGGCGCCCGGCATGCGGTCTCGGCGATCGTCGGGCGGGATCCGGCCACGCTGGACGAGGCGGGGGTGTGCCGGGCGGCAGTCGAAAGCGCCGCCGAGAACTTCTCCGACGGCGTGGTGGCGCCGGCGTTCTGGTACCTGATCGGCGGGTTGCCGGGGCTGCTGGCCTACAAGGCCCTGAACACGGCCGACAGCATGATCGGCCATCGCAGCGACCGGCACCGGCATTTCGGCTGGGCCGCGGCCCGGCTCGACGACCTGGCCAACTGGGTGCCGGCGCGGCTGTCGGCCCTGCTGGTGGTCGCCGCGGCCTGGACCATGCCCGACGGCGAGCCGACGGCGGCGTGGCAGGCGGTCCGGCGCGATGCCGGCCGGCATCGCTCGGTCAACGCCGGCTGGCCGGAGGCGGCGTTCGCCGGCGCGCTCGGCCTGCGGCTCGCCGGTCCGCGGGTCTATGGCGGGACGGCGGTCGAGGATGCCTGGATGGGCGACGGTCGTACGACGGCGACCCCCGAGGACATCCGGCGGGCGCTCGCGCTGTTTCGCCGGGCCTGCCTCGGCCTCGCGGTGCTGGCGGTGCTGGTGGCGTTCGGCTCGTGATCGGCGCTCAGTCGTTGCGGACCGGCCCGGCGCCGACCGCGCGCGAGCGGCCGAGCCAGCGCTGCAGCGGCATCGAGGCCAGCCAGCCGAGCGCGACACCGAACTGATCGAACACGAAGTCGGCGATGTCGGCGTTGCGGGCCGGGTCGAAGGCCTGCATCAGCTCGACCACGAGGCCGGCGTTCATCAGGATGATCGCCAGGATGCCCGCGCTGACCCAGCGTCCGAGCAGCGGGACCGCGACCAGTGTCGCCGTGAAGAAAGCCAGCAGATGCTCGACCTTGTCGGCCTGCACCATGTGGCCCCAGGTCAGCAGTTCCTCGGGGGTCTCCAGGCTGAACCAGGCCGCAATGTTCAGGGCGACCACATAGAGGGCGGCCCAGGCGATGCGACTCCGCATCCGGCGCGATCGCCGCCGCCGCCGTCGCTCGCGCCGCTTGCGGCGATCGATGGCCCGGCGGGCGGCACCCAAGGCGTCCGATTCGGCCGTCACGCTGTTCCCTCGAGGGCCCGTCCCACCTGCATACTAAAAGATGCAGCCCGGCTTGGCGAGAGTCGCCCCCCTTGTCGGAACTCGGCTACCGTCAGAACTCGGCCGAATCGATCACCATCGGCTCGTCGGCGGCCGACTTCGCCCACTCCTTCATCGCGTCCAGGTTCCAGACGGCGTCGGCGTAGGCCTGCTCGACCTCGCCCAGGGCAACCGCGTAGGTGCGGAAGCGGGACACCACCGGCGCGAACATGGCGTCGGCGATCGTGAAGCGGCCGAACAGGAACGGCCCGTCGGCGCCGTAGCGCGACCGGCACTGCCGCCACAGGGCGGCGATCCGGTCGATGTCCTCCTTGACCCCCGGCTTGCGGCCCTCCTCCGGAAACCGCGAGCGGATGTTCATCGGCATGTGGGTGCGCAGGGCCGTGAACCCGGTGTGCATCTCGGCCGAGATCGAGCGCGCGACCGCCCGGGCGGCGCGGTCGTCCGGCCACAGGCCGGCCTCCGGGCGCTGCTCGGCGGCGTACTCGCAGATCGCCAGGCTGTCCCAGACCGTCAGGTCGCCGTGCTTCAGCGCCGGGAGGCGACCCGAGGCCGAGTGCTTCAGGATCGCTGCCTTGGTGCCGGATTCGTCGAGCGGGATCAGGATCTCGTCGAACTCGATTCCCGCATGACGGAGTGCGAGCCACGGTCTGAGCGACCATGACGAGTAGTTCTTGTTGCCGATAACGAGGGTGAACTCAGCCACGCGGCGATCCTCCGGAACTTCCTGGACGAACACATGTAAGCGCCTCGCTTGTCGCCGTGAAGCCCCGAGCGGTATACCGTCGGCAAACTGCTGCGATTACGGAGACTTCCCGTGTCCTACAATCTCGTCGGGCGGGCGACCGCCGGAACGGTTCCGATCACCCCGGTCACCGCGTCGGGCGTCGATGCCTGGCTTGCCGCCGCCGAGAAGCGCGCCGCCGCCTGGGTGCGTGCCACCGGCTTCAAGGCCAAGGCCGGCGACGTCGCCCTCATCCCCGACGACAAGGGCGGGCTGTCGCGGGTGCTGCTGGGGGTCGAGAGCGCCGAGCGCACCGGCCTCTGGGACTACGCCGGGCTGCCGGGCACCCTGCCGGCCGGGCGCTACGCGATCGATTCGGAGATCGCGCCGGCCGACGCCACCCGCGCCGCCCTCGGCTGGGCGCTGGCGACCTACCGGTTCGACCGCTACACCAAGATGCCGGCGGCCGAGGCCGAGCTGGTCTGGCCGAAGGGCGCCGACCGCGGCTACGTCGAGCGCGCCGCCGCCGGCAGCGCGCTGGCCCGCGACCTGATCAACACCCCGGCCAACGACCTCGGGCCGACCCAGCTCGCCGAGGTCGCCAAGGGGCTGGCCAAGGAGTTCAAGGCGAAGTTCTCGGTGCTGGTCGGCGACCAGCTGCTCAAGAAGAACTACCCGACGATCCACGCGGTCGGCCGGGGGGCGACCGACGCGCCGCGGCTGATCGACTTCACCTGGGGCGACCCGTCGCATCCGAAGGTCACCCTGGTCGGCAAGGGCGTGTGCTTCGACACCGGCGGCTACGACCTCAAGCCGTCGAGCGGGATGCTGCTGATGAAGAAGGACATGGGCGGCTCGGCCCAGGTCCTGGGGCTGGCGCGCATGATCATGGACGCCGGGCTGAAGGTCCGGCTGCGGGTCATGGTGCCGGCGGTCAAGAACATGGTGTCCGGCGACGCCTTCCTGCCGATGGACGTGATCCGCACCCGCAAGGGGCTGACCGTCGAGATCGGCAACACCGACGCCGAGGGCCGGCTGGTGCTGTGCGACGCGCTGGCCGAGGCCGATTCGGAGAAGCCGGACCTGCTGCTCGACTACGCGACCCTGACCGGCGCCGCCCGGGTGGCGCTCGGCACCGACCTGCCGGCGCTGTTCAGCAACGACGACGCGGTGGCCGGCGACTGGATGCGGTGCGGCCTCGACGAGGAGGACGCGGTCTGGCGGCTGCCGCTGCACGCGCCCTACAAGGCGATGCTGAAGACCAAGATCGCCGATCTGTCGAACACCGGCAGCGCGCCGTTCGCCGGCGCGATCACCGCCGCGCTGTTCCTGGAGCACTTCGTTTCGCCGACGACGCGCTGGGCGCATATCGACCTGATGGCCTGGAACAACAAGGACCGGCCGGGTCGGCCCGAGGGCGGCGAGGCCATGGCAATGCGCAGCGCTTTCCGTATGATCGAGCAACGTTTCGGCGGCTAACGGTTTCCGGTTTCGAAACGATCGCCGGGCGGGTATGCTCGGTTCGCTCGCGTAACGACCATGGTCGCGGGCTGTTCGGGGCGCTAGAAGGGGCGGCATGCAGGCGGCGGATCAGCACCGGGCGTTGAACCTTTGGCGTCTGGCGACCGTCGCGAGCGTGCGACGGGACGGGCCCGATCTCACGGCGCGCCAGATGGCGATTCTGCTGACGGTCTATATGACGCCGCCGCCGCACACCGTGCGCGGCCTCGCCGAAACCATGGGCATCTCGAAGCCGGCGGTGACCCGGGCGCTCGATCGCCTGGGCGACCTCGGCTTCCTGCGCCGCAAGGTCGACGACGCCGACCGGCGCAGCGTGCTGGTCCAGCGCACGGTCAGGGGCTCGGTCTATCTGTCGGAGTTCGCCGAGCTGGTGCGCGGCGCGCAGCAGACGCTGGACGGCGACCCGACGGCGGAGCCGTGAGGCGACGATCCCGCCCGATCACAAAGCGTTGGATGACTACCTTGTAAGGCCGGCGCCATTTTCCGGTCACACCCGACGTGTGTAAGATCGGGCGCGTTTCCCGAGCCGCGAGGATCCCGATGCCGACAGCCCGTCTCCGAGCCGCCGCCGTCCTGCTCCTGGGTCTAGCCTTCGGATTGCCCGCAGCGGCGCCGGCCATCGGGGCCGAGTACACGGCACCGCCGGCGCACGGGATCGCCATGCACGGCGACCTGAAGTATGCGCCCGACTTCGCCCACTTCGACTACGTCGATCCGGCAGCGCCGAAGGGCGGCACCATCGTCAGCGAGGCGACCGGCAGCTTCGACAGCTTCAACCAGTTCATCCTCCGCGGCCAGACCGCCGCCGGCATCACGCTGATCTACGACAGCCTGACCGAGCAGGCCCAGGACGAGCCGTTCAGCGAGTACGGCGTCCTGGCCGAGACCGTGGAGCTGCCGGAGGACCGGTCGTGGGTCGCCTTCAACATCCGGCCCGAGGCCCGGTGGCACGACGGCAAGCCGGTGACCGCGGAGGACGTGGTCTGGACCTTCAACACCCTGGTCGAGAAGGGCGCGCCGTTCTTCCGCGCCTACTATCGCGACGTCGCCGAGGTGAAGGCGACCTCGGAGCGCCGGGCGCTGTTCGTGTTCCGCAAGGGCGTCGTGAACCGCGAGCTGCCGCTGATCCTCGGGCAGCTGACGATCCTGCCGAAGCACTGGTGGGAGGGCAGGGACTTCAACCAGCCGCTGCTCGAGCCGCCGCTCGGCTCCGGCCCGTACCGGGTGAAGACCTTCGAGACCGGCCGCTCGATCACCTACGAGCGGGTGGCCGACTACTGGGGCAAGGACGTCCCGGCGATGCGCGGGCGCTGGAACGCCGACACCATCCGCTACGAGTACTTCCGCGACCGCGACGTCGCCACCGAGGCGTTCAAGGCCGGCGCCTTCGACCTGCGGCTGGAGAACTCCTCGAAGCGCTGGGCCACCGCCTTCGACTTCCCGGCCCTCAAGGCCGGCATGGTCACCAAGGAGGAGGTCCACCACCAGAACGTCGCCGGCATGCAGGGCTTCGTCTTCAACATCCGCCGGCCGATGTTCCAGGACCGCAAGGTGCGCGAGGCGATCGGCTACGCCTTCGACTTCGAGTGGACCAACAAGACGCTGATGTACGACGCCTATACCCGGACCGACAGCTACTTCGACAACTCCGATCTCGGCTCCTCCGGGCTGCCGACAGGGGCCGAGCTGGCGCTGCTGGAGCCGTTCCGCGACAAGCTGCCGCCGGAGGTGTTCACCAAGGAATTCACGGTCCCGAAGACCGACGGCACCGGCAACCCGCGCCAGAACCTGCGCACCGCCCTGAAGCTGCTGCGCGAGGCCGGCTGGTCGGCCGAGGACGGCGTCATGCGCAACGCCCGGGGCCAGGAGCTGGGCTTCGAGATCCTGCTGCTGAGCCAGTCCGGGATGGAGCGGATCGCCCTGCCGTTCGTCGCCAACCTGGAGAAGATCGGGATCAAGGCGACCGTCCGCAACGTCGATCCGGCGCAGTACCAGAACCGGGTGCGCGACTTCGACTTCGACATGATCGTCGGGTCGTTCGGGCAGTCGCAGTCGCCGGGCAACGAGCAGCGCGACTACTGGAGCTCGGCGGCCGCCGACCTGCAGGGCTCGCGCAACGTCGTCGGGATCAAGGACCCGGTGGTCGACGCCCTGGTCGAGAAGGTGATCCAGGCGCCCGACCGGGCGGCCCTGGTGGCGGCGACCCGGGCGCTCGACCGGGTGCTGCTGTGGGGGTTCTACGTGGTGCCGCATTTCCACAGCGAGTCGTACCGGTTGATCTACTGGAACAAGTTCGACAAGCCGGCGATCACGCCGAAATACGGCCTCGGCTATCCGGACACCTGGTGGGTCGACCCCGCCAAGGTAGCGGCCATCGAGGCGTGGCGCCGGACCGGCAAGTAGCCGTCGCGACGGGCAGGGGAGACGCTGGGTGGCCGCCTATATCGTCCGACGCCTGTTGCTGATCGTGCCGACCCTGGTCGCGATCATGGTGCTGAACTTCACGATCGTGCAGTTCGCGCCGGGCGGACCGATCGACCAGATCATCGCCCAGATCGAGGGTCGCGGCGACACCGTCGGCGGCCTGACCGGCCAGCGCTCGGAGACCGTCGGCCAGCAGTCCTCCGGCGAGGGCCAGACCCGCGGCACCCGCGGCCTCGACCCCGAGTTCATCGCCCAGCTCGAGAAGCAGTTCGGCTTCGACAAGCCGCTGTACCAGCGCTTCCTGCTGATGATGGGCAACTACGCGGTGTTCGACTTCGGCGACAGCTTCTTCCAGGCGCGCAGCGTCACCGACCTGATCCTGGAAAAGATGCCGGTGTCGATCTCGCTCGGGGTGTGGACGACCCTGCTGGTCTACCTGATCTCGATCCCGCTCGGCATCCGCAAGGCGGTGCGCGACGGCTCGCGCTTCGACGTGTGGACCAGCGCGGTGATCGTCGTCGGCTACGCGATTCCCGGGTTCCTGTTCGCGGTGCTGCTGGTGGTGCTGTTCGCCGGCGGCAGCTACCTGCAGGTGTTCCCGCTGCGCGGCCTGGTGTCGTCGAACTGGCACGAGCTCGGGCTGGTCGACAAGGTGCTCGACTATCTCTGGCACATGGTGCTGCCGATCACGGCCATGGTGATCGGCGGGTTCGCCAGCCTGACCATGCTGACCAAGAATTCGTTCCTGGAGGAGATCAACAAGCAGTACGTCCTGACCGCCAAGGCCAAGGGGCTGGACGAGCGCGGGGTGCTGTACGGCCACGTGTTCCGCAACGCCATGCTGCTGGTGATCGCCGGGTTCCCGTCGGCGTTCGTGTCGGTGCTGTTCACCGGGGCGCTGCTGATCGAGACCATCTTCTCGCTCGACGGGCTCGGCCTGCTCGGCTTCCAGGCCGCCCTGTCGCGCGACTACCCGGTGATGTTCGGCACCGTGTACTTCTTCACGCTGCTCGGCCTGCTGCTGAACCTGATCGGCGACATCATGTACGTGGCGATCGATCCGCGGATCGACTTCGAGGCGCGGGAGAGCTGAGCGTGCCCGACATCATCGCCGACACCATCGCCGACTCCACCGACATCCGCCCGCGCGTGTTCGGCATTCCGGTCACCCCGATCAACCGGCGGCGCTGGGAGAACTTCCGGCGCAACCGCCGCGGCTTCTGGTCGGCCTGGATCTTCCTGGCGCTGTTCGGGCTCTGCCTGTTCGCCGAGGTGCTGGCGAACGACAAGCCGATCCTGGTGTGGTTCGACGGCGGGCTGTACGCCCCGGTGGCCGTCACCTACCCGGAGACCACGTTCGGCGGCGACTTCCCGACCGAGGCCGACTACCGCGACCCGTTCGTGCAGGAGCTGATCCAGGAGAAGGGCTGGCTGCTGTGGCCGCCGATCCGGTTCTCCTACGCCACCATCGACACCGAGCTCGATCGCCCCGCGCCGTCGCCGCCGGATGCCCGGCACTGGCTCGGCACCGACGACCAGGCCCGCGACGTGCTGGCCCGGGTAGTCTACGGGTTCCGGATCTCGGTGCTGTTCGGCCTGCTGCTGACCCTGCTGTCATCTTTGATCGGCATCGCCGCCGGGGCGGTGCAGGGCTTCTACGGTGGGTTGCTCGACCTGTCGTTCCAGCGCTTCATCGAGATCTGGGGCGGCATGCCGATCCTGTACATCCTGATCATCATGTCGTCGCTGATCGTGCCGGGCTTCCTGTCGCTGCTGATCCTGATGCTGCTGTTCTCGTGGACCAGCCTGGTCGGGGTGGTGCGGGCCGAGTTCCTGCGCGCCCGCAACCTGGACTACGTGCGGGCGGCCCGGGCGCTCGGGGTGTCCGACGGCAAGATCATGTTCCGGCACATGCTGCCGAACGCCATGGTCGCCACCCTGACCTTCGTGCCGTTCATCCTGAACGGCTCGATCACCGCGCTGACCAGCCTGGACTTCCTGGGCTTCGGCCTGCCGCCGGGCTCGCCGTCGCTCGGCGAGCTGCTGAGCCAGGGCAAGAACAACCTGCAGGCACCGTGGCTCGGCCTCACCGCGTTCTTCACCCTGGCGATCATGCTCAGCCTGCTGATCTTCGTCGGCGAGGCGGTGCGCGACGCCTTCGACCCGCGAAAGACCTTCCGCTGATGGCCGAGGCGCAGACAAGACCGCTGCTCGACATCCGCGACCTGTCGGTGGCGTTCGGCGGCAACCGGGCGGTGCGCGGCGTCTCGTTCGACATCCGGGCCGGCGAGACCGTGGCGCTGGTCGGCGAATCCGGCTCCGGCAAGTCGGTCACCGCGCTGTCGATCCTGCAGCTCCTGCCGTATCCGCAGGCCAGCCACGGCCCCGGCTCCAGCATCGCCTGGAAGGGCGAGGAGCTGATGGGCGCGCCCGAGGGCACGCTACGGCGGATCCGCGGCAACGAGATCGCGGTGATCTTCCAGGAGCCGATGACCTCGCTGAACCCGTTGCACACGGTGGACAAGCAGATCGGCGAGATCCTGGCGCTGCACAAGGGCCTGCGCGGCGACGCGGCCCGCGCCCGCACGCTGGAGCTGCTCGACCTGGTCGGCATCCCCGATCCGGAACGCCGGCTCGGCTCGTACCCGCACCAGCTGTCCGGCGGCCAGCGCCAGCGCGTGATGATCGCGATGGCGCTCGCCAACGAGCCGGACCTGCTGATCGCCGACGAGCCGACCACCGCGCTCGACGTCACCATCCAGGCGCAGATCCTGGCCCTGCTCGGCGACCTGCAGCGCCGGCTCGGCATGGCGATGCTGCTGATCACCCACGACCTCGGGATCGTCCGCAAGATCGCCGACCGGGTGAACGTGATGACCGCCGGCGAGATCGTCGAGCACGGTCCGACCGAGCGGGTGTTCACCGAGCCGCAGCACGACTACACGCGAAAGCTGCTGGCGGCCGAGCCTGGGGGCAACCCGGAGCCGGTCTCTCCCCAGGCCCGCACCGTGCTGCAGGCCTCCGACGTGCGGGTCTGGTTCCCGATCCAGCGCGGCGTGCTGAAGCGCACGGTCGGCCACATCAAGGCGGTCGACGGGGTCAACGTGAAGGTCAGCGCCGGCGAGACCGTCGGCATCGTCGGCGAGTCCGGGTCCGGCAAGACCACGCTGGCGATGGCGCTGCTGCGGCTGCAGAAGTCGACCGGCCGGCTGGCCTTCATGGGCCGCGAGATCCAGGGGCTGGACCGCAAGCAGGTCCGGCCGCTGCGCCGCGACATGCAGATCGTCTTCCAGGACCCGTACGGCAGCCTCAGCCCGCGCATGTCGATCGCCGAGATCGTGCGCGAGGGGCTGGACGTGCACGAGCCGGCGGAGCTCGGCCTGCCGACGGCCGAGGACAAGGAGCGCCGGATCGACGAGGTGCTGCGCGAGGTCGGGCTCGACCCGTCGATGCGTGACCGCTACCCGCACGAGTTCTCCGGCGGCCAGCGCCAGCGCATCGCCATCGCCCGCGCCATGGTGCTGCGCCCGAAGCTGCTGGTGCTGGACGAGCCGACCTCGGCGCTCGACATGAGCGTGCAGGCCCAGATCGTCGACCTGCTGCGCGACCTGCAGGCGGCCTACCACCTCGCCTACCTGTTCATCAGCCACGACCTGAAGGTGGTGCGGGCGCTGTCGCACCGGGTCGTCGTCATGAAGGACGGCAAGGTGGTCGAGGCCGGCGACACCGAGGCGGTGATGGGCCACCCGCGGCAGGCCTACACCCGCGCCCTGATGGCCGCCGCCTTCGACCTGGTGCCGGCCGAGAGCGGCGCGGTGCACGAGTAGCGGCTGTTCGAACCTGCGCCTGTCTCGCCCTTCAGGGCAGGCCCTTCGCGGCCCCGCTGCGCGGGGCACCTCAGGGCGACAGGGTTGGTCTTATCTATCGCCCTGAGGTGCCCGCAGGGCCGCGAAGGGCCTGCTGGAGCAGTCTGCACAGCGTCGGGAGAGGCTCCTCCGCGTCCTACTCCTCCGGCTCGGTGGTGAACATCAGTGGGTAGCCCTTGCGGCGGGCCATGTCGGTGGCGCGCGACGCCTTGGTCTCGGCGACGTCCTTGGGATAGACCGCCACCGCGCAGGCGCCGCGGCGGTGCGCGGTCATCATCACCCGGTAGGCCTGGTCGTCGCCCATGCGGAACTCGGTCTTCAGCACGGTGACCACGAACTCGCGCGGCGTGTAGTCGTCGTTCAGCAGGATGACCTTGTGCAGGCGCGGCCGCTCGACCTTCGGCTTGGCCCTGGTGCGCGGCTTGAGGTCGGTCTCGTTCATCGCGGCGCCTCCGCTGACGACGACACCCCCGACTCTCGCGCTGAATCGACTGCCGGCTCAAGCCCTCTCAGGGGATGCCGTTGCGCCCGTGCTCGCGGAAGCCGGGGCGTTCCGTCAGCCGGTCGTAGTAAGCGGCGACCGCCGGCAGGTCCGGGCGCTCGGCCAGCGGCGTCATCGCCCAGCGGTTCACCGACAGGCCGAGCACGACGTCGGCGAGGGTGAAGGCGTCGCCGGCCGTGAACGCGCCGGTCGCGGCGAGCCGGCGGTCAAGGATCGCCATGTTCGCGTTCCAGCCGGCGGTGCCGGCGGCGATCCGGGCCGGGTCCCGGAAGGCCGGGTGCCGGCGCACCAGCCCCATGAAGGCGTCGCGCCACGAGCCGTTCAGGTCGGTCGCCTGCCAGTCCATCCACTTCTCGACCTCGGCGCGGGCCCGGGGCGCCGCCGGCAGCAGGTCGGTGCGCGCGTGCCTGGCGGCGAGGTAGCGGCAGATGGTGTTGGACTCCCAGAGCGGGCCGTCCTCGTCGACGATCACCGGCACCAGCCCGTTCGGGTTCATCGCCAGGAACTCGGGCGTGCCGGTCGCGGCGAAGCCGCTGCCCCAGTCCTCGCGCGCATAGTCCAGGCCGATCTCGCGGCAGGTCCACAGCACCTTGCGCACATTGATCGAGGAGGCCTTTCCGAGGATGCGGAGCATGGGAGACACCCGGCTGCGTTCGAGACGCGCGAGAGGCTAGCGCCGTCCGCCGGGCTCCGCACCCTTCCTCAGCGCGTCCGTCAGCACGACGAAGCTGTCGAAGCGCTTCACGTAGGGCTCGTAGAAGTGGGCGTCGGTGAAGCGCTGGTAGTCCTCCATGTCGACGGCCTCGACCGCCAGAAGGTAGTCGGCAGGCCCGGTGACCTGGAAACACTGGGTCACCTCGGGCAGCGACCGCATCCGCTCGGCGAACCGCCGGTCGCGGTCCGGTCGGTCGCTCTCCATGGTCACGAGAACGAAGATGACGGTGCGGCGTTCGCGATACTGCGGAGACAGGATCGCCACCTCGCGCTCGATCACGCCGGTCTCGCGCAGCCGCTGCACCCGCCGCAGACAGGCCGCGGCGGAGAGGCCGACCGACTCCGCCAGCTCGGCGCCGGTGCGCCGGCTGTTGTCCTGCAGCAGCGCCAGGATGCGCCGGTCGAAGTCGTCGAGCTGAACCAAGCCTGTGCCCCCGGTCGTCGGCCCGTGCGAGCAGTCCGCGCGGACGGGTGCCGAATTGCGAGATCTTATCGGCGATTCGCCCGGTTCGCGAACCGCTCGCGGCGGCTCTCCGTAGGCTTTCTCCAACGCTCACGCAACCAATGGAGAAACCCATGACCGCTCGATCGACTCATTCCCCAGCCGTCATTCCGTCGGCCCCGGGGGCCGCTCTCCGCTCGGCCTTCGGCCCTCTCGGCCGGCTCGTCGCCGGCGTTGTCCGCCGCCACCGCAACGCGGCTGCGGCCGAGCACCTGCGCGAGCTGCCGGCCCATCTGCTGGCGGACATCGGCATCGACCGGAGCGGGATCGAGGACATCCGGCTGCATGGCCGGCCACTGCGCCGCACGACCGGCGTCGACATCGGCGGCCGGCGCCCATAAGGTCGGGGTTCGTGTCCTCCTGAACCCGCGAGTTCCCCGATGCCGGCTGTGCTTTTCCGATCCCCGAACGATTCCAGCGAGGCCTGGCGCAAGTCGCTGTCCGAGCGGATTCCCGGCATCGACTTCCGGGCCGACCCGGACATCGGCGACCCGGCCGACGTCGAGTTCGCGTTGGTCTGGAAAGTGCCGCGGGGCTACCTCAAGCAGTTCCCGAACCTGAAGGCGATCTGCTCGCTCGGGCAGGGCGTCGACCACATCTTCGCCGATCCGGAGCTGCCGCGCGGCCCGCACATCATCCGCCTAGTCGACCCGTGGATGGGCCGGGCGATGGCCGAGTGGGTGCTGCTGCAGGTGCTGCGGTTCCACCGCCAGGGCCCGGAGTACGAGGAACTGCAGCGCCGCAAGGAGTGGAAGTCGCTGCCGGCGCCCGAGACCTCGACCCGGCGGGTCGGCATCCTCGGCCTCGGCGCGCTCGGGGCCGAGGCGGCCACGACCGTGGCCGCACTCGGCTTCGACGTCGCCGGCTGGTCGCGCACGGCCAAGTCGATCCCGAACGTCACCAGCTATGCCGGGCCCGAGGAGTTCGACGCGTTCCTGGCCCGCACCGACATCCTGTGCGGCCTGCTGCCGCTGACGCCCGAGACCCGCAACCTGATGGACGCCGAGCTGTTCGCCAAGCTGCCGAAGGGCGCGTACGTGGTGAACTCCGGCCGCGGCCAGCAGCTGGTCGAGGAGGACCTGCTGGCCGCCCTCGACTCAGGCCACATCGCCGGCGCCTCGCTCGACGTGTTCCAGGTCGAGCCGCTGCCGACCGACCATCCGTTCTGGACCCACCCGAAGGTGCAGGTCTGGCCGCACGTCTCGGCCCAGACCAACGCCGACAGCGGCGCCGACCAGGTCGCCGAGAACATCCGCCGGGTGTTCGCCGGCGAGAAGCCGATCAACGAGGTCGACCCGGACCGGCAGTACTGATGGGGCCCGACCGATGGGGGTGATCCTCGTCCACATCGAGGGCTACGACCCGGCACCCTGGATCGACGAGCTGAAGCGCCAGGCCCCCGAGCTGGACGCCCGGGCGCTGGCGGAGATCGACGATCCGGCGGCGGTCGAGGTGGCGATCACCTGGAAGCTGCCGTTCGGGGTGTACCGGACCTTCCCGAACCTGAAACTCATCCAGTCGATGGCGGCCGGCGTCGACCATATCCTGGCCGACCCGCAGCGTCCGGCGCAGGTGCCGGTCGCCCGGGTGGTCGACCCGTGGATGGGCCGGTCGATGGCCCACCACGTCACGCTGGCGGTGCTGCGCTGGCACCGGCGGATGGACTGGCTGGAGAGCCAGCGGGCGACCGCGTCGTGGCCGACCGGCATCGTGTTCGACGCCGACGCGGTGCGGGTCGGGGTGCTGGGTCTCGGCAATCTCGGGCAGGCGGTCGCCAAGGCCATGCAGGATTTGGGTTTCGAGGCGGCCGGCTGGTCGCGCTCGCCGAAGACGATCGACGGCCTGACCTGCCACCACGGGCCGGACGGCCTGCAGGCGCTGGCGGCGTGGTCGAGCGTGCTGGTCTGCCTGCTGCCGCTGACCACAGAGACCGCGGGAATCCTGAACGCCGGGCTGTTCGAGCGGATGCCGGAGGGCTCGCTGCTGGTGAACGTCGGCCGCGGCGGCCACCTGGTGGAAGACGACCTGGTCGCGGCGCTCGATTCCGGCCGGCTTGCCGCCGCCGCCCTCGACGTGTTCGGCACCGAGCCGCTGCCGGCCGGTCACCGGTTCTGGGACGACAAGCGGATCTACCTGACCCCGCACATCGCCAGCGAGATCAACCCGGTGACCGCGACCCGGGCGTTCGTCGAGAACATCCGGCGGGTCCGGGACGGGCAGGTGCCGGTCGGCCTGATCGACCCGGCCAAGGGGTACTGAGGGCGCCCGTCGCAGGGTGGGTTCCGGATCCGCCCCGCCTTCGCGGTCCGGTCCGGAATGACGGCAGAGGGTGGGGGCGCCCGCGCTTTTTCCTGTCGTCAATCCGGACGGACGCGCCGCCCCGGCGCGGTCGAGCCGGAACCCACGCAGCGACGGACGTTTCGAAAAAACGGCCGGGAGGCCGCCGCTCAGCCCAGCTCCTCGATCACCCGCCGGGCCGCGTCGAGGCCGGACAGCCAGGCGCCGTGGACGGTGCCGTGATAGTCGAACCTGGTGTGCTCGCCGCACAGAAACAGCCGGCCGCCGACCGGCTCGGCCAGGCCGTCGAACTGCGCCGCGCGGTTGCCCGGCCGCGGATAGCTGTAGGCGCCGAGCGCATGGGGATCGGTCGACCAGTGGGTGGTCAGGGTGCGCAGCGGCCGGTCGACCGCCGTGCCCCAGGCCTGGCGCAGCACGGCCAGCGCGTCGGCCGCCATCTCGGCGTCGCCCATCCGGTCGGCGACCGGGGCATAGCCGCCGACGCTGAGCCCGAGCAGCACGTTGCGGTCCGAGAAGGTGCGGTAGTTGAGCCAGTAGTTCCAGCGTCCGACCGGGTCGGTCATGACGCCGAAATACTGGGTGCCGACATCCCAGAACGGCCTGGCGAACTCGAACGCGATCTTGGTGACGGTGCCGAAGCCGAGTGCCCGGATGGCGTCGCGATGGCCGCGGGGCAGGGCCGGCTCGAAGGCGATGCCGCCGGCCTTGAGGACGCCCAGCGGGACGCTGCACACCACGCCATCGGCCCGGATGTCGGTGCCTTCGGTCCGCACCGTCGCGCCGCTTTCCGCGATGGAGATGCCCTGGACCGGCGCGGACAGGCGGATGTCGAGGCCGCCGGCGATCGGCGGCAGGATCCGGTCGTAGCCGTCCGGCAGGATCACGTCGGCGCCGTCGAAGGCATCGTCCTCGTCGAACAGCGTGGCCGAGATGTCCCCGAGCGGGGCGCCGATGTCGAACTCCGTGAAGGCCGACAAGGCCCACAGCATCCCGGGATCCCCGAGCGCGTCGGGCGCGATCGCGGCCAGGGTGTCGCGCAGGCTGCGACGGTCGCCGCCCTCGAGCGTGGCGTCGACCCGTTGCAGCAGGCGCTCCCAATGCGCATCGATGGCCTCGACCGTGGCGTCGGACAGTTCCCCGCCGGCGGCGTCGAACACCGCCAGACTGGCGTCGTCGGTGACGAACCGTCGGGCGCCGACGTCGTCGGCCAGGCGCCGAACCGGGTTGTCCGGGCTCGGCCCGTGGATCCAGCCGGCCCCGACCTCGAACGGCACGCCGAGCGAGCGGTCGGTGAACAGCCGGCCGCCGATGCGGGGGCGGGCCTCCAGGACGGTGACCTTCGCCCCCTGGACCGTAAGCGCGCGGGCGGCCGCCAGTCCGGAGACGCCGGCCCCGACCACGACCACCGTCCGGCCGCGCAGCGCCAGCGCCGGCCGCGACGGCAGCACCGCCAGGGCGCCGCCCGCCAGCAGGGCCGACTTCAGGACCCGACGGCGGTCGAGGATGGTTCGCTGCATCGGATATAGCTCCGCTCGAACCGGACGCCGCGCGTCCGATATCGGGGAAGCCTATACCGAGGAGCGGACCCCGAAGAGCGGATACTTACCCTTGCAGGCGCTTCAGCGCGGCGGCGTGCAGTTCGGGGGTGCGGGCGGCGAGCACGCGGCTGGTCGAGCCGAGGCTGACCGGGACGCCGTCCCAGTCGGTGACCAGCCCGCCGGCGCCGGCGATCACCGCGGCCGGCGCCAGGTAGTCGTAGTCCTTCAGGTCGGCCTCGACCACCAGGTCGATGGTGCCGAGCGCCACCAGCCCGTAGTTGTGGCAGTCGCCGCCGTACATCGGCAGCCGCACCTCGGCGCGCAGCCGCTCGAAGGCGGTCAGCTCCCAGCCCTGCTTGAACATGTGCGGCGAGGTGGTGGCGAGCGTCGCCTCGGCCAGGGTCCGGGCCGGGCGCGGCGACACCGGGGTGCCGTTCAGCGTGGTCGGCAGGCCGGGGCCGCCGATCCAGCGCTCGTCCAGGATCGGGCAGTCGATCACCCCGAGCAGCGGCGCCTTGCGCTCGGTGACGCAGATCAAGGTGCCGAAGGTCGGCCGGCCGGTGATGAAGGCCTTGGTGCCGTCGATCGGGTCGAGCGACCAGACGTAGTCGGCATCCGGCGACTTCAGCCCGAACTCCTCGCCGGCGATGCCGTGGTCGGGGAAGCGCTCTTCGATCAGCTCGCGCAGCCGCTTCTCGACGCCGCGGTCGGCGATCGTCACCGGGCTCTCGTCGGCTTTCGCCTCGATCGCCAGGGCGGTCCGGAAATGCTCGCGGATGATCGGACCGGCCGTGTCCGCCAGATGCTCGGCGAACGCGGCCAGGTCCTTCAGGTCGGCGTGGGCCACGACCGGGCGGGGCCCGCGGCTCAGCCGCCGGCCTTGGCCTGCTCGTAGGCGTCCTGCGCGGCCTTGATCTGCTCGTCGGTCGGCAGCGGTGCCGGGCTGTCGGCCAGGGTCCGCAGATAGGCGATCAGGTCGGCCCGGTCCTTGGCCTTCTTGATGCCAGCGAAGTTCATCTTGGTGCCGGAGATGTACTCGGACGGCTTGTGCAGGAACTTGTTCAGCGAGGTGTAGGTCCAGACCTTCGGATCCGAGAAGGTCTTCATCGCGTCGGAGTAGTTGAAGCCCTCGTGGCTGCCCTTCTCACGCTCGACGACGCCGAACAGGTTCGGGCCGACCTTGTTCGGGCCGCCCTTCGTGAAGTCGTGGCAGGCCGCGCACTTCTTGGCTTCCTTCTCGCCGGCCGCGACGTCGGCGCTGGCCAGCAGCCCGAGCACCGGCTCCACCGGGGCCGGGCCCTTCGGGGCCGCCTCGGCCGTGCCGCCGCCCATGCCTTCCGGAACGTCGATCTTGTAGACGTTCTCACCGAGCATCTCGGGATGCACGAGGCCATCGGCGATCTTGCCGGTCACCATCGCGAGCAGTCCGGCCACCAGGATGCCGGCCAGAATCTTATTGCCTTCGAGCGACGTCGCCATGCCTCGAACCCTTCTCGTCCCGCCCGTCTCGTTCGTTATGCGAACGCGCCCCCCGGGGCGCGGCGGCGCTAACATACCCATGGCGCCCGGCGCTGTCCACGCGCAGGCGCTCGACTCCCGACAGCGACTTAGCCCGTGCGCGCGTGCTTGCGCAACCGTATGGGCGGGGCGTAAGAGGGCCGCCTCACGCGGCATTTCGCCGCAAACGGAGTGGATCGTGAACCCGATCGTGCTGATCCCGGCGCGCATGGCGTCGACCCGGCTGCCCGGCAAGCCGCTCGCCGACATCCTGGGCGAGCCGATGATCGTCCAGGTCTGGCGTCGGGCGCTCGAGGCCGATGTCGGCCGGGTGGTGGTGGCGGCCGGCGAGGCCGAGATCGCCGACGCGGTGGTGGCGGCCGGCGGCGAGGCGGTGCTGACCGCGCCGTCGCACCCCTCGGGCACCGACCGGATCAGCGAGGCCCTGAGCCGCGTCGACCCGGACGGTCGCCACGACCTCATCGTGAACATCCAGGGCGACCTGCCGGTGCTGGAGCCGAAGACCGTGCGGGCCGCCATGGAGGCGCTGACCCGCACGCCGGACGCGGCCATGGGAACCGTCGCCTGCCCGATCGAGAGCGACAGCGACCTGCCGCCGACCAGCGGCGTCAACAAGCTGGCGGTCGCCTGGGAGCCGGACGGCCGGTTCGGCCGGGCCCTGTACTTCAGCCGCCTGCCGATCCCGTACGGCGGGGCCACGGTGTTCCACCACATCGGCCTGTACACCTACCGGCGCGCCGCGCTCGACCGGCTGGTGGCGCTGCCGCCGTCGCCGCTGGAGCAAAGCGAGAAGCTGGAGCAGCTGCGGGCCCTGGAAGCCGGCATGCGGATCGAGGTCGGCCGGGTCGAGACGGTTCCGCTCGGCGTCGACACCCCGGCCCAGCTCGAGCAGGCGCGCCGCCTGCTTGCCGAGTCGCGCCCGGCCTGATTATGTGCGCGCTCCCGAACCCGACCGCCGCCGGAGACCCCGTCGCATGAGCCGCAAGCCGATCGTCGCCTACCAGGGAATGGCCGGGGCGTATTCGCACCTCGCCTGCTCGAACGCGCTGCCCGACCACGAGCCGCTGCCGTGCCAGAGCTTCGAGGACATGCTGGCGGCGGTGCAGGAGGGCGAGGCCGACAAGGCGATGGTGCCGGTCGAGAACTCGGTGGCCGGCCGGGTCGCCGACATCCACCACCTGCTGCCGGCATCGGGCCTGTTCATCGTCGGCGAGTACTTCCAGCGCGTGAACCACATGCTGCTCGGCGTGCAGGGCGCGACGATCGACGGGCTGAAGGAGGTGCGCGCGCATCCGCAGAGCCTGGCGCAGTGCCGCAAGCTGATCGGCGAGCTGAAGCTGAAGCGCGTGCAGCACGCCGACAACGCCGGTGCGGCCCATGAGGTCGCCGGGCTGGGCGACAAGTCGGTGGCGGCGATCGCCTCGACCATGGCGGCCGAGGTGTACGGCCTCGATATCCTCCGGGACTCGATCGAGGACGCCGCCCACAACACCACCCGGTTCCTGGTGATGGCCCGCCAGGGCGTGATGCCGCCGGTCTCCAACGGGCCGTGCATCACCACCATGGTGTTCCAGGTCCGCAGCGTGCCGGCGGCGCTGTACAAGGCGCTCGGCGGGTTCGCCACCAACGGCATCAACCTGACCAAGCTCGAGAGCTACATCATCGACGGCTCGTTCTCGGCGGCGCAGTTCTACATCGACGCCGAGGGTCACGTGGACGAGCCCGGCATGCAGAACGCCCTCGACGAGCTGCGGTTCTTCTGCCCGAAGGGCAAGGTCCGGATCCTCGGCACCTACCCGGCCTCGCCGTTCCGCACCGCCGGGGTCGAGCGGACGGCGTAGGGCGGCGGAGGGTCGGCTCCCCACCATCGTCATTCCGGAGCCGCGCAGCGGACTCCGGGATCCATCCCGGCCACCGCTCGGACGTTGTCCAGGTGACCGGCACTCAGACGAGTCCCGCGAGCCCCGGATACAGATCGTGCCAGTCCGGGTTCTCCCGCTCGATCAACGCGATCTTCCAGTCGCGGCGCCAGTCCTTGAGTCGTTTCTCGCGCCGGATCGCCGTGTGCATGTCGGGCTTTGGCTCGAACCAGACCAACCGTTTCACGCCGTAGCGCGCGCAGAACCCCGACGGATGCTCACGATGTACCCATACGCGGCGGATCAGGTCACCGGTCACCCCGACGTACAACGTCCCGTACGGTTCGGAGGCGAGGATATAGACGCAGGGCCGGAGCGCTCGGGGCATTCCCCCGCTATGGAAAGCCGACGGTAGGTTTCTACAGCAGGCCCCACCATGGATCCCGGAGTCCGCTACGCGGCTCCGGAATGACGGGAAAGAAGGGGAACTACACCGTCATCCCCCCTTTCGTCATCCCGGTGCGGCCGCTTTGCGGCCGACTCCGGGATCCACGGAGCGACCGGGACCTCCCCGGCCCTCAGGTGGTGCGCACCGGATATGCGCTCGGGACCGCGTCGACGGCGTCGTACAGGTCGGGCCGCACGCTCTCGACCCAGTCCTGCACCAGCCGGCGGGCGATCGAGTCGCGGCGTGGCAGGAACTTGCCGATCGCCTCGAAGTCCGACAGCTGCTCGGCGGTGAACCACTGGGCGTCGCCCAGCTCGTCGTCGTTGCGCACGATGTCGAAGCTCTTGGCCTCGGCGTGGAAGCCGAGCATCAGCGAGGACGGGAACGGCCAGGGCTGCGAGGAGTGATAGCGCACCTTGCGAACGTGGATGCCGCTCTCCTCCCAGACCTCGCGGGCGACCGCCTCCTCCAGGGTCTCGCCCGGTTCCACGAAGCCGGCCAGGGTCGAGTACATGCCCTCCGGCCAGACCTTCTGGCGGCCGAGCAGGCAGCGGTCGCCGTCGTGCACCAGCATGATCACCGCCGGGTCGGTGCGCGGGAAGTGCGGGGCCCGGCACTTCTCGTTGGTGCAGCTGCGCTGGTGACCGCCCTTGACGCTCCTGGTCGGGTGGCCGCAGACGCCGCAGAACCGGTGGCGCTGGTGCCACCACATGATGCCGCGGGCATAGGCCAGCAGCGAGCCCTCGAAGCGCTGCAGCAGCGGGCCGATGCGGCGCAGGTCGGTAAAGGCGCCCCCGAGTGCAGGGTTGGGCGCGGCCAGGATGTTCAGGATGTCGGTCTCCTCGAGCGGCGACAGGTCGAGCGCGACATGCGCCACGCCCTCGTGCTCGCCCAGGAACGCGATCGACTCGGCGTGCGCCACCAGATGGCGGTGCTCGCCGGCGGTCAGCAACGCTGCGCTGGGGCCGGTATCCGCCGCCTCCACCACGAAGGACCGGGTGCGCCAGACCGGCACCAGCCGGGTCTCGGGGCGCTCCAGCAGCTCCTCCAGCCAGCCCTCGCGCTCGCGGATGTGGGCGGAACGGTCCAGTCCGCCGAAACCATAGAAGTTCGGTCGCTTGTCGGTCAGGTCGGTCACGGGAGGCTCTGGTCTGGTCTCGGGAATGCCGGACTCGGCGTCGGGAAGTGTACACCGGCGCGCCGAGCGGGCAATGCGCCGCTCGATGCGAGACGGCTTGGTCAGTCGCTGGCCAGGGGAGAGACGGCCCGCCGATCCGCGACCATCCGGCACGCCTCGCGGTACAGCGGCATCGATTGTTCCTCGATATAGTCGTCGACGCCCGGTCGCAGCGGCTCGTCGCGGGCCAGCGACTCCCGGTGGATGCCGGTACCGCTCACGTCGAAGGACGAGTTCGGCCTGAGCGGCTGGCCGTTCAGCGTCGGAGTCAGGAGGCTGGCCCGGTATTCGATGCCTAGGTCACCGGCAAGTCGCCGCAGTTCGGCTTCCGGATCGGACACCAGGTGCTCGTAGATCACGACAGTGGTGGCGTCGGGCGAGCGCTGGTGCTGCTCCAGGATCGTCTCGACGGAGATCTGCCAGAGCGTCAGGGCGTTGGCGTGGTTCCTGTAGTCGTCGTTGTGGCGCTGTGCCGAGATCAACCAGGATCGCGGATGCCGAACGCTGCCGACCAGATGGCCGTCCGGATAGTCGCGACGGTACCGCCGCATACCTAGCGGATGCATGACCATTCGCGGGGCGAAGGCGGCAACCCAGCGTTCCCGCCCGCTCGGCCGGTAGTCGCTCCAGGACTGGAAGAAGGCCGTGAAGTAACGGTTCAACAGTTTGCGCTGGGTCCGGGGGCGCATCCGGTTCGACGTCAGGAAGCGTCGGATAAGGCCGGGGATGTCGAAGTCGAACGGCAGCCGGTCCGTGGCGAAACGGTTCTGGTCCGGCTTGGCGTAGCCGCGCAGGCTCAGCTGCGGCAGTCGCGGTTCGAACAGGTCGTTCATCCACTGCTCGGCGGGAGCGTCCAGGTCGAGATCCGGCCACTCGGCTTTCAAAGGCCGCCCCAGGATCAACTCGTAGGGATAGGGGAACACCTCGGGGTGATCGTCGAGCAATTCCAGGATCATCGAGCCGCCTGAGCGCTGGATCTGCGAGATCAAGACCAGCGGCTTGTCGACGGTGAGCCGGCGCCGGGGCACCCGGGTGGTTCCCGCGTCGCCCGCGATCAGGTCGATGAGGGCGCGGCGTCCCGCGTAGTCGCGTCGCTTGTCGCCGGCCAGCTTCGTCAGCAGCGGCAGCGCTCCGGCACCGGTCCCGCTGCGCGCTGCAATCCGTTCGGCCCAGGCCTGGCGCGCGGCGAAGGCCTTAGGGTCGGCGGTCCAGGCGACCCACCACAATCGACGGGAGGCCTGGGTCTCGCCCGAGAGTCCGGCGGCCAGCGCCAGCATCGCCCACGCGTATCCGAAACCGGGATCGGTCACCGCGGCGCGCCGCAGCAGGCGTCTCGCGCCGTCCAGATCGCCGCCGTCCAGATCACCCCCGTCGAGACGGGCGGTCCCGGCGACGACGAGCGACATGATGTCGTCTGACCCGAGCAGGTCGGCGAGAAGCGACGGCGGCAGACCCGCCGCAGCCGGCGGGTGGGCACGCAGCAGCAGAATCAGCCTGTTCCTCGCCTTGGGCGAGCCGGGTGCGGAGATGTGGTAGCGCAGATAGCAGCGTGCGGCCGCTGCCGGGTCGCCCACGCGCTCGTTCTCCTTGCCGAGCCGGCTCCAGACCTTGGTGTAGGCCGGCACGATCAGGAGCACCCGGCGCAGCAAGTCCGCAACACGGTCTCTGCCCGCTGCCGCGAGCTCGTCGCCCACCGCCGCCAGGTAGTGCTTCACCTCTTGTTCCGACAGACGTTCCGACAAGGTGCTCGCTCGCCCCTTACGGTCGTTCAGTGATCGGCACGCTTGGACAGTCGCGCAGGATTCGTCGCGATGAGACCGGTATCGAGGGATGTTGGCAAGCATTGACGCACGACGATGCCCGACAATCGCTCGGTGGCGACGTTGCCCGGCACCCCGAGGGAGCCATCGGCACCGCGGTCCGCGCGCCTTGGGTGCCGGCCGGGCCCTGCTGGTCGTCCCTGGTGGTCAGACCGGCAGGCGCCCGTGCTGCTTGATGTCCTTCAGGATCAGATTGGTCCGGACGTGGGCGATGCCGGGCAGGCGGAACATGAAGCCCTCCAGGAAGTCGTTGTAGGCTTCCTTGTCGCGGCACACGACCCGCAGGTGGTAGTCGGCCTCGCCGGTGGTCGAGTAGCACTCCAGCACCTCCGGGCGCTCGGCCACCCGCTCGATGAACACGTCGAGCTGCGAGGCGTCGTGCCGGGTCATGGTGACGTGGACGATGGCGCTGAAGGCGAGGCCGCAGCGGTCGGCGTCGAGCACCGCCGGGTAACCGGCGATCACCCCGGTCTCCTCCAGCGCCCGGACCCGCCGCCAGCAGGCCGAGGCCGACATGCCGGCCTGCTCGGCCAGCGCCTGGTTGGAGATCCGGGAATCCGCCTGCAGGGCCTGCAGGATGCGGCGGTCGGCGTCGTTCAGCTCCATTCGACGGACTCCGGGTGAATTTTCCAAACAGACGGTCATGGTCGAAAGAACTGTCCAAACTATTCGGCATGACTGGATGATTTGGCAAGTCCTGCCACGGCTAACGGGTATACTGGGCGAACCATCCGACCCGGGAGCCGGTCATGAACGATCTCGCAACGGCGCCGGTCGACGCCGGCTATCGCCTCGAGGACCGCTACACCCGCGACTCCGGTCGCGTGTTCCTGACGGGGACCCAGGCGCTGGTCCGCATCGCGCTCGACCAGGCGCGCCGCGACCGGCCGGCCGGGCTGAACACCGCCGGGTTAGTCTCCGGCTATCGGGGCTCGCCGCTCGGCGCGGTCGACCTGGAGATGTGGCGGGCCAAGCGGCTGATCGACGAGCACGGAATCACCTTCCTGCCGGCGGTCAACGAGGACCTGGCGGCCACGGCGGTGCTCGGCAGCCAGCAGGTCGAGAGCGACCCGAACCGCACGGTCCAAGGCGTGTTCGGCCTGTGGTACGGCAAGGGACCCGGCGTCGACCGGGCCGGCGACGCGCTCAAGCACGGCAACGCCTACGGCTCGTCGCCGCATGGCGGGGTGCTGGTGGTGGCCGGCGACGACCACGGCTGCGTGTCGTCGTCGATGCCGCACCAGTCCGACGTCGCGTTCATGGCCTGGTTCATGCCGACCCTGAGCCCGGCCTCGGTCGCCGAGTACCTGGCGTTCGGCGAGTACGGCTACGCGCTGTCGCGCTATTCCGGGATGTGGGTCGGTTTCAAGGCGGTCTCGGAGACCGTCGAGGCGGCGGCCTCGGTCGAGCTCCCGGAACCGCGGCGCTTCGTCGTTCCCGACTTCGCGATCCCGCCGGGCGGCCTGCACTACCGCTGGCCGGACCTGCCGGGGCCGCAGATCGAGGAGCGGATGGAGGCGAAGAAGCACGCGGTGTTCGCGTTCGCCGCCGCCAACCCGATCGACCGCCACATCTACAACGTCCCGGATGCCCGGTTCGGCATCGTCACCACCGGCAAGGCCCATCTCGACCTGATGGAGGCGCTGCGGCTGCTCGGCATCGACGAGCGCGAGTGCCGGCGCTTCGGCATCGACATCTACAAGATCGGCATGGTGTGGCCGCTCGACCGCCGCGACGCGCTGGCGTTCATGCGCGGCAAGCGCGAGGTGCTGGTGGTCGAGGAGAAGCGCGGCATCGTCGAGAGCCAGTTCAAGGAGTACTTCTACGACTGGCCGGGCGCGAAGCCCGAGCGCATGGTCGGCAAGCACGACGAGAACGGCGAACGGCTGATCCCGTGGACCGGCGAACTGTCGCCGCGGCTGCTGGCGCCGATCGTGGCCCGGCGCCTGGACGGCGTGTTCCCCGGGCTGGACCTGTCGGAGCGGGCGGCCCGGCTGGTTCCCGGCGCCGACCGGGTGATCCAGGTCGCCGGCGCCAACCGGACCCCGTACTTCTGCTCCGGCTGCCCGCACAACACCTCGACCCGGGTGCCCGAGGGCTCCAAGGCGCTGGCCGGCATCGGCTGTCATTTCATGGCGAGCTGGATGGACCGCGATACCTCGTCGCTGATCCAGATGGGCGGCGAAGGGGTGAACTGGGCGGCCTCGTCGAAGTTCACCGGCCAGGGGCACGTCTTCCAGAACCTGGGCGAGGGCACCTACTACCACTCCGGCTCGATGGCGATCCGCCAGGCGATCGCGGCCGGCGCCAACATCACCTACAAGATCCTCTACAACGACGCCGTGGCCATGACCGGCGGTCAGCCGGTCGACGGGCCGATCAGCGTGCACGCCGTCGCCCACGGCGTGCGGGCCGAGGGCGTGCAGCGGATCGCCCTGGTGTCGGACGATCCGGCGAAGTTCGCCGCGGCCGACTTTCCTTCCGGCCTGACCATCCACGGTCGCGAGGAGCTGGACGCCGTGCAGCGCGAGCTGCGCGAGGTGCCGGGCGTCTCGGTGCTGATCTACGAGCAGGCCTGCGCCACCGAGAAGCGCCGGCGGCGCAAGCGCGGCACCCTCGAGGACCCGAAGCGGTTCGCGGTCATCAACGACCTGGTGTGCGAGGGCTGCGGCGACTGCTCGGTGGCGTCGAACTGCCTGAGCGTCGAGCCGAAGGAGACCCCGTTCGGCCGCAAGCGCCGGATCAACCTGTCGAGCTGCAACAAGGACTTCTCCTGCCTGGACGGCTTCTGCCCGAGCTTCGTGACCGTCGAAGGCGCGACCCGCCGCAAGCGGGGGGGAACCGCGGCCGACTACGCCGCCCGGGCGGCCGGCCTGCCGCAGCCACGGCTTCCAGCACTGGCGAAGCCCTACGACCTGCTGGTCACCGGGGTCGGCGGTACCGGGGTCATCACGGTCGGGGCGCTGGTCGCCATGGCGGCGCATCTCGAGGGCCGGGGCGCGTCGGTGCTCGACTTCACCGGCTTCGCGCAGAAGTTCGGCCCGGTGCTGAGCTTCCTGCGGATCGCCGAGGCGCCGGACCGGATCAACCAGGTCCGGATCGACCAGGGGGCGGCCGACGCGCTGATCGGCTGCGATGTGGTGGTGTCGTCGTCGCCGAAGGCGTCGGGCACCTACCGGACCGGAACCCGGGCGGTGGTCAACTCGGCGGAGATGCCGACCGGCGACGTGGTGCGGCTGCGCGACGCCGACCTGGCGGTCGCGGCCCGGCTGGCGGCGATCCGGCGGGTGGTCGGGGCGGACAACCTGGCGGCGCTCGACGCCAACCGGCTGGCCGAGACGCTGTTCGGCGACGCCGTGTTCGCCAACGTGATCATGCTGGGGGTCGCCTGGCAGCAGGGGCTGGTGCCGGTGTCGCTGGCGGCGTTGGACCGGGCGATCGAGCTGAACGGCGTCGCGGTCGCGGCCAACCGCCAGGCGTTCGCGGCCGGCCGGCTGGCCGCCACCGACCCGGCGTTCGCGGCGACCGGCGAGGCGGAGCCGGAACCCGAGACCCTGGAGTCGGTGATCGCGCGGCGCGAGGCATTCCTGCGCGACTACCAGGACGCCGCCTGGGCCGGCCGCTACCGGGCGCTGGTCGAGCGGGTGCGGGCGGCCGAGCCGGCGTCGTCCGGCGGCGCCCTGGCCGACGCGGTCGCCCGCTCGCTGTTCAAGCTGATGGCCTACAAGGACGAGTACGAGGTCGCGCGGCTGCACGTGGAGACCGGCTTCCTCGACTCGCTACGCCGCGAGTTCGAAGGCGACTTCACGGTCCGCTACCACCTGGCGCCGCCGCTGCTGCACACCGGCACCGACGCCCGCGGCCGGCCGGCCAAGCGTGCATTCGGCCCGTGGGTCCAGGTGGCGTTCCGGGGGCTGGCGAAGCTGAAGCGGTTGCGCGGCACCCGGTTCGACCCGTTCGGCTACACCGCCGAGCGGCGGATGGAGCGCGAACTGATCGGCTGGTACGAGGGCGTGGTCGAGACCGTGCTGGATCGGCTGCCGGACCACGACCGGGCGACCTTGCTGGCGCTGGCCCGGGCGCCGCTCGAGATCCGCGGCTTCGGGCCGGTCAAGGAAGCGGCGGCGGCGAAGGTCCGCGCCGAGGTCGACCGGCTGCTGGCGGAGCCGCCGCAGGAGCGGCGGCCGGCGGCGTAAGGCGTGCCGCCGGCCGCCGGATCGGTCAGCTCGCCCGGACCTGCTCGACGAAGGTCGTGGTCTCCCGGCGCAGGCGCTCGGCGTGGCGGGCCAGGTCCTCGCTGGCGCGCCGCACGTCCTCGGCGGAGGTGCCGCTCTCGCGGGTCTCCTGCGCAACCCGGGCGATCGCTTCGGCAGCGTCGCGGCTGCTGTCGGCGAGGTCGCGGACCTCGTCGGCGATCTGCCGGGTGACACCGGACTGCTCGCCGATGGTCTGGGCGGTCGCCCGAGCGGTCTCGTCGATCCGGGCGACCGCTTCGGCGATCCCGCGGATCGCCGACACCGCGCCCTCGGCCTCGGCACGGATCGAGTCGATCTCGCCGGCGATCCGGTCGGTGGCCTGCGCGGTCTGGGTCGACAGCGACTTCACCTCCGAGGCCACCACCGCGAAGCCCTTGCCGGCCTCGCCGGCGCGGGCGGCCTCGATGGTGGCGTTCAGCGCCAGCAGGTTGGTGCGCTCGGCGATGTCGTTGATCAGCCCCAGCACGTCGCCGATCCGGTGCACCGCCTCGGCGAGGCCGGCGACCGTGGTATCGGTCTCGCGGGCCCGCTCGGCGGCGTCCCGGGTGATCTCGCCGGACGACACGACCTGGCGGTTGATCTCCTCGATGACGGTGCTGAGCCGCCCGACCTCGGCCTCGGTGGCGCGGGCTCGTTCGCTGGCGTCCCGGGTGTCGCCGGCGACTGCTTCGGACCGGTCGGCGGCGCGGGTGGTGGAGTCGGTCAGGACCGACGAGGTGCGGTTCAGCTCTTCGGCGGCACTGGCCACGGTCTGCGAGATGGCGCCGATCGAGGCTTCCAGGGATTCCGCGGTCTGGCGCAGGGCCGCCGCGCGGTCCTCGGCCATGCGGCGCTCCTGCTCCTGCTGGCGGACGGCGAGCGCGGCCCGCTCGGCCTCGGCGGCCTCGGCTTCGGCCCGCGACTTCGCCGACTGCTCGAACGCATGGGCGACCTGGTGGGTCAGCCACACCAGGACGGCGGCCTCGGCGACCACGATCACGGCGTGCAGCACGACGCGGCCGAAGTCCGAGCCGTCCGGGAACACCGCGGCCGGCAGCAGGAAGTTAAGCGACAGGTGATGGACCGCGACCACGGCGGTGGCGGTGAAGATCGCCCGCCAGTCGGTCAGCGCGGCCAGCATTGCCAGGCAGGCGAAGTAGTACATGTGCATGTCGATCTGCCAGGGACTCCCGGCGAACTGGTAGACCATGATCGACACCGCGCCCATCAGGCCGGCGGCAAGCGCCGAGCGGGTCCCGGGGTCGTCGATCCGCCAGCGCGCCAGGGCACCGACGACGGCGGCGACCGCGGCGATCGCGCCGACCGGCAGCAGCATGCCCTTGCCGAGTGCCAGGGCGATGGCGGCGGACACCGGAATCTGCAGGGCGAGGAAGATGGCGAGAACGGTTGTCGCCCGTCGCCGCAGGCCGGTCAGTTCGTTCATCGGATTTCCCCTCTGACGACGGCGGTCACGCCGAGCCGGTGCCGAAGCACCCGCTCGCGGCAACCGGATTGATGACCAGGACCGCGCCGTGGGCGCGCAGGCGTTCGACGAGGTCGGGACCGGCCGGGCGCACCACCAGAACCGTTCCGATCGCGCCCTCGCGAACGATCAGGCCGTCGGACCGGGCGACCGCGGCGGCGGCCTGTTCCCGGTCCCACCACGGCGGGAATACCGCGGCGACGGCCGAGTCGGGAGCCGACGGAAGGGCGGTTGCGGATGCCCCCGCCACGATCAGGGTTGCTGCGGCGATCAGCGCCGGCACGACATAGCTCACGGTCTCGGACTCCCTCGCCGGCAGGTGCGGACGACTTGCCGATACGGGGAGTAGGGACGTCCGGATTTAAAGAATCGCTAAAATCGCGGCGAATATGCCGTGTACTTGCGGTTTGTACGTACGGCTTCCCTGAGCGATTGATTTGCTGCGCGGAGGCGTTGACCCAAGGGTGCCGCCGGCACCTACACGGCAGTGCCGCCGACGGTGATCCCCCGCATCTTCAGGGTCGGCTGACCGACGCCGACCGGCACGCCCTGGCCGTCCTTGCCGCAGGTGCCGATGCCGTCGTCGAGACGCGAGTCGTTGCCGATCATGGTGATCTTGGTCATCGCGTCGGGGCCGTTGCCGATCAGGGTGGCGCCCTTCACGGCCGGACCGACCCTGCCGTCCTCGATCAGGTAGGCCTCGTTCATCGAGAACACGAACTTGCCCGAGGTGATGTCGACCGAGCCGCCGGCGAAGTTCACCGCATACAGCCCCTTCTTCACCGAGCGCAGGATCTCCTCCGGCGTGGCGGTGCCGTCCGCCATGAAAGTGTTGGTCATGCGCGGCATCGGATGGTGGGCGAAGCTCTCGCGCCGGCCGTTGCCGGTGGGCGCCATGCCCATCAGCCGGGCGTTCTGACGGTCCTGCATGTAGCCGACCAGGATGCCGTCCTCGATCAGCACGGTGCGCGAGGTGGGGGTGCCTTCGTCGTCGACCGTCAGCGAGCCGCGCCGGTCCGGCAGGGTGCCGTCGTCGACGACGGTCACGCCGGGCGCCGCCACGCGCTGCCCGATCATGTCGCTGAAGGTCGAGGTCTTCTTGCGGTTGAAGTCGCCCTCGAGGCCGTGGCCGACCGCCTCGTGCAGCATCACGCCGGGCCAGCCGGGGCCGAGCACCACGTCCATCTCGCCGGCCGGGGCCGGCACCGCGTCGAGGTTGACCAGCGCGACCCGGATCGCCTCGTCGACCGCATGGTGCCAGGCGTCGGGATCGACGAATCGGTCGAACATCAGCCGGCCGCCGCAGCCGTAGGAGCCGGATTCCATGCGGTCGCCGTCGCCGACCACTACGGCGACGTTGAGGCGGACCAGGGGGCGCACGTCGCCGACCCGCTGGCCGCCGGACCGCAGGATCTGCACCGCCTGCCAGGAACCGGTCAGCGAGGCCGAGACCTGGCGCACCCGCGGGTCCTTGGCGCGGGCGTAGGCGTCGATCTCGGCCAGGACCTTGATCTTGGCCTCGGTCGAGACGCCCCGCAGCGGGTTGGCGTCGGTATAGAGGTGGCGGTTGGTGCCGACCGGCCCCTCGGCCATGGTGCCGGAGTGCCCGGCATGGACGGCACGGACGGTTCCGGCCGCCCGGCGGATGGCGTCCTCCGACAGCTCGGAGGCGTGCGCGAAGCCGCGTGCCTCGCCGGCGATCGCCCGCAGCCCGAAGCCCTGGCTGGTGTCGAACGAGGCGGTCTTCAGCCGGCCGTCGTCGAACGCCAGGCTCTCGCTCTGCCGGTACTCCAGGTAGAGCTCGCCGTCGTCGGCGCCGTCCAGCGCGTCGTCGACGATCTTCTGGGTGCGGTCGGCGTCGAGGCCGGCACGGGCAAAGAACAGTTCGTCGGTGATGGCGCGATCGGTCACGGGGTGCTCCTGACGGCGGGGCCGTGTCGTTGAAACGTCAGCCTGACATAGGCATTCGGCGGGCGGAAGTCGACCGGTCGGCAAGTCGCCGGTGTCCGTCGTCGATCCCGCTCACGGCGCGACCGAATGCCGCGTGAGCGTTGCTTGCCCAGGCATAATCAGCGTTCTAGCTTGCGATTTAGCACGCTCCCCCGCGTTGCACAGGGCGTGCGTTGGTGTCATAACCAAGCCCGCCGCGGGGGGCGCGGCGAGAGCAACGACAACGGGAACGACCGACTGATGGATCGGATCCTCGGATTGGCCGTGTCTTGGGCGCGGCATATTGGCTGGGCGGCGGCTTCGCTCGTCGCTTCCGCGACCATGGCATGGGCGGACAGGCCGCATGAATGGCAGCTCGGCATGCAGGAGAGCGTCACGCCGACGCACGACCGGCTGGACGACCTGCACAACCTCCTGCTCGTGATCATCACCCTGATCGCGATCTTCGTGCTGGCCCTGCTGGTGTATGTGTGCCTGCGGTTCCGCGCGAGCAAGAACCCGGTGCCGTCGAAGACGTCGCACAACACCCTGCTGGAGATCGTCTGGACCGGCCTGCCGGTCCTGATCCTGGTGGTGATCGCGATCCCGTCGTTCAAGCTCCTGTACTTCGCCGACAAGGCGGTCGAGCCGGACATGACGGTGAAGGTCCAGGCGCACCAGTGGTACTGGAGCTACGAGTACCCGGATCAGAAGATCGCTTTCGACAGCAACCTGATCCCGGAAGCGGACCTGAAGGAGGGCCAGCTGCGCCTGCTCGACGTGGACAACCGTCTGGTCGTCCCGGTCGGCAAGAAGGTGCAGGTGCTGGTGACCACTTCGGACGTCATGCACTCGTTCTTCATCCCGTCCTTCGGTGTGCAGATCTACGGCACCCCGGGCCGGATCAACGAGACGTGGTTCGAGGTCGAGAAGGCCGGCGTGTACTACGGCCAGTGCAACCAGATCTGCGGCATGAATCACTCGTTCATGCCGATCGTGGTCCAGGCGATGGAGCCGGCGGAATACGACGCCTGGCTCGCGCAGGCCAAGACCAAGTTCGCGATGGATGACGACGGCGCGACCGGCCCCAAGCTGGCCGCGGTCGTCTCCCGGTAATCGAGCGGAGAGCGAGACTATGAGCAGCGCTGATCACGCCCACGGCGCCCACGGGCACGAGGACCACGGTGCGCCGACCAGCTTCGTGCGCCGCTGGCTGTACTCCACCAACCACAAGGACATCGGGACGCTGTACCTGATCTTCTCCGTGGTCGCCGCGATCGTCGGCGGTGGAATCTCCATCTACATGCGCATGGAGCTGCACCATCCGGGCCTGCAGTACATGCAGGACGGCAACGTCTGGAACGTGATGGTCACCGCCCACGGCCTGATCATGGTGTTCTTCGTGGTCATGCCAGCGCTGATCGGCGGGTTCGGCAACTGGTTCGTGCCGCTGATGATCGGGGCGCCGGACATGGCGTTCCCGCGCATGAACAACATCTCGTTCTGGCTGCTCGTCCCGGCCCTGCTGCTGCTGGTCCTCTCGATGTTCGTCGAGGGCACCGGCGGCGCCAACGGCGCCGGCACCGGCTGGACCATCTATCCGCCGCTGTCGAGCAAGCTCGGCACGCCGGGCATGGCGATGGACCTCGCGATCTTCTCGCTGCACCTCGCCGGTGCCGGATCGATCCTGGGTGCCGCCAACTTCATCACGACCATCTTCAACATGCGCGCGCCGGGCATGACCCTGCACAAGATGCCGCTGTTCGTGTGGTCGATCCTGGTCACCGCGTTCCTGCTGCTGCTGGCCCTGCCGGTGCTGGCGGGCGCCATCACCATGCTGCTGACCGACCGCAACTTCGGCACGGCGTTCTTCGAGCCGTCCGGCGGCGGTGACCCGGTGCTGTTCCTGCACCTGTTCTGGTTCTTCGGCCACCCGGAGGTCTACATCATGATCCTCCCGGCGTTCGGCATCATCAGCCAGGTGGTGAGCACCTTCTCCAAGAAGCCGGTGTTCGGCTACCTGGGGATGGCCTACGCGATGGTGGCGATCGGCGTCGTCGGCTTCGTCGTCTGGGCGCACCACATGTACACCGTGGGCCTGGACGTCGACACCCGCGCCTACTTCACCGCGGCGACGATGGTCATCGCGGTCCCGACCGGCATCAAGATCTTCTCGTGGATCGCCACCATGTGGGGCGGCTCGATCGAGTTCCGCGTCCCGATGATCTGGGCGATCGGCCTGATCTTCCTGTTCACCGTCGGCGGCGTGACCGGTGTCGTCCTGGCGAACGCCGGCGTCGACCTGGCCCTGCACAACACCTACTACGTCATCGCCCACTTCCACTACGTGCTGTCGCTGGGCGCCGTGTTCGGCATCTTCTGCGGGTTCTACTACTGGTTCTCGAAGATGACCGGGTACGAGTACAACGAGACCCTGGCCAAGCTGCACTTCTGGGTGACGTTCGTCGGCGTGAACCTGACGTTCTTCCCGATGCACTTCCTCGGTCTGGCGGGCATGCCGCGGCGCTACATCGACTACCCGGACGCGCTCGCCGGCTGGAACGCCGTGGCCTCGATCGGCGCCTACATCGGCGGCGTCGGCACCCTGATCTTCTTCGTCACGGTCATCGAGGCCTTCATGAAGAAGCGCAAGGCTGCGGACAATCCGTGGGGCGAGGGGGCGAACACCATCGAGTGGTCGCTGTCGTCGCCGCCGCCGTTCCACACCTTCGAGGAACTGCCCCGCGTGAAGTGATCCCGGACATCCGGCATCAGGGGCTCGAGAGGCTGTTGACGTGACCGACACTTCCGCCGACATCGTGCGGATCGACGACGCAGCCGAGGCCGTCCCGGGCGGGACGGCCTCGGTCGCCGACTACGTCGCTCTGCTGAAGCCGAGGGTGATGTCGCTGGTGGTCTTCACCGGCGCCGTCGGCCTGGCGGTGGCGCCGGGGCATCTGCACCCGGTGCTGGCGGTGATCGCGGTGCTGTGCATCGCCATCGGCGCCGGGGCGTCGGGCGCGATCAACATGTGGTACGACCGCGACATCGACGCGGTCATGGAACGCACCCGGGCCCGGCCGATCCCGGCCGGCCGCATGAACCCGGACGAGGCGCTGACCTTCGGCGTCGTGCTGTCGGGCTTCTCGGTGCTGGTCATGGGCCTGGCGGTCAACTGGGCCGCCGCCGCCCTGCTGGCCGGCACCATCGGCTTCTACGTCTTCGTCTACACCATGTGGCTGAAGCGCCGGACGCCGCAGAACATCGTGATCGGTGGCGCCGCCGGCGCGTTCCCGCCGATGATCGGCTGGGCGGCGGTGACCGGCGACGTTTCGGTCGCCTCGATCGTGCTGTTCGCGATCATCTTCATGTGGACGCCGCCGCATTTCTGGGCGCTGGCGCTGTGGCGCTGCGGCGACTACGCGCGTGCCGGCGTGCCGATGCTGCCGGTGGTCGCGGGCGACCGCGAGACCCGCCGGCAGATCCTGTTCTATTCGCTGCTGCTGGCGCCGCTCGGCACCGCCCCGGCGCTGCTCGGCTTCGCCGGCACCGGCTACGGCATCGTCGCCGGCGTGCTCGGCGCGCTGTTCGTGCTGGCCGCCGCGCGGGTGTGGCGCGGCAGCGCCGCCGACCACCGGCCGGCCAAGCAGATGTTCGGCTTTTCGATCCTCTACCTGTTCGCGCTGTACGGTGCGCTGCTGGTCGACAGCTGGGTGGTGGGGTGAGCGCGATGGCGAAGCGGGACCGCAAGCCGGATGGCGGGCAGGAGGACCAGTGGGTCGCCGCCCGACGTGGCAAGAACGTCGCCATCTTCAGCATCATCATCGGGCTGGCGGTGCTGTTCTTCGTGATCACCATCCTGCGGATGAGCTGACGCGATGAGCCCGGACCAGGACCTCGACCTCGAGACCCGGGTGCAGCGCGCCCGCAACGTGCGGACCGTCGGCATCCTCGCGTCGGTCGTCGTCGGCATGGTCGGCATGGCCTACGCCTCGGTCCCGCTCTACGAGATCTTCTGCCGGGTCACCGGCTACGGCGGCACCACCCAGGTCGCGACCGAAGGCGCCGACCGGGTGCTGGACCGCACCATGACCGTGCGCTTCGATTCGAACGTCAACCCCGAGCTGCCGTGGAAGTTCGAGCCGGCGCAGCGCTCGATGTCGCTGAAGGTCGGCGAGACCAAGCTGGCGTTCTACCGGGCGACCAACACCGGCACCGACACCCTGGTCGGGACGGCGACGTTCAACGTCACACCCGACAAGGCCGGGTTGTACTTCGACAAGATCGACTGCTTCTGCTTCACCGAGCAGGTCCTGCGCCCGGGCGAGACCGTCGACATGCCGGTTTCGTTCTACCTGGATCCGGAGCTCGCCGACGATCCGAAGATGGACGGCGTGACCACGATCACGCTGTCATATACTTTCTTCCGCGCCCAGGATCAGACCAAGGCGCGGCAGATCGCCGAACTTCCGGGGGGCGCCGCGCCGGCGTCCGCCGGTGGACTGCAACGATGACCAAGCACCACGCGGGGGTGTCCCGGGCGGCGGACGGCCGGGACCGCACGTGAGACGAGGGGACTGATGGCACACGAACAGAAGCATCCCTACCATCTGGTCGAGCCGAGCCCGTGGCCGTTCGTCGGCGCCGGTTCCGGTTTCGTGTTGGCGGCGGGTACCGCCCTCTTCATGCACGGCAAGCCGTTCGGCGCCCCGATGATGGTCGTCGGCCTTCTGCTCGTGCTGATGACCATGTTCTTCTGGTGGCGCGACGTCATCCGGGAGGCCCACTACCAGGGCCACCACACCCCGGTCGTCCAGATCGGCACGCGCTACGGCATGATGCTGTTCATCGCCTCGGAAGTGATGTTCTTCGTGGCGTTCTTCTGGGCGTTCTTCGACATGGCGCTGTACCCGCGCGGCGGCTCCTGGCCGCCGGAGGGGATCGAGCCGTTCGACGCCTTCGACCTGCCGCTGATGAACACCCTGATCCTGCTGCTGTCCGGCACCACGGTGACCTGGGCGCACGCCGCGCTGCTCCAGGGTGACCGCAGGAACCTGCTGATCGGCCTCGGGATCACCATCCTGCTCGGCCTCAGCTTCACCACGCTGCAGGCGATCGAGTACCACCACGCCGAGTTCGGCTTCAAGGACGGCATCTACCCGTCGACCTTCTTCATGGCGACCGGCTTCCACGGTTTCCACGTGATCGTCGGCACGCTGTTCCTGATCGTCTGCTGGTTCCGCGCCTATGCCGGCCACTTCACGCCCGAGCAGCATTTCGGCTTCGAGGCGGCGGCCTGGTACTGGCACTTCGTCGACGTGGTCTGGCTGTTCCTGTTCGTCTGCGTCTACTGGTGGGGCAGCTGAGCCAGATGGGAACCGCGGGAGCGGATCGATGAGCGACGCTTACGGTCCGCCCCCGTCCCCGATTGCCGCCGGCCTCGCCTGCAGGTGTCCCCGGTGCGGGCGCGGCCGGTTGTTCAGCGGTTACCTGACGGTCGCCGACCGGTGCGAGGCCTGCGGGCTGCACATGGCCGACCACGACACCGGCGACGGTCCGGCGGTGTTCGTCATCTTCATCCTCGGCGCCGTCGTGGTGCCGCTCGCCCTCTGGGTCGAGGCGGCGTTCGCACCGCCGCTCTGGCTGCACGCCATCCTCTGGGGCATCGTGGTGATGGGCGGGACCATCGCCCTGCTGCGGCCGCTCAAGGGCGTTATGGTCGCGCTCCACTACCGGCACCGTACGCCCGAGAGCTGATCGCGGAGACGCGATCCCGGGCAGTCCGACCCCGCAGATCGACGGCGCGACCACGCGCCGCTTGCCCTTTCGGCGCCAGCGTCCGATCTAAGGGGACCGCGGAGCCATCCGCCCCGATCACCGAGCCGAGATCCTCATGCCGTTCCGTCCGCGCCTCTGGCCGACCCTGTTCACCGTTCCAGCCGTGGTCATGATGCTCGGCCTCGGGGTCTGGCAGCTCGACCGGCTCGCCTGGAAAACCGCCCTCATCGACAGCTTCGAGAGCCGGGTCAACGCCGAGCCGGTGACGCCGCCGGCGGCGATCGACGACGCCGAGGCCTGGCGGTTCCGCCACGTGCGCGCGACCGGGCATTTCCTGAACGACAAGGAAGTGCAGCTGACCGGCCGGCCGTTCGAGGGCAATGCCGGCTTCCACGTGGTCACACCCTTCGTGGTCGACGGCGGTCCGACCGTGCTGGTCAACCGCGGCTGGGTGCCGCTCGACCGGCGGCGCCCGGAGGCCCGGCCCGAGACCCTGAAGGCCGGGACGGTGACGATCAACGGCATCGTCCGGATCGCCGGGCAGAAGGGCTATTTCGTGCCCGACAACGAGCCCGGTCGGGACATCTGGTTCACCGTCGATACCGCCCAGATCGCAAGCTATCTGGGCATCGGCCCGGTCGCGAATTACTACGTGGACGCGCTGCGGCCGGGCGAGAAGCCGACCGAGCTGCCGATCGGCGCGGTGCCGAGCATCCATGTCCGCAACGAGCACCTGCAGTACGCCATCACCTGGTTCCTGCTCGCCGTGACCCTGATCGGGGTCTACGTGGTCTGGCACCTGCAGGCCGACCGCAAGGAGCGGGAGGGCCAGGCATGAACGTGGTGACCGACCATTCCAGCGGCACCCCGGCCACCGACGCGTTGGAGGCGCGATTCCGGCGGCTGTCCGCCATCGAGGGCGCGCTCGGCGTGCTGTCCTGGGATCGGCTGGTGATGATGCCGCCGGGCGGCGGCGACGCCCGCGCCGAGCAGACGGCGACCCTCGGCGTGATCGCCCACGAGATCCTGACCGCGCCCGAGGTCGCGGACCAGCTGGAAGCCGCCGCGGCCGAGCCGCTGTCCGGCTGGCGGGCCGCCAACCTGCACGAGATGAACCGTCGGCACGCCCACGCCACCGCCCTGCCGTCGACCCTGGTCGACGCGATGGCCCGAGCGGTCGCGAAGTCCGAGACCGCGTGGCGGGCCGCCCGGGCGGAGTCGAGCTTCGCTGCGGTGCGCGGCCCGTTCGGCGAGGTCCTGCGCCTGACCCGCGAGGCGGCGGCCGCCAAGGCCGAGGCGCTGGGCCTCGATCCGTATGCGGCGCTGCTCGACCAGTACGAGCCCGGCGGCTCGGTCGCCCGGATCGAGACGCTGTTCGCCGAGCTCGAGGCCGCCCTGCCGCCGATCCTGGAGGCGGTGCTCGAGCGTCAGGCCCGCGCCGGCGATCCGGAAATGCCGGCCGGACCGTTCCCGGTACCGGCCCAGCGCGGGCTCGCCCGCGACATCATGACGACGCTCGGCTTCGACTTCACCCACGGCCGGCTCGACGAGACCCTGCATCCGTTCTGCGGCGGCGTGCCCGAGGACGTGCGGGTCACCACCCGGTTCTCCGAGAGCGGCTTCGTGTCGGGCGTCATGGGGGTGATCCACGAGACCGGACACGCCCTGTACGAGCGCGGCCTGCCCGTCGACTGGCGCGGCCTGCCGGTCGGCGAGGCGCGCGGCATGGTGCTGCACGAGAGCCAGTCGCTGCTGATGGAGATGCAGGCCTGCCGGTCGCCGGCGTTCCTGGCGCATCTGTCGGGGATGGCGAAGGCGGCGTTCGGCGGCGACGGCAGCGCCTGGGACCCGGCCAACCTGCGGCGCATCTACACCCACGTCGAGCGCGGCCTCATCCGGGTCGAGGCCGACGAGGTGACCTACCCGCTGCACGTCGTCCTGCGCACCCGGCTGGAACGGGCGCTGCTGGCCGGCGACCTGGCCGTCGGCGACCTGCCGGGCGCCTGGAACGACGGCATGCGCGGCCTGCTCGGCGTGACGCCGCCGGACGATGCTCATGGCTGCCTGCAGGACATCCACTGGTACGACGGCGCAATCGGCTACTTCCCGACCTACACCCTCGGGGCGCTGGCGGCGGCCCAGCTGTTCGCGGCCGCCACCGCGGCCGATCCGGCGATCGTCGAGGCGATCGGTCGGGGCGACTTCACCCGGCTGCTCGCGTGGCTGCGCCCGAACGTCCACGAGAAGGCCAGCTCGGCGACCACCGACGAGATCCTGGCGGCGGCCACCGGCGCGCCGCTCGGCGCCGGGGCGTTCCTGGCGCACCTCGAGCGGCGGTACCTCGACGGATAACGGGACCGGGGGCCGATGCTCAGACCGGATCGAAATCCAGGCCGAGCATCAGCATGTTGACGGCTTCGCCGTCGTCCGACAGCGGCAGGTGGACCGAGCGGAAGTGCCGGAACTCCTTGCCGACGAACTCCAGGTCGCCCTCGTGGAACACCGGCTGGCGGCGTTCGACGGCCCTGGAATAGGCGCCGACGTAGCCTGCCAGCATCTCTTCGTCGTACAGCTCGTCGAACCACCGGCCGGTGGCGTCGCGCCCGAGCTGCCGGGCGATGCCGCTGCCGATCAGCCGCCAGCGGAAACGGCGCGGCTCCGCGGTGACGTCGACCAGGCTGACGTAGCCCAGCCAGGGCCGCAGGTCCTCGACCGCGAAATCGTCCCGCGCCGGCATCCGGCGGTCGCCGCGCTTGTCCTGCCAGAGGGCCTGGATCGAGACGAGTGCCTGCGCGTCGGGAAACCCGTCGGGGGCCTCCCGCAGACGCAGGCGGTAGGTTTCGCGGAAGGGGAAAGGTCGCGGCATGAGGTACGATGCCCTCGGGAAAGGTCACGGCCGTTCATACGAGGGTACGTCAAGATCGACCGCGTGTCTCCCCGGCCACCCGCCGGTTACCGTCAGCCGTTCCAGCGCCTGAAGATCAGCGTCGCGTTCACGCCGCCGAAGCCGAAGCCGTTGGACATGGCGTAGTCGACCTGCGCCCGCCGGCCCGGCGGGCCGATCAGGTCGAGCCCGTCGGCCGCCGCGTCCGGCTGCTCGAGGTTCAGGGTCGGCGGCAGCTCGCCGGTGCGCAGCGCCTGGATCGAGAATACCGCCTCGAGCCCGCCGGCCGCCCCCAGCAGGTGCCCGGTCGCCGACTTGGTCGACGAGATCGCCGCCCCGGAACCCGCGCCGAACACCGTCCGTATCGCCGCCAGCTCGCCGGCGTCGCCGACCGGCGTCGAGGTGGCGTGGGCGTTCACGTAGCCGATCGCCGCCGGCTCCAGCCCGGCCTGCGCCAGCGCCTGGCGCATCGCCCGGGCGGCCCCGGCGCCGTCCTCCGGTCCCGATGTCATGTGGTAGGCGTCGGCCGTCGTCCCGTAGCCGACCATCTCGGCCAGCGGGGTGGCGCCGCGCAGCAGCGCGTGCTCCAGCGCTTCGATCACCACGATGCCCGCGCCCTCGCCCATCACGAAGCCGTCGCGCTGCCGGTCGAACGGCCGCGACGCGGCCGACGGCCGGTCGTTGAAACCGGTCGAGAGCGCCCGCGCGGCGGCGAACCCGGCGAGGCTGACGGTGTCGATGCAGGCTTCCGAGCCACCGCACACCGCCACGTCGATCTCGTCGGCGCGGATCATCCGGGCGCCGTCGCCGATCGCCTGGGCACCGGCGGCGCAGGCGGTCACCGGAGCGCCGAGCGGGCCCTTGAAGCCGTGGGCGATCGAGACCTGGCCGGCCGCCAGGTTGGCCAGGAACGACGGCACGATGAACGGCGACAGCCGGCGGGTGCCGCGCTCGGCGACGGTCCTGGCCGCCTCCATCATGGCCGGGAAGCCGCCGACGCCGGAGGCGATCACCGTCGCCGTGCGCTCCTGCTCGCGGCCGTCCTGCGGACGCCAGCCGGCGTGCCCGACCGCCTCGGCGGCGGCGACCATGGCGAACTGGATGAACCGGTCCATTTTCTTGAGGTCCTTGGGCGCGATCGCCACCGTCGGGTCGAAGCCCGCCGGATCGTCGTCCTTGCCCGGCACCACGCCGCCGACGCGGGCCGGCAAGTCGGCCGCTACCGAATCCGGCAGCCGGACCAGCCCGGAGTGGCCCAGGACGAGGCGGTTCCACACCGCCTCCACGCCGACGCCGAGCGGCGCCACCACGCCCAGTCCCGTCACCACTACGCGTCGTGTCATGCCGCCGGCTCCTCATGGCGTTCTGTTTGTCAGGAACAGATATGTATATACACAGTTAAATGCAAGGAGCGTTCCGCCGCGACCCCGTCAGTCCTCCTTCGGCCCGGCTTCGCGCGCCGCGATCCGCAGCCGCTCCAGCGCCGCCCGGGCCTCGGCGAGACCGTCCGTCCCCAGGGCGGCGAGCAGGCGGCCGTGGGCCTCTTCCCAGATCGGCGCGGCCGACTCGATGATGGCGTGGCCGGCGGCGGTCAGCGCAAACCGCTTGGACCGGCTGCCGGCCGGCCGCTCGGACACGATCAGCCTGTTGCGCTCAAGCAGCTTGAGGTTCCGCACCAGGGTGGAGCGGTCGAGCACCAGCAACTCGGCCAGCTCGGCCATGCCCGCCTCGGGATGCAGGGCGAGCGCACCCAGCAGGTGGAACTGCGTGGTCGGCACGCCGAGGCTGCGCATGGTGGCGCCGTACAACCGGGCGACCGCCCGCGCGGTCATCGCCGTCTGGAGCGCCAGGCACTCCCTTTCCATGCGCCGTATGCCGGATGTCATGCCTCGCCTATAGCCGCTTGCCGGCCGCTCGGCAACGCGCCGGCCCCGCCGTCATGGTCGCGTCCTCAAGGTCGGGCGCGGTTGGCGTGGGCCGGTCGCGGCTCCGGCCCGGTGTAGCGGGCGCGCGGTCGGATCAGGGTGCCGGCCGCCAGCTGCTCGGCGGCGTGGGCGAGCCAGCCGACGCTGCGGCCGATCGCGAACAGCCCGATCGCCTTGTCGGCGTCGAGGCCCCAGGTCGCGGCCAGGGTGGCGAGCCCGAAATCCAGGTTGGGGCCGAGCCCGGTCGCCTCGCGCCCGGCCGCCGCGACCGCGTCGACGACGTCGAGCAGCGGCTGCGGCCCGGTCGCCTTGCGCACCGCCTTCAGGGTCGCGGTCGCTCGCGGATCGCCGTCCGGGTACAGCGGGTGGCCGAAGCCGGGCAGGGTCTCGCCGCGGCGCAGCCGCTCGGTCACCGCCGCCCGGCCGTCGCCCAGCCGCAGCGCCTCGTGGATCAGCGCCAGGGTCTGCGGGGTCATGCCGCCGTGCCGCGGGCCCTCCAGGGTGGCGAGCCCGGCGATCACCGCGGCGTAGGGGGTGGCGCGGGTCGAGGCGGCGACCCGTACCGCGAAGGCCGAGGCGTTCAGCTCGTGGTCGGCGCACAGCACCAGGGCGGTGCGGATCGCCTCGGCCGCCGCCGGCACGCCCCAGGCGGTCGCCAGCACCCGGTGCGCCGGGCCGTCGGGCGGGGCGCCGCCCGCCCACACCGAGACCAGGTGCCGCACGATGCGGGCCCCGGTCCGGGCCAGCGCCGGCGCGGTGCGGGCATAGGCGGCGACGTCGGCGCGCCCGGCCACCGCCAGCCGGGCGATCGCCCCGGCGATCCCGGGGGCGGCCGGCGGCCCGGGTTCGATGACGACGTCCGCGAACGGGTCGGAATCGTCGAGCTGCCAGAGCAGCCCGGCGACGGTCTCCAGCGACGCGGTCTCGGCCAGCGCCAGCGCGTCGCGCCCGCGGTAGTACAGCCGGCCGCCGTCGATCAGGGTGATGGCGCTGTCGAGCAGCGGCGCCCCGAAGTCGAGGGCACGGTCGGGCGTGCCGCCGGTGCCGGCGTCGCCGTGGCTGCGCAAGCGGCGGATGTCGGTCGCCGCGTACAACCGCTTGCGCGAGCCCGGCTGGCCGCGCGACTCCACCAGCCCGCGGCTGACATAGGCGTACAGCGTCGCCCGGCTGACGTTCAGCTCGGTCGCGGCCTCGGCGGCGGTGATCCAGGCCCTGGAAGACGATGCGGCGCGCTCTGACATGGATTGTATGTATCAACGTTGATCAAGGTTGACGAGGCTCGCATATCCCTCGCCTGACGGCAAGCGAGGAGACCGACGATGACGACGATGGACGACGTAGTGGCGGCCGAGACCGTGCTGAGCCGGGTCGACGGCGAGGGCGGGCGTCTGGTGGTGCACGGCTTCGACCTCGAGGACCTGGTCGCGACCCACGGCTTCGAGGCGACGGCGGCGCTGCTGTGGGGCGCCCTGGAGCCGGGGCTGGGCGACGCCGATGAGGTGGCCGCGGCGCTCGGCGTGGCCCGCGCCCGGGCGTTCGCGCGGGTGCCGGCGATCCTGGCGGCGACCACAGGACTGGCGCCGATCGACGCACTGCGGGCCGGCATCGCCTGCCTGGCGGCCGACGGCGACCGCGAGGCCGTCGTGCTGGCGACCGCCGCCATGCCGGTGCTGCTGGCGGCGGCCTTCCGCCGCGACCGCGGGCTGCCGCCGGTCGCCCCGGACCCGGCGCTCGGCCAGGCGGCCGACCTGCTGCGCATGCTCGACGGAGCGCCGGCCGATCCCGGCCGGGTGCGGGCGCTCGAGACCTACCTGGTGACGGTGGCCGACCACGGCATGAACGCCTCGACCTTCGCGGCCCGCGTCGTCGCCGCGACCGCCTCGGATCCGGTCTCGGCGGTCGCGGGCGCCATCGGCGCGCTGAAGGGGCCGCTGCACGGCGGCGCGCCGGGGCCGGTGCTCGACATGCTGGACGCGGTCGGCGAGCCGGCGAACGCTGCGGCCTGGATCGCGGCGACGCTCGGTCACGGCGAGCGGCTGATGGGGTTCGGGCACCGGATCTACCGGACCCGCGACCCGCGCGCCGACGTGCTGAAGGCCGCGCTCGCCGAGCTCGGGTCGCGCGACCCGTCGCGCACGGCGCTGGCCGAGGCGGTCGAGCGGGCGGCCCGCGACGCCCTGGCGGTGCGCTACCCCGGCCGTCGGCTCGACACCAACGTCGAGTTCTACACCGCCCTGCTGCTGGAGGCGGTCGGCATCGACCGGGCGCTGTTCACCCCGATGTTCGCGGTCGGCCGCGTCGTCGGCTGGACCGCCCATGTGCTGGAGCAGCGCGCCACCGGCCGGCTGATCCGCCCGAAGGCCCGCTATGTCGGCCCGGTGCCGGCCGGGGACACGTTCCGGGCGGCGGCAAACGGCTGAGGCTGCCGCTCGAGGCTACCGGGCGAAGCCGCCGAAGGGCTTCATGTAGACCGCCTCCATCCGGTCCAGGGCCTTGGTGGCGGCTTCGTCCGGGCTGCCGTAGACCGTCAGCCGCTTCGGCCCGGCCGCGCTATCGTTCGGCGCGTGGCCGGAAGTAGTCCCAGGCCACGTCGTTGCCGGCGTAGATCGCGGTGTCGATCGCGAACGCGGCGGCGGCGAACCCGGCCGACGGCAGCAGCGATCCGGTGAAGACGTACGACAGCGCCAGGTTCCGCGCCCCGGTCAGCACCTGGTAGCCGACCGCCTTGGTCGCCAGGTTGTCGGCGGTGGTTTCCGACGGCAGTGGCCCGAAGCGGTCCCAGGCCAGCTCGTAGGGGTAGTACAGCATCGCCGCGGTCGCGGTATTGGCCACCAGGAAGATCGCGCTTGTGCCGGCCCCGGCTTCGAAGATCGCCCCGAACAGCGCCACGTCTGCGAGGTTGGCGACGGTCTGGAAGGTCAGGGTCTTGTAGGCCGCCCGCTCCCAGGTCGACAGCGGTGCCGGTTCGGCGGCAGCCGTGGCGGGCGACTCGGCCGCCAGCGCCGGGCCGGCACCGCCGAGCACCAGGGTGGCGGCGAGCGCTCCGGCAGCCAGTGACCCGCGTCCCGCCATGGCGCTGCGATCCTCCTTCCGCCTACTCCTCCGCGCCCTCGGCCGGCATGCCGGATTCCAGGGCGCTGGCGACGATCTCGGCGACCTCCTCGGCGGTCAGGCCGATCGTGCGGTCCTCCGGGATCTCCTGGCCGAGCGCGGTGGCGGTCACCAGCCGATAGATGTCGGCGGCGCCCAGGAACAGCTTGGGGTCGAGCCCGACGTCGGCGACGGTACGGGCGATCTCCTCCATCTCGCCGACCCAGCGATAGGCCTTCGGGGCCATGTCCGGCAGGGAGCGCGCGAACCGGTCGCTGAGCATCCGCTGGCTGGCCGCCATCTCGGCCTGCAGCTCGCGGTCGACGCCATAGGCCTTGGCGGCCGACAGCGACACCGTGGCCAGCGCGGTCAGCCCCTTGGTGACCGCGGCGTAGCACATCTTCAGCGCCGAGGCGGCGCCGACCCCGCCCGGCACCGAGCGCACGTCCAGGCCGTAGCGCCGCAGGCCGAGCGCGAACTGCACCGCATCGGCGGCGCCGGAGATGTAGATCCGGGGGCCGAGGCTGTGGCCCGGCCGTGGCGGCGGGCCGACGATGCCGCCGTCCAGGAACGGGCCGCCGACGGAGTCGACGATCTCGCCGGCCTCGACCGCGGTCGCCGGGGCGGTGGCGTTGAGGTCGATGTACAGCGGTTTGTCGTCGACCGCGGCGAGTGCCGAGGCCAGCCGGGTCGCCATGTCGACCGCCTGGTCGGGGGGCAGCACCGACAGCACGATGTCGGCGTTCTCGATCGCCTCGACGTCGTTGCGCGCGTCGACGATGCCGGCCAGCGAGGCCAGCCTCTGGGTGCGGGGCGACCGGTCGGCCAGGTTGGTGGTCACCCGCAATCCCGCGTCGACCAGCACCCGGCCGATCGAGGAACCCATATCGCCTGGCGCGAAGATCGCCACCGTCCGCAATGCCATGAAGTAGACCCCGGCTGCCCGTTTCCCGGCTGCGCCAAACCGGCGCGGCGTCCCGGATTGCACCACGGTTGCACCCGGATGACGCCGCCGATAGGTTACCGCGTCATTATCCAGGGATACACATCTCAGTGCAGTACATCAGCACCCGCGGCCGCGCTCCGGCGCTCCCCTTCGACGAGGTTCTGCTGTCGGGCCTCGCGCGCGACGGCGGGCTGTACGTGCCGGCGGTCTGGCCGCTGTTCTCGCGCGACGACATCCGGGCCATGAAGGGGCTGTCCTACGCCGAGGTGGCGCTGCGGGTGATGCAGCCGTTCGTCGGCGAGACCGTGCCGGCCGACGCGCTGCGGCGGATGGTCGAGGAGGCCTATGGCGGCTTCGGCCATACCTGCGTGGCGCCGCTCAAGCAGATGGCGCCGAACCTCTGGATGATGGAGCTGTTCCACGGGCCGACCCTGGCGTTCAAGGACTACGCCATGCAGGTGCTGGGGCGGCTGTTCGACCACGTGCTGGCGGCCCGCGGCGAGCGGGTGACGATCGTCGGCGCCACTTCGGGCGACACCGGCGCCGCCGCCATCGAGGCCTGCCGCGACCGCGACAACATCGACTGCTTCATCCTGTTCCCGAAGGGCCGGGTGTCGCCGATGCAGCAGCGCCAGATGACCACGGTCGACGCGCCGAACGTGCACGCCATCGCGGTCGAGGGCACGTTCGACGACTGCCAGGACCTGGTGAAGGCGGCGTTCAACGACACGCCGTTCCGCGACGCCTACGGGCTGTCGGCGGTGAACTCGATCAACTGGGCGCGGATCATGCCGCAGATCGCCTACTACTTCTGGGCGGCGGTCAACCTGGGCGCACCCGAGCGGGCGGTGTCGTTCGCCGTGCCGACCGGCAACTTCGGCAACGTCTACGCCGGCTACGCCGCCCTGCAGATGGGCCTGCCGGTCGAGCGGCTGGTGGTCGCCAGCAACGCCAACGACATCCTGGCCCGGTTCTTCGCCAGCGGCACGATGGAGATGCGCGGCGTGGTGCCGACCCTCAGCCCGTCGATGGACATCCAGGTGTCGAGCAACTTCGAGCGCCTGCTGTTCGACCTGTTCGACCGCAACGGTGCCGAGGTCGAGGCGACCCTGACGGCGTTCCGCAAGGACGGCCGGTTCGCGGTCGGCGACAACCAGCTCGGCCGGGCGAGCGCGCTGTTCCAGGCCGGCCGCATCGACGACGACGAGGCGGTCGCCGTCATCCGCCGTGTCCGCGACGAGACCGGCGAGCTGCTGGACCCGCACACCGCGACCGGCCTCGGCGTGGTCGAGCGGACCCGTGCGATGCGCGACCCGGCGGTGCCGGTGGTGACGCTGGCGACCGCCCATCCGGCCAAGTTCGCCGCGGCGATCGAGCGTGCGGTCGGTGCGCCGGCCGCCCTGCCGGAACGCATGGCCGACCTGATGGAACGGCCGGAGCGCATGCCGGTGATCCCGAACGACCTCGCCGCCCTGCAGGCTTACGTGGCCGCGCATGCGGTGGCCCGCGGAGCTGCTGCGTGAGCGTAAACGTCCCCGAGATGGGCATCCGCCTCACCCGCCTCGACAGCGGCCTGACCGTGGTGACCGACGCCATGCCGTCGGTCGAGTCGGCGTCGGTCGGCCTCTGGGTCGGGGTCGGCACCCGCCACGAGAACCCCGCCGAGAACGGCCTCGCCCACCTGATCGAGCACATGGTGTTCAAGGGCACGCGGCGGCGCGACGCGGCGGCGATCGCCCGCGAGATCGAGGACGTCGGCGGGCACATGAACGCCTACACCTCGCGCGAGCAGACCGCCTACTACGCCAAGGTGCTGGCCGGCGACCTGCCGGTGGCGGTCGACCTGATCGCCGACATCCTGCAGGACTCGGTGTTCGACCCGGCGGAGCTGGCGCGCGAGCGCTCGGTGATCGTGCAGGAGATCGGCCAGGTCGCCGATACCCCGGACGACATCATCTTCGACCACTTCCAGGAGGCGGCCTACCCGAACCAGGGGCTGGGCCGGCCGGTGCTGGGGCGCAGCGAGATCGTGCAGAGCCTCGATCGCGACGCCCTGTTCGGCTACCTCGACACCAACTACGGCCCGGGCATCTCGATCCTGTCGGCCGCCGGCAAGGTCGACCACGACGCGCTGGTGGCGCTGGCCGCCGAGCGTTTCGACCACCTGCCGGGCCGCGCGGTCGCGACCACCGACGGGGCCGAGTACGTCGGCGGCGAGGCCCGCATCGAGCGCGACCTCGAGCAGCTCCACGTGATCCTCGGCTTCAAGGGCGTGTCGTTCTCCGACCCGGACTTCCACGCCATGCAGGTGTTCTCGACCCTGTACGGCGGCGGCATGTCCTCGCGGCTGTTCCAGGAGGTCCGCGAGAAGCGCGGGCTGGCCTACTCGGTCTATTCCTTCGCCTCGTCCTATCACGACGACGGCATGCTCGGGGTCTACGCCGGCACCGGGCCGGACGAGATCGACGAGGTCATGCCGGTGATCGTCGAGCAGTTGCACGCGGTCGCCGACAGGCTGGAGGAGGGCGAGCTGGCGCGCGCCCGGACCCAGCTCAAGGCGTCGCTGCTGATGAGCCGGGAGAGCACCGGCACCCGCTGCGAGCAGCTCGCCAACCACATGCTGGTCTACGGCAAGCCGCCGTCGATCCCGGAGATCGTCGCCAAGGTCGAGGCGGTCGACGAGGCGGCGATCCGCCGGGTGGTGAAGCGCCTGCTCGAGGCCCCGCCGACGCTCGCCGCCATCGGCCCGACCGACGCGCTCGAGAGCTACGACAAGGTCAAGGCCCGGCTGACCTGAGGTCCGCCGCCCGCGCTCGGCGCAGCGGCGCGACCAGGAAGCCGGCGGTTGCGGGGCCGATCGCCAGCGCCGCCGTGGCCAGGATTGCCGCACCGAGGCCGGCTGCCGGAATCAGCAGGCCGGCCGCCAGGCCGCCGACCGGCCGCCCGGACTGCATCAGCATCCGCAGCAGTGCGAAGGTCCGGCCGCGCAGCGCCGCCGGGATCAGCCGCATGCGCAGCGTCTGGGCGAGGATGGTCAGCGAGGCGTAGGCGGCGCCGTACAGCATCATCCCGGCGTACAGTCCCGGAACCGGCGTGCCGGCGGCGAACGGCAGGACCGAGAGCCCGAGAGCCACAAGCGCCCAGCAGATCAGCCGGCCCTGCGGGGCGGTCGCCGGCAGCAGCCCGACCAGCGCCGAGCTGACCAGCTCGCCGACCGCCATGGCGCCGAGCAGCCGGCCGTAGAGCGCGGCACCGCCGTCCGGCAGGTCCGAGACCCATAGCGGCAGCCAGACCAGCAAGGCACCGTTGCCGATGTTGGTGACGCAGTACATCAGCGTGGTGGCCAGCAGGACCGGTTGCCGCAGCAGCAGCCGTACCGGCGCGCGGTAGCCGATCGGGGTGCGCGGGCCGCCGGCTGCCAGGGAAGTCGCCGCGGATTCCGGCTCGGCAAGACGGATGCCGAACAGCAGGCCGGCGAAGGCGAAATAGCTGGCGGCGTCGATCCACAGCACCGCCGGTGCCCCGATTCCGGCGACCAGCAGTCCGGCGAAAGGTGCACCGATCACGCTGCTCATCGAGTAGCTCAGGGTCTCCAACGCATTGGCGGCACCGAGCCGCTCGCCCGGGACGATCGACGGCAGGATCGACGGCACACCGGCCAGCGGGATCATCATCAGGAAGCCGTGCAGCGTCGCCACCGCGTAGACGTGCGTCAGGGTGAGGACACCGGCCGCCGCTGCCGCCGGTACGCTGGCGACCGCGATACCGCGGAACAGCGAGTCGACGATCAGCACGGTGCGCCGGTCGAACCGGTCGAGCAGCCACCCCGCGGCCAGTCCGCCGGCCACCACTGGTGCTGCGAGGCAGAAGGCAAGCAGGCCGAGCGCGGCGCTGGAGCCGGTCCGGTCCAGGACGTACCAGACCAGGGCGACCTGGGTCATCGCGTCGCCGGTCACCGAGATCGTGAAGCCGCCCCAGAAGGCGAGAAAGCGGCGATCCGCCAGCAGGCGCAGATAGCCACGCATCTCGGCGACCCTCCTCCCAGCCCCGGCGGACCTGTTGCCGCCTGCGCTTCGAGCCGCGTGCCGCCGTTCGGGGACAAGCGCGGGGTGCCGTTCGGCACCTCCCATGGACTCGATACTGCCCGAAATCGCCGCGTCCCGGCGTTCGATAAATCGCCGGGCCTGCGTACGTCCGACCCGAAACCGCGGGCCGGCCGGTGGATTCCGAAGCCCGCGGCGCGGCTCCGGAATGACGGAAGTGGAGAAGGAGCCGGTACTTTCTATGCCGCACGGTGCGGCCTGACGTCTGCTCAGGTTTCTCGATCCGACGTGGGTCCCGGCTCTTCGCTCCGCTTCGGCCGGGATGAGGCCGTTGAGTGGATACTTTGCAGCTCCTCATCCCGGACGTAGCGGCAACGCCGCGGAGATCCGGGACCGGCGCCGCGATCGGAATGTGGTCCGACGCAAGCTCCCGCGACCGGCCTCAGCGCCCCGGCTCGCCCTGCTTCAGCATCTCGGCGATGCACTCCAGCGCCACCGGATAGCCGTGGGCGCCGAGGCCGGCGATCACCGCGGTCGCGGCATAGGACACATACGAGGTGTGGTAGATCGCCTCGCGCTTGTGGATGTTCGAGATGTGCAGCTCGATGATCGGCCAGCGGAACACCTTGAGCGCGTCGAGGATCGGCACCGAGTTGAAGCTGTAGCCGGCCGGGTTGATGACGATTCCGGCGCCGCCCTTGATCGCCTCGTGGATCCAGTCGACCAGGGTGCCCTCGCTGTTGGTCTGCCGGAACTCGATGGGCATGCCCAGCGCCTCGGCCTTGGCGCGGCACATGGCCTCGATGTCGGCCAGCGTGGTGCTGCCGTAGATGTGCGGCTCGCGGATGCCGAGCAGGTTCAGGTTCGGGCCGTTCAGGACGTAGACGGGCTTGGTCATGGCGTTTCCTGTCGCAAAGAAGGGCTTGTAGGGACGGTTCAGGCGCCCGCAGTGCCTTGGGGGGCGTTGCTGCGCGCGGCATGGCGGGCGGCGATCCAGCCGAAGGTCATGGCCGGACCGATGGTGATGCCGGGTCCGGGATAGATCCCGGCCATCATCGAATCCATGTCGTTGCCGCAGGCGTACAGGCCGGGCACCGGCCGGCCGCCGGAATCCAGCACCCGGGCGTCGGCGTCGGTCACCAGCCCGACGCTGGCGCCGATGTCGCCGGGCTGCACCCGGATCGCGTAGTACGGCGGCGTGGCGATCGGGCCGAGGCACGGGTTCGGGCCGTGCGCCGGGTCGCCGAGGTTGCGCTGGTAGGCGTCGCCGCCCTTGCCGAACTCCGGGTCGAAGCCGTCGGCCGCGTAGCGGTTGTTGCGGGCGACGCTGTCCTCCAGGGCGGCCGGGTCGATACCGAGCGCGCGGGCCAGATCGGCGACGCTGTCGGCTCGCGTCACGTAGCCGTCGGCCACCGCGCCGGCCAGGTTCAGCCCGCGCGGCCGGACCATGCCGAGGCCGTATTTCAGCACGAACGGATGGTCGCACACGAAGAAGCAGGGGATGCACGGCCGTTCGCGGTTGGCGGCGTACATGGCCTGGCCGAACAGGCTGTAGGTCGTCGCCTCGTTCAGGAACCGCCTGCCGGTCCGGTCGACGGCGATCAGCCCCGGCTTGCCGCGGTCCAGCACGAAGTGCGGGAACACCGCGGTGCTGCCGTCGGCCCGTCGGCGGGTCGACATCGGCGCCCAGAAGCTGGCCTCGGCATGGCCCTCGCCGAGCCGACCGCCGGCGTCCAGGCCGAGGTCGACGCCGTCGCCGGTCACGCTCTCGACCAGCGGCGAGTGCTCGGCCACCGGCTCCGGCAGCAGCCGGCGCCGCAGCTCCGGGTGCCGCGAGAACCCGCCGGTCGCCAGCACCACGCCGCGCCGGGCCAGCAGGCGCCGGCCGTCCGGCAGGACGACGCCGTCGATCCGCCCGTCGGTTTCGATCAGCCCGGACACCGCGGTGCCGGTGCGCAGCTCGACGCCGCTCCGCAGCGCCGAGAACAGCAGCCGCCCGGCCAGCGCGTTGCCCATCACCAGCCGGGTGCCGCGCGGCCAGCGCAGACGGTCGAGCCCGTAGCGCCCGACCAGCCCGAGGGCGTGGCGCAGCGACCTGAACGACCGGTTGGCGTTCAGCAGGTGGCCGATGTCGGTGCGGTCCACCATCATGCCGCCGAACAGGGTGAACTCCGGCAACGGCCGCCGCAGCAGGCCGAGGTTCCGGCCGAGCCGGCGGCCGTCGAACGGCACCGCCTCCAGCACCCGGCCCTTCAGGGTCGCGCCCTCGGCGGTCGCCAGGTAGTCGGGGTGGTAGGCGTAGGCCCGGAACCGGACCTCGGAGTTGTCCTCCAGGTACGCCACCATCTCCGGCCCGCGCGCCAGGAACGCTTCGCACAGCTCCGGCCGTAGCCGGTCGCCGACGGTCGCCTGCAGGTAGGTGCGGGCCCGCTCGACGCTGTCGTCGGGCTGGTCGTGCCGGCTGTTCGGGACCCAGACCGAGCCGGCCGAGATCGCGGTGGTGCCGCCGGCGACCGCCGCCTTCTCCAGCAGCACGACCTCCAGGCCGAGGGTCGCGGCGGTCAGCGCCGCGGCCATGCCGCCGGCCCCGGCCCCGAGGACGACCAGGTCGACTTCGCGGTCTTCGGCAGTCATGGGGCGGCAGTCATGGGGCGGGAGGCGGCGCTGCCGGCCTGGCCGCCCGGCCGCTGTGGATCGCGTCCTTGATCGCCAGGGTGGCGGCCAGGGTGGCGAGGCCGTCGCGGCCGTCGATGCGCGGCGTCGCGGTGCCGGCGATCACCTCGAGGAAGTGCTCGAGCTGGCGCGGCAGCGCCTCGTGCCCGGCCCAGTCGAGCCGGGTCGGGAACACCTTCTCGGCCCAGGACGCCGGCTTCGGGCCGGCGCCGCGCCACACCGTCAGGTTCGGGAAGTCGAGGGCGGCGTCGGTGCCGAGGAAGCGGTAGCAGTTCTCGTCCGAGGCGGCGATGTTCGGGTTGTCGCCGGAGCCGGCCTCCCAGCCCCAGGGCGAGGGGGCGGCGTCGGTCAGGGTGATGGTGCCGAGCGCGCCGCCGGCGAACCGGATCGCCACCACGGCGGTGTCCTCGACCTCGAAGCCGCGGACCGCCGAGGAGCCGTAGGCCTGGACCTCGGCGATCTCGCCGCAGAAATGCCTGAGGCAGTCGACGTCGTGGATCATGTTGATCAGGATCGGCCCGCCGCCGGCGGTCCGCCGCCAGGCCACGAAGTAGTCGTCGGGCTTGCGCACCGCCCACACGGCGTTGACCGCGACCAGGCGTCCGAGCTCGCCGCGCTGCAGCAGCTCGCGCGTCGCCTCGACCCGCGGGTTGTAGCGCCGGTGGTGGCCGACCAGCAGCGGCACGCCCTTGGCCTCGGACGCCAGCACCAGATCGGCGCCCGCCTCCAGGGTGTCGCACAGCGGCTTCTCGATCACCGCCGGGATGCCGCGGTCGATGCAGGCGAGGCCGATCTCCAGGTGAAGCTGGTTCGGGGCGGCGACGTAGACCCCGTCCAGCCGTTCGGCGTGGAGCATCTCGCGGTAGTCGGCGTAGTGGCGGGTGCCGAGGCGCTCGGCCTCGCGCGGGCCGGCCGTGGACGGATCGGCGATGGCGGCGAGCTCGGCATCCTCCGACGCCGCCACCAGCTCGGCGTGGCGGATGCCGATCAGGCCGATGCCGACGACGGCGAGGCGAGGCTTGGCCATGGAACGCGGTTCCGGTCGGTCGTTGTCATGGCAATTGTTTGCATACGGAGCGGCTCCGTTCAATGATTGCCGGGGAGGCTGCCGGCATCGCCCGTCGCTGGGTGGGTTCCGGCTCCGTCTCGCCTGCGGCGATCCGGTCCGGAATGACGACAAGAAGAAGGGGCCGTCCGCTTTTCCCTCTACTTCGTCATTCCGGACCGGCGCGCTCAACGGCGCGGCGGAGCCGGAACCCACGAAGCGACGGGCGTGGGGCAACCCCATTGCACCAGACCCAGGAGCCCACCGTGCCCACCGACCGTCCGATCTCGATCAACATGGTGACCACGCGCGAGCGCTGGTCCTTGGCGCAGGCGATCGACGGCTATGCCGGCCGCGGCGTCGCCGGCATCGGCACCTGGAGCGAGGCGGTGCGCGAGATGGGCACGACGCAGGCGGCCCGGAAGATCCGCGACGCCGGCCTGACCGTCACCGGTCACCTGGTCGGCGGGCTGCTGACCGACGCCGACCCGGCCGCCCGGCGCGCCCGGATCGACGACAACCTCCGGGTCGTCGAGGAGGCGGCGGAGCTGGGCGCGCGCTGCGTGGTGACCATCGCCGGCGGGCTGCCGGCGGGCGAGCGCGACCTGGCCGGCGCCCGGGCCCGGGCGCTCGACGGCCTGGCCGAGATCCTGCCGGCGGCGCGGGCGGCCGGGGTCACCCTCGGCCTGGAGCCGCTGCACCCGATGATCTGCGCCGCCCGCTCGGTGCTGCCGACCCTGGAGATGGCCAACGACTGGTACGAGGCGCTCTCGGCGGACGGCGACACAAGCGGCCTGGGGGGCGGCCTGGGCGTCGTGGTCGACGTCTACGCGGTCTGGTGGGACCCGAACCTGGCGCGCGAGATCGACCGGGCGAAGGGCCGGATCTGCGCCTTCCACGTCTCCGACTGGCTGGCCGAGACCGTCGACCTCAGGCTCGACCGCGGCATGATGGGCGACGGGGTGATCGACATCCCCGGCATCCGCACGATGGTCGAGGCGGCCGGCTTCGACGGCATGCCGGAGGTCGAGATCTTCTCGGCCCGCGACTGGTGGCGGCGCGACCCGGACGAGGTCGTGCGCACCGCGATCGAACGCTGCCGGACGGCGGTCTGAAGGGGGTGGCGGTCCGACGTTCGGCTACTCGCTCGGAACCGGCCGCCGGAACACCTTGCGGAACACGATCTCCGAGAACCCGATCACCAGGAAGATCCGCACCACGTGGAATGCCGAGACCACCGGCACGCCCAGGTGCAGGACCTTGGCGGTGATGCTCATCTCGGCCATGCCGCCGGGCGATATCGCCAGCGCCATGGTCGGCACCGGCAGGCCGACCAGGATGCCGATGGCGGCACCGGTCGCCACGTTCAGCCCGACCAGCACCACGGTCGACAGCACCGCCGGCGCCAGGAAGCGGCGCAGCGCCAGCAGCCGGTCGCGGCGGTAGCGCAGGCCGAGGGTGGCGCCGATCAGCACCTGCGACAGGCTGAGCAGCGGATGCGGCATCGCCGACAGGTCGCTCTGGGTGACGGTGACCAGCACCGCCACCGCCATCGGCCCGAGCAGCCAGGCGTTCGGCACCCGGCGCCAGGCCAGCAGGCCGCCGCCGGCGATCGCCAGGGTGATCAGCGCCGGGAAGCCCATGGCGTCGAACGCCAGGGTGCTGGGCTTGAACGGATCGATGCCGGTCAGGCCGAGGGCGGTGATGACCGGCGGGATGGTGGTCACCACGCACAGGATGCGCAGCGACTGGGCGAGCGAGACCGGGGCGGTGTGACCGCCGTGGCGCTCGGCCAGGATCGACATCTCGGCGACGCCGCCGGGCACGCTGGAGAAGAACGCGGTCGAATCGTCGACCCGGGCGGTGCGGCGCAGCGAGTAGGCGGCGACCACGCCGTACAGGATCGACAGCAGGGCGCCGACCACCATCACCGGGGCGTAGCCGGCGACGATCTCGGCGACCTCGGGCGTGAAGGTCAGGCCGATCGCGGTGCCGAGCAGGAGCTGGCCGAGCTGTCGCCCGCCCGGCGGCACCGCCAGCTGGTAGCCGCCGATCAGCCCGGCCCCGGCGACGGCGGCCAGCGACCCCAGCAGCCAGGCCAGTGGCACGTGCAGCAGGTCGAGGGCGAAACCGCCGGCCGCGCCGATCGCCAGGGTGACGCCCCAGAGCACGATGTCGGGCAGGCCGATCCGGCTCGGCATCAGTGGGTCCGAGTCGCCGCGGCCGTCGGCCGCCGGCCGGTGCCGGGTCTTCGCCCCGTCGGTTGTCGCTGCATGATGTCCTCCCTCTCTTTATCGTTGCGGCCATAATACCCTGCCAGAGCGATGCGGAACGAGACCCCCGGAGGAAACGAACCCATGCCCGCCACGAACGCGGCCGCCCGCCCCCAGCAACCGCCGGCTTGCGTCGACGACCCCTCGGCCTGGCTGGCCGCCGACTTCGCCGCCGACCGGGGCTGGGTCCAGCGGCTGTCCGACGACGAGATCCGCGAGCTCGACCGTGCCGTCGAGGCGGTCGTCGGCCTCGGGCTCAAGCCGGGCGGCTTCGGCCGCGACCAGTTTCCGCTGACCGACCTGGCCGACCGGATCGCCGGCTGGGCGCACGAGATCGACCGCGGCCGCGGCTGCGTGCTGGTCAAGGGCCTGGAGCCGGGACGCTACGACGACGATGCGCTGGCCGCGCTGTACTGGGGGATCGCGACGCATCTCGGCGAACCGGTGCCGCAGAACGCCGCCGGCGACCTGATCGGCCATGTCCGCGACACCGGCCGCGACTATCACTCCAAGAACGTCCGCGGCTACACCACGCGGGCCGAGATGAAGGCGCATTGCGACGCCGCCGACGTGGTCGGCCTGCTGTGCCGGCACCCGGCCAAACAGGGCGGCGAGAGCCTGATCGCCAGCGGCATCGCGATCTACAACCACCTGGCGGCCGAGCGGCCGGAGCTGATCCCGCCGTTGCTCGAGGGCTTCCACTTCGACCTGCGCGGCGAGGGCGTGACCGACGACCCGGACGAGACCACGTTCCACCGGGTGCCGGTGTTCTCCTGGTTCGAGGGCAGGCTGTCCTGCCGGTTCAACGCCAAGACCATCCTCGACGGCATGGCCAAGCGCGGCATGCCGCTCGACGGGCTGGCGCTGGAGGCGGTGCGCGAGGTCGGCCGGTTGGCGCTGGAGCCGCCGTTCCGCTTCGACATGACCTTCGAGAAGGGCGACATCCAGCTGCTGTCCAACCACTCGGTCCTGCACGCCCGCGCCGCCTTCGAGGACTGGCCGGAGCCGGAGCGCAAGCGGGATCTCTGGCGGCTGTGGCTGAACCTGCGCGACGGAAGGCCTCTGGCGCCGGAGTTCGCCGACCGCCTGAACACCGGCCCGCGCGGCGGGGTGTTCGTGCGGGGTGCGGCGTGAGGCCGGCGGAAACGGCCACGGTCGATACCCTGATCGCCGACGCGTTGTCCAACCCGGCCAACGTCGCGATCCTGGAGCGGCTGCCGGAACTGGGCGTCGAGCAGCCCTGGCTGGTCGCCGGCTGCATCTACGGGGCCGCCTGGAACCGCCTGTCCGGCCGGCCGCCCGGCGAGAACGTTAAGGACTACGACGTCTTCTACTGGGACGAGGACACCAGCTGGGAGGCCGAGGATTCGGTGATCCGCCGGGCCGACGCGCTGTTCGGCGACCTCGGCGCCGAGGTCGAGCTGAAGAACCAGAAACGGGTGCCGCTGTGGTACGAGCGGCGCTTCGGCATGCCGTTTCCGCCGGTTGCCTGCGCCGCCGAGGCGATCGACTTCTTCACCACGCTCTGCACTTGCGTCGGCCTGAGCCGACGGCCCGACGGCAGCCTGGACTTGTATGCGCCGTACGGGGTGCATGACATCTACGCAGGCATCCTGCGCGACAACCCACGCTGCCCGAGTCCGCCGGAGCGCCGGCGCGAAAAGGCCGAGAGCTACCGCGCGCGCTGGCCGTGGCTGCGGATCATGGGGTGAGGGGGAGGCTGGGTCCCGGCTCTCCGGGGCTTCGCCCCTGCGGCCGGGATGAGGACTGAAGAGCGGCTCTACATTTCCTCATCCCGGACGGACGCGCAGCGGCCGAGCCGGGACCCACGAAGCGACGGGCGCCGACGCTGAGGCCGCTACCCCTTCCTTGGCGCCACGTCCAACCGCACCACCGCACCTTCCAGTTCCGGCGACGGCGCCGGGTAGTACTGCATCACCAGCGGGTCGTGGCCGGGGACGATGTGGTCGCCGGAATCCGCCAGCATCTCCAGCGTGTTGAAGCCGTTCATCATCTCCCCGAGGTTGAAGCAGATGATGAACGGGTTGCGCTCGCTGATGTTGCGGTAGAAGTGCGCGCAGTCCGAGGCCAGCACCACCCAGCCGCGCCGGGTCCACACCCGCACGCACATCAGCCCGGCCGAGTGCCCGCCGATCCTGTGGATGCTGAGGCCGGGCGCCAGCTCGGAATCGCCGTCGTGGAACGCGACGCGGCCGCCGTACACCTTGCGGACCATGTCGGTGACGTGCTCGACGTCGAACGGCCGGCGGATCGCCTCGAAGCACATGCAGCGGCCGGTGGCGTAGCTCATCTCGCCGTCCTGCAGGTGGAAGGTCGCCTTCGGGAAATGCTCCTGGCCGCCGGCGTGGTCGTAGTGCAGGTGGGTGATGATGACGTCCTCGACCTCGCCGGCGTCGATCCCCAGCAGCTTCAGCCCCTCGGCCGGGCTGCGGATCAGCGGGGTGCCGCGCTCGGCCGACTCGCGCGGCCCGAAGCCGGTGTCGACCACGAAGGTCCGTTTGGCGTTGCGCACCACCCAGACGAAGTAGTCGAGCGGCATCGGCGAGTCGTGCAGGTCGTTGAAGATCAGGTTCTGCGACGCCATGCGGGTGGCGTTGTGGGCGTACTTGACGGCGAAGACCTCGTATTCCTCGCGCTCGGCCATGGCTGTGTCCTCCTCCCGGCGGTTTTGCCGGCAAGGCTAGACCGCCGGCCGGGGCCGGGACAACGCGACATCATGGAACGGGTGTGTGCTTCCGGTAGGGCCTCAGACCGGCCGCATGTCCGGGTCGTATTCCTCGCGCAGCAGCGCGAACAGCCGGTGGTCCTGCCAGCGCCCGTTGATCTTGAGGTAGCGGCGCGCCAGCCCCTCCTCGCGGAACCCGGCCTTGTGCAGCACGCCCTGGCTGGCGACGTTGTGCGGCAGGGTGGCGGCCTCGACCCGGTGCAGCCGCAGGTGCTCGAACGCGAACGCGCAGGCCCCGTGCACCGCCTCGGTCATGTAGCCGAGCCGGGCGAACGGCCTGCCGACCCAGTAGCCGAAGGTGCAGGACTGGGCGACCCCGCGCCGCACGTTGGCCAGCGTGATGCCGCCCAGCAGGGCGTCGTCGTCGCGTCGGAACAGGAAGAACGAGTAGCCCTGGTCGCGGCTCCAGTCCTCGGTGTAGCGCGCCAGCCGGCGGCGGAAGGCGGCGCGGGTCAGCGCGTCGTCCGGCCAGCTCGGCTCCCACGGCACCAGGAAGTCGCGCGACAGCGCGCGCAGCTCCGCCCACTCCTGCCAGTCGCCGCGCTGCGGCGGCCGCAGGTAGATGCGCGGCAGGACGATGCGCGGATCGCTCCGCGGCGGTGGAAACAGGGTGAGGACCACGGCCAACGCCTCACGGGAAACTCGTGCGGGAGCATTGTCACGCGCGGGGGCGACGGAGGCAAGCGGGGTGGGTGTTGGTCGGTGCCGGCGCTTCAGGTCGAGTTGAGCGCGGAGCGCCCTTCCCCCACACTATCACTCTGAGGAGCACGTCGCGCAGCGGCGGGCCTCGAAGGGCCCTCGTCCGGACGGTTTCGGCAAGAGGCCATGTACAGCCCGGTCAATCGCCGTTTCCTCGGATCATCGCGGTGAGTTGGTCGGCTTGCGTTACCAGCTCAGACAACTTCAACAGTTCGAACCCGGCTCGCGCTTCCTGCAGAACCGCGAGCGCCTCGTCTTTCAGTCCACCCATGGCCAGCACTTGGGCCAGCAGCATCCCGACGGCGCCGACGCCGTCCGGCCGCTGCAGGTGTTTGTTGATATCAAACGCCTCCTGCAGTTCCTCGTAGATAGTCTGGATTTCGCCACGCTCATGGTCGCCACGTTTCAGGCGGATCTGTGCGCACGAGAATCGCGTGTGGGCGATGCCGTCCACGTGCTTGAGCGCTTGGACGATTTCCAGGCGCTCGAGATTCATTGCCAAGGCCTCGTCAAGCTCGCCGCGGTCCTGCAGGATGTCGGCGATATTCCCCATAGTCACGGCCTTCTCTCGTACGTCGCCCAGACCTTCATAGACCGGCAGTTGTTCCTCGGTGCGGATGCGCAGGGCCTCGTCGAGCTGACCGCGGGCCCGCAGGATGTCGGCGATACTCCCCATGGTCACAGCCTTGGAGCGCACGTCGCCCAGTCGCTCGTAGACCGGCAGTTCTTCTTCCTGGCGGATGCGTAGTACCTCGTCGAACTGGCCGCGAGCCTGCAGGATGTCGGCAATAAACCCCATGGTCACAGCCTTGGAGCGCACGTCGCCCAGACGTTCGTAGACCGGCAGCTCTTCTTCTTGGCGAATGCGCAGGGCCTCGTCGAGCTGGCCGCGGTTCTGCAAGATGTCGGCGATATTCCCCATGGTCATGGCTTTGGAGCGCACGTCGCCTAGGCGTTCGTAGACCGGCAACTGCTCCTCGGTGCGGATGCGCAGGGCCTCGTCGAGCTGGCCGCGGGCTTGCAGGATGTCGGCGATATTCCCCATGGTCATGGCCTTCTCGCGCACATCGCCCAGGCGTTCGTAGACCGGCAGCTGCTCTTCGGTGCGGATGCGCAGGGCCTCGTCGAGCTGACCGCGGGCCTGCAGGATGTCGGCGATCTGCCCCATGGTCACAGCCTTGGAGCGGACATCGCCCAGGCGCTCGTACACCGGCAGCTCTTCTTCCTGGCGGATGCGCAGAGCCTCGTCGAGCTGGCCGCGGGCCCGTAGGATGTCGGCGATCTGCCCCATGGTCACGGCCTTGGAGTGCACATCGCCCAGGCGCTCGTACACCGGCAGCTCTTCTTCCTGGCGGATGCGCAGGGCCTCGTCGAGTTGGCCGCGAGCCCGTAGGATGTCGCCGATCTTCCCCATGGTCACTGCCTTGGATCGCGCGTCGCCCAGGCGCTCGAAGATCCCTGTCGCCTCCTCAAGTCGCCGCATCGCAGTATCGAGGGCGCCGCGTTGGACAAGACGGTCGGCCGATTCTCCGAGCAGAAATGCCCGATCCTGCGGGTGGGGCGAGTGCGCCGCCAGTCCGGTCTCCTGGCAGAAGTCCTGAAGTGCGGTATCGCCGACGCGCGCCGCGCACTTTGCTGCAACCCGTAGAAAGTCGACCGACGGCGTCGCATCAGCTTTACTCAACCGGTCGAGGGCCGGGCGAATGAATGCCAGTGCCGGTTCTGCGGCGTGATGCTTGTGGAACAACCAATTCGCAGCCGCGCTGGTAGCCGCATCTAGAACTGGCGGAGCGGCATCGCCAAGCAGTGCGAGGCGTGCCGCTTCGAGCCCCAGCGATGAGCGCGGGAAATTGCCGTCCTCGTCGCGCCACGCGGTTGCCAGCGGCTCGATCGCGGCAGCAGCAATGCAATGGGCATCGGCCTCCGGCGGCGTGTCCACAAGAGGTCGTGCCAGCGGGTTGACCGCAGAGTGTGCGTGCTCGCGGAATGTTCCCCAATCATCCAGCAACCCTAGCGTCAGCAGCCGCTCCAGGGCTGGGTCCGCCTCGCTCACCCCCACCGCCCTGATCGCCGCGAGCAGGGTCGCATGCGGGATCGGGATGCCCTCGTCGAACACGGTGCAGGCCTGCAGCGCCGTATTCTGTGTGCCCGTCAGTGCCTCCCGATAGCTCTGCATCGACACCCGCCGGAAGAACTCCTGCGCCGCGTTCTCCTCCTCGGGCACCTCGCCGGTCTCGCGGTAGCGCTGAACCGAGGCGATTGCCGCCTCGACCGCCTCGATCTCCGGTGGCTCGGCGAGCAGAGGCCGGGTCAGGAGGTCCTGCAGGCCGGGGTTGCCGGCGGCGGCTTCCTGGGCGGCGAGGCGGACCTTGTTGAAGCGGTCGGCAGCGGCCTTCTGCGCTTCGTCGTCCGGCTTCTCCGGCCGCTCGACGTCGGGGCGCTGCTCGAGCCGTGCTGCCGCACTCCATTGCTTGGAACGCTCGCGCTCGGACATCGGGCGGAGCTGGATGTCGACCAGCCCGGCCGCGAGGTCCCTGCCGTTGTCGGGCAGCGCGAAGCGGTAGCGGCTGGTGATCAGCAGTCGCGAGTCGGTGCCGGCGGCGGCGAAGGCCCGCAGGATCGCCGCCAGGGTCTCCCGGTACTCGGGCTTCGGCTCGATCTCGGCCTTGCCGGCGCTCGGCTTCTCCAGCACGACGCGCTCCAGGTCGTCGACGATCAGCAGCACCGGGTGCGCGTCGAGCGGGCCTTCGAGCATGGCCTCCAGCGCCGGGCCGAGATTGGCGTCGGCGTTGCCGACCGCCTCCTGCCAGCGGTTCTTGATCGCCTCGCGCTGGTCGGCCGGCACCGCGCCCAGCAGCGCCTGGAATACGCCGAGCGCATCGTAGCGCTCGTACAGGACCACCGGCGTCAAGCCGTGCATCCGGGCTGCCACCCGGGCGGCGAGGCTGGACTTGCCGAGATTGCCCATGCCGTGCAGCAGCACCGGCTTCTCCTCGGCGAAAGCGCGCAGCACCCGCTGCAGCTCGCGACGACGCCCGACGAAGGCCTCGCGCGGCGCCACCGGGACGATCCTGTTCTCCTGGTCCAGGAAGGCGCCCTCGTTGGCCGGCCGCTTGCGTCGCTCGCCCTTCGGGGCGGTGAGCGGCCCGCCGCCGGCCGGCCCGAGATACACCCGCGCCAGGTGCCAGTCGGTGCCCTCCCGGCGGTCGACGAGGTTGCGGTGCAGCAGCTCGGCCCGCGCCCGGGCGGCAGAGGTCGGCACCGGCTCGCCGCGGGTCAGCGAGCCGTAGAACACGCTGGCGAAGGCGGTGGCGTCGGTGTCGAGCACCGAGCCCTCCCAGCCGACCACATTGGCGACATCGGCGCGCACCAGCCGGCGGACGTAGGATTCGCTCAACTCGGGGTTCCCGGCGCCACCGGCATCCTCGCGCCCGCCCGGCAGCGGCGGCAGGCCGTCGCCCTGCCGCGCCGCCGTCAGGCAGCCCGAGACGAAGACCAGCGGCGGCCGGCCGGCGCCGAACGCCTCCAGGAGCTGGACCGGGGTGGCGGTCTCGATCGTCCCGGTCTCGCTTTCCAGCGCCAGAACCGGCCCCAGCTCCTTGTGGACGGTGCCGTGGCAGGACAGGTGCGCCGCCTCGAACGGCCCGTCGTAGAGCAGCCGCTCGCCCATCGCCCGGCGATTGCCCAGTTCCTCGACCACCACATAGGTGCGCCCGGCGCCGCTGTTAACGGTCCGGGTCGCGTCCAGGATGGCGGTCTCCTCGCCCTCGTAGTCGAGCTCGCTCTCGCCTTCCGGCGCGGCGGCCATGAACAGCAGCGCGAAGTCGCGGCGCTCAGGAGTCCAGAGCGTGCCGGTATCGCCGATGCGCCGCGCCACGGTGAACAGCCGGGATTGGTTCTGCGCCAGGAAGCCGTTGCCGTCGGCCAGCAGTTCCCAGGGCGCGAGCAGCAGCTTCTCCGCCAGCTCCTCGGCCTCGGCGCCAGGCCGGCTCAGCACCGTCAGGGTCGGCGTCCCGCTCTGCACCCAGGGGCCGATGCTCCAGCCCTTGCCAACCGCGTTGAGCATCTCGCGGCCGAGTTCCGGCAGCGGGTCGTTGTTGTGGACCCGCACCGCGCGGCGATAGCGCTCGGCCCAGCCGTCCAGATCCTCGCCGGTGATCTCCAGGGCGCTGGTGGCGTCCCCGCACTTCCAGAGAACCCTGTCGCCGCCGACCCGTAGCTGCAGTTCCATGGCGGACCCCACCGTGCCGTCCGTTACACCATGAAGTGTGCAGCGTAAGAGCGTGACAGTCGACTCGAATGCCGTCTATACGGGTGACGGAGCCGGCCCTCAGCTCAACGCCTCGGCGGCCGCCAGCTCGGCGCGCATCACCAGCCAGGCGCGCCAGTAGTTGAACACCCCGCCGAGCAGGAACAGCGCGCTGCCGATCACGAACTGCCAGGCGAGATAGTCGAACAGCAGGGTCCGGACGGCGGCGTCGTCGACCCGCCAGAGATAGGGCACCGAGGCGACCGCGAACAGCAGCGAGCCGGCGATGAACGAGATCGCCGTCAGGTTCATCAGCTGCAGGGTGGCCAGTGCGCGCTGCCGGACGATCTGCAGGACGTTGACGCAGGCGCCGACCAGGAACAGCAGGCTGCCGAGCACGAAGCACCAGGCGCCGGCGACGACCCGGTCGATCGCCGACAGGAACAGCGCGCTGCCGACCACGAACAGCACGGTGCCGGCGAGGTAGACCAGGGTGGCCACGGTCTCCAGCAGGTCGTGGCGGCGCTTCTGGCGCCACTGCACGGCGATCTCGGCGGCGTCGTGCAGGTTGACCACCAGGTAGATCAGCGAGCCGGCGACGAAGCTCCAGGCGCCGACGTCCTCGTAGGCCGCCAGGGCCGGGAAGAAGAACACGCTGCCGGCGATGAACACCATGCCGCCGACCGCGTAGACCAGGGCGTTGATGCCCTCCCACAGGAAATGGCTGCGCAGCTCCGGCTCGCGGCCGATCATGTCGAGCACGCGCGAGCGGTTGGCGGCGAGGTGCGGCATGGACCCGGCCGGCTACCCGGCGTGCCGGCTTTCCAGCAGCGCCACCGCCGCGGCGTGCACCCGGCGCAGGCGCTCCTCGGCCGGCACGGTGGCGCCCATCGGCACCTCGAGCGACAGGTTGGCGTCGGCCGGTATGGCGGCGAGCAGTGCGGCCAGCGGCAGCGCGCCCTCGCCGGGCGGCAGCCGGCCGCCGCGGGCCTCGGCGATGATCGCCTCGGTGCCGACCGGGGCCTCGGCCCGGGCATCGCACAGCTGCACGCTGCGGATCAGGCCGGGCGGGACTCTGGCGACGTCGGCCGGGCTGCCGCCGTTGCGCTTCAGGTGCAGGGCGTCGACCAGGATCGCGGCGCCCGGCCGGCCGGCCCGGGTGACCACGTCGAGCGCGTCTTCGAGGGTCCGCACCGTCCGCCAGCCCATCCATTCGAGGTCGACGCCGATGGCGTAGCGGGCGGCGAGGTCGCACAGCGCCGCGAAGCGGTCGACCAGCCGCGCGCGGTCCGGGTCGTCGGCGCACACGCTGAGCCGGCTGGCGCCGATCTCGGAACCGGCGTCGAGCACCGGTTCGAGCGCCTGCGGATCGAAATGCTCGCCGATGGTGACGATCTCCAGGTCGTGCACCCGGACGCCGTTGTCGTGCAGGCGGTGGCGCAGCTCGGCGACCTCCGGGCTGCCGGCGCGCAGGGCGTAGGCCGGAGTGCCCGGGGCGGCCGCCACCAGCCGCAGGCCGATCGACGCGAAGCCGATGCGGGCGGCCAGCCCGACCAGCTCCAGCGGCGGCACCTCCAGCGCCGTGAAGTGCGCGAGGCCGAGCGGCGGAATCGAGACGTGCGCGGTCATGCCGGGCAGGATAGACCAAGTGTCCACAGCGTCCAGCCCGGGAGGGGCCCCGATGATCATCAAGCGTCCGGACGACGTGACGGCCGCCGCGCTGGCGGTGATGGAGCGCACCGCCGATCCGCGGCTGCGCGAGATCATGGTGGCGCTGGTCCGTCACCTGCACGGCTTCGTGCGCGAGGTCGGGCTGACCGAGGCGGAGTTCCGCGAGGCGACGGCGATCCTCAACGAGATCGGCCAGCGCTCGAACGACCGCCACAACGAGGCGGTGCTGATGGCCGGCTCGCTCGGCGTCTCGGCGCTGGTCTGCCTGCTGAACAACGGCGACGGCGGCACCGCCGAGACCTCGCAGAACCTGCTGGGGCCGTTCTGGCGGATGCACTCGCCGCGGGTCGAGAACGGCGGATCGATCGTGCGCTCGGACACGCCGGGGCCGGCGCTGTTCGTCACCGCCCGCGTGGTCGACCGTGACGGCGCGCCGGTGGCCGGGGCCGAGGTCGACGTCTGGCACTCCTCGCCGGTCGGGCTGTACGAGAACCAGGATGCCGGGCAGGCCGAGATGAATCTGCGCGGCAAGTTCACCACCGACGCCGAGGGCCGGTTCTGGTTCCGCACGGTCAAGCCGGCCGGCTATCCGATCCCGACCGACGGCGTGGTCGGGCGGTTGCTGCAGGCCCAGGGCCGGCACCCGTACCGGCCGGCGCACCTGCACGCGCTGGTGTTCAAGGACGGCTACAAGACCCTGACCAGCCAGATCTACGACGGCGACGACCCGCACCTGGAGACCGACGTCCAGTTCGGCGTCACCCGGGCGCTGGTCGGCGGCTTCCGCCGGCACGACGAGCCGCATCCGACCGATCCGTCGGCGACCGCGCCGTGGTACACCCTCGACCACACGCTGACGGTGGAGCCGGGCGAGGCCCGCCTGCCGAAGCCGCCGATCAGGTGATCGGCGGGCCGCCGCAAACCAACCGGGAGAGCGCGATGCCCGAGCAGGGTCCGGAGCCGTGGTCGAAGGCGGAATTCTATCGCCGCGGCCAGGAACTGATCGCCGGCAAGGGGTACTCGGAGCTGCTGGCCCTGATCTGGGACGGGCTCCCGCGCCTGCAATACCCGACCCGGCTGTCGATCGAGCTTCTCGAGACCTATTGGCGGGCCGGATGGACGGCCGAGATCGAGGCGGCGGCGCTGCGCCTGCTCCCGCACGTGCCGGAACCCGGCCGGATCGCCTGGGAGGCCGCGGAGCGGATGGACGAGGCGGCGCCCGGGGCACTCAGCTTGGCCCGGATCGCGACGGTGCTGTCGCCGGGCGAGGCGGTCGCGATGGCGTGCCTGGCGAATTGCCTTGATGCCGCCGGGGATCTCGGGGCCGCTCTGGCCAACGCTCGCCGTCACGAGGCCCTCACCGGCAAGCCGGGACAGCTGGCCTCGCGCCAGGCCAGCCACTCCTGGAGCCGGAAGCGTTGGGGATCGGCGGCGGTCTGGTTCGATCGACTGATCGAGGCTACGCCGGACCACCTGCGCCATCGGTCGTTCAGGCACACGATCCTCGAGCAGCAGGCCCGGGAGCGCGCATTCCCCACCACTCTGCCGGTCGCCGACCTCGTCGACCGCCTGCTTGCGGAAGGCGACCGCTCGTCGGTGCTGTTCGTCGGCGCCCGGGGCGAGGACATGGAGATCCGCTTTCACGGCATGCCGCCACGGCGGCTGGAGGTGATCGGGATCGATCCCGAGCTCGGCCAGACCAGCGATCCGGCTGCGACCGGCATCGCGCTGCATTATCTCCGGGACATCCTATCGGACCGGGACGAGGAGCGGACGTTCTACGAGACCAGGAGTGGCGGCGGCTCCTCATTGTTTCCCGCGTCCCCCCATGCCGGGCGATACACGAGCGCGTCCGGGATGGACTGGGGCGCGCAGCTTGAGGTGGTCGCGCGCACGCAGGTGCGGACCACGTCGGTCGACGCGATCCGTGACCGTGGCGACCTCGGCCGGGTGGACTCCCTCTACGTGAACGTGCAGGGCGGCGAGCTCGCGGTTCTGCGCGGCGGTCGGCGCGTCTTCGAGGACACCGTCGCGGTCCAGGTCGAGGTGTCGTTCATCGAGCACTATGCCGGCGCGCCGCGCTGGGAGGAGGTCAATGCCGAGCTGGTCGAGCAGGGCTTCGTGCTGGTCGACATCCGCAGCGTGCAGGGCGTGCGACGGAGCCGGGTCGGCCTGTCGGCTCGTCCGGACAACCGCCTCGGCTTCAACCGCTGGCCGTCCTGGCAGCTGGCCGAGGCGCACCTGCTGTATCTGCGGGACCCGGTCGATCCGGCGCGGCGCGGCGGCCGGCTGTTCCGGTCGACCCGGGACTGGCTGGTGTTCGCGATGTGGGCCGAGTACTACGGCCAGATCGACATCGCGCTGGAAGCCCTGATGACCCTGGCCGAGGAACCCGACCTGGTCGAGGACCCGGGGTCGGCGGCGGCGCTCGCGGTCGAGATCGAGCCGGTGCTCGAGCGCTATCGCGCGTATTTCCGGAGGCACTACGGATAGCGGGCGGGCCACCGAACGGCCGTTCGCGATCATCCAGGAGAACCGCATGCCCGAGCAGGTTCCGGCTCCGTGGTCGAAGGCGGACTTCGTTCGCCGCGGCCAGCAGCTTCTGGAGAGCAAGTCGTATGCGGCGCTGATCGACCTCATGTGGGAAGCGCTTCCGCACGTGGACTACTCGCCGGCACTGTCGACCGAGCTGTTCGAAGTCTATCGGCGGGCCGGCCGCCAAGTGGATATCGAGAAGGCGGCGTGGCGGCTGATCCGGCTTTCGCGGCACCCCAACCGAATCGCCCGGGAGGCCGCGATCCGGCTGGATCGGCGCTCGCGGCGCGCCGATGCGCTGGCGCAGTTCGCGATGGTCGTGGCGCCGGACGATCCGGCGTCGGTCGCGAGCCTGGTGGCCTGCCTCGACGGCAAGGAGGAGTTCACGCAAGCGCTGCGCAACGCCAGGCGCCATGAGGTCATCACCGGCCGGATCGGTCAGCTCGTCGGTCAACGGGCCGAGGCCGCCTGGGTGGGAAAGCGCTGGACGGCGGCGGCCATGTGGCACGGACGGCTGGTCGAGCAGTCGCCGCGGCATCTGCGGTTGCGCGCGCTGCTGCAGGTGGCCATCGAGCAGCGGGCGAGGGAGCGTGCGTTTCCGGACGTCCTGCCGATCGCCCGACTGGCGGACCGTCTGTTGCCCGAGGGCGACCGCACGGCGATCCTGTTCGTCGGCGCGCGCGGCGAAGACGTCGAGGCCCGGTTCAGGGGTATTGCGCCGGCGCGGCTGGAGGTGATCGGCATCGATCCCGAGCTCGGGGCGGCGAGCGACCCGGACGGGTCGGGGATCGCGTTGCGCTATCTTCGGGACATCCTGGCGGACGAGGACGGGGAGCGGACCTTCTACGAGACCCGCAGGGGCGGCGGGTCGTCATTGTTCCCGGCATCGGCCAGTGCAGCCCGCTACACGAGCGCGTCGGGGCAGGACTGGGGCGGGCAGCTCCAAGTGGTCGAGAGCAGGACGGTGCGGACGACGTCGGTCGATGCGATCCGGGACCGCGGCGATCTCGGCCGGGTGGATGCCCTCTACGTGAACGTCCAGGGCGGCGAGCTCGCCGTTCTGCAAGGCGGTCGGCGCGCCTTCGAGGACACCGTCGCGGTGCAGGTCGAGGTGTCGTTCATCGAACACTACGCCGGCGCGCCGCGCTGGGAGCAGGTCAACGCCGAATTGGTCGAGCAGGGCTTCGTGCTGGTCGACATCCGCAGCGTGCAGAGCGTGAGGCGGTCACGGGCCGGCCTGCCGGCGCGGCCGGTCAATCGCATCGGGTTCAACCGCTGGCCCTCGTGGCAGCTGGCCGAGGCGCATCTGCTGTATCTCCGGGACCCGGTCGACCCGGCGCGGCGCGGGGGGCGGCTGTTCCGGTCGACGCGGGACTGGCTGGTCTTCGCGGTGTGGGCCGAGTACTACGGCCAGGTCGACATCGCGCTGGAGGCCCTGATGACTCTCGCCGAGGAGCCGGGCCTGGTCGACGACCCGGCATCGGCGGCGGTTCTCGCAGCGGAGATCGAGCCGGTCCTCGAGCGATATCGTGCCTATTTCCGGAGGCACTACGGCTAACCGGTCGCATCGAGGTCCGAGCAGGCGAGGGTGACGAGACCATGCTGACCCCGTTCCACGTTGCCGCCATCCTGGTGGTCCTGACCGCGGTGTTCGCGGCCCTGAACCATCACCTGCTGCGGTTGCCGGCGACCATCGGCCTGCTGGTGGTGGCGCTGGCCGCGTCGCTCGCGACCATGGCCATCGACGCGCTGGTGCCCGGGCTCGGGATCGCCGAGATGATCCGCTCCCAGGTCGAGGCGATCGACTTCGACGCGACCCTGATGGACGGCATGCTCGGCTTCCTGCTGTTCGCCGGGGCGCTGCACGTCGACCTGAACGACCTCAAGGCGCAGCGCTGGGTGGTGGCGGTCATGGCCAGCGTCGGCGTGCTGCTGTCGACGGCGCTGGTCGGGCTCGGCTACGCATGGCTGGCCGGCGTGCCGATCGCCGTCGCGCTGGTGTTCGGGGCGCTGATCAGCCCGACCGACCCGGTGGCGGTGCTGGGCATCCTCAAGGTCGTGAAGGTGCCGAAGAGCCTGGAGGTCAAGATCGCCGGCGAGTCGCTGTTCAACGACGGCGTCGCGGTCGTGGTGTTCCTGGTGCTGGTGGCGATCGCGTTCCCGGCGGGCGGCGGGCACGGCGAGGCGATGACCGCCGGTGACATCGTATTGCTGTTCCTGCAGGAGGCGGTGGGCGGCATGGTCTTCGGCGGCGTGCTCGGCTGGCTGACCTACCAGGTGCTGAAGCGCACCGACGAGTACGTGCTGGAGATCCTGCTGACCCTGGCGCTGGTGATGGGCGGCTACGGTCTCGCCCACGCCGTGCACGTCAGCGGGCCGCTGGCGATGGTGGTGGCCGGGCTGTTCATCGGCAACCACGGCATGACGTTCGGAATGAGCGCCAAGACCGCGGCCCATGTCACCAATTTCTGGCACCTGATCGACGAGGTGCTGAACGCCGTGCTGTTCCTGCTGATCGGCGTCGAGGTGTTCGCGATTCCGTTCGGCGACCGGGCGTTGCTGCCGGCGCTGGCGACGATCCCGCTGGTGCTGGCGGCGCGGTTCCTGGCGGTGCTGCTGCCGGTCTCGGTCATGAGGCTCCGGCAGCAGTTCACCCAAGGTGCGGTGGCGGTGATGACCTGGGGCGGGCTGCGCGGCGGCATCTCGGTGGCGCTGGCCCTGTCGCTGCCGGCCAGCGAGTGGAAGCCGACCATCCTGACGGCGACATACGTGATCGTGGTGTTCTCGATCATCGTGCAGGGGCTGACGGTCGGGCCGCTGATCCGGCGGGTGGTGCGGTGACCCGTGCCGCACCCTCATGGCCCGGTACCGTCTTCGGATGGCCGATCGACAAAGGGATGGACGATCGCCGCGGCTTGTGATCCCTGGGCATCCACGAATCGGACGGCGCCCGCCGTGCCCGCCGTTCGTCGATGAGCCGGGGGATGGGGCAAGCGCGTCCCCGCTCGCGCGGCCCAATCGGAAGAGGGTGACGACGTTGTCGATCGAGGCAGATATCCGCCGGCGGGTCCAGGCCTTGGCGCGACAGGGCGATCATGCGGCGGTGATCGGGGTGCTGTCGGGCACCCTTCTGAGAATCGGCTGTCCGTTCGACCTGTCGATCGCGCTGATCGACGCGTATCTGGCGGCCGGCAACCTCAAGGCGATCGCCATGGTTGCCCGGCGCCTTGTCGGGCATTGCCCGGAGCCGGACCGGATCGCCCGCGAAGCGGCACGGCGGCTGCCGGTCGGCTCGCCGGAATCGCAGACGCTGCTCAGGATCGCCGCGATCCTTAGGCCTGACGATCCGACGGCGGTTGAGGGTCTGGTATTTGCGTTCGACGCACGGGGCCAATCCGGCGAGGCCTTGCGCTACACCGGTCGGCACGAGGTGACGTCGGGCCAGAAGGGCATGCTCGTCCGCCGGATGGCTTACGACAACTGGCAGGGGCAGCGATGGCGCGCTGCGGTTCCCTGGCTCGAGCGCCTGGCCGGCATGGTCCCGCACAATCTCATGGTCCGGACCTACCTGCAGAACGCCGTCGAGAAGTCGAGCCGGGACCAGGTGTTTCCCGGTGCCTACCCGATGGCCGGTCTCGCCGACCGGTTGCTGCCGGCCGACGATCGCACGTCGGTCCTGTTCGTCGGCGCCCGTGGCGAGAACCTCGACATCCGTTTCCGGGGGATTCCGGCGAACCGGCTGGAGGTGATCGGGGTCGACCCCGAGCTGGCGACGGCGAGCGACCCGGCCACGACCGGGATCGCGGTCCGTTACCTGCGCGACGCGCTGTCGGATCGCGAGGAGGAGCGGACGTTCTACGAGACCAGGAGCGGCGGCGGCTCGTCGCTGTTCCGGCCGTCCGCCTCGGCCGCCCGCTACATGAACCCGGTCGGCCAAAGCTGGGGCGAGATGCTGAAGGTGGTCGAAGAGAACCGGATGCGCACCACGTCGGTCGACGCTATACGGAAACGGGGGGAACTCGGCCGCGTGGACGCCCTGTACGTCAATATCCAGGGCGGCGAGCTCGCGGTTCTGGAGGGCGGGCGCGAGGTGTTCGCCGACACCGTCGCCGTGCAGGTCGAGACCTCGTTCATCTCGCACTACGAGGGGGCGCCGGACTGGCGGGCCGTCGACCGCGAACTGCTCGCCCAGGGCTTCGTCCTGGTCGACGTCCGCAATCTGATGACCGCGGGCCGGACCAAGGTCGATTTCCGGGTTCATCCCGACAATCGGCTCGGCTACGACCGCTGGCCGTCTCGGCAGCTGGCCGAGGCGCATCTGCTGTATCTGCGGGACCCGGTCGATCCGGAGCGCCGTGGCACGAGGCTGTTCCGGCGGACGCGGGACTGGCTGGTCTTCGCTCTCTGGGCGGAATACTACGGCCAGGTCGAGATCGCCCTCGAGGCCCTGATGACGCTGGCCGAGGAGCCGGGCCTGGTGGAGGATCCGGAGCAGGTCGCCGGCATCGCCGGGGCGATCGGAGCGATCACCGACCGTTACCGGTCCTACCTGCGCGTCCTCTATCCCTGACTTCGCACCCGGCTACAGCCGCGACAGCAGGTGGCCGACGAGGTAGGCGACGGAGGCGGCCGCCAGGCCGATGGCGGTGGTGTTGAGTCCGGCCCGCCACCAGGGCAGCGGCGACCAGCGGCTGCGCAGCGAGCCGATGCCGAAGAAGGTGACCGCGGTCATGGCGGTCGACGTTGCGGTCGAGGCCGGCAGCCCGAATATGAACGGCAGCAGCGGAACCGAGCCGCAGACCACGAACGCGGCGAAGGTCGAGCCGGCCGACCGGAGCGGCGACCGGGTAACCGGTTGCAGGCCGTGCTCGTCGGCCATCATGGTGTCGATCCAGCGGTCGCGGTCGGCGGTGATCACGCCGACGGCGTGATCGAGCCCGTCGCCGTCGAAACCTTTGGCGCTCAGGATCTGCCGTACTTCCTCACGCTCGCCTTCGGGGGTCACCTCGATGTGCCGCGCCTCCATGGCACGGACATGGGCGTATTCCTCCATCTCGGTGCGGGTGCTCGAGTAGTTCGCCGCGGCCATCGAGAAACCGTCGGCCAGCAGGTTGGCCGCGCCGAGGATCAGGACGATGCGCGCCGACAGGTCGGCGCCGACCGCGCCGGCGGCGATCGCGAAGGTGGTCACGGCCCCGTCGATGCCGCCGAACACGAGGTCGCGCACGTAGCTGGTACGGGGGCCGCCGGCGAGCCGGGTCCGGATCTGCTCCCGGCTGTGACCGTGCTCGAGGATCGGCTGGGACATCGTGGAGGCGGCTCCGTTGTGCGACCTGTCTTCTGCTAGCACAGCGCGGACCGGATCGCTTCCCCCGTCCGCTCGTCCGGCCCGGCGGCCGCGAACGTAATTGTTGATTAACCGTTTTCATCTACAGGTGGCGCACTGGCGTCCCGGCCGGATCGTCGGTGGTTGTCGGGAAGGCGGTCCACATGACCCAGGAAATCACTTTGACCGACCCAGTCAGCAGGACGTTCCTCGATCCCGTGCGGCGGGACACGGTCTTCGACATGCTGCCGATGCCGGCATTCATCAAGAACACCGATCTGGTCTTCACGCATGCCAATCCGGCGTATTGCGGGCTGGTCGGGCTCGACGAGGACGAGATCATCGGGGCCCGGACCGCCGACATCAGCCCGCTCGACGCGGCATGGCACGAGAACACCGATAGGCGGCTGCTGGCCCAGGGCGGCGTGACGACCTACGCCATGAACTTCCGGCGGCGCGGCCAGGCTCCGATCCGCGGCGAGATCTTCAAGATCCGCCTGGACGACAGCGACGGCCATACCGTCGGAATTCTCGGCGTCATCGTCGACCGCAGCGAGCAGTTCGCGACCGAGCAGCGGCTCGTCGAGACGGAGACCATTCATCGCCTGGTGGTGGCGGGCATCTCCGACGCGGTGTTCCTGCTCGACGGCGACGGACAGGTGCTGTTCGCCGGGCCGGCGGTGGCGGAGATCTTCGGCGTCTCGCCCCTGGAAGCGATGGCCGGCGGCGCCATGGACGCGGTGATCGGCAAGGTGGAAGACTGTCTCCTCGACCTGCCACGCGACCGCGAGACCAGGGCGATCGAACGGCGGGTCGAGCGGCCGGACGGGCAGGCTCGCGAGATCCTGATCGACGTCAAGCCGATCGAGATCGGGGCCGGGCGATGGCTGCTGACCTGCCACGACGTGACCGAGCGCAACGGGACGCTGAAGCGCCTCAAGGCGTCGATGGTGCAGACCGTGCAGGCCCTGTGCGCGACGGTCGAGCAGCGGGACCCGTACGTTACCGGGCACCAGGGCCGGGTTGCCGACCTGGCGGTCGCGATCGGGCGCCGGATGGGGCTGGACGAGGATCGCCTCGAAGGTCTCCGACTCGGTGCGATCGTGCACGATATCGGCAAGATCAACGTGCCGATCCAGATCCTCAGCAAACCAGGCAAGCTGAGCGGGCCGGAGTTCGAGATCATCCGGTCGCATGCCGAGGTCGGCTATCAGATCCTCAAGGACGTCGAGTTCCCCTGGCCGATCGCCCGCATGGTACGCGAGCATCACGAGGCGATCGACGGCTCCGGCTATCCGCTGGGCCTGACCGGCGACCGGCTGCTGCTGGAGTCCCGGATCATCTCGGTCGCCGACGTGCTGGAGGCGGTCACCTCGCACCGCCCCTACCGGCCCGGACTCGGGCTGGAGCGCGGGCTGCAGATCCTGCAGGAGATGCGCGGATGCAAGCTCGACCCCGACGTGGTCGATGTCTGCGTGGCGCTGATCGAATCTGAGGAGGTGGCGGTGCCCGGCTGGACCTGCGAGGCCGAGCCGGCCGGCGTCCACTAACGAGAGCGCCTCAGGGCGCCGCCGCGCGGCGATAGCCGACCTGCTGGATGCCGTCCCGCTCGCGGTGCTCGACGCCCCGGAACCCCGACGCGATCAACGCCCGTTGGCCGGCGGCATCGGCAGCGTCGTGCCATATCGTCGGGCCGGCCAGCGGCATCGGCTGCGGCGGCCGGTGCAGCAGGAACCGGGTCAGTCGACCGTAGGTCGGGTCGTCGAGCTCGACGATCGTCCGCACGTGGAAGCCGTTCGAGATCGCGTTGCGCCAGCTGAAGCGATTGCCGAGTGCCGCGGTCGCCAGGTGATGCGTGCGGCCGAGCCGCTGCGTGGCGTCGTGGCGGGCGCGGGTCAGCCGGTTCTGGAGGCCGCGCCCCCGGTGCTCCGGCGCGACCATGGTGGCGGCGATGTAGGCCTGCCGGTCGGGTTCGGTGAAGCCGGTCAGGCACCGGTCGAGGCCGAACGCCTCGAGGTCGCCGGGAGTCCCGGGCAGGATCAGCGCGGTGTAGGCGACGATGCGCCCGTCGGCGACGATCCCCAGGGTCAGCGCACCGTCCCCGAGCAGACGCGCGACGAACGCCGGCTCGTCCGGCTCCTCATGCAGGAAGTCCGTGTCGGGAAGGCCGTCGATGATCCGGCGCCGAAACGCCAGGAGCTCGTCGGCGGCCGCCCGGTCCAGGCGTACGACGACGTCGGGAATCTCGCGTTCGGCCATGGCGTCGTGCCGCCTCCCCACTGGGCCGCTCTCGCAGAAAACAGGACAACCTTGACAGCCTGCATCACCGAATGCTGTAGCCGTCGGCGTCGTTGCGACCCAAGGAAGTCCGGATGCCCCACGTCGTCATCTATGACACAAACGAGGCCGGCCTGGGAGCCATCGCCGCGGCCAAGCGCCTGGGCCATCGGGTGACGTTCGTCGACCATGTCGGGGCGCGGTTCTACGCCGACAACGAGCCGAACCGCCGTGCCGTCGAGGCTGCCGATCGGGTGGTGCGGCGCGAATGGCTGACCCGGCCGGATGTGGCGCTCGAGGTCCTGCAGGCGATCCACCGCGACCAGCCGGTCGATGCCGCCCTGACGACCAACGAGCTCGCGGTCGACCCGCTGGCACGGGCCTGCGCGACGATCGGCATTCCGTTCACGGACAGCGAGGCGGTCGCGACCGCGCGGCGCAAGCACCTGATGCGGGCCCGGTTGGCGGAGCGCGGGGTCCGCTCGGCGCGGTTCGCGGCCGTGGACCCGGACGACGACCCGACCGCGGCGGCCGGGCGCCTGGGGTACCCGGTGGTCGTCAAGCCGACTTCCGGGTCGCTCAGCCTGCTTGCCGGGGTCGCCGAGAGCGATGCCGACCTGCTGCGGTTGGCCGGGCGGATGCGCGACGAGCTCTCCGGCCTCCCCGAGAGCTGGCGTGAGCAGTACGGCCGGGCGATCCTGCTGGAGGAGCGGCTGGTCGGCGAGCTGGTGTCCGTCGAGATCGGCATGTGCCGGGGCGAGGCCGTCCGGTTCATGGTCTCCGGGCGGATCCGGGCCCGGCACGACGAGACCTTCGAGCTGGGGAGCGTGGTGCCGGCCGACCTGCCGGAGGACCGGGTCCGGGACTGTTTCGCCTATGCCGGGACGGTTCTCGACGCGCTCGGGCTGGACCTCGGGATCTTCCACCTGGAGATGATCCTGACCGCCGCCGGTCCGGTGCTGGTCGAGGCCAATCCCCGGATCATGGGCGGGCCGCTGCCGCTGCTGTACAATGCGCTTTGCGGGCGGGACATCTTCGAGGATCTTGTGTCGATCCACCTGGGGTTGACGCCGGCGGTGCCGGACCGGCCCCGCGACCGGGCGGTCGGCGGGATGCTGCTGGTTCCGGCCGTCGACGGGGTCGTCCGGGACGGACTCGACGAGGCTTCCGTCCGGAGCCGGCTGGCGCCCGGCCTGGAGGCCCTGCGGCTCGAGCTGCCGGAGGCCGGACGCCCGGTCGAGGCGCACCGGCCGATCGGTCGGGTCTGGCTGGCCGGCCGCACGCCGGCCGCGGTGGCGGCCGGCACGCGTCGGATCGTGGAGCAGGTCGCTTCGGAAGGCGGGCTGCGGTTGTACGAGTGAGCGCCGGGCGCCGGCGGGAGCGGGGGACGGACAGAATGGCGAACGATCCCGGGAGCCGCGGATTCGGCCGCGCCGCGGCCACCATGCTGCATCCGACCTTCGCTGCCATGTGGCTCGCGATGTTCTTCAGCACCGTCGGGTCGTCCACACTCATGCTCGCCATTGCGATCCGGATATACCTGGATACCGGGTCGGCCCTGGACGCCTCGCTGGTCTATGCGGCCCAGTGGCTGGCGCCGCTCTTCCTGGCGCCGCTGATCGTCCGGCTGTTCGGGGCGGTGTCGCCGCGCACGGCGCTGGTCGGGTGCGAGACAATCGGGATCGGGCTGGCGGTCGCCATCGGGTGGTGCGCATCCTTCGGCATCGTCGTCCTGCTGCCGCTGCTGGTCGTCCGCGGCGTCATCGACGTCGCCGTCAAGTCCGGCCGCCTGGTCGCGCTGAAGGCCAGTTTCGAGGGCGATCAGCTGAAGAGCGCAACCTCGCTGAACGGCACGCCCTATGTGATCGGCCTCGCCAGCGCGGGGTTGCTTGCATCGGTGCTGGTTCCGGTCTGGTCGATCCCGTCGATCGCGCTGGCGTCGTCCGGCTGCTTCGCGATCGCGGCCGTCGCCTATCGGTTCCTGAGGGGCAAGGCCGCCGTCGCGCCCGATCGCTCGGCGGCGAGCGCACGGCCGTCCCTGCGCGACCTGCGCCCGGCCCTGGCCGGCGACCCGCGGCTCGGCCGCCGCCTCGCGCTCTACCTGCTGGTCGTCGCCACCATGCAGGGCTACCACACGATCGCGCGGACGGTGTTTCCGATCGCCGGGCTGGGCATGGATGCCAGCGGCCCGGCATGGCTCCAGGCGGTGGCGATCGGCGGGGTGCTGGCCGGGTCGATCCTGGCGGCGGTCTGCGTCGGCATGCGCGCCTACGACGACGCCCGGGTCGAGCTGGTCACGGCGCTGGCCTACGGGCTGATGCTGGCCACCTGGCTGCCGCAGCCGCCGGTGGTGGCGTTCGCGGTCTACTTCCTGTTCATGCTGGTCTTCGAGATCGCGTTCCTGCGCCTCGCCGGCGACATCATGGCGGCGTGCAAGGTCGAGCATGCGCCCAGCATCTCGGTCGCGATGACGATCTACTCGCTGGGCGGGATGACCCTGGTGACGCTCGCCGGCGGCTGGCTGGCGACCGCGGCCAGCCTGTGGTGGACCTGCGCCGCCGTCGCGGCCGGCGGTCTCGCCGTGCTGCTGGTCCTGGGCTGGGAGCGTGGTGCCCGTCCGAGGACGGAGCCGGCGGCCGAGTGACCGGCGCGCCGGCCGCTTCTCAGTACCGCAGTTCCTCGAACACCGGGTCGACCGAGCCGCCCCAGCGCGCTTCGTAGGCTTCCAGCAGTTCCTCGGCCGGCGTCCGGCCGGACGCCGCGATGGTGTCGAGGACCGAGAGGAAGCCGGTCTCGTCGTTGCCGGAGCTGTCCAGGCGCTTGCGCCGGCGCAGGCCCTCGCGGGCCAGGGCCAGCACATCCTTCGACCAGTCCGCCAGGGAGCGGCCGCGGAACTCGACCTTCAGGCCTTCGCGCGGAACCGCGTCGCGCAGCATCTGGTGCTCTTCCACGGTCCAGTCGCGGCACAGCTGCCAGGCCTGGTCCTGCACGCCCTTGTCGTACAGCAGGCCGACCCACAGCGCCGGCAGGGCGCACAGCCGGTTCCACGGGCCGCCGTCGGCGCCGCGCATCTCCATGTACTTCTTCAGGCGGACTTCCTGGAACACCGTGGTGGTGTGGTCCGACCAGTCGCCCATGAACGCGGTGTGGCCGGCGGCCTCCGGCAGCGTGCCGGCCATGAAGTCGCGGAAGCTCTTGCCGGAGACGTCGATGTAGGTGTTGTCGCGGTAGAGGAAGTACATCGGCACGTCGAGCAGGTAGTCGACGTAGCGCTCGAACCCGAAGCCGTCCTCGAACACGAACGGCAGCATGCCGCAACGGTCCGGGTCGGTATCCGTCCACACCTGGCTGCGGAAGGATACGAACCCGGACGGCTTGCCCTCGTAGAACGGCGAGTTGGCGAACAGCGCGGTCGCCAGCGGCTGCAGCGCCAGGCTGATCCGGTACTTCTCGACCATGTCGGCTTCCGACTCGAAGTCGAGATTGACCTGCACGGTGCAGGTCCGCTTCATCATGTCGATACCGAGATTGCCCTTGGTGGGCATGTACCGCTTCATGATCTCGTAGCGGCCCTTCGGCATCCAGCCGATGTCCTCGCGGGTCCATTTCGGATCGAAGCCGAGGCCGAGCATGCCGGTGCCGAGCTCGCCGCAGATCTCGCGGACCTGCGCCAGGTGGGTGTGCACCTCGCTGCAGGTCTGATGCAGGTTGTCGAGCGGCGCGCCGGACAGCTCGAACTGCCCGCCCGGCTCCAAGGTGATCGCGCAGCCGCCATGGGTCAGCGCGATGGTGTTGCCGTTCTCCTTTATCGGCTCCCAGCCGAACCGGGTCAGGCCGTCCAGGATGGCGCCGATGCCGTCGGGGCCCTCGTAGGGCAGCCGCTTCAGGTCGGAGAGCCGGAACGCGAACTTCTCGTGCTCGGTGCCGATCAGCCAGCGGTCGCGCGGCTTGACGGCGGAAGAGAACCACTCGATCAGCTGCGCCTTGTCAGTGATCGGCGCGCCTTGGTCTTCAGGGGGACGGGACATGCGTGCTCCGCACTCAATCGGTTGAGGTCCGCCAATCGCCGGCTACCGCCTGCCAGACGGCAAGCGCCGCCAACGCGGCGGTATCGGCACGCAGGAGCCGAGGCCCCAGACCGACGGCGGTAACAAAGGGCAGCGACCGGAGGCGGTCAAGTTCCTCCTGGGCAAAGCCTCCTTCCGGTCCGATCACGAATCCGGCACGCCGGCGCATTTCCGGGCCCGCCGCGGCCAGCGCGTCGGCGATTCCGGGCACTCCGCCGGCGGCGCCGGTCTCGTCGCACAGGATCATCGGACGGTCGGACGGCCACTGGTCGATCATCCGGTCCAGGGTCGTCGGCTCCCGCACCTCGGGCACGGTCAGGCGCTCGGACTGCTCGGCCGCCTCGACCGCGTTGGCGGCCAGCCGGTCGGTGTTCACCCGGTCGACCATGGTGCGGCGGGTGATGATCGGCCACAGCACCGAGACGCCGAGCTCGGCGGCCTTCTGGGCGGTGAAGTCGATGCGGGCGCGCTTGATCGGGGCGAAGGCGAGCCAGAGGTCAGGCTCCGGCCGCTGCTCGCGGGTCCGGCGTTCGGCGGTCAGGGTCGCCCGGGACTTGGCGATGCTGTCGATCCGGGCCAGCCACTCGCCGTCGCGGCCGTTGAACAGCGCCACCGCCTCGCCGGGGCCGAGCCGAAGCACGCTTCGCAGGTAGTGGGCCTGTCCGCCGTCCAGCTCGACCGCGACACCCCCGGCCAGGGGCGCCTGCACGTACAGCCGGGTTTCGATGCCATCCTTCATGGCGGGGGTGTAGCGCCCGGCTCGCCGCGCGACAAGCGCGGCCCGATCTTGTCGGATTCGACCGCCGGAAACTGGCCCGGTTCCTGCTAGCCTCCGCGGCATGCGGATACCGTTCCTGTCACGTCCCCGTACTCCCGTCGTCGAGCGCCGCCGGCAGCCCCGCCTGCGGCCGCACGGCGACAGCTACGCCCGCATCGACGGCCGCGACCATCCGATCCGGAACTGGTCCGAGGACGGCCTGCTGATCGCCCCCTATGTCGGGGCCCTGGTGCCCGGCCAGCGCGCGACCCTGGCGGTGGTGATCCGGGACTGGCACGATCCCGACGGAGCCCTGTGCCTGGAGAACCTCGCCGTGACCATCCTGCGCATCGACGGCCTCGGCATGGCCGTCCGGTTTCGCGGACTCGAGCGCTACAAGGCCGGCGCCCTGAGAGACCATTACCAGCGCAAGAGCCGGAGCCCGCAACGTGGCCGATGACCGCCCGGAGATCTACGTCGACGCCGATGCCTGCCCGGTGCGCGAGGAGGTGCTGAAGGTGGCCGATCGCCACGGGCTGGTGGTGCACCTCGTCAGCAACCGCGGGTTCCGGACGACCGACCGGCCGAACGTGCGCAACGTCCTGGTGTCCGACCGGCTCGACGCCGCCGACGACTGGATCGCCGAGCGCATCGGCCCCGGCGACGTGGCGGTGACCGGCGACATCCCGCTGGCCGCGCGCTGCCTGGAGCGCGGGGCGCGGGTCATCGACCACAAGGGCAAGCCGTTCACCGAGCACGGCATCGGGATGGCGCTGGCGATGCGCGACCTGATGAGCGACCTGCGGGCGATGGGCGAGGTCTCCGGCGGCGGGCCGGGCTTCACCAAGCAGGACCGGTCGCGCTTTCTCGAGGCTCTCGACAAGGCGGTCCGGCGGTAGCGCCGCGGACCTTGGATCGCCCCCGGCAGACGCTACCTATTCCCAGGGAGCCGTCCCCTGGCTTCCCGCGATGGGCCGGCGATGACGGAGGTGGGCGATGGGAGTGACGACGGGGCGGGTGGCCGCAGGATTGTTTGCCATGGCGGCCGGGATCGGCGTGCTGGCGTCGTCGCACGATGCCGCTGCCGAGCCGCGCGCGCAGGCCAAGGCCTGCGAACTCGTCGCCGAGACCCGCGTGAGCGGGCTGGAGCATCCCTGGAGCGTGGCGTTCCTGCCCCATGGCCGGGCGTTGGTGACCGAGCGCCCGGGCCGTCTGCGGCTGGTCGATCCGGCGACCGGCCGGAGCACGGTGGTCGAGGGCACCCCGGACGTCGTCGCCCGCGGCCAGGGCGGCCTGCTGGACGTCGCCCTGCATCCGGGCTTCGAGGAGAACCGCCTCGTCTACCTGTCCTACTCGGCCGGTTACGGCGGCGGCGCCGGCACTGCCGTGGCCCGTGGCCGGCTGGTGCTGGACGCGAGCCCGCCGCGGCTGGAGCGCCTGGAGACGATCTTCCGCCTCGACCGGCCGAGCGGCACGACGCGGCACTTCGGGTCGCGGCTGGTGTTCGACCCGGAGGGCTACCTGTACGTGACGGTCGGCGACCGCGGGGAGGCCGAGCGCGCGCAGAACCCGGCCGACCACGCCGGCTCGGTGCTGCGGCTGCGCGACGACGGCTCGGCGCCGGCCGACAACCCGTTCGCGCGCGGCGGCGGCGCGCCCGAGCTCTGGACCATGGGGCACCGCAACCCGCAGGGCATGGCCTGGGACCAGGAGCGCGGCCGGCTGTGGACCGTCGAGCACGGCGCCCGCGGCGGCGACGAGATCAACCTGCCGCAGCGGGGGCGCAACTACGGCTGGCCGCGGATCTCGTACGGCGTGCATTACTCGGGGCTGCCGATCGGCGAGGGCACGGCGGCGCCGGGACTGGAGCAGCCGGCCTACTACTGGGATCCGTCGATCGCACCGTCCGGCCTGGCGGTGGTGACGGGCGACCTGTTCCCGGCATGGCGCGGCGACCTGCTGGTCGGGGCGCTGAAGGACCAGATGCTGGTGCATCTGACGGTCGAGGGCGGCCGCGTGGTCGGCGAGGAGCGGCTGTTCCGCCGGGCGTTCGGTCGGGTGCGGGACGTGCGGATCGGCCCCGACGGCGCGATCTGGCTGCTGACCGACGAGCCGAACGGCAGGCTGATTCGCGTGGCACCGGCCGCCGGTACCTGCGGCTGAGCCCGGCGACGGGACCCGGAAAGTGCCGCAGGGCAGCGTTCTCCGCGATCCTGCCTGCGATTTATTGATTTGTTAATGTTGCGATGCAACATAGAGGGCAACAAAGAGCACCCCGGGACGGAAGCGCATACCCGAGACGAGGGCTCGGTTCTATCCTGAGGAGGCTCCGATGAGCCCTTTCATCCGAAGCGCCGCGGCGGTTGCCGAACCGGCGAATGACGCAACCCCGTCGGGCGAGCCGCTGGGCGGCCGCGTCACGGTCCCGCGCAACGCCGGTCCAGGCTGGCTGCGGTCGATGATGCAGGAAGTCGCGGGGTCGGTCGCCGCCGGCCTGGCGAGCGGTCCGGTCCAGCCCGTCGCCATTTCGAAGATCGCGGTCCTGCAGGACGTCGTGGGCGGCGACATGCTTCGCTGCGACGTCGAGGACGTGCGGTACGGCGCGACGTCGGTCACCCTGACCATCGTCGTGTGGCTGGATATCGGCCCCGAGTTCACCAAGGTGACGGCGGCGACCTACACCTTCATAGCCGTCGACGGCGACGGCCGGCCGCGACCGGTTCACGAAGCGGTAACCGGGGTTGGTTCCGGCGACTAGGCTTGCCATGATCCGGCCGCCCGCAGCGCAGCCGGAGATGCAGCATGGACGCCGCCGACCTGATCCAGCACGTCGACTCGATCGCCACCTATTCTCCGCCGCTGCACGACGGCACCGTCAACCGGCGGCTGGTCGAGGCGGCGCTCGGGGCGGGCGTCGAGGTCATCGAGGGGCGGCTGGAGCCGGGCGGCACCGCCAGCCGGCACAAGCACCGCGACTCCTGGCAGATCATCCTGTTCCAGAAGGGCCGTGCCCGGGTCGAGCTCGGTGACGACGTCGTTCAGGAGGTCGGCCCCGGCACGGTCGTGCGGATCCCGCCGATGGTGCCGCACTACGTCGAGATCCTGGGCGACGAGACCGCCGAGCTGATCGTGATCTACAGCCCGCCGCTCGGCCCGGACGGCTTCATCCCGGCATAACTGGGCCGGCCTGACGCGGAGTCCTTTGCATGTCGTGTCCCGGAAGCGGGATCGCCTTCGCGCGCCTGCCGGACGTTTCGCTCGACGAGCTCGTGGCGCATATGACCGACCCCCGGGTCGCGGAGCATATGCCGCTCCTCAAACCCGGCTGGGACCGGGAGCACGCGGCCCGGTTCGTCGAGGCCAAGGAGGCGTGCTGGCACCGCGACGGGCTCGGCCACTGGGCGATCCTGTGCGACGACGCCTATGTCGGCTGGGGCGGGTTTCAGAAGGAGGGCGACGACTGGGATTTCGGGCTGGTGCTGAAGCCCGAGCGGTTCGGGCTCGGCATGCGCATCGCCCGGCAGGCGATCGCGTTCGCCCGCGCCGACGAGCGGATCCCCTACGTCACCTTCCTGCTGCCGCCGTCGCGCCAGCGCCTGGGCGGGCTCGCGCGGCTCGGGGCCACGTTCGTCGAGCGGGTCGACTACGACGGCGTGCCGTTCCTGAAGTACCGCCTCGAAACCGTATGACACCCGAGCCGATCGCCCCTCGAGCCGCCGCCCGCTTCCCCGCGTGAGGCAGTGGTGCCGGCCGTCCGGACTACCCGAAACCCCATTTCGCGACGTCTATCCCCCATTCGCGCCCGAACCGGACGATTTCCGGCGCGAGGCGTTTGCGCAGGAAGCTCCTCTGTCCGGGCGTGAAGATCATGTCCGTGCTCAATCGGCTGAGCGAGCGGTTGCTATGGGGGATGATCCGGACCGCATCGGCGGCGGGCAGATCCAGCCAGGAGAGGATCCGCGAAAGCGTCCCGCTCGCCGGGTCGATCACCTCGTCGTAGTCGAAGACCGCGATGTCGCAATCCGGCCAGCCGGACCGGAACCGATCGAGCTGATCGGCATAGCGTGAGAAGCATTCGATCATCGCGAGATGCTGGAAACGGCTCTCCGGGGTTACGTGGCCGTCGTCGAGGTGTTGGCGGATGTGAGAGGCCATCCGTTCGATCGGATCCCGGGCAATGTAGATGAATCGAAATCGCCGGCCGGTCCCGCGCATGCGCGCGGCGGCGGCCTGCGGATCCGTCAGCGGCGCCTTGGTGTAGGCGGTGCTCCCCTCGAGCGCGTAGGCATGCCGCGTGGGATCGAAGTCGAACAGCGCGTCGTATTCCGCGAAGGCTTCGCCGGAGGCGTCGGTCTCCCTGCAGAAGAAGGCCGGCTCCTTGAAGCGGGCCGGCGCGATCATCGGATGCAGGGCGAGCGCGTCGAACAGACTGCTCGTCGCGCATTTCATGGCACCGAGGATGATGCAATGGGCGTCGATCATGATGCAGCTTCTACTGTGTGCGGCCTCCCGGCGACAACGGTACGTCCACGGCCGGATGCGATTGCACCGAAGAGCCCTTGGGGCGACAAGGCTTCGGACCGTTGAATCGAAGGGGTTGGTGTTCATTGGCACATGACGGAGCCGATCGAGGAGTCGCGCTGGTCCTTCCGTGGCTCGAACACGGGCTCGACAGGGATCTCTACCGGCTGGACTATGGCTGCATGCAGGCCGCGCTGGTCGATCGCGGCTATGAGGTCGCGGTGGTCGATCCGCTCGATGCCCGGAGCTTCCGGGCGGTGCTTGCGGCGCCGGAGTTCCCGCTGATCCTGACGGTCCGCAGCCAGGCCAAGGACTGGCCGATGCCCGGGCCTGAAACGGCCGAGTTTCAGGCGATCCGGGACAAGACGCTGGTGACCCTGATCGGCAACCCGCCCTTCTACGACGGGTCGACCGGCTTCCACGACAGCGTGTTCCGCCGCAAGCTCGCGATGCTCATGGACCACGATACGGTGGACTATGCGCAGCGCCTCAATCGTTCGGGGGCTCGCCTGCTGCCCTACCGCCCCGCTTTCAACGATATCGGTCTCGAGGACGAAGGGCGGTGGCTCCCGACGTCACGGCGGCCGGTCCCCATCCTGTTCGTCGGATCCTGCGACGATCCCGAGCGCTTCCGGGAGGCCTGGAGGGCTGCTTTCGACCGTTTCCCGGAGGTCGTGCGCTCCATAGAGGGGGCGGTGGAGGTGCTGGGCGCGAATTGCGCGCTGCCCGTCGTCCAGGCCCTCGAACGAGCGACGGTCGACCTGGGGCTGGACCTCGATCTGCGAAGCAGGGCCGGGCGTCTGGCGCTGACGCTTCTCGCAAGGTTCACGACGAACCAGACCCGCCGGCGTCTGCTTGCCCGGCTGATCCACTACCCGTCGCTGATCGTCACGAACGCCACGGTCGATCTGCCGAAGCGGCACGCGGGCTGTGTCGTCGCGAGGCCGATGCCGTTCTCCGGGATTCTGGATCTCATGAAGCGAACCCGATGCCTGGTCTCGTTGAACCCGAACAGCATGACCGGCGCGATCAGCGAACGCGTCACCAATGCCATGCGCCGAGGTGCGGTCGTCGTCAACGCCCCGAACACGGCGATGCGGAGATACGATGGAACCAGCGTCGGTCTGCTGGGGCCTTCGTTGGAGGGGCTGGACGACTGGCTCGATGCGGCGACCGCCGGCGACCCGCTTCTCGACGGTATCGGCGAGGCGGCCGTGCAGGTCGCCGGATCGGCGTTCCGAATGGACGAAGCGATCGACTGGATACTTCGGTTCGCGTCGGATCCGGTCGTTTGGAGCCGGCCGCCGGCCGGAGCGCCGTCGCCCTAGGCTGCTGGTCCGCCGCCGGTCGCCCGGCACTCTGTCGTAGCGGGGGATCCGGAGCGTCGCGGCTCAGCGACGGTGCAGCAGGACGTCGTACCGATAGTGGGCGGCATAGTACCGGGCGTTCATGGGGAGGATTGTCGCCGTCCATCCGGTCTTGGCCGCGAGCGAACGGATCTCGTCCTCGGTTCTCCAGATTCCCAGCGGACTGGCCGAATCGTTCTCGACGCCGGCGACACGCAGGCGGTCTCCGAAGAAGGCGTCCATCCGGCGCTTGTCGGGGAGATTTCCGAGGAATGCGTGCGTCACCTTGTCGAAACGCTGGTGAAGCAGCTCGAGCAGTTCCTGGGCGTCGGCGGGAGGAAGGTACTGGAAGCCGCCATGGCAGACGGCTTTGGTGAAGGTGGCCGTGTCACCCGAGTTGCGGGCGTAGTCGACGACGTCCTGGAGCCGGAATGCCTCCTGCGGGCGCCGTACGAAGTGCCGGTTCGCGACTGCGATCAGAGTCTCGCAGAAATCGACCCCGAGGCCTCCGGCGCAGGACGCAAAGAACTGCGTCGTCAGGGCTCCGTTTCCGCAGCACAGATCCAGGATCCGATCCTGTGCATCGAGGGACAATCCGCAGCGGACCGACTGGACGATCATCGCGATCTGTTCCGGCGATACCGGAGCACCGCCGACCGTGTGCTTCACCTGCGCGAAGAAGTTGTCCGGCGCGCACGCGCGCGCGTGGGTCTCGTAGCTCTCCCGAACGTAAGCTCTTGCCGCCCGTCGGCTTTCATTCGGCGTCACAGCGCAGGTTCCTCCACCGCCGCTCATGGAATGCCTCCGTGGCCACGTGCCGAAGCCGCTCTTCAACGGCCGGGCACGGCTGCCGCTTTCGAAGACATCATCGACGAACTGCTTGGCCTGAAACGGCGCTACCGTGCCGGGGAGCGTGGCACAGGACGCAAGTCCGTCATGCCTGAGCCCGGCGGCGTCGCCTTCGGAAATGTGCTGGACAGACGCTCCCCACCCGATCGGCTTGTCCACCCCTGACGGCAGACAGACTACCGGCGCCCCCGGCCATTCGAAAGCGCGAATGGCTTGACGGCCTCCCAGACGGTTGATGCCGGTTGTCCGCGCCGCCGATCCGGCGCCGGCCTCAGGCCGAGACGAGGCTCAGCTCGACCTCGACCGGCAGATCCGCCCAGTCCTCGTCGCGGTCGCCGCCGTCGTTGAACATGACGGTGGCGAACACGGCGTCCCGGTCGAGCACGGTCATCGGGTGGTGCCAGACCCCGGCGCGGTAGTTGATGCCGGTGCGGCCGTCGACCAGGAACAGCCGGGCCCCGGACAGGTCCGGCCCGCCGTCGGCCGCGTCCGGCGCCACCATCACCACGTAGCGCGCCACGTCGACCGGCAGGAACGCCTGGCTGGAGAACGCGTGACGCTCCATCACCTTGGTCTTCAGCGGCAGGGCGCTCGGCGCCGTCAGGCTGGTCCGGAAGCACACCGCCGCCACGTCCGGCCGCAGGTTCTCGGCGAACGCCGAATAGTCGACGCGGCCCGGCTCGGCCGGCAGCGCCAGGAGCTGGCCGAACGGCGCGAACGCCGCCTCGGTGATCGGTTCGGCGACCAGGCGCATGCTTCAGCCCTCCGCGGCCGGTGCGAGTTCGGGTGTGTGGACCAGGACGCCTTCGGCCCGCAGGCGCTCGCGCTCCCGCGTCCAGAGCGCGTCCGCCTCGACCGCCGTCAGGCGGCCGTAGAAGCTCATGTAGATCCGCGAGAGCTCCAGGAAGCCGGGCTTGTGGCGGGCCGCCCAGCGCTCCAGGTCCCAGAGCTCGTCGGACCCCAGCACGCCGTCCTCGGCGCCGCAGTACGTCGCCTCTACGACCTGCCCGTCGTGCAGGGTCGGCAGGCACGGGGCGAGGTCGTAGTCGTAGTCCTCGAAATACAGGATCCGGGCGTCCTCGTCGGCCGAGGCGGTGGTGAACACGTAGCCGTCGACGGCGGCGCCGGCGTCCTCGACCAGGATCGGGAAGCTGTCGCGCAGGATCCGCACGCGCCGGTAACCGGACAGCCGGGCCGGCGCCAGGGCGTCGGGAGCGATCGGTCGCTCGAGCACCAGCGCCAGCACGTCCCGGTCCATCAGGGTTCCGAAGAAGAAGTACCGCGTGCTCATCGGGGCAGTCTCCTTGGGGTGCGCCCCATCCGGGAACGGCGGCGGACCATACAGTCAGCGGGACGGCGGCTCAACGGACTCCGATAGGGGCGGCAACGCGTCGCGATGCCGGTGCGGAGAAAACGGTTGACGGACGCGAAAGACAACCTAGGTGGCAAGGCAACGGCCCGAAAGTTCGTGTTCCGTAATCGGGCTGTCGTTCCAACGACGATTGAGGTTCGGTTTGGTCGATCAGGGTGAAGTTGAACAGGAAAATCTAAGAATTAAGGTCGACAATCTCATTAAGATATTTGGAGAATCGCCTGAAGAGGCGCTCAAGATGCGAAAATCGGGCTTCGGGCGCGACGATGTTCAGGCGAAGACGGGACAGGTCCTGGCGGTCGACGGGGTTTCGTTCGATGTGCCCGAGGGCCACTTCTTCGTGGTGATGGGACTGTCCGGGTCGGGCAAGTCCACCCTGATCCGCTGCCTGAACCGGCTGATCGAGCCGACCGCCGGCCAGGTGCTGATCGACGGCGAGGACGTCACCGCGCTCGACGAGGACGCCCTGCGGACGCTGCGGCGGAACAAGATCGGCATGGTGTTCCAGCACTTCGCCCTGCTGCCGCACAAGACGGTCCGCGAGAACGTCGAGTTCGGCCTCAAGATCCGCGGGGTCGCGTCCGAGGAGCGACGTGCCGCCGCCGGCGAGGCGCTCGACGTGGTCGGGCTGGCGCGCTGGGGCGACTACAGGCCGAGTGCGCTGTCCGGTGGCATGAAGCAGCGCGTCGGCCTGGCCCGGGCCCTCGCCTCGCAGGCCGACATCCTGCTGATGGACGAGCCGTTCTCGGCGCTCGACCCGCTGATCCGGCGCGACATGCAGGACGAGATGCTGGCGCTGCAGCGCCGGTTCCGGAAGACCGTGGTGTTCATCACCCACGATCTGCACGAGGCCCTGCATCTCGGCGACCGGATCGCCATCATGAAGGAAGGCCGGTTCGTGCAGACGGCGACGCCCGAGGACATCGTCCGGGCGCCGGAGGACCCGTACGTCGCCGCGTTCACCCAGGACGTCGACCGCGGCCGCGTGGTGACCGCCGCGACGCTCATGCGCGAGCCGATCGAGGTCGGTCGCACGGCCGAGGCCGCGATCGCGGCGGACGCCCCGATCGCCGCCGCCTACGCCGCCTGCGAGGAGGGCCTGCCGGTGCCGGTGGTCGATGACGCCGGCCGCTGCGTCGGCGCCCTGCACCCGACCGACGTGTTCTCCGAGCTGGCCCGGAACCCCGAGGCCGAATCCGAAACGGGAGCGCCGTCGGCCGCCCGGCCGGCCGCGTCCGCGTGACATCATGACCGATCCGCTTCCCCGCCCGTCCGACTTCATCACCCTGCCGCTCGACGACTGGATCGAGTGGTTGGTGAAGGACCAGATGGTGCCGGCGCTGCGTCCGGTGTTCCACGCGATGCAGTGGCCGGTGAACCAGATGCTCGGCGGCCTCGAGGCCGGGCTGCTGGCGATCCCGTTCCTGGTGTTCCTGGCCGTCGGGTGCTCGCTCGCCTGGCGGGTCGCCGGCCGCAACGTGGCGATCTTCACGGGCGTCTCGATGGTGTTCCTGGACATGGTCGGGATCTGGGACGAGAGCATGACCACGCTCTCGATGGTGCTGACCGCGGTGTTCTTCTGCGCGCTGGTCGGCATCCCGCTCGGCATCTGGGCCGGGCGCAGCGACCGGTTCGCCGCCGGCATCCGCCCGGTGCTCGACATCATGCAGACCACGCCGGCCTTCGTTTACCTGGTGCCGGTGGTCATGCTGTTCGGCGTCGGCATGGTGCCGGGCGTGATCGCCACCATCATCTTCTCGATGCCGCCGATCATCCGGCTGACCAACCTCGGCATCCGCCAGGTCTCCGGCGATCTGGTCGAGGCCGGGCACGCGTTCGGCGCGACCCCCCGGCAGATGCTGTTCGAGATCCAGATTCCGTTGGCCCTGCGCGCCATCCTGGCCGGCCTGAACCAGACCCTGATGCTGTCGCTGTCGATGGTGGTGATCGCCGCCCTGATCGGCGCCGAGGGGTTGGGGCTGATCGTGTTCCAGGGCATCGGCCGCCTCGACGTCGGCCTCGCCGCGCTCGGCGGCATAGGCATCGTCCTGATCGCCATCGTGCTGGACCGGCTGACCCAGGCGGTCGGCGACGAACAGGCCGGGCAGCGCAGCTTCCGCGCCCTGTTCGCCAGGCTTCTCGGCCGGACCTCCGGCGACGCCGACGCGTCCGGCCCGGCCGCCGAACCGAGTTCGCGCGGCGCCTGAGCGGGGCGTCGCCGCGACCTTTTCCGGCGCGTGCCACAGCGCCGGAACCCGCTCGCAATGCAACCAAACGCAAGAACACCAAGGAGGTTCACATGCGTTACGCTCCAGCGGTGAAGGGCATCGCCGCCACCGCCATGGCCGCGGCCCTTCTCATCTCGCCCCAGGGCGCTTCGGCGGCCGGACCCGGCGACGGCGTGACCGTCACCCCGGCCCGCGCCACCTGGGACACCGGCTGGTTCCAGACCGCGATCTACGACAAGGCGCTCGAAGCCCTCGGCTACACCGTCGAGAAGCCGAAATCGCTCGACAACCCGGTCTTCTACCAGGCGGTCGCCAGCGGTGACGTCGACTTCTGGGTGAACGGCTGGTTCCCGCTGCACAACAGCTACGAGGACGACTTCGCCAGCGGCGCCCGGACCGTCGGCTACGTCGCCAAGGGCGGCGCGCTGCAGGGCTACCTCGTCGACAAGGCGTCCGCCGACAAGTACGGCATCAAGAGCCTCGAGGACTTCAAGCGTCCGGAGGTCCGCGCGGCGTTCGACAGCAACGGCGACGGCAAGGCCGACATGGTCGCCTGCCCGCCGGGCTGGGGCTGCGAGCTCGTGATCGAGCATCAGCTCGACGCCTACGACCTGCGCGACTACATCAACCCGATCAAGGCCGGCTACTCGGCCTCGATGGCCGACGCCATCGGGCGCTACGAGGAAGGCAAGCCGATCCTGTTCTACACCTGGACGCCGAACTGGACCGTCGGCCTGCTGAAGCCGGGCAAGGACGTGGTGTGGATCGAGACGCCGTTCCCGTCGCTGCCGGACAATCAGAAGCAGTACGAGGATCTGACCACGGTCGCCGGCGTGGCCGGTTGCGTCGAGGATCCGTGCAAGATGGGCTGGCCGGCCAACGACATCCGGCCGGTCGCGAACAAGGACTTCCTCGAGGCGAACCCGGCGGCGGCAACGCTGTTCAAGGTCATGCGGATCCCCCTGCAGGACATCTTCGCGCAGAACGCCAAGATGTTCGCGGGCGAGGACAAGCCGGAGGACATCCAGCGTCACGCCGACGAGTGGATCGCGGCGCACCGGAAGACCTTCGACTCCTGGATCGAGAAGGCCGAGGCGGCGTCGTCGTGACGCTCCGGCCCTCCTGACCGACCGATCGTTCGTGCGGGGCGGCGGCGCCGAAAGGGGCCGCCGCTTCGGCGATTCCGGGCCGGGTGATCCGGTCGCCTATCGCTGCGATCGGCAACCCGCAATTGACGTCGGCGCCGCTTGCGCACATGTCGTGTCGGCTTGAAAGGAGAATGCCGACCATGCCCGTGCGCACCGTCGCTGCCGTTCCCGGCGTGCCCGACCACCCGACCATCCGGCTCGGCCGGATCGGCGTCCTGCTGGTCAACCTCGGCACCCCCGACTCGACGAGCATCCCGGATATCCGCCGCTACCTCGCGGAATTCCTGTCCGACCGCCGGGTGATCGACGTCAACCCGGTGCTCTGGAAGCTGATCCTGCACGGCGTGATCCTGCGCACCCGGCCGCCGAAGACCGCCGAAGCCTACCGGGCGATCTGGCTGGCCGAGACCGACGAGTCGCCGCTGCGCTACCACACGAGGGCGACCGCCGAGGCGCTGCAGGCCCGGCTCGATCCGAGTGCCGAGACGGTGCGGGTCGACTGGGCGATGCGCTACGGCAACCCGGCGATCCGCGCCCGCATGGAGGCGCTGCAGGACGAGGGCTGCGACCGCATCCTGGTGCTGCCGCTGTACCCGCAATATGCCGCCTCGACGACCGCCACCGTGGTCGACGAGGTCGCCCGCCACCTGCTCGAGGTCCGCTGGCAGCCGGCGGTCCGCACGGTGCCGGCGTTCCACGACGACCCGGCGTATATCGAGGCGGTCGCCGCCGGCATCGAGGCGCATCTCGGCACCCTCGACTGGCAGCCCGAGGTGATCCTGGCGTCGTTCCACGGCCTGCCGAAGCGCTACCTGACCCTCGGCGACCCGTACCACTGCCACTGCGCCAAGACCGCCCGGCTGCTGCGCGACCGGCTCGGCCTCGACGAGAGCCGGCTGCGGCTGACCTTCCAGTCGCGGTTCGGGCGCGAGGAGTGGCTGCAGCCCTACACCGACGAGACCATCGAGTCCCTGGCACTGTCCGGGGTGAAGCGGCTGGCGGTGGTGATGCCGGGCTTCGTCGCCGACTGCGTCGAGACCCTGGAGGAGATCGCCATCCAGGCCCGCGAGACCTTCGAGGAGACCGGCGGCACCCACTTCGCGGCGATCCCCTGCCTGAACTCCGGCGCCGACGCCGTCACCCTTTACGAAACCCTGGTCCGCCGCGAACTGGCCGGTTGGTGGAAGGCCGAGGAGGTCGGGTGACGGGCTGGCGGTTCCTGGGTAATCTTCCTCTGAGGTTGCCATAGAGCAGGTCGATGGCCCGAGACACGAAAAGCATTCCCGTGGACGCGACGCTGGTCCTGCAGGCTGAGCGGGCGGCCGTGGACGTCCGACGTGCTGCCGAGTCGGGGATACGCGAGGCCTTGCAGCCGAGCGCCGAGTCAGATCTTCAAGCCTGGATCGAACGGAACCGGGCGGCGCTTCGCAGCAATGCGGATCGGGACCGGAAGGAAGGGCTGGCGAACGAGTCGCTTCGCCAGTTCTGATGGCCTTTCGGTTGCACCGGAACGTCGGGACTGAGGTGCCGCCGTACCTGTTGGTGCTGCAGCATCCATTCCTGGACGATGAGCTCGAGTCGAGGGTGGTCGCCCCGGTCGTGCCCGCAACTGAGCGCCAGGCGATCCCGCAGTTGAACCCGCCGGTGGTCGTCGACACCAGACCGTATGTCGCAATGATCTCCGGTCTGGTCGCCGTGCCGAAGCGCTATCTCGGAGAGGCGGTGGCGTACGACGGGCTCGGCGAAGACGACGTCAAACGCTGCCTGGACCGGCTGCTGTACGGGATCTGAGACTTACAGCGACGAAATCGCGACGTCGTCCGGGTTCGCGACGCCGATCAGGGTGATCCGGGTACCGGTATCGAGCCAGATGGAGACGTCGTCGCCCAGGTCGATGCGGGCGTCGACAGAGACTCCGCTGGCGACCAGGATCTGGTCCTCGGCGACGTCGAAGCCGTGGATGGTGTCGCGGCCCTCGTCGGCGGCGGCATAGGCGAAGGAATCCGCGCCGAGCCCGCCGTAGAGGATGTCGCGGCCCTCGCCGCCGCTCAGCCGGTCGTTGCCCTGGCCGCCGTACAGGGTGTCGTCGTCGGCCCCGCCGAACAGCAGGTCGTTGCCCTGGTTGCCGTAGATCACGTCGTCCCCGGCACCGCCGGACAGGGTGTCGCGGCCCTGCAGCAGGGACAGCTCGCCGTTGCGCAGCACGTAGACGGTGTCGGAGTTCAGCCCGCCGAACAGGCTGTCGTCGCCGTCGCCGCCCTTCAGCAGGTCGTCGTCCTGGCCGCCGTACAGCAGGTCGTTGCCGGCGCCGCCGTCGAGGGTGTCGAGGCCGGTGTTGCCGTAGATCACGTCGTCGTCGGCGAGCCCGGACAGCACGTCCCAGCCGTCGCCGCCGAACATCCGGTCCTCGCGGGCGCTGCCCGTCAGGGTGTCGTCGTCGACCGTATCGACGATCACCGGGTCGACCGTGACGGTGATCGTCGACTCCGCCAGCGGCCGAGTTTCGAAGGCGTCGAGAAGGTCGGGCGTGGGCATGGCAGTCTCCGAAGGCCGGATTCCGGTCGCCATTCCGGAAAGCAAGAAACGGTCCACCGCCGGGGGAACGGGTCCCGGTCGTTCAACGCGCGATCCCGGCCGATCCGTCGCAGGTTACAGTGCCCGGGCGGTGCGGCGGGAGTGTGGCGATGACGGCGAGGGGCGGGGATGGTCGGTGACGCGGTCGCCCTGGCCCTGATCGCGGCGGTGTTCTTCGGGTCGGCGCTGGTGCTGACGCCGTTCGGGCTGCGCCACCTGCCGCCGGTGCGCGGGGCCGCGGTCAGCGTCTCGACCACCGCGGCGGCGTTCCTGCTGGCGTCGCCGCTGCTGGTCGACGGGTCGGCCGCCACCCTGCCGGCGGTGCTGGTGTTCGCGTCGGTCGGCCTGCTGTTCCCGGCGACCGTCACCATGCTGACCTTCGCCGCCAACCGCCGGCTCGGCCCGCACGTCGCCGGCGCGCTCGGCAACCTGGCGCCGCTGTTCGCCGTGCTGTTCGCCGCCGCCCTGCTCGGCGAGGTGCCGAGCCCGGGCCAGGTCGCCGGCATCCTGGTGGTGGTCGCCGGCGCCACCCTGCTGGTGCTGGCGTCGGCGCGCGGCGGCGAGGTCGGGGTCCGGGCGGCGTTCCTGCTGCCGCTGGCGGCGGCGGCGGTTCGCGGCCTGGTGCAGCCGGCGGTGAAGATCGGTTTCGAGACCTGGCCGAGCCCGTATGCTGCCGCCACCGTCGGCTACCTGGTGTCGGCGGTGGTGGTCGTGGGCTTCGCGGCGGCGCGCGGCGGGCTGCCGTCGCTGCGCGGCGACCGCGCCGGCGTGTTGTGGTTCGCGGCCGTCGGACTGTGCAACGGCGCCGCCGTGGTGACCATGTACGCCGCCCTGGCGCGCGGCCCGGTGGCGCTGGTGGCCCCGCTGGTGGCGACCTACCCGCTCGCCACCCTGGCGCTCGGTGCCGTCGCCCTGCGTGGCGTGCGGATCGGCCCGCGGATCGCGGTCGGGGTGGCGGTCACCGTCGCCGGCGTCGCCCTGCTGCTGGCCAGCCGGTAGCCTCCGTGGATTCCCCCTATTTGTCGTCATCCCGGACGGCTGCGCCATGGCGTAGCCGATCCGGGACCCACGGAGCGACGGGTGGGTCCCGGGCCACCCCCGGATCAGGTCCGGGGCTGCCCGGGATGACGTCAGAACAGGGGGATGTTGGCAGAGCCGCTCAGTCGTCGCCGGCGCCGGCCGCCGCGTCCCAGCCGTACACCGCCTTCGCCTGCTCGGTGCTGACGAAGCCGTCGCGGACGTCGACCGCGAGCTGCGCCCGGTCGCGCGCCGCCGGGTCGCCGAGGCCGCCGCCGCCCGGCATGGAGATGATGATCTTGTCGCCGGCCGGGATGGTCTGCCGGCCCTTGCCCTTGAACATCGGCCCCGAGGCGAGCTGCAGCTTGCCGGCGGTGCCGTCATGGCCGCCGTTGCGGCCGCGCGGCGGGTGGATGACCCGGTCGAACATGCAGTTCATGGCGAACGGCGCGCCGTCGGCGTGGCTGATCTCCATGACCTGGCCGAGCCCGCCGCGATGGGCGCCGGGGCCGCCGGAATCCGTTCGGTATTCCTTCTTCCAGAAGATCAGCGGCGCGATGGTCTCGTTGACCTCGACCGGGGTGTTGCGCACGCCCGACGGGAAGGCGGTGGCGTTCAGCCCGTCCTTGCCCGGCCGGGCGCCGGTGCCGCCGGCGTGGAAGGTGTTCATGGCGAACGGCCGGCTGTTGCCGTAGTCGCCGTCGGCGATGCCGGCGCCGCCCAGCAGCACCGGGTTCCACAGGCAGCTGGTGCCCTCGGCCGGCACCCGGTCGGGGATGATCTGGTTCAGGCAACCCAGCACCACGTCCGGCAGCATCTGGCCGATCACGTGCCGGCCGGCGACCGCCGCCGGGTGCAGGGCGTTCAGGATCGTGCCCTCGGGCGCGGTCACCCGCACCGCGCCCAGCGAGCCGGCGTTGTTCGGCACCGCGCCGCCGATCACGCAGCGCACGCCGAAGCTGGCATAGGCCTGGGTGTAGGTCAGCGGCACGTTGATGCCGAAGCTCGACGGGCCGGAGGTGCCGGCGAAGTCGACGTCGATGCCGTCGTCGGTCACGGTCAGGGTGCCGACCAGGTCGACCTCCTTCTCGAAACCGTCGATCCGCATGGCGTTCTTCCAGGTGCCCTTCGGCAGCTTGCGGATCTCCTCCAGCATGCCGGCGCGGCTGCTCTCGATGATGTGGCGGCCGAGCTCGTCCAGGTCGGCGAGGCCGAACTCCCGCATCATGTCGACCAGCCGGCGGCCGCCGACCTCGTTGCAGGCCATCAGCGAGTAGATGTCGCCCTCGACCTCGACCGGGTTGCGGACGTTCACCCGGATCACGCCCATCAGGCCCTCGTCGACCGTGCCGCGGCTGGCCAGCCGCATGATCGGGACGTTGATGCCTTCCTCGTAGACCTGCCTTCCGTCCGGGCCGAAGCCGCGGCCGCCGACGTCGACCACATGGCTGGTGCAGGCGAACAGGCCGACCGGCCGGCCGTCCAGGAAGGTCGGCGTGACCACCGTGAAGTCGTTCAGGTGGCCGGTGCCCTTCCACGGGTCGTTGGTAATGAACACGTCACCGTCGGCCATGGTGCCGATCGGGAAGGTCTCCAGGAAGAACCCGACCGAGGCGGCCATGGCGTTGACGTGCCCGGGCGTGCCGGTGACGGCCTGGGCCAGCATCCGGCCCTGCGTGTCGAACACCCCGGCCGAGATGTCGCCGGCCTCGCGCGCCGAGGTCGAGAAGGCGGTGCGGACCAGGGTCTGGGCCTGCTCCTCGACGACCGAGAGCAGCCGGTTCCACTGGATCTGCATGTGGATCTGGTCGAGGGCGGAACGGTTCGCGGTCATGACGGATTTCCTTGGCGAGCGGTGCTCATGCGGCCGGCAGGCCCTTCGTGGCCCTTCGGGCACCTCAGGGCGATAGGGAAGGTGAACATACTCTGTCGTCCTGAGGTGCCCGCCGCCATGCGGCGGGCCTCGAAGGACAGGGGGCTTGGCTCCATCTCCGCGACCTCAGGCGGCGCGCTTGGAGGTGAGCATCAGGTAGCCGAGCGGGTTCACCGCGACGTCGAAGGTCGAGGTGACGACGGTGGTGGTCTGGTCCTCGACGATCAGCGCCGGGCCGGCGATGGCGGTCCCGGGGACCAGGTCGTCGCGGGCGTAGATCGCGTAGTCGACGTCCTCGCGGCGGGCCGGGTCGAACACGCTGCGCGAGCCGATCGGCTTCGGTGCCGGCGCGCCGGCACCGGCCTCGGCCGGCGGTGCCGCGTGCACGGTCGGGGCCGAGACCGTCAGGGTCCAGCTCAGGATCTCCGGCTCCTGGCCCGGGATGGTGCGGCCATAGAGGCTGGTGTACTCGGCCTCGAAGGCGGCGCGGATCTGGTCGGCGTCGGCCGCGGTCAGGCTGCCGGCCGGCAGCGGCACGCTGATCTCGTGGCCCTGGCCGACATAGCGCATGAACGCCACCCGGGTCTCGGTCAGGCCCTCCGACCCGGCGCCGGCGGCGACGATCTCGGTCGCCTCCCGGCCCATCTCGGCCAGCAGCGCGTTGACCGCGTCGGCGTCGAACTCCGAAAGTCGGAGATAGCGGCTGCGTACCACCTCGTAGGAGATCGGTGCCCGCAGGAAGCCGATCGCCGAGCCGACGCCGGCGCCGGTCGGCACCACCACGGTGCCGATGTCGAGCTTCTCGGCGAGCCGGGCGGCGTGCAGCGGGGCGGCCCCGCCGAACGCGATCATCGAGCGGGCGGTGATGTCCTTGCCCCATTCGATGGCGTGCACGCGGGCGGCATTCGCCATGTTCTCGTCGACGATCTCGGCGATCGCGAAGGCGCCGAGCCGGCCCTGAAGCTGCATCGGCGCGCCGACCTCGGCGGCGACCGCGCCGGCCGCCGCGTCGACGTCGAGCGCGACCTCGCCGCCGGCGAACCGGGCCGGGTCGATCTTGCCGAGCACCACGTCGCCGTCGGTCACCGTCGGCCGAGTGCCGCCGCGGCCGTAGCAGGCCGGGCCGGGCTCCGACGACGCGCTCTCCGGGCCGACCAGCAGCCGGCCCATGGCGTCGACATGGGCGATCGAGCCGCCGCCGGCACCGATCTCGACCATCTCGATCGCCGGGATCCGGACCGGCAGGCCGCTGCCCTTCAGGTTGCGATAGACCCGGGCGACCTCGAAGGTGCGGGTCGACAGCGGCGCGAAGTCGTCGATCAGGCAGATCTTAGCGGTAGTGCCGCCCATGTCGTAGGACAGCACGTCCTTCAGGCCGCACTCCTTGGCGATCTCGGTCGCCAGGATGGCGCCGCCGGCCGGGCCGGACTCGACCAGCCGGATCGGGAACCGAATCGCGGTCTCCAGCGTGGTCAGGCCGCCGCCGGAGGTCATCAGCAGGAACGGGCAGCGGTAGCCGCGGTCGCGCATCCGGGCGCCGAGCTCCGTGAGGTAACGCGCCATCTTCGGCTGCACGTAGGCGTTGGCGCAGGCGGTCGACTGGCGCTCGTACTCGCGGATCTCCGGGCAGACCTCGCTCGACAGGGTGATCGCCAGGTCCGGATAGGCCTCGGCCAGGATCGCCGCGACCCGGCGCTCGTGGTCGCCGTTGGCGTAGGCGTGCAGCAGGCCGATGGCGACCGCCTCGATCTTCTGCTCGGCGATCATCGGGATCAGGGCCCGCACCGAGTCCTCGTCGAGCGGCACCAGCACCTCGCCGCGGTAGTTCAGGCGCTCGGTCACCGACCAGCGCAGGTAGCGCGGCACCAGCGGCGCCGGCCGGTCGATCGCGATGTCGTACTGCTCGAACCGGTTCTCCTGCGCCATCTCCACGCTGTCGCGGTGGCCGGAACTGGTGATCAGCGCGGTCCTGGCACCCTTGCGCTCGATCAGCGCGTTGGTCGCCAGCGTGGTGCCGTGGATGATCAGCCCGACGCTCTCCGGCGCGATCCCGGCCTCGGCGACCGCCTTGTCGACGCCGGCCAGCACGCCTTCCTCGGGCGCCTGCGGGGTGGTCAGGACCTTGGCGGTCACGCGCCGCGGGCCGATCTCGAGGGCGACATCGGTGAAGGTGCCGCCCACGTCGACGGCGAGACGGGGCGCGGAACTGGAGACAGTCATCGGGGAGCCGTTGTTGCAATGCGGAAGAGGTCGCCAAGGTCCGCGATCCGACCCCGGTTCGTCAATGGTGCGGATTCCAGCTTCGATCGGAACCGTCCGCTCGCCCGGCCGTTGACCCGGTGACTTCGCACGGGGAGCGATCCGCCCGCCGCCGATCGGCGGGGGTGCCGCCTGGGGACTGCCGCAAGCCGCAGCTTCCGGTCGGGTCCGGTCGCTGCCCGAGATCACCAGGACCCCGAACCCGGAGAAGGACCGACCATGCGAAAGACCCTGCTCTACGCCCTGCCCGTGACCCTGGCGGCCGGGATCGCCGCAACCGCGCCCGGCAGTGCCGGCGCCGCGACGCTGCTCCCGCTGTTCCCGAACGTCGAGAAGGTCCGGACGCTGCAGCCCGGCGACGCCACATTCACCGACAAGCTGGCCCGCGAATACAAGGACCTGTCGCTGTTCGAGGCCGACGAGATGGCCGACTGGACCGACGCCGAGTACTTCGCCGGCAAGGGCCTGCAGTCGGCCGGCGGCGACATGCCGATGCCGGCCGAGCCGGAGAAGTGGAACATCGGCGACGCCGCGGCCCGCAGCGAGCTGCAGTCGTCCCGCGCCGAGCTGGTCAACCTGCTGCAGGGCGGCGGACGCCAGAAGGCGCCGACCGAGGCGGCGGTCGCCCAGTCCCGCTACGACTGTTGGGTCGAGCAGGAGGAAGAGGGGCACCAGTTCGACCACATCGCGGCCTGCCGCGCCTCGTTCCTGGCGGCCATGGATGCCCTCAGGGGGGCCATGAAGCCGACCGAGGTGACCTACGAGACGGTCCAGGAGGAGGTCGCGCGCGAGACCGTATACTTCGACTGGGACAAGGACGGCATCCGTCCGGACCAGCAAAGTGAGCTCGACACCTTCCTCGGCCAGATGCGCAAGATCGAGCCGGTGACCCTGTACATCGAGGGCCACGCCGACACCTCCGGCCCGCAGGACTACAATGCCGACCTGTCGCGCCGCCGCGCCGAGAACGTGCGGGCCGAGCTGCTGCGCCAGGGCATGACGGTCGGCGAGATCAAGGACCTCGACATCGAGGCCAGGGGCGAGACCGACCCGGCCGTGCCGACCGGCGACGGCGTCAAGGAGCAGCGCAACCGCCGCGTCGTGGTGATCGCCACCGGCCAGGTGAAGCAGGAGAAGACCACCACCGTCGGCCAGAGTGCGGCGACCACCAGGCAGTAGTCGCACCCGTCCGTTACGGGAGAAACGAGGGCCCGTCGGTCTCCGGCGGGCCCTTCGTCTGTCCGCGATAGGCTTCCCGGGCATCGTGCATAGGTGGTCCCGCACCGCGACCGGCTGTACGCTGGGTCGGCGCCGAGGCGGTTCGGAAGCTTTCAGCTTGGGGGTGGCCATGCCTGATCCGGAAAATCGAGCGATCCCATCGACCAGGAGGCTGTCGGGGCATGCCCTGGCGGTCCTGGTCGCGCTGATGCTGGCGGTGCCCGCCGTGGCGCACGCCGCGGCCACGCGGCCGGCGGCGTCCGCCCAGACGATGGGCGGGTATGTGTACTCGTGGTTCGAGTGGGCGATCGCGCTGCCCAAGAGCATGATGCTGGGGGTCGATACCGACGTGGTCGAGGCGAGGGCGGCGCTGGTCGGCGACCTGGAGAGACTGAAGGCGATGGTCGCAAGCACGGGCTTCAGGCTCGAGACGGTCAGCGTGGAAATGGGGCTGATCCCGACGGTGTCGCTTTCTCTCGACTACGACAGAGCGATATCCGCCGAAGAAAGAGCGGCGCTGAAGGCGGATCTGCGCAGCGGCCGGTACGGGTTCCTGGAGAAGGCGTTGCTCGAGGCCCTGCTGGATGCGTCGTCGGCGACGATCGGGAAGGATGAGGACAACCTGGTGCTGGCGAGCGTCGACGTCGACGTCGACGTCATCCCGCGGGTCGTTCTGAATTTCGAGGAACGGGCGGCCGGCGGCGCCAAGACCAGCGGCGCCAAGAACTGAGCGGATCCTCGACTCCGACAAAAAAACGGCCCGCCATGGGGCGGGCCGGGTAGTAGGGGGGAACGCGCGGGGTAGGGAACGGCTACTTCTTCTTCGTCTGGTCGTAGATGTAGCCGCCGGCCGCGCCGACGGCGCCGCCGATGATGGCGCCGCAACTGACGCAGCCGCCGGTCAGCAGGCCGGCCGCGGCGCCGGTGCCGGCGCCGAGCGCGCCACCGGACAGGGTACGCTGCTGGGTGTCGTTCATGCCCGTGCAGCCGCCGAGCGCGAGCGCGCCGGCCAGGGCCGCCGGGAGCAGGATGCGTTGCATGGCTCTCCTCCTGGTCAGTGGGACCGAGCCCGGCCGGATCCGGCAGAGCCTCGCGAGAAGAACGCACGGGTCGGGCGGACGGTTCCGCACGGTCGCCGTCCGGTCGGCGTTTTCTTGCCGTTGCGGGGGCGAGTCGACTACTGTCGATGAAAGGTCAGGAGACGCCGAATGGCGCTGCGAGACGGTCCACGACCGAAACCGCGGTCGACGGCAAGCGCCGCGACGGTACTTATCGCCCTGGTCGCCCTGCTGGTCGGCTTCGAGACCGTTGCCCGACTGCTCGACGGTGTGGGCTTCGCGCCCCGCAACTTCGTCGCCGAGAAGCTGTCCCTGCTGTCGAGCGGCTATCCCGGCACCTACGACCCGGAACTCGGCTACGTCCCGGCCGCCAACTATGACGGTACGCCCGGCACCTGGAACGTGCGGGTGACCGTCGGGCCGCGGTCCCTGCGCGACAACGTCTCCGGCGAGCCGACGCCGGTGCCGGCGGCGGTGGTCGCGGCCGGCGGGTCGTACACCTTCGGCGACGCGGTCTCCGATGCCCATACCTGGCCGGCCCAGCTCGAGGCGCTGCTCGACCAGCCGGTGGCGAACGGCGGGGTGTTCGGCTACGGCCTCGACCAGGCGGTGTTGCGGGCCGAGAAGCTGGCGGCGGCGCACCGCCCGTTGGCGCTGGTCGTGGCGTTCGCCTACGACGACGTCCGCCGCACCCAGCTGGTCCAGAGCGCCGGCGTCGAGAAGCCGTACTTCGAGGTCGTCGACGGCCGGCTGGAACTGCGCAACGTGCCGCCGTCGCCGGACCGCCCGCGGGTCGGGCAACTGGGCGTGCTGCGGACCGTCCTCGGGTACAGCTATCTCGTCGACTGGGTCGCGCGCCGGGCCGACGCGACCGGCTGGTGGTACGGGCCGGGTTTCTCGGAGGTCCGGGTCCACACCGACGGCCAGCAGGTCGCCTGTCTGCTGATGCGCCGGCTGCGGGCGGTGCAGGACACGACCGGGGCCCGGGTCCTGGTGGTCGCGCAATACGCCGCCCGGAACCTGGCCACGCCCGACGACCCGCGCTCGGTCGAGGAACTGACCGGCACCGGACGGGTCCTCGAATGCGCCTCCAAGGCCGGGCTGGTCGCGGTCGACACCCTGCCGGCGCTGCGCGCCCGCTATCGCGCCGGTCCGACCACATTCGTCGGCCAGTACTACGTCCGGTCGGTGCCCTCGGCCGCCGGCCACCGCGTGGTGGCCGAGCAGGTGACCGACGCGTTGGCCAGCGCCTACGGCGGCGGATGACCGCGGCCGGGTCGACGGCCTGGACGGCGAGCCGGCGTGGCCTCGCGATCCTCGGCGCTTCCGCCCTGGTGGCGGCAGTCGCGGTGGCCGCCCTGCTGGTGTGGCTGCCGCTGCCGCCCGTGCCACCCTCCGAGATCGTCGATCATGCGACCTTCTATGGCGTGGATGCCGCGCGGGGCAGGTTGCCGGTCGCGATCGCCGCCGTCGCCTGGCCGGCCCTGACCCTGCTGGCGGTCCTGGCCCTGCGGCGGTTGTGGCGGCCGCGCGAGGGCGGCTGGAGCCGTCCGGCCCTGACCCTGGAACCGCCGGGCCGCTGCCGGTACGACCTCGCCGCCGGGCTGACCGACGCCGCTGTTCTCGGCATCGCGACCGGGCTGGGCAGTTCCATTGCTTTCGGTGTCGGAGCCGGCGCTGCGGCCGGCGTGGCGCTGGCTATTGCCGCGGCCCTGGTGGTGGCGACCGGGCGCGATGCCGAGGGGTTGGCCCGCGTGGTCTCCGGCCTGGCGCCGCTCGGCCCGGCCCTGCTGGCGATCGCCTCGGCGCGCACGGTGGTCCACGTGGTCGAGACCGGGGCGGTCCACGCCTATCCGTGGTTCCCGGTCTGGCTGGCGGCGGTGCTGGCGGTCCCCGGTTGGGTGCTGGCGTTCCGGATCGGGGCCGGGCGGGCCGCGCGCCCGGTGGCCATGTTGTGGGTCGGCCTGCCGTTGGTCTGGCTGCTGACCGCCCGGCTGCCGGGTGCCGACGGGCCGCTGGACCTGCTCCGGGAAGGCGAGGCCCTGGCCGGCGCCTTCGCCGCGCTCGACGGCCGCTGGCCGTGGGCGACGCTGTCGGCGATCCAGGGGCCCTGGGTCGATGCCGGCCGGGCGCTGGTCGGGATGACGGTGCTGGAGCCGTCCCGCTGGGGGGCGCTCGCCGGCCAGGCGCTGCTGGTGCGGCCGCTGTGGCTGGTCGCCGCCGCGGCGCTGTTCGGCTGGCTGTCCGGCTGGCGCTGGCCGCACGCCGCCCTGGCGACCGTGCTGGCGGCGCTGATGCTGGGCGCGGGGGCGAATCCGGGCCTGGGCCCGGCGGCCGATATCCGCCTGATCCTGTGGCCGGTCGCGCTGGCGGCCCTCGGCCTGCTGCTGGTCCGCGCCACACCGTTGCGGTCGCTGGTGCTGGCGGTGCTCGCGGTTTCCCAAGTGATCCTGGCGCCGGCATCGCTCGCCGCGCCCGCCGCGCTGCTGGCCGTCGTCGTCCTGCGCGACGCGCTGACCGGCGAAGGTCGGGGCTGGCGGCGCTTCCGGGCGAGCTTGCTGTGCGGCTCGCTGATCGGCCTGCTGGCGGTGCTGGCCGTCGCCGCCGCGGGGGCGATCGGCGATCTCCGGCTGCTGACGCCGCTGCGTCTCGGGTTCGACGCCGCCGGGCCGCTGGTTCGGGGGGCATCGCTCGACGGGACGCTTCTCGCGAATGCGCCGGTCGCCGTCCTGGCGACGGTCCTGGCACTGGCGGCGATCGTTGCGGTGGCCGGTTGGGCGGCCGTCGCGCGGCGGCAGCCGGACCCGCGCGACGGGGTGGTGGTGGCGGCCGGCCTGTTCGCGCTGACGGCGCTGCCGGGGGCTGCGGGCGGCGATGCCGTCGGGGTGCTGGAGGTCGCCGCGATCCCGGTCGCCGTGTCGACGGTCCGGCTGTTGGCGATGGTCGAGGCGGCGGTCCCGACGATCCGGGCCGTGCCGCATCCGGCCATCCTGGCCGGGCTGCTGGCGGCGACGGCGACGGCGGCCTTCAGCCCCCGGTCCGGCCTCGCAGTGGATCCGGAGGCGGTCGCCGCCCGGCTGCGGCCGACCGTGGTTTCCGACGGCGCGCGCCCGCGGATCGGCTTCGCCCGGTCGGACGCGATCGACCCGGCGGTGCTCGACGGCTGGCGGCTGCTGCTCGAAGGCTGGGTCTCGCCGGGCGGTGCGGTCCTGGACCTGACCGGCCGACCGGCGCTGTTCCACACGTTGCTCGGCTATCGCGGGGTCGGCCGGTTCCTGCACGGCGATCTGGCCGTCGGCCGGGCCGAGCAGGACGAGCTGGCGGCCGAGTTGGACCGCTCAGCCCCGGAAGCGGTGATCCTGCCGACGGGGCGCGACCCCGACGGCATTCCCGGCACCGTCCGCCACCACCGCCTGACCCGCGCGGTGCTGGAGCGCTACGTTCCGGTCGAGGCGTTCGCCGACGGTGTGCTCTACGTGCCGCGCGGCACCGATCTGGCCGACCCGGCGCTGCACGCTCGCGCGGTGGCCTGCGACTGGGGCGACGCGCCGGGACGCCTGGTCCTCGATCCACCGGAATCGGGACCCAAGGACTGGCCGTCGCGGGTGCTGTCGGGACCCGACACGGTCACGTTCAGCGGCAGCCTGTCGTCTGCCGTCGGTGCCCCGGCGGCCGATCTGGTCGTCGTGCTCCTGGACGGCCGGCCGATCGCCGACGAGGCACCCGAGGGCGACCGGTTCCGGATCACCGTTCAGGCGCCGCGGGGGACCGGCCGGCGGCTGCGCGTCGCGGCGTCGATGCCGGCCGGAGGCCTGCGCCCGATCTCCGCCGGCCCGGGCATCGAATTCGAGGGCGGCGACACTCTCGGCGACATTCCGGGCGGGGAACCCGCGGGGATGCTGGACGCCCGCGAGATCGTCGTCCACGACGGCGTGCTGCAGTTGGCGCCGCCGCCGGTCGGAGCGGCCGAGCGTGCCGCCCTGCGGCTCGAGGTCGTGGGCGGGGAGCCCGGGCGTCGCTACCGGATCGGCGACCGCCCGCCCTGGGCCCGGCAGGGAAGCGAGGCGGCGATCCGGTTCGGGTCGCCGGACGGCGGCCGGGCGGTCGTGCCGCTGGGCGCGTGTCCGCAGTGGTGGGGCTACCACCAGGGCCCGCTGTACCTGTGGAGCGAGGACGGCCGGCCATTCGACGGGCTGGCGGTCTCACGGTCGGTCGGGAGGGCGGCGGGCGCGCGACCTTGACCGGCGTGCGTTCGCCTGCCGGTCGCGCATTGCGCTTGCCCGAGCGGGCCGTGGCCTCGTAGACAGGGGCCGATATGCACCGGCCGTCGCCGGGCCGTCGGAGGAGCCGTATGTCGCGAGACCTGCAAGCGGAGCATCAGGCGCTGAGCCGCCTGCCGACATTCTTCGTCGGCGGCCTGCCGCGATCCGGCACGACCTGGGTGCAGCAGCTCCTGAACGCGCACCCGCAGGTGATCTGCCTCGGCGAGTCGCACTTCTTCAACGATCTCGCGCCGGGTCTCGCGCGCGTCGCCCAGGGCTATGCCAAGCGCCGGGCCGAGGGCCAGAACACCTGGGCGCCGACGGTGCGCGGTCCCGTGGGCAACACCATGAACCCGGTCTACCGCGCCGCGTTCGTCGCCCTGGTCCAGGAGAACCTGGAGGGCCGCAACCCCCGGGACCTGGTGACGATCGGCGAGAAGACTCCGGACAACCTCATGCTGCTGCACCGCGTCTGGACGATCTTCCCGTCCGCCCGGTTCATCAACGTGATCCGCGATGGCCGCGACGGCGCGGTCTCGGCCTATATCCGGTTCCGCTCGAAGCTGCCGGAGGGCATGACGCAGCTCGACTACGCGCGGGCCTACGGCCAAGGTTGGGCGAAGCGGATCAAGGAGGCTCGGGGGCTGGGCAAGGGACGGCACTACACGGAGGTTCGCTACGAGGACCTGCACGCCGACGCGGAGGCTCAGTCGGCCCGGCTGTTCTCGTTCCTGGGAGCCGACAGCACCCCCGAGACCGTCCGCAAGGCGATCGAGACCGCCAGCTTCGAGAAGCTGTCCGGCGGCCGCAAGCGCGGCCAGGAGGACCCGGCGTCGCACTACCGGCGCGGCGAGGTCGGCGGCTGGGCCGACGTTCTCACCCCCGCCGAGGTCGAGGCGTTCGAGGCCGAGGCCGGGCCGATGATGGACACGCTCGGCTATGAGCGGGCCGCCGGCAGGGCGAAGACGGCATGACGGACAAGCCCGGGGCCGACGACTCGCCGGCCGCAAGGCTGTTCCGGCGGGCGGACGCCCACGAGCGGTCGCTTCCGGTCGCCCAGATGACCGACGGACGGCACTCGGTGCGCCTGGTGGCGCCGTCGAAGGTGTGTGCCGGACGGACGATCCAGCTGTTCGAGAAGGAACCGGAGACGATCCGCTGGATCGCCGGGTTCCCGGAGGGCGCGGTGCTGTTCGACGTCGGCGCCAACATCGGCAGCTACACGCTCTGGGCCGGGGTGTCCCGCAACGCCCGGGTGTACGCCTTCGAGCCGGAAGCGGCGAACTATGCCGTCCTCAACAGCAATCTCCGTCTCAACGGCCTGACCGAACGCTGTCTGGCCTACTGCGTCGGCCTTTCCGACCGCAACGGCTTCGACCGGCTGGGGCTGGCGCGCAACATCGTCGGTCACAGCGGCCATCAGGTCGGCAAGAGGGGACCGGAGGGCATGTTCCAGGGGATCGTGACCGTGACCCTCGACCACCTGGTATACGAGGCCGGCCTGCCGTGCCCGTCCTACCTGAAGATCGACGTCGACGGCCTCGAGCCCGCGATCGTCAGGGGAGCCGACCGCCTGCTGGCCGACCGGCGCCTGAACAGCGTGCTCATCGAGCTGTCCGTCAACAAGCCGCAGCACCTCGCGGTGGTCGACCGCATGGAGGAACTGGGGTTCGTCACGGACCAGGCCCTGCTGAAGGCGGCGCACGAGAAGACCGACGGCGTGAAGTACACCGGCAACGTCATCTTCACTCGCGACTAGAGCAGATTCGACTTACTCCGGGTCATATCCTGCTGCGGCGAAGTAGTTTCGGCATTCTGTCGGCGTGAAGGCGTCGAGGGCGTTTGCGAGCACATCCCACAGGTCGGTGACGGTCCTGGGTGCGGCCTTTCGGAGGATCGCCTTGAGCTTTGAGAAGGCCATCTCGATCGGGTTGAAGTCGGGGCTGTAGGACGGCAGGTAGAGGAGCCCGGCGCCGGCGCCCTCGATCGCCTGGCGCACGCCGCCGACCTTATGTGCCGGGAGATTGTCCATGACGACGAAGTCGCCCGGAGCGAGTTCCGGAACCAGGACCTGCTCGACATAGGCCAGGAATGCGGGGCCGTTCATGGCGCCGTCGAGCACCATGGGCGCGGTCAGCCCGGAGAGCCTGAGCCCGGCGGTGAACGTCGTGGTCTTCCAATGCCCGTGCGGCACGCTTGCCCGGCAACGCTGGCCCCGGACAGCGCGGCCTCGCAGTCGGGCCATCTTGGTGCTGGCCCCGGTCTCGTCGATGAAGATCAGCCGTTCCGGGTCGAGCTCGGGCTGGCCGTCGAACCAGGCCCGCCGCCGTGCGAGGACGTCCGGGCGCTGCTGCTCCGAGGCGTGCGCCGTCTTTTTTTGTACGTGATCCCGCGCTTGGCGAAGAAGTGCCACACCGTCGACGGGGCTGCCCGGACGCCGTGCTCTGCAGCCAGCCGCTCGGCGATCTCGTGAAGCGCGATGTCCTTATGCTCCGCAACCAGTTCCAGGATGAACGACTCGTGGGCATCGAGCTTCGACCGGCTCGGCTGACCCTGTCGGCCGGGTCGAAGATCGCCGGTCGAACGCCATTGCCGATACCATGCCCCCGCCGTCGCGATCCCGATCGAGAACCGCCGCGCCGCTGCCCGCGTCGACAGACCGTCCTCGATCGCCTCGATCACACGCTGCCGCAGATCCAAACTGAACGGACACGCCATATCTGCCTCCCGATTGCCATCGGGCTACAGAATCATGTGTCGAGCCGGCTGGGAATCCCCCCGACTCCGATTTCACGAAAGATGCTCTAGCGGGAGAGCAGATCCCGGATACGCGCCTCGGCGATGTCCGCCGCCCGCTCCCAGGAGAACGCCCGGCGGACGTGCGCCGACCCCGCCAGGCCGCGTTCCTTGGCCGCCGCGCGGTTCTCGTAGACCTCGCGCATCAGGTGCCGCAGGTGCCGCCAGTCCGGCTCCGCCCACAGGCCGAGGTCGCCGTCGGCGCGCTGGAAGAACGGCTGGTCGACCGGGACCAGCCGGTGGTCGATGCGCCAGGCGTGCTCGCCGATGAACTCGGTCGGCCCGCTGTAGCCGGTCACGATCGTCGGCAGGCCGCAGGCCATCGCCTCGATCACCGGCAGGCCCCAGCCCTCGGCCCGGCTGGGGGCGACGAAGGCGTCGCAGGCGGTGTAGATCCCGGCGAACACCCGGTGGGCGTCGACCGGCGGCACGATCTTCAGGCGCTGCGGGTGCTTCAGGTCCAGGGCCCGCAACTCGGCGCCGAGGTCGAGGTCGAGCCGCCCGGAGTACAGCCCGGCGAGCACCAGCACCACGTCGTCGCGGTCGCCGAACTCGCGGTCGAACGCCTGGACCAGCTCGGCCATGCCCTTGCGGCGCTCCCAGCGTCCGATCGCCAGGAACTTGAACGGCTGGGCCGGGAACGCGTCGACCGGCGGGACACCGGGATGGAACAGCGCCGGGTCGACGCCCTCCGGCACCACGTCGATCCGCTCGGGGTCGAAGCCGTTGGCGGCGAACACGCGCTTGCCCCAGGCGGTCGCGGTCCAGATCCGGTCGGCCCGGCCGAGCGGCCCGAACCAGTCGTCCGGCAGGCGGGTCGACTCCCAGACGGTGTAGGCGATCCGGCGGCCGGCGGCGCCGTCCAGCACCTCGGTGAGGCTGCCGTACAGCAGGGCGACGGTAGCGATCTCGCGTCGGCCGAACAGGGCGGGTACGGCGGCCTTGTCCTCTTCGAGCGGCCCCGAGCGCACGTACAGCGGGGTCGCCACCACCGGCAGGCGTCGCGACAGCGCGTCGAACAGCCCGCGGGTGTGGACGTTGTACCCGAAGCGCCCGTCGAACCAGCCGATGGCGTGGACCAGCAGGTCGTTCGGCGCAATTTCGGCCGGTGGGTTCGCGGCCGGCGAGGGCACGGCCGGCAGCGATGGCGGGAGCATCCGGGTCATGGCCGCGCTGTCTAGCATCGGCGCCGGCCGGTGGACAGCGTCAGTGCGCCGTCGGCCGGTCGATCCCGTCAGACCGCCTCGTCGCGACCCGGCACGAGCCGCAGGTTGAACGCCACGGACACCCGCGGCGCGGTCCCGCGATAGGGGTGCACGTAGTGCAGCAGCCAGCCGGGGAAGATCAGCAGCATGCCCGGCTCGGGATCGACGATCAGCGGCGCGTTGAACACATGGGTCGGCAGCGGTCCGCCGTGCGGTCCCGGCCGCGGGTCGACGAACTCGATCAGGCCGTCGCGGCTGCCCTCCGGCGGGGGATCGCCGACGCTCACGTAGTAGACGCCCGAGAACACCGCCGGGGTGTGGTTGTGGATGGCGTTGTACGCCCCGGCACGGGCGACGTTGGCCCAGGCGCTGATCCGCATGCTCTGGTCGCCGGTCGGCTTCTTGTGCCGGGTCATGACCAGCATCTTCTGGATGCAGGCGGAGACCCGCTTGCGCAGTTCGAGGATCGCCGGGTCGGGGGAGTCCAGCAGGTCGGTCGGCGAGTGCCATCCGCCGACATTGCTGAGGCCCATGGTCGCCTCGTTCGCCTCGCGCCCGGCGATGTGCTCCAGCAGCCGCTGGTTCAGCTCGGCCGCATCGGCGTACCGCTTGACCAGCAGCGGGGTCGGAAAGGCGGAATGCAGGCCGTCCTCGAGGACGGTGCCGCGGCGATCGTCCGGGGAGGTCATTTGCCGCCGTGCTTCTCGAACCACTCCAGCGCCTTCTCCGCCAGGTAGAAGTCGAAGGCGTCGTGGATGTCGATGCCGGAGGCGGTGTCGTCGATCCCGATGACCTCGGCGTTGTCGCCGGTGCGGCGGCCCTGGCGGATCAGGTCGGCGCGCAGGGCCGAGGCGATGCCGGTGTCCTCGCGGAACAGCGGGGTGCGGGTCTGGCGCGGGCCGTACACCGCCATCCAGTCGAACACCCGCTTCCAGGTGCCGTCCTCGGTCTTGTACCAGAAGTTCTTGTGGGTCTTGTTGGCGACGAAGGCGCAGTCGATCTCCGGCCGGGTCTTCAGGATGTCGACCGCCTGGGCGATCCACTCCGGCTTGCGGAAGATGTCGGTCGGCTGCAGGAACACGACGATCCCGAACGGGCCGTCGATCGCCTCGGCACGCTCCAGCGCATCCTTCAGCACCGGCTCGGTCGGGGTCAGGTCCTCGGCCAGGCCGCGGTCGCGCATGAACGGGGTCCAGGCGCCGGCGGCCTCGGCGGCGGCCCGGATCTCCTCGTCGTCGGTGGTGACCAGCACCCGGTCGCAGACCCCCGACGCGATCGCGTGATGCACCGAGTGGGCGATCAACGGCTTGCCGCCGATCGGCCGCACGTTCTTGCCCGGCAGCCCCTTGGACCCGCCGCGGGCCGGAATGATGGCGATCACCCGGTTGGACCCTGCCCCGCCTTGCGCCGTCCCGCCTTGCGTGGTCATGCGCCTGCTTCCTCCAGTTGCGGCAAGCGGTCGGCCAGCGCCTCGGCGACCGCGAAGCCGGTGTCGTCGCGCACGTCGACCAGCGCCCAGGTCTGGTCGACGACTTCGAAACCGACGGCGTCGCCGAGCCGGCGGCCGTCCTCGAACAGATGCGGACGGGCCGCCAGGGCGAGCCCGACCATCTCCTGGAAATACACCGCGTCGCGGGTGTCGCCGCCCTCGGAGAGCGCCAGGATCTCGCCGTCAGGGGTCCGGCGCCACAGGTTGGCGGTGAACCGGCGCACGCAGACCACGCTGTCCAGGTGGTCGCGGGCCGCCAGGTTCTCGGCGGTCCGCCGGATCAGCCCCTTCGGGCGGAACGGGTGGGTCGGCTCCAGGATCACCACGATCTCGGCGGCGTGGCTGCGGGCGACGTCGGCCAGGGCGTCGACGTAGCTCTCCGCGATGCGGGCGTGCGAGACGACCCGGCCGCCGAACCTGTCGGCCATGGCCCGGATGGCGGCGTCGTCGGTGGTCACCACGACCTCGGACTCCGGCAGGTCTGCGACCGCGGCGTCCAGGGTCCGCTCCAGGCTGGAGCGTCCGCGGATCGGCGCCATCAGGCGCGGCGTGCTGCGCGCCGCCGACAGCACCGGAATGACCACCAGCGGCGGCCTGGTCAGGGCGGCGGTCACTGCGGACCTCCCGTGCGGATCACCTCGATGACCTCGGCCACCCGCTTGGCGCGGCCTTCGTCGCGGCCCTGGTGGATGCCGTGCTGGTGGTAGGCGCGCATGCCGGGCTCGTAGACGATGTCGTAGCCGGCGGCGATCATCCGCTTGCCCCACTCGCGGTCCTCGACCCCCCGGATCTTCTCGTCGAACGGCTGGTCGCGCCAGATCGACTTGCGGATGGCGGAGTTGGCGTTGTGGAAGAAGTAGTCGAGCCGCTGGCGGACCCGCTCGTCGCGGAACGTGGTCCAGAGGTCGCGGCGGTCGATGGCACTGGTGTCGGGCAGCGGCTCCTGCCGGCCATAGACCCCGCACACCCGCGGGTCGCCTTCGGGGCCGAGATGGGCGTAGGCGTAGTCCGCCCACAACTCGTCGACCGGCACGCAGTGCGACGACAGCAGCACCACCACGTCGTGCCTGGCCGCCTCGATGCCGATGTTGAGGGCGCGGCCGTAGGAGAACTGCTCGCGGGTGATGTTGGTCAGGGTGCAGCCATAGGCCTCGGCGACCTCGATGGTGCCGTCGGTCGAGTCGTTGTCGACCAGCACCACGTCGATGTCGGGCAGCCGCTGGCGCCGGATGGCGGTCAGGCAGCGGCCGATCCAGTAGCGCTCGTTCTTGGCGCGCAGCACGACGCTGATCACGAGTCACCTCCATCGGCTCCGGCGACCGGCGGAACCCCCACCGGATCCTCCGAGATCATCCCGAAGTCGATCGCGACCCCCTCGGCCATCGCGTACATCGCACGGCGGCCGATCAGGTCCGAAGCATGCTCGGCACCGATGCCGGATCCGCCGATCACCTCGGCGAGGTCGGCCTCGGTCAGCACGGTGCCGACCGGGATCGAGCGCGCCGCCACCAGGGTCCGGCGGCTGCGGCGCAGCAGGTCCAGGCGGGCCACCGGCGACGGCTTGAACAGCAGGTCGCCCGGCAGGGCGAGCCGGCGCAGCCGGTCGAAGGCGTCGAGGTCGGTGCACAGGAACGCCGCCCGCACGCCGTCGGACAGCAGCGGCGGCTCGGCCATGTGGTCGGCCGGGATCACCACGTGGTAGCGCGCCGCCACCTCGGTGAGCGATGCCGGCGTCGCCTCGTCGACGGTCTCGACCGTCAGCTCCGGGGCGTCGGCGGTCAGCAGAATGCGGCGCATGGTGCGCTTCCCGGTCAAGCCGCCCGCATCGCCGCGCGGACGGCGTCCATCTCGAGCGCGCCCGGAACGGCCTTGCCGAACGCGATCACCGCCTGGTCGAGGTTCATGCCGAGGCCGTTGCGGGTCGCAAGGCCGCGGGCCGAGGCCAGCGCCAGCAGCGGCGTGACGTCGGGCTGGTAGATGACGTCGTAGACCGCCGCCGAGGACGGCAGGACGGCGAGGTCGGCCTCGGCGACCGGCGAGCCCTCGGGGCCGGCGGCGTGACCGATCGTGGTCGCGTTCACCACCAGGTCGATCTTGCTCAGCACGTCGGCGCCGACCGGCCAGTCGGCCACCATCGCTCCGAGCTTCGCCGCGACCGTCTCGGCGGTGGCGCGGGTCCGGTTGGCGACCGTCAGCTCGGTCACCCGGCCGGCCAGGAACGCCGCGACCGCCAGCCCGGCGCCGCCGAGTCCCAGCACCAGGGCACGGCGGGTCCGCAGGGCGTGGCCGCCGCCGACCAGCTCCTCGATCTGCGACAGCGCGCCGGCGCCGTCGGTGTTGGCGCCGACCAGCTCGCCGCCGTCGCGATAGATCGCGTTGACCGCGCCGATCCGGGCCGCTTCCGGCTCGACCCGGTCGAGCAGCGGTACCAGCGCCTGCTTGTGCGGCACCGCGACCGCCCCGCCGACGAACCGCGGGTCGGCCTTCAGGACCGCGACCAGGGCCGGCAGGTCCTCGGCCGTCACGTCCATCGGGTGCATGACGGCGTCGATGCCGGCGGCCTTGAACGCGGCGTTCCACAGCACCGGCGAGCGCGCGCCCTTCGACGGCGACGCGCCGAGGATCGCGGCATAGCGTTCGGTCGCGATGGTGACCGGGTTGCCGATCGGCCCGGCGAAGGGCGTGACCCCGGACGGCGTAGCGGAGACCATGATCAGGCGTCGACGGTCCGACCGATCGCCTCGGCCACCGGGCGGCACGCCTTCATGATGTCGTCGAACTGCTCGAGGCTGGAGCACTGCAGCGGGTCGACCGCGGCGTTCACCGGGTCCGGGTGGACCTCCAGCATCAGGCCGTCGGCGCCGGCGGCGATCGAGGCCAGCATCATCGACTTGACCCAGGGCTGCCAGAAGGTGGCGTGGCTCGGGTCCGACATGATCGGCAGGTGGGTGATCTCCTGGGCCGCCGGGATGACCTGCAGGTCGAGCAGGAAGCGCGAGGTGGCGCGGTGGGTGTGCGGGGCGACGACGCCGCGCTCGCACAGCACGATCTTGGTCGGCTGGTTCAGCCGGTCGTGCTCCAGCGCGATGTACTCGGCCGCCATCAGCCAGTCCCGCAGGCTGTTGCCGAAGCCGCGCTTCAGCATGACCGGCATGCCGGTCTTCCCGACCTCGGTCAGCAGCGGGTAGTTCTGCATGTTGCGGGTGCCGATCTGCAGCATGTCGCAGTTCTTGGCGACCAGGTCGATCTTCGAGATCTCCATGACCTCGGTGACGACCGGCAGGCCGGTCTCCTTCTTGGCGACCTGCAGCCACTCCAGGCCCTTCTCGCGGGTCTCGAAGAACTTGGCCGAGCGGTACGGGAAGGTCAGCGGCTTGAAGGCGCCGCCGCGCAGGAAGTGACCGCCAGACTTCTTGATGCCGATCGCGGTCTTCACGATCAGCTCCTCGTTCTCGACGGTGTTCGGCCCCGCCATCACCGGCACCAGCTTGCCGCCGAACTCGACGCCGCCGCACTCGAAGGTGGTGCGGTGGTCGGGGCTTCGCTTGGCGACCAGCGGGATCTTGTTCTGGATGTCGTCCTCGGTCAGGTCCTTGCCCGGGAACTTGTTGTCGACGCCCATGTTGGAGCCGGTCATCGCCGTGGCCTCTTGTCGAATTGCACTTCCGGAAGGTTCGCAGTCTTATCGCGGCGGCCGCGGGGTCGCAATGCGTAACGCCGTCTCGGCCCCGAATCGGGTCAGCGCCTCGCGGGTGTCGTCGGCGACGAAGCCGAGCGCCTCGGCGCCGGCCGGGTCGATGGTCGGCGACGGGTGGCCGGCCGGCCGCAGGTCGAGCCGGCATTCCACGCCCAGGCCGGCGGCGACCGCCTCGACCGCGGCACGCACCGGAATCGGTGGGCGCGACGCCAGGGACACGGCCCGGAAACCGGACGGCGGCGCGGCCAGCAGGTGCCCGACGAAGGCGGCGACCGAGTCGGCGTGCACCACCGCGTTGTACGGGCCGTCCGGGTTGAACACCGGCACCGTCTCGCCGGCGGCCAGGCGGGCGGCGATGGTGGCCGGGAAGTTGTCGTGGCAGCCCGGCCCGATCGCCGCCGGCAGCCGGAGCGCGACGGCGCCGGCCAGGCGGCCGTCGGCGACCGCCGCGGCGATCGCCCGCTCGGCGGCCAGCTTGGAGCGGCCGTACGGGGTGTCGGGCTCGGGCGGGGTGTCGTCGTCGATGACCTCGACCGCCGGCCGGCCGATCGCCGATTGCGAGGACATGTAGATCAGCGGCGCCGCCGTGCGCGCCGCCAGCGCCACGGCGCCGGCGGCGAGCGCGGTGTTGGTCGCGACCAGGATGTCGGGATCGCCGATTCGCGCCGGGATCGCCGCCGCGCAGTCGACCACGGCGTCGACCGTCAGCCCGTCCGGCACCGGCTGGGTTCCATCCCAGCCGAGGGCTCCGACGCCGGGGCCGAAACCGGCCGGGGCCGTTCGTCCGAGCGCTGTTACGCAGAATTTCGCGGCCGCCAGGAAGCGCACGATCGCGGCACCCAGAAAGCCGCCGGCACCGGTCACGGCGACACGTCGGACGATTGTGTTGGATCGGGCCTGCGCCATCGCGGTACCTTGGGCGAATCCGGTTCGGCTCCCTATAGCACGGGCTCGGCCGGGTCGCCCGGCCGAGGAAGCGAGCCGCCCACGAACGAATCTGCATGACCGAGACCAGATCCGACGTTTGCCCCCTGTGCGAAGCTGATCGCGCCCCGGTCGTCTACGACACGACGGCCCAGATGTTCTGGGTGGTGGCGGACCCCGCTCTCACCGACCGTTTCGCCCCGGTACGGCTCCGGCAGTGCCGGATGTGCGGTCACGTCTTCAATCTCGAGCTGTCGCCGGAGACGATCGCCGAGATCTACCGGCGTCAGACCGCGACCAACCGGCCGGTCTCGGCCGACATGCACCAGCGCTACCAGACGCTGCTCGACTTCCTCGGGCGCGACCGCCTGGCCGGCAAGCGGATCCTCGAGGTCGGCGGCGGCACCGGCAGCCTGGCGCGGCTGCTCGCCGACCTCGGCGCCGCGGTCACGGTGGTCGAGCCGAACGACGAGCTGCCGGCGCTGCTCGGCGACCAGGCCGACCGGATCCGGGTGGTGAACGACTTCTTCGGCCCCGGCACCGTCGACGAGACGTTCGACGGCGTGATCTGCCGGCAGGTGGTCGAGCATATCGCCGACGTGCGCCCGTTCGTGCGGGCCCTGGGCGATGCCGTGGCGCCGGGCGGCTTCGCCTATGTCGAGGTGCCGACCCTGGAGTTCATCGCCGACACCGGGGCGTACATGGAGGTGCATGTCCAGCACCTGCACTACTTCGACGCCGCCGCCCGCCGGCGCCTGCTGGCCGATGCCGGCCTCGAGGTGACCGGGTCGCTCGACATCATGCAGGGCCACGACGTCGGCATCCTGGCGCGGCCCGGACGCCCGGCCGTCGAGGACAGGAACCCGGCGCCGAGCGCGATCGACCGGGTCGTCGACCGCCGCCGCGCCCACGAGACGTTCCTCGCCGCGTTCGACGGCGCCCCGGACCGGACGGCGGTCTACGGCGCGACCTCGCAGGGGGTCACGTTCTACAACCTGTTCGCCGAGGGGGCGGCGCCGACCCGCTTCGTCGACGACAACCCGGACTATGCCGGCCGGTTCGCCTACGGGCGCGGCGGGACCGCCACCATCCATCCGCGCAGCGACGAGCTGCTGGCCGGCCTCGACCACGTTTTCGTCGGCGCCTACCACCACCAGGCGGCGATCTCCGCGAAGCTGAAGGACGACGGCTATCGCGGCGCGGTCTGGTCGACGGATCCGAGACAACAGACGATCCAGCGAATCCTCTGAGGCGGACACGCCGGAGCCGGAGGCCCGTCATGGCAGAACTTGTTGTGCCCGATCTCTGGACGACCGCCGTCATGGACGCCGGCGGCCGGTACGGCATCCATCCTTCCTGGCGGGGCTACGAGGCGCCGATCGACTACCGCATGTTCGAGCCGGAGCCGGTCGAGGCGGCGCGCCTGGCCAAGAAGTACGAGGGACACCGGGACATCGCCGTCATGCCGTTCGCGCTGGGGGCGGTGCCGGACACCACCATCGACCTGTTCATGACGGCGCATCACGGCTACATAGGCGCCACTCGTCCCAACCCGGCCAGTCTCTGGTTCGGCGAGGTACGGCCGGAGGAAGGAACGGTTCAGGGGTCGATCACGGTGCCTGCGACGACGCTCGACGCCTATATCGACGCCAACGGGGGCCGCGCCGACTTCCTCAAGATCGACGTGGAGAGCCACGAGCTGCGGGTGCTGGAGGGGGCTGAACACGCCCTCGACCGGGCGCTGGGCGTGCGGGTCGAGCTGCAGTTCGACGACTCGTTCGTCGGCCAGACCGCGTCCTCGATCTTCCATCACATGATCGACGAGCGCGACTTCCGGCTCATGCGGTTCGACTACGACGGCAAGGGGCAGGCGCTGAGCTACCTGACCGTCGACGGCAACTACGGCACGCTGTGCGGCTGCGATGCCCTGTTCGTCCGCAAGTTCCCGTCGATCGAGGCGTGGGGCGGGGAGACGGCTGCGGCCGGGCTGATCAAGCTGGCGGTGTTCGCGCTGCGCAACGGCATGCCGGACTTCGCGGTGGTCTGCCTGAACCGGCTGCACGCGACCGGCTGGCGCGTCGAGGGCGAGGAACCCGAGGTCCACCGATACCTTCGCAAGCTCTTCATCCTGGCGGCGGCCCGGTTGCGGCTGCAGTCCTGGGATCTGTACGATCTGGCCGTCGCCGACTACCGGCGCTTCTTCGCGATGGACATGCCGACGCGCCACGAGATCTACGAGAGCGAGTGGCTCAACCCGAACTGACAGTACCGAGTCTCGACAGATGACGAATCCCGACCAGCAGGCACGGCCGACCCTGTACGCCGTCTACGACCTGGGTCGCGCGCCGATGACGTTCGACGTGCTGCATTTCTATGCCCTGGCCCACGTCTGGACCGAGCGGTCGGGCTTCGCCGGCTACCACATGATCTTCGTGCTCGGCGACGGCGACGGGTTCCGGCACATGACGCCGAAGGACAACGCGCTGGACCGCGAGCAGAAGATGTGGCGGCTGCGGCACATCCACCTGCAGCACGCCTCGATCGCGCGCCGCTGCCTCGGGATATCGTTCTTCGAGCGCCGCGCCGACCTGGCGAACCTGCTGCGGGCGGTCCATCCGCAGCAGTTGTTCCCGCCGAAATACACGGTCGAGAAGCCGACCCACGCGTTCATGCTCCATCAGCTGTTCGGGATGAAGCCGACCGGCACCGAGAACCACGTCTTCGAGCCGACGCCGGCGGCGTTGCGCAACGTCGACGAGTGGCTGGCGAACCGGACCGACGGCAAGCCGCCGATCGTGATGACCCTGCGAACCTCGAAGGCGGAGCCGAAGCGGAATTCGCAGATCGGCGAGTGGATCGCGGCGGCCAGGCACATGCAGCAGCGCGGGTTCGCGCCGGTCGTGATGTGCGACACCGACGTCACCCTGGCCGGCCAGGACACCCAGCTGTTCGAGGACCTGCCGGTGTTCGGCATCGGCGGGCTCGACGTCGAGTTGCGGCTGGCGATGTACCGGCGGGCGTATCTGAACTTCGCCGACAACGGCGGTCCGCCGTTGCTGAACTTCTTCATGCCGGACTCCAAGCTGCTGCTGTTCCTGCCGGTCGAGAAGCTGCCCGAGGTGGTTACCCAGGGCGGGCTGCCGCGGATGGCACAGCTTCTCGGCGTCGAGCCGTACGGCGACTTCCCGATGGCGACGCCGGTGTGCCGCTTCGTGTGGCGGCCCGACAACCGGGACGTCATCATCGAGGAATTCGAGAAGACCATCGCGCTCATCGGAGAGCCGTCGGCCGCCGGGGCCCCGCAGTGACCCGTCCGAACGCGGGCATCCTGTTCGTTCCGTCTGCCTACGATGCCGGGCAGAAGCTGGTGAAGGGCCGCCACGTCGCCGGCGCCAGCTTTCTGGAGGGGTTCGTCCGCCACGCCGATGTCGACCGCTATGTCGGCATCGGGTTCAACGATGCTCACGCACCCGCGTTCCGGCGCCAGGTCGCGGCGAGCGCCGGCGACGACCCCGTGCTGTCGGCTCGCCCGGTCGGGGTCTACAACACCCGGCGACTCGACGCCATCGCGGCGATCGGGACGTTCTTCATTCCGGATCCCCAGCTGCCGAAGTTCGCGACCGCGAGGCGGACCTGGGGGCAGCGGGGCTACAGCCTTTGCGGGATCACCCACACGATCTCCAGCATCGGCGTGATGGAGATGCTCTCCGACATGGTGACCGCGCCGGTGCAGTCCTGGGACGCGCTGATCTGCACCTCGCAGGCCGTGCGTGCGGCGGTGCTCCGCCAGCAGGAGCACTACGCCGACTACATCGAGGAACGGGTCGGCAAGCGGCCGTACAGCCCGGTCCGGACACCGGTGATCCCGCTCGGCGTCGACGCCGAGCGGTTCGCGCGGCTCGGGGCCGATGAGGCGGCCAGGGCGTCGCTCCGCCAGCGGATCGGGGCCGGCGAAGATGACGTCGTCGCGCTGTTCTTCGGTCGCCTGGCGTTTCATGCCAAGGCCCATCCGGTGCCGATGTACCTGGCGGCGCAGCGGGCCGCCACGCGGCTCGGGGCGGCGGGGCCCCGGATCCATCTCGTGCAGACCGGACAGTTCCCGAACGAGGCGGCCGAGGAAGCCTACCGGGACGGGGCCGAACGGTTCTGTCCCGATGTCGCGGTCCATTTCCTGGACGGGGCCGACCGCGGGCTTTCCGATGCGAGCTGGGCCGCGGCCGACCTGTTCATCTCGCTGTCCGACAACATCCAGGAAAGCTTCGGCATCACGCCGGTCGAGGCGATGGCGGCCGGGCTGCCGTGCCTGGTGAGCGACTGGGACGGCTATCGCGATACCGTCGTCGACGGCGAGACCGGCATCCGGGTGCCGACGTGGCTGCCGACTCCCGGGAACGGTACCGCCGTCGCCGACGCCTATGCCATCGAGACCCTCAACTACGACCTGTATATCGGCTATGCCAGCCAGATGACGCCGGTCGACGTGCCGGCGACCGCCGACGCCCTGGAAGCGCTGGCCCGCAACCCGCAGAAGCGACGGCAGATGGGCGAGGCCGGGCAGCGCCGGGTGCGGGAACTCTACGACTGGTCCGTCATCATCCCGGCCTATCAGGAGCTGTGGGCGGATCTGGCGGCGGCGCGACGTTCCGACTCCGAGATCGCGCCGCCGCCGGCGACAGCCAGACACCCCAAGCTGGCCGACCCGTTCGACGTGTTCGGCGGGCACGCGACCGCGCCGATGCACGACGACTGCATCGTCCGGATCGACCCGGACGGCGTCGGTCCCGAGGCGCTGAGCGCCATGCGGGCCAATGTCTTTGCCGCGAGCGCGATGCTCGGCGCGGAGGAGACCGCCGGCCTGGTCGCCCGGATCGCCGGCGGCGAGCAGTCGATCGGGGCGTGCCTGGGGGCGATCCCGACGGAGCAGCGCGTGCGGGCCGTGCGGACTCTGGCCTGGCTCGTCAAATACGGTATGGCGACACTGCAAGACCCGAAGGGGAAACAGGGATGACCGCAGCAATGCCGGCGGTGCGTTTCGATCCACGAAACCCGCCCAACCTGGAGCAGATCCAGAAGGCGCTCGCGGAAGCGCCGGGCGACGTCGACCTGCTCCGGCGGCGGGCCGCGCTGTGGCTCGACCGCGGCGACCTGCGGTCGGCGACCGCCGATCTGCGGGAGGCGATGCGCAAGGCCGGCAAGAACGCCGATGCCGCGCTGCTCTCCGTCGCCGCGCGGGCGTCGCTGCTGGGCGGGCATGTCAAGGAAGCCGAGCAGCTCTGCATGCGTGGCCTGTCCCTGGCGCCCGGGAACGACGAACTCTACGCGCTGCTGGGCGGCACGATGCAGCGGCAGAAGCGGCTCGACCGTGCGCTCACCGCGTACGAGGCCGCGGTCAACCTGAACCCGTTCCGTCAGCCCTACCGGGTCGCGCTGGCCCAGGCGTTCGAGGCGACCGGCGATCGCGAGCGGGCCGAGCGCGTCTATCGGCAGGCGCTGATGACCGACGGCAAGTGGGGCGACGTCGCCCTGAATCTCGCCAACCTGCTGCAGTCGACGAACCGCTACGCCGAAGCCGAGCAGCTCTATCGCCGCTCGATGCAGATCCTGGGCGTCAAGGGCCACCTGCTGTCGAATCTCGGTGCCCTGCTGCGCAAGATGGGGCGCTACCGGGAGGCGGCCGAGGTCTACCGGAAGGGCATCTGCCTGGGGCCGGGGGACGGCGGAATCTATTACAATTTCGCCAATCTCCAGCGGGCGGAGGACCGGCTGGACGAGGCCGTCGAGACCTACCGCCGGTCCGTCGCCTGCCGGCCGGACAACGCCGAGATCCACTGGAACCTGTCGCTGGCGCTGCTGGCGGCCGGCCGCCTCAAGGAGGGCTTCGACGAGTACGAGTGGCGCTGGAAATACGACAATTTCCCGTCGAAGCGCCGCGACTTCCCGCAGCCGCTGTGGGCCGGCGAGTCGTTCGAGGGGCGCACCCTGCTGCTGCACACCGAGCAGGGCGTCGGGGACGTGCTGCAGTTCCTGCGGTTCCTCCCGATGATCGTCGAGCGCAAGGGCAAGACCGGTCGAATCATCCTGGAGTGCCACGAAACGCTGATGTCGCTGCTCGAGGGCTTCCCGGGCATCGACCAGATGATCGAGCGTTTCGCCGAGCCGCCGCCGGCCGACCTGCAGCTGCCGCTGCTGTCGGCGCCGCGCGCATTGGGCGTCGACACCATGGAGCAGCTGCCGGCGACGGTGCCGTACCTGCCGGTTCCCGACGGCCCCGACGTCGCGGTACCGGAGGCCGACCCGGAGCACCTGAACGTCGGGTTCGTGTTCGGCGGAAATCCGCAGTTCCCGAACGACCGCAGCCGGTCGACGCGGCTCGAATCGTGGATGCCGCTGTTCGAGATCGAGGGTGTGCGGTACTTCAGCCTGCAGAAGGGCGACCGCGAGTCGGAGGTGGCGAATGCCCCCGACTCGGTGGTCCGGCTGAACGAGCGGCTGACGAGCTTCCGGGATACCGCGGTAGCGCTCGGCAAGCTCGACCTGGTGATCACGACCTGCACGTCGGTCGCTCACCTCGCCGGCGCACTCGGGCGGCCGTTCTGGGTGGTGCTGTCGCGGAACGCCGACTGGCGCTGGCTGGTCGGCCGCGACGACAGCCCCTGGTATCCGAGCGCCCGGCTGTTCCGGCAGACCGTGCTGGACGACTGGGACGGCGTATTCGAACGGGTCGGTGCCGCGCTCCGCGAGGAGGTGGCGGCGCGCCGGGCCGGACGTCGGGAGAACGCATGACCGCAAGTGTCCTGTTCGCCTGGGAACTGGGGGACGGCCTGGGGCACGTCTCCCGGCTTCTGCGAATCGCCGAGCGCCTGCGAGGCGCCGGCCTGGCCTGCCGATTCGTCGTCCGCAACCTGGAGCTCGCCGGGCGAGCGGTCCAGTCGGCCGGCTTCGAGGTGCTGCAGGCACCGATCGCCCGGGTCGAGCCGATCCGGGGCCCCGACGGGACCCAGCCGGTCACCACCGGCGACATCCTGGGCGCTATCGGATTCGGTTCGGTCGACCGGCTGTCGCCGATCGTCGCCGGCTGGCACGCCCTGGTCGAGCTGACCCGTCCGGATCTGGTGATCACCGACTACGCCCCCACCATGAACCTCGCGCTGTTCGGTGGGCCGGTGCCGTGGGTGCCGATCGGCGACGGCTTCACCCTGCCGCCGTGCGAAACCGAACGGTTCCTGCCGTTCCGGCGCGCCCGGCCGGCCTATGACGAGGGGCGCCTGCGGTCGGTGGTCGCCGAGATCCAGGCCGGACGCGGGCGGCCGGTGCCGGACCGGCTGCCGCAGCTGTTCGAGGGCAGCGCCCGGTTCGTGATCACGCTGCCGGAGCTCGACCCCTGGCGCCGGGCCCGGACGAAGCCGGCGATCGGTCCGATCGACCAACCGCCGCGGCCCGTCGAATCGACGCCGACGGAGGCGTTTTTCGCGTATCTCTCCGCCGGATTCCCGTACACCGAGCGGGTGCTGGAGGGGCTGCTGGCGTCCGGTCGGAAGGGGTCGGTCTTCCTGCGCGACTCGACGGCTGCGCAGCGCGAAGGCTGGCGGCAACGCGGCCTGCCGGTCTGGGACACCCCGCAGAACATGCGCTCCATGGCGGAGCGTGCCGCCGTCATCGTCCACCATGGCGGAGTCGGGACCGCCGAGCAGACCCTCGGCCTGGGTCGACCGCAGATGCTGGTCCCGAGGCATTTCGAACAATTCGCGAACGCCGACAGCCTCGGAGCGCTCGGAGTCGCAGTCGGGCTGCGGGGTGCCGGCAATTTCACGGTCGACGACGTCGGGCGCGCCCTGGCCTGCGTGGTGGACGACGCGGGGTACCGCGATCGGGCCGCGTCACGGGCCCGCGAACTGGCCGAACGGCCGCTCGGCGCGCTGGACACGGTGACGGCCGAATGCATCGGTCTGGCCTCTCGGGGAAGGGGGGCGAGCTGACGGTTCCGGTGACCGAGATACTTGTGGCAAAATTGTCACATGGAGTTCGCTGGTCACCGCTAACGTCTAATGCCCAGGCGATTTTCCCTTCAGGCCGCTTGCATCCGTCGGATTACCTGCTGTAAAACCCTTTCGTCCTCCCTGGTAGCTGCTGGCGCTGTTGCGTGAGAACGCGGTCTGACAGGGGAGGGAGGTGGTCGTCTTCGGTCGATCAACATCGTTCTGACGCACACACGCTCTGTAGGGAGTCTAGGAGTTACAACGATGGCGAACATTACTGGCACGACAGCTAGCGACGCGCTCACGGGTACCGCCAGCAACGACGTGATCTCCGCGCTTGCCGGCTCGGACACCGTCAGCGCGCTTGACGGGACTGATCTGATTTACGGCAATCAGGGCAGTGACCTGATTTCGGCGGGCGCCGGCTCTGACACCGTGTACGGTGGTCAGGACGGTGACACGGTTTCCGCGGACAGCGGTCTCGATCTTGTTTACGGCAACCTTGGCGATGACTCGCTCATCGGCGGCGGCGACGCCGACACGATGTACGGCGGTCAGGGTAACGACGTCCTGACTGACGACAGCGGTTCGAACGTCATGTGGGGCAACCTCGGCAACGACCGTTTCGTCAGCGCGTCGGGGGCCAACACGATCTACGGCGGTTCGGGCAACGACACCGTCCAGTACACCGGCACTGCTGCCCAGCTGGTTTACGGCAACCAGGGCAACGACATCATCACCGGTGCTGGTGGCGATGACACCGTCTACGGCGGTCAGGACAACGACGTTGTGTCCGGCGGCAACGGTGCTGACCTCGTCTACGGCAACCTCGGCAACGACACCCTCCTGGGTGGTTCGGGCGCCGACGTTCTGTACGGCGGTCAGGGCAACGACACCCTGTCGGGTGGCGACGGCAACGACGGTCTGTTCGGTAACCTCGGAAACGACCTTCTCCGCGGCATGACCGGCAACGACACGCTGAACGGCGGTGACGGCAACGACACGCTGACCGGCGGTGCTGGTTCCGACGTCCTGTCGGGCGGTACCGGTGGTGACCTGCTGATCGCGACCGAGGCTTCGGACACGATCTACGGTGGCGACGGTGCTGACACCGTGAACGGTGTCTCGCTCGCCAGCGGTGCGTGGCTGATCTACGGTGGTGCCGGCAACGATCTGGTGAGCTTCACCGGTATCTCCATCGCCAGCGCCATGGGCACCGGTTCGACCGTGATCTACGGTGGTGACGGCGACGACAGCATCTTCGGTGCCAGCGGGTTCAGCATCGGCTTCCAGTTCTTCGGTGGGGCCGGTAACGACATCATCATCGGTGGCAACGCCGCCACCTCCGACACCCTGTCGGGCGGCGACGGCAACGACACCCTGTCGGGCGGCTTCGGTAACGACACCCTGATCGGCGGCGGCGGTGCCGACTCGCTGGTCGGCGGTACCGGGACGGCTCTGCTCTCCGGTGGTGACGGCAACGACACCCTGGTGGCTGCCGGTGTGACCGCTGCTGACACCCTGGTCGGTGGTGACGGTGCGGATCGCTTCCACTTCGGTGAGGTTGCGGTCAACATCACGCCGTTCACTGCGGCGGTGACCCTGAACATGATCTCCGGGTTCGCTCGCGGCACCGACAAGATCAGCCTGCTGACCGGTATCTTCACCACCGGTGTCAGCCCGGCGCTTGTCCCGTCGAACGCCAGCTTCGGCGGTACGAACTCCATCAACTTCGCGTCGGTGGGTTCGGATCTGGTGGTCTTCATCCACGGTTCGTCGGCCAACAACTACCTGTCGATCAAGCTGACGGGTATTTCGACGGTCGATGTCAACGACTTCGAGTTCCTCTGATACTCGAACGTCGGTTCAGAACTGGAGGAGGGGCGCTCTCGAGCGCCCCTCTTTCTTTTTGCCGTGATCCCCGCTACCAAGACCCGCCCGAAACACGATGGACCCGGCCATGCAGGGATACGGTCTCGACACGGTGGACCGCGCCAAGCAACTGGTGCAATCCGGCGAGCTTGCGAAAGCCCGCAGCCTGGTTCGCCGTACTCTGGCCGCCGAACCGGCCTACGCCTCGGCCCTGACCCTCGCGGGCCAGATCGCCATTCGCGAATCGTCGGTCGACGATGCGGTTCGACACTTCGGCCGGGCTGCCCGCGTCGATCACGAACCGGATCCGCGGATCCTGATGAACCTGGCCCGCGCCGAGGCCATGGCCGGTCGCGTGTCCGCGGCGATCGAAACCGCCCGTTCGGCCGCCACCCGGTTCCCCGACGATCCCCGACCGCGGGGGCTGCTGGTCGTCCTGCTGCTCGACGCCGCCCGCATCGACGAAGCCGTCGCCACGCTGAGGCCGGGTGACGCCGAGCGACTCAACCCCGAGAACGCCTACCGAATCGCCAAGAACCTCGGCCCGGACGAACGCCACAAGACCCTCGCCGACCGCCTGCTGGCGCGCGCCGCCTCGCAGCCCGGCCGCTTCCAGCTGGCTGCGTCCCGGGATCTCGCCCTGGCCGCGGTCCCCGTCGGAGACGGCAAGACGGGGTACAAGGCGCTGCAGCGCTACCTCGTTCAGGTTCCGGATGCGGTCGACGCGATGCGGGTGCTCGAGCGCTTCTTCAAGGCCCGGAACTATCCCGTCAAGGAGGCCGCCTGGGCCTGGCAGGCCTACTGCGCCCGGCCCGGTGACCCCGCCGACCTGGCCCGGGCCGCCGAACTGACCTACGCCGTGAAATGGCCGAGCCACGGGATCGCCGCAAACCGGCTGATGCTGGAGGCGCGTCCGGCCAACCCCGAGCTCATCACCCGAATCTGCGAACTGTTCGACCGCTACCGTCAGCTCGACGACGACAAGGACGGCATCCAGGCGCGGGCCCTGGCCTGGGGCCACGAGCTCCTCGACGCCAATCCGAACCACCCGGGGATCTGGAACCTTATCGCCGGGATGTTCAAGGCGGTCGAGGCGTTCGAGCTGGTCACCGAGATGTGGCCGGGGATCATCAGGAAGTTCCCGAGCGAACGGGTCCTGCACTACAACTACGCACTGTTCCTCGACGAACAGCTGCGGACCGAGGATGCGATCCGGTCATTGCACCGCGCCCTGATCCTGGCGCCGGGATATGCGATCGCCGGCAATCTGCTCAGCATGAACGTCGTTCGGAACGAGGACCTCACGGGCGCCCTGCGATACGTCCGCTGGGCGATTGCCTCGAGCCCGAGGAAGGCGACCTGCTGGACCAACTACGGAACCCATCTCCGGGCGGTCGGGGAGTACACCAAGGCGATCGACGCCTTCGAGAAGGCCGAGCGGTTCGCGACCGACGATCCGGAGCAGGCAGCCGCGGGGCGCTACAACCGCGGCATGACGTACGTCTCCATCGGCGAGCTCGAGGAGGGTTTCAAGCTCATCGAGGCGCGCTGGCAGACCCACGCCTTTCCGTCGCCGAAGCGCAAGTTCCGGCAGCGAATCTGGGAAGGGCCGCAAAAGCACCCGAGCTCCCATCTGCTCGCCTACATGGAGCAGGGGCTGGGCGACGAGATCATGATGTCGTGGTTCCTGCCGATCCTGCGCCGGGACACCCGCCGCCTCGTGGTGGACTGCGACGAACGTCTGATTCCGCTGTTCGAGCGAACCTACGAGGGCATCGAGTTCGTGCCGCGCTCGCGCGAGGGGCACGACAAGACGCGCGACCGCGACCTGCAGTTCAAGATCCCGATCGTCCATGTCCCGCAGTACTACGTGCCGGAGCTCAAGTTCCTGATCCGCAGCAACTGGGACTGGGCCGAGCGACGCGGGACCCGGTTCCCGGCGCGCCTGACCCTGGAGCCCGAGCGGATCGCCCGTTGGGACCGGTGGCTCGAGGAGCGGTACCCGGGGCGGCCGCGCCTCGGGCTCTCGTGGCGCAGCCGGATCCGCAACCGCCAGCGGGACCGGCAGTACCTGACCATCGAGGAACTGGCCGCCGCCCTGCCGGAGGGCGCCGTCGGGGTGAATCTCCAGTACTCCTGGACCGAGGAAGAGGCCGAGCAGCTCACCGAGCTCGGCCGCAAGCGCGGATTCGACTTCGTCACGCCCGAGGGGGTCGATCTGACGGACGACCTCGAGGATATCCTTGCCCTGCTCCAGGTGTGCGACGCCGCGGTATCGCCGATGATCTCGCTGGCCTGGATGGCCGGGGCTGTCGGATGTCCGGGCTTCATCTTCCGAACGGCGCGCGAACGGGCGATCTGGCAACAGTTCGGCTCGGCGTTCGTGCCGTGGGCCCCGAGCATGCGGCTGTTCATCCGGGATCCGTCCGAGACCTGGAGCGCCACGATCGACGACCTCAACACCCACCTCACCCGGTTCCTGGCGTCGGAAACCGGCCGGCGCGGTTGACGATCGGGTCGGCGGGCGTATCAAGAAACGAACTCGTGTGGAGGATCATTCCATGACGGTGCCGCGCAAGAAGTGGCGGATCGGTGTTCTCGGGTGCGGGCGGGTTTCCGCACGGTATCGCGAGGTTCTCGGTCAGGAGCTTGCGGACCGGGTCGAGGTCGTCGCCGCCGCGGATCTCGATCCGGCAAAGGCCGCGGCCTTCGCCGAGGCCGTCGGCGGCAAGCCGGTCGGCAGCATCCCGGAGCTGATCGCCGAGCGCCCGGAACTGGTGTGCGTCCTGACCGAGTCGGGCCACCATGCCGAACACGCGCTGCAGCTGATCGAGGCCGGCATTCACGTGCAGATCGAGAAGCCGGTCGCGCTCCGGCCCGAGGATGCCGAAAGGCTGCGTGACACGGCAGCGGCCAAGGGGGTCGTCTGCGCGGTGGTCAAGCAGAACCGCTACAACCCCGCCATGCGGTTCGTCCGGCAGATGGTCGACGAAGGCCGCATCGGTCGGCTCGTGACCGCCGGCGTCCGGGTCCACTGGTGCCGCCATCAGGACTACTACGACGACCCGTGGCACGGCCGCTGGGCCATGGACGGCGGCGTGCTCGCCCAGCAGGCGATCCATCACCTGGACGCTCTGCAGTGGCTCGGCGGCCCGATCGAGGCGGTCTGTGCGGCCGGCAAGGCGGTCCTGAACCAGTTGGAGGCCGAGGACACCGCGGTCGGCGTCGTCCGCTTCAAGTCCGGCGCGCTCGGTACCATCGAGGCGACCACCTCGGCGCGCGACGAGGATTTCGAGGCTTCCCTCCATCTCGTGGGCGAGCAGGCGATGGCCAAGATCGGCGGCCGGGCCCTGAACCGCGTCGAGCTCTGGCGGCCGGTCGAGCCGCGCCAGGGCGACGAGAGCGCGGCCGAGACCTACAGCCAGGATGTTCCCACCAGCTACGGCCTCGGACACGGGCCGCTGCTCGGCGAGCTGCTCGACGCTATCGAGAAGGGCGTTCGGCCGCCGATCGACGTCGACGAGGCGATGACCTCGCTGCGGCTCGTGCACGCCCTGTACGCAAGCATGGAGACCGGCGGCTGGGTTCGCCTGGACGACAATCCGACCTCCACCCGGCTGGGCATCGGTCTCGGCCCGGCGGAGGGCCCGACCGGAGAATGAACCGTCCGGAGGTCCGCGAACGGGATCCGGATATCGTCGCCCAACTGTCGGAGGCGCGGGGCGCCTGGAGTGCGGGCCGCCGTGACGAGGCGCGCCGGCGCTGGCAGATGGTCGTGGCGCGTGAACCGGTCCTGGCAGCGCCCTATCTGAACCTGGCCGGAGCCGAGTCCAGCGGGGATGGGGCCGGCAGGGGCTGGCTCGAAGGCGCAGCCCGCATCCTGATGGCCGACGACCCCGTGATCGCTCGAAACCTGGGGGTCCTTGCCCAGCGACGAGGCGACACGGTCACGGCGTTGCGTTGTCTGCGGCGGGCGGCGGTGCTGGCGCCGGAGGATCCGGCGACAACCGGCGTGATGATGAAGCTTCCGGCGGGTACGGAGCCCGGCCGCGACGCCATCCGCTGGAGCGTGCGTTCGGCGCTGACCGATCCGGGGCAGGAGACGCGCTGGATCGATCTCGTCGTCCGGCTGTTGCACGAGGGGCGCGTCCGGGAGGCCGCGGCCTGGGCGACCCGCATCCCGATACCCCCGGACGCCTGGTCCTACAAGCTTCTGCGGCTGGCTGCCCACGCCTACTCCAAGACCGAGTGCGACGCCGAGGCCATCCCGCTTCTGGTTCGGCTGACGGCGCGCGAGCCCTATGACGGGTCGCTCCACATCCTGCAGGCGCTCGTCCACCGCAGGACCGGCGATCTCGACGCGGCGGTTCGCCATGCCCGGCGCGGTGCCCTGGTCGACCCGGGCTCGCTCGACACCCTGGCGCCCCTCGGGGCCGAGCTGGCCCGTGCCGACCGGCACGAGGAAGCGGCCCGGCTGCTCCGTCGCGCTCTGCGGATCGATCCGGAACGGCGCACCGAGACGGTCGAGAACCTCGGTGCCGCCCTGCTCAAGTTCGACGACCGGGAAGAGACCGGGCGGGTCCTGCGCGAGGCGATGGTCCGCCGCCCGCACGCGCCCGGCGGATATCTCAACTTCAGTACGTTTGCCCTGCAGGCGCCCGACCTCGGCGCCGCGGGTCGCTACGGACGGTTCGCCGTGCTCGCCGGGCCGACGAGTGCCGACGCCCGCTACAACCTCGGTTCGATCTGCCGCCACCAGGGCCGGGTCGAGGAGGCCCGATCGTTCCTCGAGGCCGCGGTCGCGCTCGACGACAAGCCGATCTACCGCTACGTGCGGGCCATGCTCGAGCTCGGGGACGGCGATCCGGCGGACGGCCTGCGGCGCTACGCCGTCCGCTGGGACATCGCGGCGTTCTCGGCGTCACGGCGGCTCGGGGCGGAGCCCAGCCTGCCCCTGCCGGTGTGGCAGGGCGAGCCGCGGCCGGACGCCACCCTGGCGGTGTGGGCCGAGCAGGGGATCGGGGACGAGCTCTGGTTCGCCGGCTATCTGGCCTGGGCGGCGGAGCGGGTCGGTCACGTGGTCGTCGAGGTGGCCGAGAGCTTTGCGCCGCTGCTGCGCCGCTCGTTTCCGGACATCGAGGTCAGGGCACGGTACGGCGACGGGACCGAGGCGGCGATGGCCGACGCCGACCTGCAGATCCCCATGGGCGACCTCATGCGGCTTTGCGGCGCTGCGACCCTGCCGGTGCCGACCGGCTACCTGCATCCCGATCCGGCGGCGGTGGAGCGCCTGCGCGGCTTCTATCGCGCGGGCTTGCAGGGCGGGCGGCCGGCGGAACGGGTCATCGGGATCTCCTGGCGCAGCGTGAAGCCGCTGCGCGGGCGGTCGTTCGAGGCGCCGCTCGGCGACTGGGGGCCGCTGTTCGCCCTGGACGATACGGTGTTCGTGTCGCTGCAGTACGGCGACGTGGCCGACGATGCGCGTCTCGTGGCGGAGCGGTTCGGGCGATCGCTCGTCTGCAGTCCGGGGATCGACGCCTACCGGGACCTGGATGCGTTTGCGGCGCAGGTCGCGGCGGTGGACCGGGTGGTGTCGATCGCCAATTCGACCGTGGCGATGGCCCATGGCCTGGGCAAGCACGTCGACGTGATCGCGCGAACGATCCAGGACGACTGGCGCTACGCCCGCCGGTCGCCGACCACCCGCTGGCTGCCGACGGCGCGCGTCACCTGGCAGACCGACGGGCAGGACTGGGCCACGCCGATCCGGCAAGTCGCCGAGCGGATCGGGGCCGAGCGGATCGGGGCCGAGCGGATCGGGCGCGAGCCCTGAGATCCTGAGAATCTCCGAGGGCCCGCGCTGTCCGGATCACTCCGAGGCGGTTCCCGAACCGCCCGGAACGATGTTCGCCTCGACCATCTTCTGGGTCAGCAGGTTCGGAGCCGACTGGTCGGCGCCGTAGACCGGCACCGGGTGCGAGAAGCCGCCGCCCTTGAGCTCCTCGGCCATCTTCATCGCCTGCCAGATGATGTCGTCGATGTCGATGTACTTGTAGCTGCCGGCCCGGCCCATCGACACCACGCCGTCGGGCAGGTCGTCGAAGTACTGGTAGGCCCGGGCGATCTCCTTCTTGATCGGCATCGGATAGAGCTTGTTCTTGTGGCTCGGGATCTCGATGCCGATCAGGGTCGACGGCGACTGGTGCTGGGTGAACTTCTTGTACTCGACGATCCGGGTGTAGGGCTCGTCGCCGGCGTAGTAGGTGAAGTAGACCTTGTCCGGGAACGCGTACTCGGTCGGCAGGATGATGGTCATGAACTCGCGCCCGACATACGGCAGCTCGCCATAGGCGTAGTTCAGCAGCATGTCCGGCGAGACGGTGTTCACGATCAGGTCGTAGCTGTGCCACTCGCCGGCGATCTGCACCCGCTTGTTCTGGATGTCGAAGGCCTCGATCTCGGTCTTCAGCTTGACGGTGGTGCCGGCGGTCGCGACGTCGAAGTAGTGGTCGTAGCCGTCGGGGGCCAGCGGGTAGGCCGAGATCGCCGTGTCCCAGCCCTCGCGCGGGCCTTCCTTGATCGCCACGCCCTTCGGCGACCAGCCGAAGTCGTCGAGCATGGCGTTGCTCTCGACCTGCCACATCTTGCGCGAGTAGCCGTCGACCATCTTGCCGTACAGGCTCTTGCCGATCGACGAGAGCCAGTACTCCTCGAAGTTCTTGGCCGCCGTCCAGCCCTTGAGCTGCTGGGCCTCGGCGATCTCCTTCTCGATCTGCTCGCGGTCCGGCATCCGCGGGATGTCGTCCTTGTGAATCGGGAAGGTGTAGTAGTTTCGGTCCTGCTCGACGTAGGTGATGAACTCGTGGTCGAGCTTGCGCATCGGCACGATGGCGTTCAGGTAGTCGAACAGTTCCTCCATCGGCGTCAGGAAGTGGCGCGGGCCGAAGGTGAAGGGGTGGCCGCCGCGCCAGTGGGTCTTCACGCCGCCGCCGAGGAACGGAGCGCGCTCGACCAGGGTGACGTCCCACCCGCCGATCAGCTGGATCTGGTGGGCGGCGGCACAGCCGGCGAAGCCGCCGCCGATGATCAGTGCTTTCTTCATCCCGTTCCTCTCTCGTTGCCGGTCGGCGGCTGGGCCGCCGACGGTCGCCAGATCATTCGGTTCAGATCATTCGGTCGCTGCGGCCGGCGCGGCGGCTTCCAGTGCCGCCTGCTCCGCCAGCCAGAGGTCGGCATAGTCGACGTGCTGCCAGTTCTCGAACCACGGGCCGCCGCGGGTGAAGTGGACGACGGCCGGGGTTCCGGCGCCGGGCTTCGGCATGCTTCCCTCGAGCCAGTTCCAGGTCGCCGGAATCTCGCCGATGGCCTCGTCGGTCGCCCACTGCATGCGGTGCAGGTAGGCGCCGCTGGCGGTGTTGACGACCTGCGGCGTCAGGCTGCGGGTCATCGGATGCCCGCAGTTGAACAGCATCAGGCTCGACCAGTTCTTGCGGGGATAGGTGGTCTGGACGGCGCCGTCCATCTTGGTGGCCTCGGTCGGCCGGTGGTCGTGGTGGACGCACATCACGGCCTTCTCGGGGTCGGCTAGCGCCAGCAGTTCCGCCAGGTCGGCGAGCCACAGGAAGTCGCAGTCGCAGAACAGGGCCCACCCTTGATAGCCCGCGAGGTAGGGTGTAAGAAACCGGGTGTACGTGAATTCCGTCGACGCGAGCGGGTCCTTGGAGCGCCAGTACAGGCCCTGAGTCCTCAGCTCGGTTTGCATGATCGGTCGGACGTCAAGCGCGATCGAGGATCGATGACGCAGTGACGAGTCGCAGACACGAAATGCAATGTCCTCCCGGCTGTCGTAGCCGACGAACACGCGAAACGGCGACCCAATCGGTTCAACGCTCATCATGATGCCTATTCGTCCCGCGGCGCCCCGGCAAATGCCGGTCATGGGCGCGCCCGCTTTAGCGGATCGCCGTCTGGCGGTCAAATGCCGCACGAGAGTGTCGTGCGTCCGGCTCCCGGACGCGGTATTGTTTAGTTTCGAGGCGGCGGTTGGCCGCGCCGGACCATGCAGGCAGGTGTGCCGATGAATGACGCGGAACGCCACGTCGGCGCCAAGACCGCTATCAAGCATGCATTCCTGCGGTGCCGCTCGGCATTTGCGGCCGTGGCGGTGTTCAGCTTTGTGGTCAACCTCTTCATCCTGACCCTGCCGCTGTACATGTTCTCGGTCTTCGACAAGGTGCTGAGCAGCTACAGCATGGCGACGCTCGGCATGCTGTTCGCGATGGCGCTGTTCGCGCTGGGCATCCAGGGCGCGGTCGACATCGCCCGGTCGGCGGTGCTGATCGAGGTCGGCAACTTCCTCGACCGGAACCTGACCTCGCGGCTGCTGCACGCCTCGCTGGCGCACTCGATCAAGCGCGGCTCCGCGCGCGGGACCGGCGCCCTGCAGAAGTTCACGCAGATCAAGACGTTCCTGACGAGCAACTCGATCTACTCGATCATGGACGTGCCCTGGATTCCGCTGTTCATGGGCATCCTGTTCCTGATGAACCCGATCGTCGGGACGGTCTCGATCGTCGGGGCGTTGATCCTCGGGGGGCTGGCGGTCCTGAACGACCGGCTGTCGCGTACGGCCCTGATGCGCGCCCAGCAGGCCATGAACCCGGCCTACAAGCGCGCCGCCGCGGCCGCCCGCAACGCCGACGTCGTCGAGGCCATGGGCATGACGCCGACGATCGTTCGCCACTGGCACCAGTTCACCGAGGAGGCGATGCAATATCAGTCCATCGCGTCCCGCCGGGCAGCGATGGTCGGAGCCGCGTCGAAATGGGCGCGGATGGTGATCCAGATCTCGATCATGTCGTCCGCCGCGCTGCAGATGATCCAGCCGGGCAGCACCATGAGCCCGGGCGTGATGATGGCGTCGGTGATCCTGGTCGGGCGCGCCCTGATGCCGCTGGAATCCATGATCGGCAGCTATCGCACCACCCTGGAGGCGCTCGCTGCCTACAAGGAGATGGACGAGATCCTGAACTCCATGGTCGAGCGGCCGCGGCTGACCGTGGTGCCGCCGCAGCCCACCGGCCACATCTCCGTCGAGAACGTGACCTACACGGTCCCGGGGATCGACCGGCCGATCCTGTCCAACGTCAGCTTCGAGATCGCGGCCGGCGAGATCGTCGGCGTGATCGGGCCGTCCGGCGCCGGCAAGACGACCCTGGCGACCCTGATGGTCGGCATCGAGCCGGCGACCAGCGGGAGCATCCGGCTCGACGGCACCGACGTCTACGCCTGGCCGTCGGAGGATCTGGGCCGCTATCTCGGCTACCTGCCGCAGAGCGTCGAGCTGTTCGACGGATCGGTGCGCGACAACATCTGCCGCCTGGAGACGAACGCTCGGCCCGAGGCGATCATCAAGGCTGCCGAGCTGGCCGGTCTGCACGAGATCATCCAGCGGCTGCCGAAGGAGTACGACACCTCGGTCGGCGAGGCCGGCACCCTGATGTCCGGCGGGCAGCGCCAGCGGATCGGGTTGGCCCGTGCCCTGTACGGCGATCCGCTGTTCGTGGTGTTGGACGAGCCGAACTCGAACCTGGACAGCCAGGGCGAGGAGGCGCTGAAGGACGCGCTTCATGCGCTGAAGGCGCGGGGCTGTACGGTCATGCTGATCGCGCACCGCATCAACGTGCTGCAGTACGTGGACAAGGTGCTGATTCTCCGTGACGGCGTCGTCCACAAGTACGCGCCGCGCGACGAGGTGGTCGGACCGGTGCCGGCGCAGCCGAAGCCGCAGGTCGCGGCCAGTCAGGAACCTGCTGCAATCCAGAACCGAGCGACGTCATGACTCTGGTCGAACGGGACAACACCCGGCTGCCCGGGCTGCCGACCGTCTTTGATCCCTACGAGGAGATCTCCCGCAAGGCGAAGCCGCGCTGGGGCAAGGGGGTGCTGACGGGCTACCTGATCATCGCGGTGTTCTTCGGCGGCTTCGGCAGCTTCTCCGCCTTCGCGCCGCTGCACAGCGCAGTCATGGCGCCCGGCGAGCTGCGCGTCGACAACGAGCGCAAGACGGTGCAGCACCCCGAGGGCGGGATCGTCACCGAGATCCTGGTGCGGGAAGGCCAGAAGGTCGAGAAGGGGCAGGTGCTGCTGCGGCTCGACCCGACCCGCGACAAGGCGCAGGCCAACATCCTGCACCAGCGCTACATCTCGGCCCTGGCCATGCGCGCCCGGCTGATCGCCGAGCGCGACTCGCTGCCGCAGATCAACTTCCCGAAGGAAGTTCTCGACGGCATGTCGGATCCGCAGATCGCGGAGATCGTCGAGGGCGAGCGCAACGTCTTCGAGACCTCGCAGAAGTCGCGGGACGGCCAGGTCGGCCTGATCCTCGGCCAGATCGACCAGGCGAAGGCCCAGATGGACTCGATACGCTACGAGCGTACGTCGGTCCAGGAGCAGCTGAAGCTGATCGAGCAGGAGCTGAAGGCGGTCCGGGAGCTGTACGAGAAGGGGCTGGAACGGCTGCCGCGCCTGCTGGCCCTGCAGCGCAACGAAGCGGCCCTCAAGGGGCAGGTCGGGCGGCTCGACGGCAACCTCGCGCAGCTCGAGAAGCAGATCGGCGACTCCGAGCTTCGGATCGTGCAGGTCGAGCGCGAATTCCAGAGCACGGTCGCGCAGCGACTGGACACGGTGGTCGAGCAGATCCAGCAGATCAACCAGCAGCGGCCGGTGGTTTCCGAGTCGGTGAAGCGCCTGGATATCCGGGCACCGCGCTCCGGCCGGGTCATCGATCTCAATGTCCACACGATCGGCCAGGTGATCGCGGGCCGCGAGTCGGTGATGCAGATCGTCCCGGACGACGAAGACCTGATCGTCATCGCCAAGGTCAAGCCGCGCGACATCGACGAGCTCGACGGCGAAATCTCGCACGTCCAGGTGCGCCTGACGGCGTTCAGCCAGCGCTTCATGCATCCGGTGCAGGCGAAGATCGAGTCGGTGTCCGACGACATCGTGATGCCGACCGAAGGGCCGGGGATGCCGTACTACCGGGTGATCCTGCGGCTCGACAAGGACTCGCTCGAGCACATCCTGAAGGGGCAGAAGCTGACCTCCGGCATGCCTGCCCTGGCGATGATCGGCGTGGGCGAGAAGACCCTCCTGAGCTACCTGATCGAGCCGTTGTGGCGCAGCGTCTCGGACTCTCTCCGAGAGCCATGATCCCCGCACGTCGGGCGGCCGCCGGCCGTCCCTGCCGGGACACCTTGCGCGACCGTCGGGCCGGGGGCGTTCGGTGAGCGCCGCCCGCAAGGAGATCGACTACGAGGACGGCCTGCGGCTGGTCCGGCAGCTTGTCGAGGCCGGCCGGCTCGCCGCGGCAGTACGGTGGACCGACCAGCTGTGCCGGCACCGTCCCGGAGACCCGAGAGCACACAATCAGGCGGGCCTGGTGCGCCAGCGGCAGGGCGAGCCGCTGGAGGCCATAGCGCATTTCCGGCGCGCCGTGCTGCTGCAGCCGGGGGCGGGGGAGATCTGGGCCAATCTCGGACGCTCGTTCCGTCTCAGCGCTGCGCTCGAGCCGGCGTTCCGGTGCCGGCGGCGCGCGGTCCTGTGTCAGCCCGAAATGCCCGAGATGCGGCTCGCATACGGGCTCGACCTGCTGACCGTCGGCAAGTACCGGGCCGGGTTTGCCGAGTACGAGAATCGGCCCGACCGCAACATCGGGCTGGCGCGCTATGCGGCGGTCGGCCTCTCGGCCTGGGACGGCCGGATCCGCCGGGGCGGCCGCCTGATCGTGGTCACCGAGCAGGGTGCCGGGGACGTCGTGCAGTTCCTGCGGTTCCTGGAGCCGCTGGCGGAGCGGGGCATGCGGGTCACGGTGGCCTGCCCGCCATCCCTCGAACGCGTAGTCCGCTCGGCGCCGGGCGTCGAGGCGACCGCGCCGCAGTGGCCGTCCGGCCCGCTGCAGGGCTATGACGGCGTCGAGATGCTGCTCAGCCTGCCGAACCGTCTCGGTATCGATCTCGACAGCCTGCCGGCGCCGGCCCGCTACGTCCGCCCGCCGGAAGGGGCGTACCGGGTCGAGTCCGACGGGCGGCTGCGCGTCGGCCTGTGCTGGACCGGCAGCACCTTCACGCCGTTGAATCCGATGCGCCGGATCCCGTTTGCGGAGCTGGCGAGGGTTCTGGACGTTCCGGGCGTGGCTTTCTACGGGCTGCAGGTGCTGATCGGGCGGCGCGAGATCGAGGGCGAGACCCGGCTGATCGACCTGGCGTCGCACATCGAGGATTTCGGCGACACGCTCGCCATGGTCGACCAGATGGACCTGGTGATCACCGTCGACACCTCGATCGCACACATCGCCGGGGCGCTGGGCAAGCCGGTTTGGACACTGCTGGCGCGGGTGGCGGACTGGCGCTGGGGGTGCGCCGGCGAGACAACGCCCTGGTATCCGACCATGCGCCTGTTCCGGCAGGATCGGCAGGGCGAGTGGGCCGGGGTGGTCGACCGGGTCGTGGCCGAGCTGCGGCAGGCGGCCGAGGCTCCGGGCGGGTCGGCGGAGCGACGGCCGTTTGCATCGCCCGATCCGACCGGATAAACAGGTCGCCGCCGCTAAACGCCGATCGGATTCAAGCTCGTGCGCATCCTGTTCGTTCACCAGAACATGCCAGCCCAGTATGCGCATCTGGCCGCGTACTACGCCGCCGATCCGCGCAACGAGGTGGTGTTCCTCACCCGCCGCAAGGACATGCAGATGCCGGGCGTCCGCACCGTGCGGTACGATCTGGCGCGGCAAGCGCGGACCGACGCCCACCACTACGTGAAATTCCTGGACGAGCACCTGCTGTACGGCCAGGCGGTCGTGCGCGCGACCGCCAGCCTCAAGAACGGCGGCTTCACGCCGGACATCATCTGCGCCCACTCCGGCTGGGGCGAGGCGATGTTCCTGAAGGACGTCTATCCGGACACGCCGCTGCTGATCTACGCGGAGTACTACTACCGTGGCCGCGGGGCCGACGTCGGATTCGAGTCGGACCGCGAGGTCGACCTCGACGTCGTCTGCCGGTCGCGGGCCCGCAACACCCACATGCTGCTCAGCCTCGAGGCGGCGGACTGGGCGGTCACCCCGACCCTGTGGCAGTGGCAGCAGCAGCCGGCCGCATACCGGCCCCGGATCTCGGTCATCCACGACGGCATCCGCACCCAGGTCTGCACGCCGGACCCGGGCGTCCACCTGCCGCTGCCGAACGGTACGGTCCTGACCCGCGACGACGAGGTCGTCACCTACCTGTCGCGAAACCTGGAGCCGTACCGCGGCTTCGACCGGTTCATGCGGACCCTGCCGGAGTTGCTCAAGCGCCGTCCGAAGGCCCATGTGGTGCTGGTCGGCGGCGACGAGGCCAGTTACGGCGGGTTGCCCGGGGACTACAGGAGCTGGCGCGAGAAGATGCTGGCCGAGGTCAAGATCGACCCGCACCGGGTGCATTTCCTCGGCCGCGTGCCGTACGACTACTACCTCAGGGTCCTGCGGGTGTCGCGGGTGCACACCTACCTGACTTACCCGTTCGTGCTGTCCTGGTCGATGCTGGAGTCGATGTCGATGGGCTGCTGCCTGGTGGCGTCGGCGACCCCGCCGGTCCAGGAGGTCCTGCGCGACGGCGAGACCGGCGCGATGGTCGACTACTTCGACGGCGGGGCCCTGGTCGACCGGATCTGCTCCCTGCTCGACGACCCGGAGACGCGGGAGCGCTACAGCGCGGCCGCCCGCGAGTACATCGTCAAGAACTACGACCTCGAGACCGTGTGCCTGCCCAAGCAGGTCGAGTTGATCGAGCGGGTCGCCTCCGGCAAACTGCCCCGGTTCAGCTCGACGGCGATCGCCGAGGGCTTTCCCGGGGCCCCGCCGGAGCTGGCGTGAACGAGGAACTGGCACGCCTCGACCAGGACGCCCGGCGGGCCGTCGGCGACGGCGACTGGTCGGCGGCGTCGGAGGCGTTCGCCGCCGTTGCCGCCCTTGTGCCCGACAACCCGCGCCCCTGGTACAGCCTGGCCCTGGCCCGGCTGCGCACCGGGGCGGTGCTGGCGGCCCGCCCGGCCCTGCGCCGGTGCCTGGCGCTGGCGCCGGCCCATGCCGGGGCCTGGGGCCTGGCCTCGGCGGTCATCGGCGAGGCTGCGCATCATTTGCGTGCCGCGGTGCTGCCGGACGCCGGTACCGGCGTCCTGCGGGCCGCCGCGGCGCTGCGCCAGGAGGCCGGCGATGCCGAGGGCGCGGTCGACCTGCTCGACCGGGTGCTGGCGAATGAGCCGGACGACCGGGAGTGCCTGGTCAACCGGGCGATGGCGCTGATCGAGCTCGGCCGCAAGCCGGCGGCGCTGGACGATCTGGAGCGCGCGCTCCGGCTCGACCCGACGGACGTGCGGGCGCGCTGGGCGCGCGGCTGGCTGCGGCTCGGCCGGCGCGACTGGGGCGGGACGGCCGACTATGCCGCGCGCTGGCTGGAGCCGGAGCGGGATTCCCGGCAGCGGCTGTTCGAGCCGCTGCTGTGGGACGGCGGCGCGCTGGGCGGGCGGCCGTTGCTGCTCTGGGGGCAGTTCGGGGTCGGCGACGAGATCCTGTTCGCCACCCTGGTCGAGGCGGCGGCCCGGCAGGCCGGCGGACCGGTGATCCTGGAGGCCGACCGGCGCCTGATCGGGTTGTTCGATCGCTCGCTCGCGGGCGTCACGGTGGTGCCGCGTGCGGACCCGCCGGATCCCCGGATCGCGGCGGCCGGGGCGGCGGCGCAGTCGTCGGCCGCCCGGCTGCCGGCGGTGCTGCCGCGCGAGGCGGTGCTGTCTCCGCGCAAGGCCCCGGCCCTGGCTGCCGACCCCGAGCGCGTGGTCCATTGGCGCGAGCGCTTTGCCGCCCTGGGGGCGGGGCCGCACATCGGCGTGGCCTGGCGCAGCGGCAACCGTCGGACCGCCGGCCGCAAGTCGATCCCGCTCGGCGAGCTGGCCCCGCTGCTGCGGGCCTCGCCCGGCACCTGGATCAGCCTGCAGTACGACCCGGATCCGGAAGAGACCGCGGAGGTCGCGGCGGCCCGCCGGCCGGTGCCGCTCGACAACCCGGCGCCCGACATCCGCGACGACCTGGACGAGCTGGCCGCCCAGATCGCCGCGCTCGACGCGGTCGTGACGATCTCCGGCGTCACCGCCCATCTGGCGGGGGCGCTGGGGGTGCCGGGGCTGGTGCTGATGCAGCGCGATCCCCTGTGGTTCTGGTTCGAGGACGGCGAGGCCGTGCCCTGGTACCCGAGCCTCGCAGTGCTGCGACAGCGCGGCACCACCTGGACCGCGGTGATCGCCGAGGCCGCCCGGCGGGTCGCCGGAGGCTGATCCGCCGGCGGTTGTCGCATCGCCGCAAGGCCGGCATGCGCCGACGGCCCTTGGCCGGCGCCCCGGTCCGCGCTAGAGACGGTCTGCGAACGGACGAAACCGCTGACGGACCCGTCGACCCATGGCTCTCATCGAACGCTTCACCACCGCCCAGGAAGACGAGCTCGCCCGCGAGTTCCTGGCGAACGGCTACGTCGTCCGCGACGTCGACGACCGCGCCGCCCTGGACGCCCTGCGGCACGAGATCGTGCGGCTGGCCTGCGAGCACCTGAAGTGCGACCTGCCGGCCGACGACGGCGCCTTCCTGAACACCATCCACCAGCGCGTCACGGTGGCCGAGATCAACGCCCTGCGGCTGCACGTGTTCAACGGCCTGAACGCCCACGGCTGGTGCCGGCCGACCTACCTGTCGCTGGCGCGCTCGATCGTCGAGGGCGTGGTCGGCAACGAGCTGGCCATGCAGAACAAGGTCAACCTGTCGGTCCAGATGCCGAACGACGAGACCTCGACCCTGGCGGTGCACGCCGACGTCTGGTCGGCCGAGACCCCGTACGAGGTCGTCGAGTGGACGCCGCTGGTCGACGTCTACGACACCAAGGCGATGTACATCCTGCGCCCGGAGGTCAACCGGACGGTCCGCGAGCGGATGAGCACCCTGCCGGACGGCGGCCGCGAGTTCGACCTGTTCGAGGCCTACAAGGACGAGTTCCACTGGGTGCCGGTGAAGTACGGGCAGACCCTGGTGTTCTCGCCGATCCTGCTGCACGGCAACGTGCGCAACGACACCGCCGAGAGCCGCTGGTCGCTGAACTGCCGGCTGACCGGGCTGTTCACGCCGTACGCCAGCGACGAGAAGTGCCTGGGCCGGTTCTACACCCCGGTCACCCCGAAGGTCGCGAGCCGGATCGGTATGAACTTCCGGGCACCGGAGGGCTTCTGATGGGCACCGCCGCCAAACCGGAGGGCGACGCCCCGGCCGCCACCACCCCGGCCGCCACTACGCCGGCTCTGGCCAACCGGCAACGGTCCGGCCTGCAGGGCTACGTCACCCATCAGTCGTTCAAGGGCATGCGGATGCCGGCGACCGTGCAGAACCTGGTGATGCGCGACTACATCACCCGGCTCGGCGCCCAGCTCCGCCTGTCGGTCGGCGAGTACTATTTCGACAACTGCTACGTCCAGCTCTACTCGATGCTCCGCAAGCTCGACGAGCTGGAGGGCATCGTGATGTGCAGCCTGTTCATGCTGCCGTCCGACCCGGCCAAGCGGCGCTGGATCTACGACCGCTTCCTGGAGAGCGGGGCGGCCCTGCACTGCGTGTTCGAGGGCCTGGTGATCAAGGACGAGGAAGGCGTGCAGCGGGCCGAGGACCTGCTGCAGATGAACGCCGCCCTGGACGTGGCGCCGACCACCATCGACCCGTCGCTGATGCCGCCGATCGACGGCGTCGACACCTTCTCCTGACCTGCCGCCCGACGCTCCGGTCGACCCGCCGCTCGACCCTGGGGCGCCGCACCGACCGCGACGGTTGCGCGCCTTGCCGCGCCGGGCCAAAACCGTTATACGACCGCCACCGAAACGGTCCCGCGGGGACCGTTTGCGCTCGCTGATTTCCGGGATCCCGTCATGACCGATCAGACCATCAACCGCGTCCTCGTCACCGGCGGTGCCGGCTATGTCGGGTCCGTGCTGACGCCGAAGCTGCTCGACGCCGGTTACGAGGTCGTGGTGTTCGACATCCAGTACTTCGGCGACGACTTCCTGCCGAAGGGCAACCCGAAGCTCACCTCGATCAAGGGCGACCTGCGCGACACCGCCGCGTTCGCCGAGGCGGTGAAGGGCTGCGATGCGGTCATCCACCTGGCCTGCATCTCCAACGACCCGAGCTTCATCCTCGACCCGAACCTGTCGAAGTCGATCAACTACGACTGCTTCGAGCCGATGGTGATCGCGTCCAAGGCGGCCGGCGTGAAGCGCTTCGTGTACGCCTCGACCAGCTCGGTCTACGGCGTGTCCGACTCCCCGGACGTCACCGAGGACCACCCGCTGGTCCCGCTGACCGACTACAACAAGTACAAGGGCATGTGCGAGCCGCTGCTGTGGAAGCACATCTCCGACGACTTCGTGGGCGTGACCATCCGCCCGGCGACGGTGTGCGGCTACGGCCCGCGCATGCGCCTGGACCTGTCGGTCAACATCCTGACCAACCACGCGGTCAACAACGGCAAGATCACGGTGTTCGGCGGCAGCCAGCTGCGCCCGAACATCCATGTCGAGGACGTCACCGACCTGTACGTCGACCTGCTGACCCAGCCGGCCGAGAAGATCCAGGGCGAGACCTTCAACGCCGGCTACCAGAACATGTCGATCTCCGACATCGCCGAGGTGGTGAAGAAGGTCGTCGAGGAGGAGTTCCCGGGGCGGCCGCCGATCGACATCGTCACCACGCCGACCGACGACATCCGCTCGTACCACGTCAACTCCGACAAGATCCGCAACAAGATCGGCTTCCAGCCGAAGCGGACGGTCGAGGACGCGGTGCGCGGGCTGTGCCGGGCGTTCCGCGAGGGCAAGCTGCCGAACTCGCTGACCGACGACAAGTACTTCAACGTCAAGACCATGCAGAAGCTGACCGCCGCCTGATCGGGGCGGGCGGGAGCCGGAGGCGATATGGCGTCGCACGCTGAAACCTACCTGGCCCAGGCGGCCGAGATCTGCCGGACCATCGACCCGGCCGAGGTCGAGGCGATGGTCGCGGCCCTGGTCGCCCTGCGGGCCCGGGGCGGGCGCCTGTTCATCCTCGGGGTCGGCGGCTCGGCCGCCAACTGCGGGCACGCGGTCAACGACTTCCGCAAGCTGTGCGGCATCGAGGCCTATGCCCCGACCGACAACGTCGCCGAGCTGACCGCCCGGACCAACGACGAGGGCTGGGAGAGCGTGTTCGCCGGCTGGCTCGAGGTGAGCCGCGCGAACGACAAGGATGCGATCCTGGTGTTCTCGGTCGGCGGCGGCTCGCGCGAGCGCAACGTCAGCCCGAACCTGGTGCTGGCGCTGGAATACGCCAAGCAGCACGGCCTGACGATCCTGGGCGTGGTCGGCCGCGACGGCGGCTACACCAAGCAGGTCGGCGACCATGTCCTGGTGATCCCGACGGTCGACCCGAACCACATCACGCCGCATTCCGAGGCGTTCCAGGCGGTGGTCTGGCACGGCCTCGTGTGCCATCCGGACCTGATGGCGCGCGCCAACCGGTGGGAGGGCCTGACCCGGTCGTGAGCGCCCGGCGGCGAGCGGTCTTCCTCGACCGCGACGGGGTTCTGGTCGCGACCGAGGTGCGTGACGGCAAGCCGATCGCGGCCCTGACCCTGGACGGGTTCGAGATCCTGGCCGAGGCTCCCGCCGCGGTAGCCGCCCTGAAGGCGGCCGGATTCGCGACGGTGGTGGTCACGAACCAGCCGGAGATGGCCCGCGGCAACGTCGATTCGGCCACCATGGACGCCATGCACGCCCGCCTGAAGGCGGCAATGCCGATCGATGCGGTGTATATTTGCCCGCACGACTCGGGAGAAGGCTGCGGTTGCCGGAAGCCGGCGCCCGGCATGTTGCTGCAGGCCGCCGACGAACTCGACCTGGACCTCTCGGCCAGCTACATGGTGGGCGATCGCTGGCGCGACGTGGGGGCCGGCCGGGCTGCCGGCTGCACGACCGTGCTGATCGAGTGCGGCTATGCCGAGCCGGAGCGGCTGGAGCCGGATTTGACGGCGGGCGACGTCGCGGAGGCGGCCGCCCTGATTCTCGACCGCGAGAAGGCGGTCGGCTGACCTGTCGGGCCGCGAACGCGCGGACCGGCGACCTGGAGGACGAGCATGACGGTCACATCGGTCGACGACCTCAAGATCAAGATCTTCGCCGACGGAGCCGATCTCGAGGGAATGAAGGCGATGGCGGCGAAGCCCTGGATCAAGGGGCTGACGACCAACCCGACCCTGATGCGCAAGGCCGGCGTGACCGACTACGCCGCCTTCGCCCGCCAGGTGCTCGACGCCATCCCCGACAAGCCGATCTCGTTCGAGGTGTTCGCCGACGATCCCGACGAGATGATCGAGCACGGCCGGGTGATCGGCAGCTGGGGGCCGAACGTCAACGTGAAGATCCCGGTGACCAACACCGCCGGCGAGTTCATGGGCGCGCCGATCTCGACGCTGTCGAAGGCCGGCGTGGTGGTCAACGTGACCGCAATCATGACGCCGGGCCAGGTCGAGGCGGTGGCCGAGGCGCTGGACCCCGGGACCCCGGCGATCGTGTCGGTGTTCGCCGGACGGGTCGCCGACACCGGCCGCGACCCGGTGCCGCTGATGTCGGCCTGCCTGGAGGTCCTGAGGACCCGGCCGAAGGCGGAACTGCTGTGGGCCAGCCCGCGCGAGCTGCTGAACATCATCCAGGCCGACGCCATGGGCTGCCACATCATCACCGTCACCAACGACCTGCTGGCCAAGCTCGGCGGCCTCGGCAAGGACCTCGACCAGTTCAGCCTGGAGACCGTCCGGATGTTCGAGGGCGACGCCAAGGCGGCCGGCTACACCATCCCCAGCTGACAGCCGGATCGGAAAGCCACCCATGGCGGACAAGCCTTACGCGGTCGTCACCGGCGGCGCGGGATTCATCGGCAGCCATATGGTCGACCTGCTGATCTCGCGCGGCTATCGCGTGCGCGCGATCGACAACCTGACCGGGGGGCGCGAGCTCAACCTGGCGAATCACGGCGACAGCCCGGACCTGATCCGCGACTTCCGCGACATCCGGGCCCTGGCGGCCGACGACGACGCCTTCACGGGTGCGCGCTACGTGTTCCACTTCGCCGGCATCGGCGACATCGTGCCGTCGATCGAGCGGCCGCTGGAATACATGGAGGTGAACGTCCAGGGCACCGCCCGGGTGCTCGAGGCGTCGCGCAACGCCGGCGTCGGCAAGCTGGTCTACGCCGCCTCGTCGTCCTGCTACGGCCTGGCCGACACCCCGACCCGCGAGGATCACCCGATCCGCCCGCAGTACCCCTACGCGCTGTCGAAGTACCAGGGCGAGCAGGCGGCGTTCCACTGGCACCAGGTGTACGGCCTGCCGGTGAACTCGGTGCGGATCTTCAACGCCTACGGCACGCGGTCGCGGACCTCGGGCGCCTACGGCGCGGTGTTCGGCGTGTTCCTGCGCCAGAAGATCGCCGGAACGCCGTTCACCGTGGTCGGCGACGGCACCCAGACCCGCGACTTCCTGTTCGTCACCGACGTGGCCCGCGCGTTCCTGGCGGCGGCCGAGACCGACAGGACCGGCGAGACCTGGAACCTGGGCGCCGGCAATCCGCAGTCGGTCAACAGGCTGATCGAGCTGCTGGGCGGCGAGAAGGTGCACATCCCGAAGCGGCCGGGCGAGCCCGACTGCACCTGGGCGGACATCTCCAAGATCACGCGCGACCTCGGCTGGAAGCAGGAGGTCTCGTTCGAGGAAGGCGTCGGCCGGATGCTGGCGCAGCTCGACTACTGGCGCGAGGCGCCGTTGTGGACGCCGGACAGCATCGCCCAGGCCACCAGGACCTGGTTCGACTATCTCGGCAAGGAAGGGGGCGACAAGCGGTGATCGACGACGCCTACAAGCACAAGATCAAAACGGCCGCCGAGATCGCCGAGATCATCGGAGCGCCGCCGCGCAAGACCAAGATCGTGATGTGCCACGGCACCTTCGACCTGGTCCATCCGGGACACATCCGGCACCTGGTGTACGCCCGCTCGAAGGGCGCCAAGCTGGTGGTCGGCGTGACCGCCGACGCGCACGTCAAGAAGGCGGACCACCGGCCGTTCGTGCCGGAGGGCCTGCGCGCCATGAACCTGGCGGCGCTGGAGACCGTCGACTACGTGACGATCGACCCGAACGCGACGCCGATCGAGAATATCCTGACGATCAAGCCCGACTACTTCGTGAAGGGCTACGAGTACCAGAAGGGCGGCCTGCACCCGCGCACGGCGGAGGAGAAGCAGGCGGTCGAGAGCTACGGCGGCGAGGTCATCTTCACGCCGGGCGACATCGTGTACTCGTCGTCGGCGATCATCGAGTCCGGCCCGCCGGACCTGGCGGTCGAGAAGCTGATCAACCTGCTGGACGGCGAGAACCGCAGCTTCGACGACCTGAAGCGTGCGGTCGAGGGGCTGGCCGGCGCCAGGGCGCACGTGGTGGGCGACACCATCGTCGACTCGCTGACCGTCACCTCGATGATCGGTGCCAGCGGCAAGACCCCGACCATCAGCGTCCGCTACGAGGGCAAGCGCGACTACGTAGGCGGCGCCGGCATCGTGGCGAAGCACGTGAAGGCCGCGGGCGCCGAGGTCACGTTCTCGACGGTGCTCGGCGAGGACGCGCTCGCCGACTTCGTGCGCCAGGATCTGGCCGAGGCCGGCGTGACCCTGAACGCGATCGTCGATCCGACCCGACCGACCATCAACAAGAACGCGATCGTCGCCGACGGCTACCGGATGCTGAAGATCGACACCCTCGACAACAGGGCGGTGTCGGAGCAGATCTGCAAGCAGCTCTGCAAGGCGATCCGCGAGGTTCCGTCGGACGCCGTGATGTTCAGCGACTTCCGGCACGGCATATTCAGCCGCGAATCGATCCCGCAGATGACCGACGCGATCCCGGCCGGCCGCTTCAAGGTCGCCGACAGCCAGGTCGCGAGCCGCTGGGGCAACATCCTGGAGTTCCGGGGCTTCGACCTGATCACCCCGAACGAGAAGGAAGCCCGGTTCTCGCTGGGCGACCAGGACACGGTGATCCGGCCGCTCGGCAACAAGCTGTACGACGAGGCGCAGTGCCGGGTGCTGATCCTCAAGCTCGGCGCCCGCGGCCTGATGACCTTCCGGGAGGGTGGCGGAGAGCCGCGCAGCTTCTTCGGGGTCGACAGCTTCGCCGACCACGTGGTCGATGCGGTCGGCTCCGGCGACGCACTGCTGGCTTACGCAACCCTGGCGCTCAAGACCACCGGCGATCCGGTGATCGCGTCGATCCTGGGGGCGATGGCGGCGGCTGCCGAGTGCGAGCTGGACGGCAACATCCCGGTCGAGCCGGAGATGGTCCTCAAGAAGATCGAGACCTACGAGCGCCGCGCCAATTTCGGCGGCTGAGCGGGACTGAAGGGCGAGGCGGAGATGCGGGTCGTCATCGTCGGGTACGGCGTCCAGGGGCGCAAGCGCAGGGCCGTCGCCGGCGACGAGGTCGTGGCGGTGATCGATCCGGTGTCGCCGGAGGCGACCGCCAAGCGTCTGCAGGACGTGGCGTTCCACGAGTTCGACGCGGCCATCGTGTGCACGCCGGACGAGCCCAAGCCGGAACTGCTGAAGGCGCTGCTGGGTGCCGGCAAGCACGTGCTGGTCGAGAAGCCGCTGGTCGCCGAGCACGACTGGGTGCTGGAGGAGCTGTCGGAGATCGCCGCCTCCACCGGCGCGGTCTGCGTGACCGCCTACAACCACCGCTTCGAGCCGCACTACGTGCGGATGCGCGACCTGATCCACTCGGGCCGGCTCGGGCGGATCTACAGCGTGCGCATGTTCTACGGCAACGGCACCGCCCGGCTGGTGCGCGAGAGCGCCTGGCGCGACCAGGGCGCCGGCGTGCTGCCCGACCTCGGCTCGCACCTGCTCGACACCCTGAAGGTCTGGCTGCCGGAGGCCGACCGCTGGGACTACGGCATCCGGGTCGCGCGCCGGCACGAGAACCGGTCGTTCGACCAGGTCGTGGTCGCCGCCGACCCCGAGGACGGGCCGACCGTGCAGCTCGAGATGACCATGCTGTCGTGGCGCAACCACTTCACCTGCGACGTGTTCGCGGAGAATGGCAGCGCCCACATCGAGTCGCTGTGCAAGTGGGGCCCCAGCACCTTCACTCACCGCACCCGCGTGCTGCCCAGCGGCCGTCCGCCCGAGGAGGCGGTGATCCTGGTCCAGGCCGACCCGACCTGGGAGGCCGAGTACGCCCATTTCAAGCAGCTTTGCGAGCAGGGCCACGGCACCGAGATCGCCAACGACCTCTGGCTCAACCGCACCCTGCGCGGCCTCGCGCAGGAGGCCTTCGACCGTTTCGGTGAGACCGCATGACCGGCACATCCCCCACGGGCCCCGTCATCGCCTATTGCGGCATGACCCATCTCGGCCTGGTGTCCGGCACCGCCGCCGCCGCCAAGGGCTTCGAAACCATCCTGTTCGACCCCGACCCGGCGCTGATCGCCCGGCTCGAGCGGGCCGAGCTGCCGGTGTCCGAGCCGGACCTGGACGCCACCTTCGCCGCCGGCCGCCAGCGCCTGACCGTGACCTCGAACGCCGCCGACCTGGCGCGCGCCGACGTGGTCTACCTGGCGCCCGACGTGCCGACCGACGACACCGGGGCCAGCGACCTGTCGGCGGTCGAGCGGCTGCTCGACGTGGTGCGGCCGGCGCTGCGCGACGACGCGACGCTGGTGATTCTCAGCCAGGTGCCGCCGGGCTTCACCCGCGGGATCGAGGGCGTGCGCGGGCCGCTGCACTACCAGGTCGAGACCCTGGTGTTCGGCATCGCGCTGCAGCGCGCGCTGGAGCCGGAGCGCTACATCGTCGGCTGCGCCGACCCGTCGGCGCCGCTGCCGGCGCCGTTCCGCGCCTATCTCGAGGCGTTCGGCTGCCCGATCCTGCCGATGCGCTACGAGAGCGCCGAGCTCGCCAAGATCTCGATCAACATGTGCCTGGTCGCCTCGGTCGGGGTCGCCAACACCATGGCCGAGATCTGCGAGCACGTCGGCGCCGACTGGGCCGAGATCGCGCCGTCGCTGAAGCTCGACCGCCGGATCGGTGCGTACAGCTACTTGGCGCCCGGCCTCGGCCTCGCCGGCGGCAACCTGGAGCGCGACCTGGCGACGGTGATGCGCCTCGGCGCGGCGCACCAGACCGACACCGGCATCGTCAAGGCCTGGGTCGCCAACTCGCAGTGGCGCAAGGGCTGGGCGGCCCGGACCCTGAAGGCCCGGGTGCTGGACGCCGACCCGAAGGCCAGGGTCGCGGTGCTCGGCCTCGCCTACAAGCAGGACACCCACTCGACCAAGAACTCGCCGTCGCTGGCGCTGCTGGCCGAGCTCGACGGCGTCGACCTGACCGTGCACGACCCGGTGGTGCCGGCGTCGGCCGCACCGGTGCCGGCGGCCGCCGGCGCCGACCCGATCGCCACCGTGCGCGGTGCCGACGTGCTGTGCATCATGACGCCCTGGGCCGACTACAAGGCGCTCGACCCGGCCGCGATCGCCGCCGCCATGCGCGGCCGCATCGTGATCGACCCGTACCGGGTGCTCGACCCGGAGCGGGCGCGGGCCGCCGGCCTCGATTGGATCACCCTCGGCGTCGCCGACTGACCGCTGGAGACTTGCCCATGCTGACCCATCGTCTCGCCAGCCCGCAGGCCCCGGCCCGGGTGGTCGTGCTCGGCGCCGGCTTCATCGGCGGGGCCGCCGCCGACGCCCTGGCGGCCGACGGCGTTCCGGTCGAGCGCCTGGGCCGCGCCCGGGTCGATCTGCTGGCCGACGGCGCCGGCGATGTCCTGGCCGGGCTGCTGCGCGCCGACGACGTGCTGATGGTCGTGTCGGCCGAGGCGCCGTGCAAGAACGGCGCGATGCTCGAGCGCAACATCCGGATGATGAACGCGGTGGTCGCGGCCCTGAAGGCGCGGCCGGTCGAGCACGCGATCTACGTGTCGTCCGACGCGGTCTACAAGGATTCCGACGGGCCGCTGACCGAGGCGAGCTGCGCCGAGCCCGGCGCGCTGCACGGCGTGATGCATCTGGCGCGCGAGCGCATGCTGCTGGACGAGGGCGGGGCGCCGGTCGGCATCCTGCGGCCGACCCTGGTGTACGGCGCCGGCGACCCGCACAACGGCTACGGCCCGAACCGGTTCCGGCGGCTGGCGGCCGAGGGCAAGGAGATCGTGCTGTTCGGCGAGGGCGAGGAGCGGCGCGACCATGTGCTGGTCGACGACCTGGCCGAGCTGCTGAAGCGCATGGTCATGCAGCGCTCGACCGGCGTGCTGAACGGCGCCACCGGCGAGGTCCACAGCTTCCGCGCGATCGCCGAGATGGTGGCAGCGCAGGTCGCCAATCCGCCGGCGATCAAGGGCAGCCCGCGGTCGGGACCGATGCCGCACAACGGCTATCGGCCGTTCGACCCGGCGGCGACCTTTCGCGCCTTCCCCGATTTCCGCTATACCGGCCTCGCGGACGGTCTGGCCCTGACCCACGAGCGTGCGTCCGCCGCCTGACCGATCCGCCGCCTGTTCGACTCGAGGAGTGCCCCATGGCCGAGGTCAACCTGCTGGCCCGCCTGCCCAAGAGCAAGCGCAACGTGAAGGCGCGAGAGCACGCCAAGACCGACGAGCACATCAAGATCAGCCGGCAGTACGGCGAGATGTACTTCGACGGCCCGCGCGAGTACGGCTACGGCGGCTACCGCTACGACGGCCGGTGGGTGCCGATCGCCGAGGACATGGTCGCGCATTTCGGCCTGAAGCCGGGCATGCGGGTGCTCGACGTCGGCGCCGCCAAGGGCTTCCTGGTCAAGGACTTCATGATCGCCTGCCCGGGGCTGGAGGCGTTCGGCCTGGACGTCTCGGAGTACGCGCTCAAGCACTGCGAGCCGGAGGTGGTCGGCCGCCTGCACCTGGGCAATGCGGTGTCGCTGCCGTTCCCCGACGACAGCTTCGACGCGGTGATCTCGCTGAACACCCTGCACAACCTGAAGAAGCCGGAGCTGATCATCGCGCTGCGCGAGATCATGCGGGTGACCAAGGGCAACAACGCCTTCGTGCAGGTCGACAGCTACCGCACCGAGGAAGAGCGGGAGATCTTCCTCGACTGGGTGCTGACCGCCCATACCCACGACTACCCGGACGGCTGGCTCAAGCTGTACGAGGAAGCCGGCTACACCGGCGACTACTACTGGACCCTGATTTCCTGACCGGAAGAGGCCCCCGATGACCGCGCAACCGGGACACAACAGCTTCGACGCTGCGGAGTCGCGCCGCCGCTGCTATCGCTATCGGCGCCGCGTGCTGGACATCTCGCAGAAGGTCGGCGCCCTGCACATCGCGCCGGCGTTCTCCTGCCTGGAGATCAGCGACGCCTGCTACAACGGCCTGATGCGGCCGGCGCCGGCGGGGGCGGCCAAGTCGCCGGACACCTTCCTGATGTCGAAGGGCCACGGCTGCATGGCGCAGTACGTGATCCTCGAGGACATCGGCGTGCTGGCGACCGCCGACCTCGACGCCTACTGCACGCCCGACGGCATCCTCGGCGCCCACCCGGACTACGGCAACCCGGGCATCGAGGCCTCGACCGGCTCGCTCGGCCACGGCCTGTCGATGGCGGTCGGCATCGCGGTCGCCGAGCGCAACATCGCCGGCAAGGGCGGCAATCCGGGCGTGGTCTACTGCGTGCTGTCGGACGGCGAGATGCAGGAAGGCTCGACCTGGGAGGCGATCCTGATGGGCTCGACCCTCGGCCTCACCAACCTGGTGGCGATCGTCGACAACAACGACTTCCAGTCGCTCGGCCGCACCTCGGAGACCCATCCGAGCTTCTACCCGGTGGTCGAGAAGCTGGAGGCGTTCGGCTGGGAGTCGGCCGAGGTCAACGGCCACGACGCCGGTGCGGTGTACGACGCGGTCGCCAACCGCAAGGGCGACCGGCCGATGTTCCTGGTCGCCAAGACCGTGAAGGGCCGCGGCGTCAGCTACATGGAGAGCGTGCCGATCTGGCACTACCGGGCGCCGAACCCGGCCGAGTACCAGCAGGCCATCGACGAGCTGAAGGAGATCGCGTCGTGAGGAACACCTTCGGAGAGGTCCTGTACGGGCTCGCCAAGGACGACCCGCGCGTCCACATCGTGGTCTCGGACATCTCGCCGGTCGGCTCGATGGCCAAGTTCCGCGAGGAGTTCCCCGAGCGCTTCATCAACGTCGGCGTCGCCGAGCAGTCGATGATCGGCATCTGTGCCGGCCTGGCGCTGCGCGGCATGCGGCCGTTCGCCTACACGATCGCGACGTTCTCGCTGTACCGGCCGTACGAGATGGTCCGCGACGACCTCGGCTACCAGAACCTGCCGGTGACCGTGGTCGGCATCGGCGGCGGCGTCATCTACTCGACCCTGGGCGGCACCCACTACGCCCAGGAGGACATCGCCATCGCCGGGTCGATCCCGAACATGTCGATCATCGCGCCGTGCGACCCGGTCGAGGCGACCGCCGCCACCGAGTGGCTGGTCAAGCGCGAGTCCGGCGGCCCGGTGTACTTCCGCTTCGGCAAGGCCGGCGAGCCGACCCTGACCGGCCCGGACAGCGACCCCTGGGAGTTCGGCAAGCTGCGCTACCTGCGCAAGGGCACCGACGTGGCGGTGCTGTCCTACGGCGTCATCACCAAGATGGCCGGCCAGGTCGCCGATGCGCTGACCGCCGACGGCAAGTCGGTGTCGCTGGCGGTCTGCCATACCCTGAAGCCGCTCGACCGCGACGGCATCGCCGACCTGCTGCGCCGGCACAGCCAGGTCATCGTCATCGAGGAGCATGTCCCGCAGGGCGGCCTCGCGCCGCAGACCAAGCAGATCGCCTGGGACATCCGGGCCGAGTGCCGGCTCGACACCTTCACCCTGAAGGACGAGTTCGTGCACTGCTACGGCAGCCACGAGGACATCCTGGCGGCCCACGGCCTGTCGCCGGAGCGCATCCTGGCCGCCGTCCGCGGCTGAGGCGGCGGATGGCGCGGGTCCTGGTCACCGGTGCCGCGGGCTTCTCCGGGCGGACCATCGCCCGGCGACTGGTCGCCGCCGGCTGCGAGGTGGTCGCCCATCGGCGCTCCAGCCCGCTGCCGGACGATCTCGCGGCCTCGGCTTCGGTGACCGACTGGCAGGGCGATCTCGCCGAGCTCGACGCACTGCCCGCCGGCGTCGAGGCGGTGGTGCACGCCGCCGCCACCTCGACCCCGACCGGCCGGGCCGATGCGGTGCCGGCCGAGGTGCTGATCCGCGACAACGCGCTGGCCAGCGCCCGCCTGGTCGATGCCGCCAGGGCGGCCGGGGTCCGGCGCTTCGTGTATCTCTCCAGCCTGTCGATCCACGGCACGGTGAACGAGCGCAGCCTCGACGCCTCGACGCCGATCCGCGAGCCGGATCCCTACGGCGTCTCCAAGCTGATGGGCGAGAGCGTGCTGTCCGCCTCCGGCATTCCGGCGGTGGCGATCCGCCTGCCGGCGGTGATCGGGCCGGGCGCCGACCGCAACTGGCCGGTCCAGGTGGTCCGGAGGATCCGGCGGCACGAGACGGTGCGCATCTACAATGCCGACGGCCCGTTCAACAACGTGGTGCACGTCGACGACGTCGCCGACTGGATCGCGGCGCTGCTGACCGCCGTCGAGCCGATGCACGGCTTCAACGCCGTGCCGGTCGCCAGCCGCGAGCCGGTCCCGGTGCGGGCGGCGGTGGCGACGATCGCCGCCGGGCTCGGCCTGGACACCCACCTGGAGGAGGTGGTGGCGCCGCGCGCCTCGTTCACCATCGACACGGTGGCGGCGCAGAGCCTCGGCTTCCGGCCGTCGGCGACGGTCGACGCCCTCGACCGCTACGCCCGGGACCCGGACTGATGGCCCCGGCGAGCGACCGGACCGTCGCGGTGATCGGGCTCGGCTATGTCGGGCTGCCGCTGGCGCTGGCGTTCGCCGAGGCCGGGCGGGCGGTGGTCGGCTTCGACGTCGACGCCGCCCGGGTCGCCGACCTGGCGCGCGGCATCGACCGCAACGATCCCGACGACCCGGCGATCCGGCTGCCGGCCGGCCTGCAGGTGACCGCCGAGCCGGGCGATCTCGCCGGCTGCGAGGCGTTCGTGGTGGCGGTGCCGACGCCGATCGACGGCGACCGCCGGCCGGATCTGGCACCGCTGCTGGCCGCCGCCGACCTGCTCGGGCCGGTGCTGCGGTCGGGCGCCCTGGTGGTGGTCGAGTCGACGGTCCACCCGGGTGCCACCGAGGAAGTCTTCGGCCCCCGTCTGGCGGCGGCATCCGGCCTGCCGCGCGGCGATTTCGCGCTCGGCTATTCGCCGGAGCGGATCAACCCCGGCGACCCCGTGCACGGCCTCGCGACCGTCGTGAAGGTGGTGTCCGGCGAGGATACGGCGACGCTCGACCGCGTGGCCGCGCTCTATGCCGACGTGGTGCCGGCCGGCCTGCACCGGGCGCCGTCGATCCGGGTCGCCGAGGCCTCGAAGATCACCGAGAACGTCCAGCGCGACGTCAACATCGCGCTGATGAACGAGCTGGCTCTGGTCTACGACCGGCTCGGCCTGCGCACCGAGGACGTGCTGGCGGCGGCCCGCACCAAGTGGAACTTCGCGCCGTACCGGCCGGGCCTGGTTGGCGGCCACTGCATCGGCGTCGACCCGTACTACCTGATCGCCAAGGCCGAGGCGCATGGCTACTACCCGGAACTGATCCGGGCCGCCCGGCGGCTGAACGACGGCATGGCCGATCGGGTCGCCCAGAAGATCGTGGTGCGGCTTTCCGCCGCGGGCATCGCCGTGGCCGGTGCCCGGGTCGGCCTGATGGGGCTGGCGTTCAAGGAGAACGTCTCGGACGCCCGCAACAGCCAGGCGCCGGTGATCGCCCGGGCGCTGCGCGATCTTGGGGCCGTGCTGCTCGCCGCCGATCCGCTGGTCGACCCCGGAATCGCGCGCCGGGACCTGGGGATCGAGGTGGTCGAGGCCTCTCGCCTGGTCGACCTGGACGCCCTGGTGCTGGCCAGCCCGCACCGCACGTTTCTCGCCGAGGGCGCGGCCGGGCTCGGCTGCCGGGTGCGACCCGGGGGGCTGCTGGTCGACGTGACCTCGGCGCTCGATCCTGGCGGCGTGCCCGACGACCGCCACTACTGGAGCTTGTAGAGCGCCGCGCTGCCGGTTGGCGTCGGACCGATCGATTCGCTATGCTTTTCTGAAAGCTAACGGCACGGTGGGAGGAAGCCATGGCATCTATCGGGGGATCCGACTCCGGCGACGCGCTCATCGGCACGGGCTTCAGCGACCTGATCGTCGCCGGCGGCGGCGACGACACGGTGACGGCCGGGTTCGGTGACGACACGCTGTACGGCAACGATGGCAACGACGTGCTGTCCGGCGGCTTCGGCAACGACCTGATCTACGGCAACAAGGGCGACGACCTGCTGCGCGGCGCCAGCCATTTCGACGTGCTCTACGGCGGCCAGGGCAACGATACCCTTTCGGCGGGCAGTGGCGACGACCATCTGCACGGCAACAACGGCAACGACGCGTTGTCGGCCGGTATCGGCGACGACCTGATCTATGGCAACCAGGGTCTCGACACCCTGCTCGGCAACGCCGGCCAGGACACCATGTACGGCGGCCAGGGCGACGACGTCATCAGCGCCGGCGACGGCAAGGACCTGCTGTTCGGGAACATCGGCGCCGACACCCTGATCGGCGACGCCGGCAACGACACCATGGACGGCGGCAGCGGCAACGACGTCTTCGTGTTCCAGACCGGCAGCGGCGCCGACACGATCAACGGGTTCGAGACCGGCGGCGACATCCTGCAGATACAGGCCGGGATCAACGGCAGTTCGCTCAACACCGCCCAGGCGGTCCTGTCGGCGACCAGCGACGTCGCGGGCAATGCCTATATCGATCTCGGAAGCTCCAACGGCATCACCCTGGTCGGGGTCAGCACGGCCAGCCTCAGCACGTCGAACTTCGAGATAATCTGAGCGCGCCCGCCGCCGACGGCCGGGTGCGCGGAGACAGGCGGTGAAGCGCGAGACCTACGAAGAGGCGTTGACCGACCGCCAGCACCGGCTGGTGCTGCTGCAGCGCGCCTATGCCCGGCAGAAGCGCTCGGCGGCGCTGGTTCTCGAGGGCTGGGACGCATCGGGCAAGGGCGGGCTCATCCGCCGCGTCGCCTGGGCGATGGACCCGCGGGCTCTGCGGGTCTGGTCGATCGGCGCGCCGGGCGGCTCGGAGCAGCGCGAGATCTGGATGCAGCGGTTCTGGCGCCGGGTCCCGCGCCGCGGCGAGTTCGTGATCTTCGACCGGTCCTGGTATGGCCGGGTGCTGGTCGAACGGGTCGAGAAGCTGACCGACGAGGCGGCGTGGCGGCGGGGCTACGAGGAGATAAACCGGTTCGAGCGCATGCTGGTCGACGAGGGCGTCCGGCTCGTGAAGCTGTTTCTGGACATCTCCAAGGAGACCCAGTTCGAGCGCTTTCGGGACCGCTACGAGGAACCCACCAAGCGCTGGAAGCTGACCGAGGAAGATCTGCGCAACCGGGCACGCTGGGACGAGTACGTGAAGGCGTACCGGGACATGCAGAAATACTGCTCGCCGCCGGAGGCGCCCTGGGTGGTGATCGACGCCAACGACAAGCGCACCGCCCGCATCGCCGCGTTCGACGCGATCCTGGAGGCGTTCGGCCGTGGGGTCGACGTCGAGCTGCCGGAGGTACCGCCGCTGGTGAAGGCGTTCTTCGACGGCCGTTGAGCGGCCGTGCCGCGACGGTTGCTCGGGCCTGCGTCTATGTCTGGTAGCAGAACAGGGCGATCAGGAACTCGACGTCGTCGCCGGTATCGCCGCGCAGCGGGCACAGGATCCGCTCGTAGACGATGAAGTCCTTGTCGAGCGGCGCCCGGCCGACCAGGAACTGGGCGCATCGGCGCTCCATGATGGTGGCGTAGGACTGTTGGGTGCGGGCGTAGCGCGGGGGCGGGAACGTTTCGTCCACATATCGGCCGGTCAGGTCGCGGCGCTGAAGCTCGGCGATGGCGCTTCCGTACAGGCGGTAGCGAAAGCGCAGGCGCGCCGGATCCGACCGCTCCACCTCGATGATCATGATCCGGCCGAGATACGGCTTGAGGTCGAACGGATCGAAGTCGGAGCGGCGCGGAAGGCCGTCGGAGCGGTGCTTCTGTTGCCAGAACGCGTAGAACGCCCGGATTTCTTCGGGAAGGCCGGCCGCGTCGGCCGGATCGAAGAGGAAGCGGGAAGTCGACCCTTCTGTGCCTGAGGACCCGGCGGGGAAGTCCCCGGACGCATAGTCCACCATCATCCTGTCAGGCCCCTATGCCGTGCGCATCCGGGTATTCCCCTACCACTATGGCCCAGCACTCGTCGTCTGGCGAGGCTGCGATTGTCGACAGTCGGCCGGCGGACGGATCGCGGCCCGGCCCCGGTCGAGGGGTCGCCGAGCGGCGGTGACGCCGCCGCAGCGACCCGGCTACACTCCTGGCAGGGGCGCAGGGACGCCCGTTCAACGCGAGGGAGAGAGATGCTCAGGAAGTTCCAGCGAGCGGCCGTCGGGGCCGTTCTCACGGTTGTGGCTGCCGGGATGGCGGTGCCTGCAGTCGCGGCCGAGAAGGTCGTCATCTGCGCCCTGACCTTCGTCTCCTCGGCGCCGCTGTTCATCGCGGCGGACAAGGGCTACTACGCGGCCGAGGGGCTCGACGCCGAGCTGAAGTTCTTCCGCGCCGCCCAGCCGGTGGCGGTCGGCATCGCCTCGGGCGACTGCGACTTCGGCGTCACCGGATTCACCGCCGGCTTCTTCAATCTGGCGGCCAAGGGCGCCCTCAAGGTGATCGGGGCGCAGAGCCGCGAGGAGCCGGGCTTCGACTTCGTCGGCTTCATCGCCTCGAACCAGGCTTACGACGCCGGGTTGACGTCGGTGACCGACCTGCCGGGACACAGCGTCGGCATGACCCAGGTCGGCTCGACCATGCACTACATGGTCGGGATGCTGCGCGACAAGTACGCCTGGGCCGACGATGCGGTCGCACTGAAGCCGCTGCAGTCGGTTCCGAACATGATCGCGGCCATCAAGGGCGGTCAGGTCGATGCGGTTCCGTTGCCGGCCCATATCGTCGCCAAGCTGGTCGGCGACGGCGACGCCAAGCTGATCGGCTGGGTGCACGAGCACACGCCCTGGCAGCTCGGCGGGCTGTTCACCTCGACCAGGAACGTCGAGGAGCGCCGGCCGATGGTGGAGGCGTTCGTGCGCGCCTACCGGAAGGCGGCAAAGGACTACCATGCAGCCTTCAACGCGCTCGACGCGTCCGGAAAGCGGGTTTTCGGCCCGGATGCCGAGGCTCTGCTGCCGACGCTCGAGAAGTACACGAAGGCCTCTCCGGCCGCGATCTACAAGGGGGCGCCGTTCATCGATCCCGACGGACGCCTCAAGGTCGACCAGTTGATCGGGCAGGTCGAGTGGATGAAGAAGGCGGGACTCGTCGAGGCGAGCCTCGATCCGATGAGCTTCATCGACCTGAGCTTCATCGACGGCCACTACGGCGTTCCCGGCAACTGAGCCGGGAACCGGGTTCCACGCGCCCCGGTGTCGGCGGTACAGTCCCCCTATTGCAGGGTGGAGGAGCCGCAATGGCCGTGTCGACCGGATGCGACGCCGTCGCGCCAGCCGGCATCGAGGCGCAGGCGCTGGTCGATTGTCTCGACGAGGCGGTCGTGGCGGTCGATTCCGCCGACCGGATCGTGGCGTGGAACCCGGCTGCCGTGCGGCTCTTCGATATTCCGAAGGACGCCGCGATCGGTGCTCCGCGGTCTCTGATCGAGCCGACGGAGGAGCCTGAGGGCTGGTCGGCGAACGTTCTGAAGGGACGCCCCAGCCGGTTCCGGGCGTCCCGGGTCGACAGGCATGGCCGTTCGGTTCTGGTCGACGTGACCGCCAGCCCGCTCGCCGGTGCGGACGGCCAGGTCGAAGGGCTGGTTCAGATCTTCCGGCCGGTCCCGGGGCTCGGGCGGCGGATGCTGATCCAGCTCGCCGAGGACATGGCCCAAATCGGGCACTGGCGGATCGAGCCCGACACCGGGCGGCAGGTCTGGTCCGACGAGGTTTACCGGATCCATGGTCTGACCCCGCAGGCTTCGGCGCCGACGTCGGAGGCCGCGCTGCGGTTTTATCACCCCGACGACCGGGGGCGGGTGACGGCCGCCATCGCGGAAGCGGTGCGCCGAGGCGTCGACATGGCGTTCCAGGCCCGGGTGGTCCGGCCGGACGGCGCGGTCCGGCGCGTCGTCTGCCGGGGCACGACCGAGCGTGGTGCCGACGGTCGCGTGACGGCGGTGGTCGGGGTGCTGCAGGACGTCACCGACCAGCTGAGCCGCGAGGAAGTCCTGGTGGAACGCGAGCGGTCGTCCCGGATTCTGCGCGAGGCGATCGACGTCGTTCAGGAGTCGATCTCGGTCTACGACGAGCAGGACCGCTTCGTCGTGGCCAACCAGAAATTCTTCGAGCTCTATCCGTACCTCCAGAACGAGGCCAATCTGCGCGACAAGACGTTCGAGGAGGTGTTGCGGATCAGCCTGAAGAACAATGTGTTCATGAGCCATCGGGCGCTCGACGATCCGGATGGCTACGTGAAGGAGCGGCTCGAGGACCGGCGCTCGGGGCGGCCGATGCCGGAACGGCGGCTGTGGAACGGCCGATGGTACATGATCCGGGAAAACCGGACGCCCAGCGGCTACACGATCAGCACCCGGATCGACATCACCGATCGAAAGAATGCGGAGATCGAGCTGGCCGCCACCTCGGCGGTGCTGCAGGCGACGCTCGATACCATGCCGAACGCGCTGATCGCGTTCGATGCCGAGAACCGGCTGGTCGCCTGGAACCGCGCGTATGCCGAGATGGTGAACCTCGATCCCGAGCGACTGGCACGTGGCCGCTCGCTGCGAGGGGTCTCGAAGGACGTGCTGCGGAGCATGCCGTCGACCGAGGCCGGCATCCGACCGATGTTCGGGCACATTGCCCGACACGAGGCCTCGGATTTCGAGTGGCGAAGGGAGGACGGCTCGATCTTCGCGGTCCTCGGTCGGCCGATGTCGGACGGCGGCTACATGACACTGTTCCGGGACGTTACGGCGGAGCGGCAGGCCCAGGCGCGGGCAGCCGAGTTCGAGCAGCGGCTGAGCGACGCCCTGGAGGCCATGTCGGAGGGTTTCGCGCTGTTCGACGCGAACGACGTCCTGGTGCTGTGCAACGAGACCTACCGTTCGATCTACGGCGAGAGCTCGACCTACATCCAGGTCGGGCGGCGGTTCGAGGACATCGTGCGCGACAGCGTCGCCGCAGGGCAGTTCCCGGCGGCGATCGGACGCGAGGAGGAGTGGGTCGCCGAGCGTCTGCGCATCCATCGCAATCCGCCCGAGCAGTCGACCCTGCAGACCCTGTCTGACGGCCGGGTGCTGATGGTCGCCGAGTATCGGACCAAGGAGGGCGGGTGCGTCGGCATCCGGGCCGACATCACCGAGCGGGTGCGCACCGAGCACGACCTCCGGGCCGCCCGCGACGCCCTGGAGGATCAGGCCCGGTCGCTGCGCGATCTCGCCGGCCAGATCGACGCCGCCCGGCGGCGGGCTGAGGAGGCCGGAGCGGCCAAGTCGCGGTTCCTGGCCATGATGAGCCATGAGCTGCGGACCCCGATGACCGGGTTGCTGGGCATGATCGAACTGGTCTCCCGGACGCCGCTGGACGCGGAGCAGCGCGCTTTCGTCGGCACCATGCGGGAATCCGCCGAGACCCTGCTGGCGCTCCTGAACGACATCCTCGACTACTCGAAGCTGGAGGCCGGGAAGGTGCAGATCGAGGAGATCGTCTTCGATCCGGCCCAGGTGATGCGGGACGTCGTCGGGCTGTTTCAGGCGCAGGCCTCTGCCAAGGGGCTGGTCCTGGCCGGAGCGGTCCAGCCCTCGGTGCCGTCCTGGGTCCGCGGCGACCCGCTGCGGGTCAAGCAGATCCTGTCGAACCTGGTGTCCAACGCCATCAAGTTCACCGCCGCCGGCAGCATCACGATACAGCTCTCGGCCGCCGAGGGGCCGAACGGCACGGTCAGGCTGCAGGGACAGGTGGCCGACACCGGGCAGGGCATCGACCCGGAGGTCCAGCAGAACCTGTTCCAGGCGTTCGAGCAGGGCGACACCAGCACCACCCGCCGCTTCGGGGGCACCGGCCTGGGCCTCGCGATCTCCCGCCGGCTGGTCGAGGGCATGGGCGGAGAGATCACCGTCGAGAGCGAGTCGGGCAGGGGGGCCACGTTCCGGTTCACCGTGCTGGTGAGCGTCGCGGCGGTGCCGCTCGAGGTCGAGCGCGAGGCTGACGAAGGGGAGGAAGGGACGGTGCCGCCGCTGCGGATCCTGCTGGCCGAGGACAACGACGTGAACCGGATGCTGGTGTCCAAGGTCCTGGCCCAGTCGGGGCACCGCGTCGACGAGGCGGCCGATGGCCGGGAGGCCCTGCGTGCCGCGGTCCGCGTCGATTACGACGTCATTCTCATGGACATGCAGATGCCGGTCATGGACGGCATGGAGGCGACCAGGGCGATCCGGACCCTGCCGGGGGAGTCGGCCCGCGTCCCGATCGTCGCGCTGACCGCGGACGCCATGCCCGAGCATCGGCAGATGTACCTCGACGCCGGCGTCGACGTGTTGCTGACCAAGCCCGTCGACTGGCGGATGCTCAGCCGGACGCTCGCGCGGGTCATGCGCGGCGAGCGGGCCACGACCGTCGAGGCCCCGCTCCACGCGCCGTTGCCGCCGCCGTCCGAGACGACGCTCGACGTGTTGCCGATCTTCGACCGCACCAGGGTGGAGGAAGGTCTCGGCATGTTGCCGCCGAAACGTGTGGCGAGCATGCTCGCCATGCTGCCGTCGGAGGTCGACCGGCGGCTCGAGGAGTATCGTTCGGCCCTGGAGGCGGAAGACTTGCCGGCGGCACGTCGGGCGGCGCACACACTCAAGGGGCTCTCCGCCAATTTCGGCGCCGCCCGGCTGGAGGCGGTGTCGCGTGCCGCCGAGGCGGCGTGCGGCTCTCTCGGCTCGGCCCGCGCTGCGGTCCCGCTGATCGAGGAGAGCGTCAGGGTTACGGCTGTGGTGGCCCTTGAGTTGAGTGCGACCTTCGGGGCCCGGGAGGCTCCGTCCGACATCGATCGAGGACAGGAAAAGGCATGACGGGCATCGACTTCAGCCGGCTTCGGATACTCGTGGTCGACGACGACCGTCTCGCCCGCGACATGGTCGTCGAGATCCTGGAAGCGGCGGGGATCGGCCGCGTCGACCGGGCCTCCAACGGGCAGGAAGCGTTCAACCGGCTGCGGGAAGGCCTGCCGGACCTCGTCGTGTCCGACGTCATGATGGAGCCGATGGACGGCATTACCTTCACGCGTCGCATCCGTACCCACCGGGAATCGCCGAGCCAGCACGTCCCGGTCATCCTGCTGACCGCGCACACCGACCGGACCACCGTGCTGGAGGCGCGGGACGCCGGCGTGAACGCCTTCGTGGCGAAGCCGGTCTCGATCGACGAGCTGAAGCGGAAGATCACCCTGGTCCTCAACGACCCACGCACCTTCATCCGCTCCGAGGACTACGTCGGGCCCGACCGGCGGATCAGGGACCGGCCGCTCGGCGGTCGTCCCGACCGGCGCAAGAAGCCGGACTGACCCCGGCCGGCGGGTGCCGGCCTCTCACCCGTCCAGCAGCGCGGTCGCCGCGTCCAGCCATTCGCGTTCGGTCGCGTCGAGCGCCGGCGCCACCCGGCGCCGAACGGTCGCGTGGTAGGCGTCGATCCAGGCGCGTTCCTCGAAGGTCAGGAGGGTCGGCTCGATCAGCCGCCGGTCGATCGGCGCGAAGGTCAGGGTCTCGAACGCCAGCATCGGCCGGCCGGTGTCCAGCGCCGGCTCCGACTCCACGGTCAGCAACAGGTTCTCGATGCGGATGCCGTAGCCGTCCGGTTTGTAGTAGCCGGGCTCGTTCGACAGGATCATGCCGGCCTCGATGATCGCCCGGCCGGCCGACGAGATGCGCTGCGGCCCCTCGTGCACACCGAGGAAGCTGCCGACCCCGTGGCCGGCGCCGTGGTCGAAGTCGAGGCCTTCCTTCCACAGGTACTGGCGGGCCAGGGCGTCGAGCTGACCGCCGTTGGTACCGGCGGGGAACCGCGCGGTGGCGATCGCGATGTGTCCCTTCAGCACCAGGGTGAAGCGCTCGCGCATCTCCTGGGTCGGCGTGCCGATGGCCACGGTCCGGGTGATGTCGGTGGTGCCGTCCATGTACTGGGCGCCGGAGTCGACCAGGTAGAGGCTGCCGCTCTCCAGCGGTCGGTCGGTCTCCGGCGTCACCCGGTAGTGGACGATCGCCCCGTTCGAGCCGGCACCGGAGATGGTCGCGAAGCTCGGCCCGCGCCAGCGCTCGCCGGCCGACCGGAAGCGTTCCAGGGCCTCGGCGGCCTCCAGTTCGGTCACCTGTCCGGCCGGCGCGGTGTCGTCGATCCACTTCAGGAAGCGGGCGACCGCCGCGGCGTCGCGCACGTGCGCGGCCCGGGTGCCGGCGATCTCGACCGCGTTCTTGCGGGCGCGCGGCCGGATGCACGGGTCCTCGCCGGTGACCACGGTGGCGCCGGCCTCCGACAGCCGCTGGTGCAGCCATTCGCTGGCGGTGTCGGGGTCGAGCGAGACCGTCGCACCGGCCTCGCCCAGGTCGTCCAGCGCCCGACCGATCGCCTCGAACGGCCGCAGGCTGACCTGGTTGCCGAGCGCCGCGCGGGTCTCGGCGTCGCACTTCGAGGGATCCAGGAACAGCTCGACGCTGCCGTCGCGGTCTACCGTGGCGTAGCACAGCGGCAGCGGGGTGTAGGGCACGTCACGGCCGCGGATGTTGAGCAGCCAGGCGATCGATTCCGGCTGGTTCAGCACCGCGACGCCGGCGTCGCGCTTGGCCAGGGTCTCGGCGACCAGCGCCCGCTTGGCGGCGGCGTCCACGCCGGTGACCGCGGCGGGCAGTGCCTCGACCCGGCCGAGCGGCGCCGGCGGCCGGTCGCCCCAGACCCGGTCGACCGGGTTGTCCTCGAGCGGCACCAGGGTTCCGCCGGCCTGCCGGACGGCGTCGTGCAGCCGCTTCGCGGCGTTGACCGAGTGCAGCCTGGGGTCGTAGCCGAGCCGGCGGCCGGCCAGATGCTCGCCGATGTACTCGGTCGCCGGCGAGCGGATCAGGTGGCGGATCTCCCAGCGCCTGGTGTCGACCTGCCGGCCGGCCTGCAGGGTGTAGCGCCCGTCGACGAACAGGGCGGCGCGCTCCGGCAGCACCACCACGGTGCCGGCCGAGCCGGTGAACCCGGTCAGCCAGGCCAGCCGCTCGGCCGACGGCGGGATGTACTCGCCCTGGTGCTCGTCGGCGCGCGGCAGGATCAGGCCGTCGACCCCGGCCTGGTGCAGGGCCGCGCGCAGCCGCTCCAGCCGCGACGGGTCGGCCGCGGGCTCTGCCGGCCGCAGGGCGTCGCGCACGGCGGTCAGCGCGGCGGCGGTCTCCGGGTCCGCGTCCGGCGCCACCAGGCCGAGCCAGGCGTCCGCCGGGTACGGATCGGGCGAGGCGGCGATCCGGGCCAGGGTCGCGCGCAGGTCGGCCGGGCTGCCGGCGATGCCGGCAGCGGCCATCAGTCGGGCGAGTTCGTCGTCAGCCTGCCGGGCGGCGGTCGAATCAGGGGCGGTCATCGAGGGTCTCCGTGTCCGATCGGGCAATTCGACCCGGCGGGGATGTCGAGTCAAGCCCACGGAGGGTCGGTTCCCGGCTCGACTCCCGACAAACCGCCTGCGCAGAGTCGTCGGAACCTGCCACGAATACGGGAGCGCAGCATGTCGACCGAGGTCACGTCCGAAACCGACAGCGAGCGCCGTGGCGGCGAGAGTGCAACCGGCCGTCGCGGCGCCCGGCGTGGCCGCCGCGACGGGCCGGCCGGCATCGAGCAGCCGCCGTTCCGCCGGATCTTCAACCCATACCCGCCGATGCGGGCGGTCAGCGACGACGAGCTGGAGGCGATCCACCAGGCCTCGATGACGGTGCTCGAGGAGATCGGCATCGACTTCCTGCTGCCGGAGGCGCGCGACCGCCTGAAGGCCGAGGGCCAGCGGGTCGACGGCGAGCGGGTGCGGTTCGACCGCGGTTTCATCGAGGAGCGGATCCGGACGATCCCGTCGTCCTTCACCCTGCACGCCCGCAATCCGGCGCGCAGCGTCGGGGTCGGCGGCAACGAGGTCGTGGTCTGCCAGATCGCCAGCGCGCCCAACGTCTCCGACCTCGCCGGCGGCCGGCGGCCGGGCAACCGCAAGGACTTCCAGAACCTGGTGAAGCTCGGTCAGGTGCTGAACGCGATCCACGTGTTCGGCGGCTACCCGGTCGAGCCGGTCGACATCCACCCGTCGGTCCGCCACCTGGAGGCGCTGCGCGACATCCTGACGATGTCCGACAAGGCGGTGCACGCCTACTCGCTGGGCCGCGAGCGGATCGAGGACGGCATCGAGCTGGTGCGGATCGCCCGCGGGGTCAGCCGCGAGCAGATGGAGCGCGAGCCGAGCCTGTTCTCGATCATCAACTCGTCGTCGCCGCTGCGCCTCGACTACCCGATGCTGCAGGGCGTCATCACCATGGCCGAGGCCGGGCAGCCGACCGTGATCACGCCGTTCACCCTGGCCGGCGCCATGGCGCCGGTGACGGTGGCCGGCGCGCTGGTCGAGCAGAACGCCGAGGCCCTCGCCGGCCTGGCGTTCAGCCAGGTGGTGCGGCCCGGCGCCCCGGTCGCCTATGGCGGCTTCACCTCGAACGTCGACATGAAGTCGGGGGCGCCGGCCTTCGGCACGCCCGAGTACATGAAGGCGGCCCTGGTCGGCGGCCAGCTGGCGCGCCGCTACGCCATCCCCTACCGGTCGTCGAACGCCAACGCCGCCAACGTGCCCGATGCCCAGGCGGCGTGGGAGAGCGTGTTCTCGCTGTGGGGCGCGGTGATGGGCGGGGTCAACATCCTCAAGCACGCCTGCGGCTGGATGGAGGGCGGGCTGTGCGCGTCCTTCGAGAAGATGGTCATGGACGCCGACATGGTGCAGATGCTGGCGGCGTTCCTCGACCCGCTGGTGGTCGACGACGACACCTTGGCGCTGGAGGCGATGCGCGACGTCGGCCCGGGCGGCCACTTCTTCGGCACCGCCCACACCCAGGCGCGCTTCAAGACCGCGTTCTTCGCGCCGATGGTGTCGGACTGGCGCAACTACGAGAGCTGGCAGGAGGCCGGCTCGCCGGACGCCCTGACCCGCTCGGCCGCGCTGTCGGACCGGCTGATCGCCGAATGGCAGGCCCCGCCGATGGACCCGGCGATCCGCGAGGAGCTCGACGCGTTCGTGGCGAAGCGGACCGAAGAGGGCGGGGCGCCGACGGATTTCTGAGGGTTGGCGGGGGTCGCAATCCGGCCACCAAACGACGCAACCTGAGCATGTGCTGCCGGCGGCCGATGCGAGGCTCGCCGCGTAGCCCCGGGGAGGACAGGCGATGAAGTCACATGCGCGCGTGGTGGTGATCGGCGGCGGCGTGGTCGGGTGCTCGGTGCTGTACCACCTCACCAAGCTCGGCTGGACCGACGTCACGCTGATCGAGCGCTCGGAGCTGACCTCCGGCTCGACCTGGCACGCCGCCGGCGGCATGCACACCCTCAACGCCGACCCGAACGTCGCCAAGCTGCAGGACTACACGATCCGGCTGTACAAGGAGATCGAGGAGATCTCCGGCCAGTCCTGCGGCGTGCACATGACCGGCGGCTTCATGCTGGCGGCCACAAGGGAGCGGCTCGACTATTTGCGCACCGCCCGCGCCAAGGCCCGGGTTCTGGGGATGGACACCGAGCTGGTCGGCATGGACGAGGTCGGGCGCGAGCACCCGCTGATCGACACCAGCCACTTCCTGGGCGCGCTGTGGGACCCGAACGAGGGCCACGTCGATCCGTCCGGCGTCACCCACGCCTACGCCAAGGCGGCCCGCATCCAGGGCGCCGAGATCGTGCTGCGCAACCCGGTCAAGGAGCTGGTCGCCACCACCGACGGCCACTGGAAGGTGGTCACCGAGCAGGGCACGGTCGACGCAGAGATCGTGATCAACGCCGGCGGGCTGTGGGCCCGCGAGGTCGGCCGCATGGTCGGCATCGAGCTGCCGGTGCTGGCGATGGAGCACCACTACCTGATCACCGAGGAGATCCCGGAGATCGTCGCCTACAACCAGGAGCGCGGCCGCGAGATGCCGCACGCCATCGACTTCGAGGCCGAGCTGTACTCCCGCCAGGAAGGCAAGGGGATGGTGATCGGCACCTACGAGAAGGCGTGCGTGCCGTGGTCGCCGAAGGACACGCCCTGGGATTTCGGGCACGAGCTGCTGCAGCCGGACTTCGACCGGATCGGTCCGTCGCTCGACCTGGCGTTCAGCCACTTCCCGCCGCTCGCCAGGGCCGGCATCAAACAGGCGATCAACGGCCCGTTCACCTTCGCGCCCGACGGCAACCCGCTGGTCGGGCCGGTGCCGGGGCTCCGGAACTTCTGGTGCGCCTGCGGCGTCATGGCCGGGTTCAGCCAGGGCGGCGGGGTCGGGCTGATGCTGTCGCAATGGCTGGTCGAGGGCGAGCCGGAGGTCGACATCTTCGCCATGGACGTCGGGCGGTTCGGCGACTTCGCCAGCCGTGGCTACACCCGCGCCAAGGTGCAGGAGAACTACAGCCGCCGGTTCAGCATCACCTACCCGAACGAGGAGCTGCCGGCCGGGCGACCGCTGCGCACCACGCCGGCCTACGACCTGCTGAAGGCCCGGGGCGCGGTGTTCGGGGCGTCGGTCGGGCTGGAGCACGCCCTGTGGTTCGCGGCCCCCGGCACGGACACGGTCGAGACCCCGACCTTCCGGCGCTCCAACGCCTTCGAGCCGACCGGCGAGGAGGCCCGGGCGGTCCGCGAGGCGGCCGGCATCCTGGAGATCGCCTCCTACGCCAAGCACGAGGTGTCGGGGCCGGGCGCCGAGGCGCTGCTCGACAGGCTGCTGGCCGGGCGGCTGCCGAAACCCGGACGCATGACCCTGTCGCCGATGCTGAGTCCGAAGGGCCGGCTGCTCGGCGACCTGACGGTGGCGCGGCTGGCCGACGACCGGTTCCTGATCGTCGGCTCGGCGGCGGCCCAGGAGGTGCACCAGCGCTGGTTCGCCGACCACGCGCCGGCGTCCGGCGTGACCCTGCGCAACCGTACCCGCGAGCTGGCCGGCTTCGCGGTCGCCGGGCCGAACGCCCGCGAGCTGCTGGCCCGGCTGACCGACGAGGACGTGAGCGCCGAGGCCTTCCCGTTCCGCTCGGTCCGGCGGTTCGACGTCGGCCTGACCAACGCCTGGGTCGCCCGGATCTCCTACACCGGCGAGCTCGGCTACGAGATCTACAGCCCGCTCGACCACCAGCGCACGATACTGCAGGCGCTGCTGGCGGCCGGCGAGGGCCTGGGGGTGCGGCTGTTCGGCGGCCGGGCACTGAATTCGCTGCGCCTGGAGAAGGGCTTCGGCGCCTGGCTGCGCGAGTTCGCGCCGAGCTACGGGCCGCTCGAATCCGGGCTCGACCGGTTCATCGCCGACAAGCCGGGCTATATCGGCCGCGACGCCTATCTGGCGAGCCGCGAGCAGCCGCCGGCGCGCCGTCTGGTGCTGCTGGAGGTCGAGGCCAACGGCGCCGACGCGGCGCGGGACGAGCCGGTCGACGTCGGCGACCGGACGGTCGGCTTCGTCACCTCCGGCGGCTACGGCCATACGATAGGGCGCAGCCTGGCGCTCGCCTATGTCGATCCGGCGTTCCTGGAGGCCGATCTGACGGTGGAGATCCTCGGCGACCGCTGCCCGGCGCGGGTCCTGGCCGAGCCGCCGGTCGACCCGAGCGGGGCGCGGATGCGGGGGTAGCCCCTTTCATTCCCTCATCCCGGACGGGCGCACGCATGTGCGGTCGATCCGGGGCCTCGGTCAGTCGATGGGTCCCGGCTCCGGCCCGCCTGCGGCGCTCCGGTCCGGGATGAGGTGGAGGATGGAGGCGTCGGTGGCGGTTGCTGACGTCAGGCGATCAGGCCGGCGGCGCGCATGGCTTTCAGGTGCAGGGCGATCAGCCGCTTCTCGTCGTCGTCCATGTCGGTGAACTTGCCGATCACCTCGGTGGCCGAGGCGGCGACCGCGAAGGCCGCGGCCTTGAACGACACGGCGCTGTCGCCCTCGCCGAGCCTGATGACGAAGAAGAACTTCTGGCCGTTGATGATGTTGCCGCCGCCGGGGTTCGGAATCCGGATGCCCTTCAGGTGCAGCTCGCGGATGTCCAGCGCCTCTTCGCCGAACACCGCCTGGCCCCACTTGACGTCCTTCTTCGCGCCGGCACCCGCCCCCGGCTTGGTCTTTGACTTGATCTTTCCGAACATGCCGTCCTGCCGCACGGGAACCGGGGGTTTCGCCTGTCTCGCCAGACGGCTTCTAAATGCCCGCGGTATCCTTAACTTTCTCTAAAGCCGACCGCAGGCTGCGGCAAGCGTCATACGGCACGCTGCGTCAATCGTGAATTACGGTTTGTGCGGCGCGTTCTTGGCGCCGGTCAGGTCGCAGTCGTCCAGGTTGGTCTTGAACAGCACCGCGTCGGTGAGGTCGGCCGAGGTGAGCCGCGCTCCGTTGAGGTCGGCGCCGCGCAGATCGGTGCGGCGCAGCAAGGCCTCCCGCAGGTTGGTCGAGTAGGCGTGGTCGCCGGACAGCAGCGGGCCGAGCTTGGCATCCCGGAGATCGGCCCCGTTCAGTCGCGCCGCTTCCAGGTTGGCGCCGCGCAGGTCGGCGCCCTTGAGGATGCAGGTCCGCAGGTCGGCGCCCTTGAGCCGGGCCCCGACCAGGCTGGCCCGGGTCATGTCGAGGCCGATGAACACCGCGCCCTCGGCCGACAGGCCGGGCAGGCTCACCTCGCGCAGGCTCGGGGCGCCGCGAAGGTCGACGTTGTCGAGGACCAGCGGCGCGCCCTCGGCTCCGTCGCTTTCCACCCAGCGCACATGGTCGCGGACGCCTTCGGCCACCGACGGCGACAGGTCGAGGTAGCTGCGGCCGCTCGGCCGGTCGGTGAGGACCGTCGTCAGGTCGCAGCCCACGAGCGTCGCGGTCGCGACCGAGGCGCCGCCGAATACGGCGTAGGCGAGGTTGGCGCCGCTGAAATCGGCATGGTCGAGGCAGGCGCCGTCGAGCCGGGCGCCGGCGAGGGTGGCGCCGCGCAGGTTGGCGTGGGCCAGGATGGCGCCCTGCAGGTCGGCGTCCGTGAAGTCGGTGTGGGTGGCGATCACCGCGGTCATGTTGGCTTCGCGCAGGTCCGCCCCCGACAGATCGGCCTTCTCCATGTGGGTCGGGCCGAGCTTCATGGTGATGGCCGTCAGCGTGCCGGTCTTGCCGCGCCGGGCGTTCGAGCCGTCGCGAAGGTCGGCCTTGTGGAGGTTGGCGTTGCGCAGGCGGGCGCTGCGGAGGGTGGAGCCCCTGAGGTCGACCCCGACCATGCGGGCACCGTCGAGGTTGGCGTCCGACAGATCCGCGCCCGACATGGTGGCGCCGTCGAGGACGCAGTCGGAGAGGTCGGCGTCGGTGAGCTTGGCGCCGGTGAGGTCGGCGTCCTTCAGGTTGCTGCCGGTCAGCAGCATGCCGGAGAGGTCGTGGTTGACCAGCTCGGCGCGCAGGCCGCCCGGTCGACCCAGCAGGAAGTCCTGGTGAGTCTTGACGACCTCCGCCAGCTCGATGTGCGAGAGCCGGCGCATCTTGTTCGGTCTTCTGCCGGACACGGCCACCCCACCCCGTCCACGCCCCTCCAGAACATAAGTGTACCGCCGAACCGGCGATCCGGCCACCGGAGTCGTCGTCTACTGACGTAGAGCGGCGCGGCGACCCCGCCGGTTGCCTCACCGGTGACCTGGCGGGGGCCTTGCCGGCGATCGAGCGGTGGACGTTGCGTTAGCCTGTCGACATCGTTGATTTCGTTTATGATGCTCTCGGGGACGGCTACGAGGAGAGGATTGCGGCGATGAAACACGTCTTCCTGCCTTTCGGTCTCGACGGCGTGGAAGGCGCGCCGCTCGAGGTCGCGGCGCATCTGGCCGAACGCTATGACGGGCGTGCGGTCGCCATGTTCTATCCGAGGCCGGTCGAGAGCCCGCTGGTCGACCCGATGGGTGTCGGGATCATCGATTATGCCGACCAGGGCCCCGATCTCGCCCGCGAGGCGGACTCCGCCATGACGGCGATGCGTGCCCGGATCGCGGCGCTCGGCGCCGCGGCCGAGCGGGTCACGCTGAGCGACCAGCCGCTGAAGGCCCGGTTCGGGATCGGCGAGCAGGCCCGGCTGTTCGATCTGACGGTGGTCGGCAAGGCCGACGAGACCGATTGGCGGGCGGTGTTCGAAACCGCGCTGTTCGAGGGCGGCCGGCCGGTGATGCTGGTGCCGGTCGGCTGGAGCCGGCCGTGCGGCGAGACGGTCGGGGTCGCCTGGAACCGGAGCACCGAGACGGCACGGCTGATCGGCCAGTCGCTGCCGGTGCTGCGGGCGGCCAAGCGTGCCCTGGTGATCGAGATCGAGGGCTGGTCGATCCCCGGGCCCGACGGCGCGGCGCTGGTCGATTACCTCAAGCTGCACGGCGTGGCGGCCGAGGCGGTGACCGGACCGCGGTCGATGCGGGGCCCGGGCCTCGACGTTCTCGATCAGGCCGAGGCGAACGGCGTCGACCTGCTTCTGAAGGGGGCGTACACCCAGAGCCGGCTGCGTCAGATGATCTTCGGCGGCGCCACCAGCGACATCATCGCGGACGCGACGATGCCGGTGGTCTTCGCACACTGACCACGGAGAGGGGGATGAGCGACATCGTGTTCGGGACCGACGGGTCGGAAGGCTCGGAGGAAGGAGCGAAGAAACCGGCGGGCCGGGCGCGGCCGGCGGCCGGCGGAAAGTCCGGTCACGCGGCGACCGGGGCGACGGCCGGGACGAAGGGCGATGCCGCTGCGGCTGCGAAGGCGGCCGCCTCGGCGCCCGCCGCTGCCAAGCAGGCATCGCCGGCCGGCGGGGTCGCCGGCCAGCAGCCGGCGAACGAGCCGGTGCGGGACGACATGACACGCCTGCTCGGACAGATCGTGACCCTGCTCGGGCAGTCCCCGGGGCACCGTCACGTGTTCGTCTCGGACCTGGAGTGGATGGTGCTGCCGGCGCTGATGGCCCGGCAGGCCCGGATCTGGCGGCGGCAGACCGAGGGCGGCGCGGTGCCGGTGATCTACGCGTCGTGGGCGCTGGTCGACACCGCCGTCGAGGCCCGGCTGCGACAGGGCCAGCTGCGCCTCAAGCCGAACGAATGGCGTTGCGGCGACCGGCCCTGGCTGATCGACATGGTGGCGCCGTTCGGCGGGACCGACGCGGCGCTCACCGAGCTGGCCGACCAGCTGTTCCCGGGCAAGATCCTGAACGCGCTGGTGAGCAGCGCGACCGGCGGCTTCACGGTCCGGGAGATCCGGGGGAAGTCGGCCGACAAGTGATCATATGACATGATGATCGGATGAATGTCGTCATACGTAGCGACGCTCTTCGATTGACAACCGGCGGTCCGGGCAAGGATGATCGCCGTACCCACAAATGAAAACGGTTACACGGGGAGGAATTCGATGCGCAGAATTATCGCTGCCGTGGTGGCGGCGCTGGCTATCGGGCTGACCGGCGCGGCTGAGGCAAAGACGCTGAAGCTGCAGGCGAGCTCTGCGCCCGGAGACTGGGCGCACCGGTTCATGACCGAGGGCTGGCAGCAGAAGGTCGGCGTCATGAGCGGGGGCTCGCTCAAGGTCGAGGTGCTGCCGACCAAGGCCGTGGTCCCGTACAAGGAAACCATCGACGCTGTCGCCAACGGCATCCTGGACGGCGACCTGAACGCGGTCTCGTATTTCTCCGGCCGCGACCCGGCGTTCGCGATGATCGGCGACCTGATCGCCGGCTACGACACCGCCGAAGAGGTCCAGACCTTCTGCATGGAAGGCGGCGGCAAGGAGATCCTGCAGAAGCTGTACGACAAGTACGCCGGCGGGAACATCCACGTGGTCGGCTGCGGCCCGTACACCAAGGAGGCGCTGGTCTCGAAGGTGCCGATCAAGACGGTCGAGGACTTCAAGGGCGTCAAGATCCGCTCGCCCGAGGGCCTGGCTGCCGAAGTGTTCAAGCGCGCCGGCGCCTCGCCGGTGTCGCTGCCGTTCTCCGAGGTCTACACCTCGCTCGAGAAGGGCATCGTCGATGCAGCCGACGCCTCGGCCTTCGTGAACAACGAAGCCTCGGGCATGCACAAGGTCGCGAAGTACCCGCTGTATCCCGGCATCCACTCCATGGCGGTCCTGCAGTTCGTCGTGAACAAGGACGTCTGGAACAAGCTGTCGGATGCCGAGCGGACCATCCTCGAGACCTGGTACGTCTCGGCGTATGTGACCATGCGCCGGCAGGCCGACCTGCTCGATCGCGAACTGGCCGCCAAGTACAACGCGCCGGGCAGCGACGTGCACATCATCGACTGGTCCAAGGAGGAGCGGGCGAAGTTCCGCAAGATCGCGGTGGCGGCGTGGCAGGACTACGCCAAGAAGTCGCCGCTGGCCCAGGAGGCGCTCGACGCGCACCTGGCGTTCATGAAGAAGACCGGGCTGATCGACTGATCGCCCGGGCGCTCGACGGCGCGGGGGGCCGGATTCCGGCCCCCCGTCTTCCATCCTGACAATGCGGTCGCCAGCGGAGACCTCGATGGTCCGTTCCGTTACCTCGTCCATTGACAAGTTCAGCCGGTTCTCGGGGCTGGCGGTCGGACAGTTCTATCTCATGTGCGCGGCGATCACGATGTACGAGGTCATCGCCCGCTATTTCTTCCATTCACCGACCCAGTGGGCGTTCGAGGTCGTGATGGTGCTGTGCGCCAGCGGCTGGATGCTGTCGGTCGGCTACATCACCCAGCACAACCGGCACATCGGCATCACGGTGTTCTACCTGATGGCGTCGCCGCGCACCCAGTGGCGCCTCGACCTGTTCGCGATGACGGTCGGCGTGGTGGCGCTGTTCCTGCTGGCCGGCGACGCGATGGTCCGGTCGCTGGACGCCATCGACCTGGTGGAGCGCGCCGGCAGCGCGTTCAACTCGCCCGAGCCGATGATGCTGAAGACCGTGCTGATGGTCGGCGCGGTGATGTATCTGGTCCAGTTGCTGGTCAACCTCCACAAGCACGTCGAGTCGCCGATCCCGCGGCTGGTGGTGGCGGCGATCGCGGTCCTGCTGGTGGTCCGCCTGGTGTTCCTGGTGGTCGGCCACTACGCCGGCGAGGAGGGCATCGCCGGCTGGTTCAACGAGGGCGTGTCGGCGCTGGCGGAGACCCTCAATCCGCAGCAGCTGCTCAATCTCCGCGACTACGACATCGGCACCGTCAGCATCGGCATCGTGATCGCGCTGATCGCGCTCATGATGACCGGCATGCCGCTCGGGGTCGTCACCCTGATCGTGTCGATCGTCTGCGCGCTGCTGTTCTTCGGCCCGCGGGGCCTCTATCTGGTTTCCACCAACGCCTACGGGCTGCTCGAGAACTACCCGCTGGTGGCGGTGCCGCTGTTCGTGCTGATGGCGTCGCTGCTGGAGAAGGCCGGCATCGCCGAGGACCTGTTCGACGCGATGTCGATCTTCGCCGGCAACCTGCGCGGCGGCGTCGCGGTCCAGACCGTGGTGGTCGCGGTCATCATGGCGGCGATGTCCGGCATCATGGGCGGCGAGATCGTCATGCTCGGGCTGGTCGCGCTGCCGCAGATGCTGCGGCTCGGCTACGACCGCAAGCTGTCGATCGGCGTGATCTGCGCGGCCGGGTCGCTGGCCACCCTGATCCCGCCGAGCGTGGTGATGATCGTCTACGCGCTGTCGGCACAGGTGCCGATCGGCGACCTGTTCATGGCGGGCGTGTTCCCCGGCCTGCTGCTCGCCAGCTTCTACGTGGCCTTCGTGCTGGTGCGATGTGCCCTCGACCACTCGCTGGCGCCGACCGCCCAGGAGGCGGCTGCGCGCCGCGGCGAGACCGTCGAGCTGTCGTCGAACCGGACGGTGGCGGTGATCCTGTCGATCCTGCTGATCGTGTGCGTGATGGGCTCGATCTACGGCGGCATCGCCTCGGTGACCGAGGCCGCCGGTGTCGGTGTGGCCGGCGCGGTCGTGGTGGCGATCGTGCGCGGCCGGCTGACCTGGTCGATGCTGCAGGTCGCGTTGACCCAGACCATGTCGACGGTCGGGACCATCGTCTGGCTGATCCTGGGCGCGGTCAGCTTCGTCGGGATCTACAACCTGGTGGGCGGCGGCGATTTCATGCGCAGCCTGTTCAGCGGACTCGACCTGTCGCCGATCGGGGTGATCCTGGTGATGATGGGGATCCTGGTGATCCTCGGCACCTTCATGGAGTGGATCGCCATCCTGTTCATCACCGTGCCGATCTTCGCGCCGGTGGTCGAGACCATGGCTCCGGAACTGGGGCTCGACCCGGACTCGGCCAAGCTGTGGTTCGGTGTGCTGTTCGTGATGAACATCCAGATCTACTTCCTGTCGCCGCCGTTCGGTCCGGCCTGCTTCTGGCTGAAGTCGGTGGCGCCTTCGTACATCACCCTGCAGGAGATCTTCGTCGCGGTGCTGCCGTTCATCGCCCTGCAGATCGTCGGCCTCGGCCTGGTCATGGCGTTCCCCGAGATCGCGCTGTGGCTGCCGCAGATGCTGAACGGCTAGGAGGAGGCCAGACGATGGAGCAGGATTCTTCCGAGGGCCGCGACGACAGCGCCATGTTCGGCGTCTGGCCGTCGCTGGTCGGGCTCGCGCTCGGCGGGCTGATCATGTTCACCATGTTCAGCCTCGCCACCGGGTTCCACTGACGGGGTTCCGCTGACGGGTTTCTGCCGACGGGGGCCGCTGGCCGGCGTCAGCCGTGCCGGCGCACCAGTTCGTCGAACCCGACGATTTCCCCGGCGATCGCGCTGGCGGCAACGGTCGCCGGGCTGGCCAGCCAGACCTGGCCCGGGCCTGAGCGCCCCGGAAAGTTGCGGTTGATGGCGCTGATCGTCACCTGGTCGGCCCGCCGGGACAGGCCGGGGCCGCAGCCGGCGCAGGCCCCGCATGCCGGTTGCAGGATCTCGGCGCCGACCTGCCGGAACGCCTCGGTGTAACCGCGCTCCCGGCAGTAGTCGCGGACCGCGACGGTGCCGTACTGGAGGAAGAACTTCACGCCCTCCGCCACCCGCAGGCCGCGCCGAGCGGCCCAGTCGAGCACCTCGAAATAGGCGTCGAAGTCGGCCCGCTTGCCGGCCGTACAGGAGCCGCCATAGGCGAGGTCGACGCGCACCGGCGTCCCGAGGCCGGCGACCGTCACGCCGTTTCCCGGGTCGCCGGGCCGGGCCAGCATCGGTGACAGGCTGCCGCAATCCACCGACACCACCCCGGCATAGCGCGCGCCGTCATCGCTCCGCATCCACGGCTCCGGCGTGAAGTCGATGCCGCGCCGCTCCTTCAGGAAGCGCGCGGTCTCCGCGTCCGGGGCCACGATTCCGCTCAGCCCGCCGAGCTCGGCCGTCATATTCGTGAGGGTGGCCCGCTCGTCGGTCGACAGTCCGGCAACCGCCGGGCCGGCGAACTCGAACATCTTGCCGACGCCCAGGCCGGCGCGGAGGTCGGGCTGTGCCAGCAGGTGCAGGACGATGTCCTTGGCCATGACACCCGGCGCCAGCGTGCCGGTCAGCTCGATCCGCAGGGTCTCGGGGACGACCAGCCGGGTCAGCCCGGTGGTCAGCGCGTTCGCCATGTCGGTGCTGCCGACCCCGTAGGCGAGGCAGCCGACGGCGCCGTTGTGCGGGGTGTGGGAGTCGGTGCCGGCCAGCAGCTGGCCGGGCAGCGCATAGTCCTCGATCATCACCGCGTGCGAGATGCCCTCGGAGCCCTCCTCGCCGACCAGATAGCCGTGGTCCCGGATCGCGTACTCGCGGACGAAGGCGCGGTGGCCCTCGGACATCCGCCGGATCCCGGCCAGCCGGTCGGCGTCGGCGCCGACCTCGGGGCGGTGGGCATAGGAGTAGTGGTCCTCGAACGACACGATGGTGCCCGGATCGGCGAGGGTCAGCGGCCGGCCCAGCGTCTCGTGCAGCATGTGGGCGCACATCGCGGTGTAGATGTCGTGGAAGTACCGCCAGTCCGGCCGCACGAATCCGGCCGATCCGGGGTGCGGATCCCAGGCGCCGTCGCCGGTCGGGACGGCGTGGCGGGCGATGATCTTCTCGACCAGGGTACGCGGCCGGCTCGCTTCCGCGGCCCCCGGGACGCCCCCGCGGGCCGCGATTTCCTGGCCGTAGCGCAGCAGGCCGCCGGCCCGCAGGATGTCCGCGGTCAGCGGATCGCGGTCGGCCAGAAGCTCCTCGACCGGAATCGGCTCGCCGGCCCGGATCCGGTCCAGCAGCCCGAAATCGGTCGAGGTGAAGAGCCCGAGATTGTCGGCGTTCTGCCGGTAGATCCGCTCGAAGCTCTCGGCGACCACGAGCCGGATGCCGGCCCGCAGCTCGGCGAGCGGGCTGTGCTCCCGCGACGAGCCTTTGCCGTACCGCTTGCCGCCGACGATCACCGAGAACCCGCCGTCGCGGATGGCGTCGCGGCCGATCGGCCGGCGCCCGCCGGTCTCGAAGCCGACATGGGCGTAGCGGCCGAGCTCCTGGTCGAAGTGAACCAGCACCGGGATCGGGGTGATCTCGTCGGTCGAGATGTCGTCCCGCAGCGGGCCGGCCGACCGGGCGTCCAGGTCGCCGCCGGCGAGCTGGCGGTCGACCGCGTCGGGATCGACGGTCAGATAGAGCACGCGTCCGTCGAGCTGCAGGCTGGCCAAGGTCGTCTCCCCGGTGTCGTCGCGGCCGATCCGCGGAGTATAGGGCGGCATTGCCGGCCGCGCCTTGCCGTCGTCGATTTCGCACCTGCGAACGCAGCCTTGATCCAGGTCAACGCATCGTCCGACCGCCGCCTCTAATTTGCCGCAATGCCCGCAGTCGCGGGCGTTCCGGCTTATATTGGGGGTGTTTGACCATGCGAGCGAGTGACAGCACCATCAACGTGCTGGGCCTCGATTGGGCGGTCGGACTTCTGCTCGGTGCCGGCGCCGTCGTCAGTCTGTTCCTGATGGCGGGCGCACCGACCTGGGAGTTCGGCTTCCATGGAGCCCTGTTCTTCGCGTTCTTCGCCGGCGGCTGCTTCCTTCTGGTGAAGCGGCACTACGACTTCCGGGAGGGCATGATCGCCACCCCGACCGCCGTGGACGGCGTGGCCTATAACGACGGGCCGATCCGGCTGGCCGTCATCGCCGCGGTGTTCTGGGGCTTGGCGGGCTTCCTGGTGGGCGTCGTCATCGCCTTCCAGCTGGCGTTTCCGGCGCTGAACCTCGATCTGCCGTGGACCAATTTCGGCCGGTTGCGGCCGCTGCACACCTCGGCGGTGATCTTCGCGTTCGGCGGCAACGTCCTGATCGCGACGTCGTTCCACGTGGTCCAGCGCACCTGCAAGGCCCGGCTGGCCGGAGAACTGGCGCCGTGGTTCGTGGTGTGGGGCTACCAGCTGTTCATCGCGCTCGCCGGTACCGGCTACCTGCTCGGGATCACCCAGAGCAAGGAGTACGCCGAGCCCGAGTGGTACGTGGACCTGTGGCTGACCATCGTCTGGGTGGTCTACCTGCTGGTGTTCCTGGCCACCCTGTGGCGCCGGCGCGAGCCGCACATCTTCGTGGCCAACTGGTTCTACCTGGCCTTCATCGTCACGATCGCGATGCTGCACATCGTGAACAACCTGGCGCTGCCGGTGTCGTTCACCGGTCCGAAGAGCTATCAGGTGTTCGCGGGCGTCCAGGACGCGCTGACCCAGTGGTGGTACGGCCACAACGCGGTCGGCTTCTTCCTGACCGCCGGCTTCCTGGCGATCATGTACTACTACATCCCGAAGCGCGCCGAGCGGCCGGTGTACTCCTACCGGCTGTCGATCGTGCACTTCTGGGCGCTGATCTTCCTGTACATCTGGGCCGGCCCGCACCACCTGCACTACACGGCGCTGCCGGAGTGGTCGCAGACCCTCGGCATGACCTTCTCGGTGATGCTGTGGATGCCGAGCTGGGGCGGCATGATCAACGGCCTGATGACGCTGTCGGGCGCCTGGGACAAGCTGCGCACCGACCCGGTCCTGAGGATGATGGTGGTGTCCGTGGCGTTCTACGGCATGAGCACCTTCGAGGGCCCGGTCATGTCGATCAAGGCCGTGAACTCGCTCAGCCACTACACCGACTGGACCATCGGTCACGTGCACTCCGGTGCGCTCGGCTGGGTCGGGTTCGTGAGCTTCGGCGCCCTGTACTGCCTGGTGCCGATCATGTGGAACCGCAAGCGGCTGTACTCGCTGCGGCTCGTCGAGTGGCACTTCTGGATCGCCTCGATCGGCATCGTCCTCTACATCACGGCGATGTGGGTGTCGGGCATCCTGCAGGGCCTGATGTGGCGGGCCTACGACAGCCTGGGCTTCCTCGAGTACTCGTTCGTCGAGACCGTCGAGGCCATGCATCCGTTCTATGTGATCCGGGCCTTCGGTGGCGTGCTGTTCCTGACCGGCGCCCTGATCATGACCTACAACCTGGTGCGGACCGCCCGTGGCGACGTGGAGAGCGAGGCGGGCGAACCCGCAGCGGCTCCGGCTGCCGCCGGCGCGGTGGGAGGCTGATCCGATGTCGGTGATGGACCATCACGGCAAGATCGAGCGCAACTCGATCCTGTTGACGGTGCTGGTGCTGATCGTGGTTTCGATCGGCGGCATCGTGGAGCTGGCGCCCTTGTTCTACCTGGAGAGCACGATCGAGAAGGTGCAGGGCATGCGTCCCTACACCCCGCTCGAGCTCGCCGGCCGGAACATCTACATCCGCGAGGGCTGCTACAACTGCCACAGCCAGATGGTGCGGCCGTTCCGTGACGAGA